>WNGB01002172.1_pt1 | contig 42271 bp, 36 predicted proteins | sample 5400681 | NCBI WGS metagenome assembly WNGB01 (sample SAMN13153367, study PRJNA577476) | soil metagenome | isolation source: 115 cm soil or saprolite under grassland replicate 2 | place: USA:California | collected 2016-06-15 | reverse complement strand
CCACGGAGACCGAGACCGTCAGGACGTAGTCGGTGAGCAGGGCCGCGGCAGCGAGCAATCCCGGGAAAACCCCGAGGTTCTCCTTGCTCACGATGTAGGCTCCGCCACCATTCGGGTACGCCCGCACCGTCTGGCGGTACGAGATCACCACGATGACCAACAGGGCCGCGATCGTGATCGAGATCGGCATGACCAGCGTGAAGGCGGTCGCGCTGGCGGCAAGAAGGACTCGCAGGGACTCCTCGGTTGCGTAGGCGACAGAGGACAGGGGGTCCGAGGAGAAGACGGGCAACGCGAGGATCTTCGGCAGGAGCGTGTGCTCCAGCCTGTGGGTGGCCATCCGACGCCCCACCACGACTCGCTTGACGAGGTCGAAAGTAGACTCCGTGTCCCGTTCGGCTGTGGCCATGAAACGGGATTCTAGCTGCGACCCTCGGACCCTCCGTCCGAAGCCATCCAGCGGTAGCCGACCCCTGGCTCGGTCAGGATCAGGGACGGCGAGCCCGGGTCCTGCTCCAACTTCTTCCGAAGCCCGGCCACGTAGACGCGGACGTAGTGACTCTCGTCCTGGTACGCGTCGCCCCACACCTTCTTGAGCAGCCAGCGATGGGTCAGGAGCTTGCCCGGATTGGTGGCGAATAGCTCCAGAAGGGCAAACTCCGTGCGGGTGAGGTGGATCGGTTGGCCCGCCCTGGTCACCAACTGCCTGGCCAAGTCGATCTCCAGGTCGCCGACCCGGACCACCGGGCGTTCGCCCTCTCCGGCACTGGTCCTGCGCAGGACCGCCCGCATCCGTGCCTGCAGCTCGTCCATGCCAAACGGCTTGGTGACGTAATCGTCCGCACCCGCGTCCAGGGCGGCGACCTTGTCCGCCTGAGCGTCGCGAACCGAGAGAACGACCATGGGAACGGCCGACCAGGTCCGGAGCCGACGGATGACCTCCACCCCGTCGATCCCGGGCAGGCCCAAGTCGAGAATGACCAGATCGACTTCATTCGAGGTCAGTGTGTCGAGGGCAGTCTCCCCGTTGGGCGCGGTGAGCACTTCGTGGCCCCGGGCGGCCAGGCTGGTCCGAAGCGCCCGCAAGATCTGGGGCTCGTCGTCAACCGCGAGGATCCTCACGTCACCGACTGCTCCTCGGGCTTCGAAGTGACCGCCGGGGCCGCGAGCGGGAGCCGGAATCCAACCGTTGCCCCACCACCGGGCGTGTCCTCGATCCACATCGAGCCACCGTGGGCGGTCACGATGGCCTGGGCGATGGCCAGCCCCAGGCCGGTGCCCCCGCGACGATCCCCCACATCCTTGCGGTAGAACTCCTCGAACACCCGATCGCGCTCCCTTCCGGCAATGCCCGGCCCCCGGTCCGACACCTTCACCTCGATCATGTTCTGCCACCGGACGGCGGAGATTGCTATCTCTGTTCCCGCGGGCGAGAAGCGGACCGCGTTCTCGAGGAGGTTCGTGAGGACCTGGTCGATCTGGACGACGTCGATCGAAACGGGAGGGATGTCTCCTCGAACCTGCACCCGGACCGGGCGACCCGCCAGCTGGGGGCGAAGCCGCTCCACCACAGAGGAGAGGACGTCCTCGATCAGCACCGGCTCGACGGAAGGGACCAACGCTCCCGCCCGAAGGCGCGAGAGATCGAGCAGGTTTGCCACGAGACGGTTCAATCGCTCCGACTCCTCGAGGATCGTGCGAAGCAACTCTTGCCGCTGCTCCTGGGAGAACGGCACCCCCTCCTCGAGCAGGCTGGAGGCGCTCGCCTTGATCGACGCGAGTGGCGTGCGGAGGTCATGCGTGACGGAGGCAAAGAGCGCCGCCCGGATCCGGCTCGCCTCCGCGTCGAGGCGGGCCTCGGCGGCCTCTTCCCCAAGGCGCGCCCGCTCCAGGGCGAGGGCCAGCTGGCCGGCGAAGGTATTGAGGACCTCCCCCTCGGGACCTCCGAGTCCTCCTGGAGCGATCCCTGCCATCTCGATCCTCCCCACCACGTGTCCCTCGGCCACGAGCGGAACCGACGAGATCTCCGAGTCGATGGCCCCGCTGATCGCCCGTTCACGCTCTCGCCCGTCCCTATCGAGAACGACAACCCGGCAGCCCCTGAGCGAGTACAGCATCCGAAGGGACGCCGCGAGGTCTCGAAGCACGTCGTCCAGTTGATCTCCAGAGAGCAGTCTGGCCGTCACGTTGTAGAGCGCACGAACCTGGTGCTCTCGTGACTCGGCCTTCGCCCGTTGGGCCAGGGCGGCTGAGATGGCCGAGCTGACCGTGGCCGCCACCACGAGGAACACACCCAGGGCGATCAGGTCTTCCGCCTTGGAGACCACGAAGGTGTGGACGGGGGCCGTGAAGAAGTAGTCGAGGAGGACGAACGAGAGTCCCGCCGCGAGCAGGGCCGGCCACAGGTGCCCGAGGGCCGCCGCGGCGACGACGATCAACAGATAGAGCAGCGCCGGGATCGCCGTCCCCCGGGGAGAGGGGATCGAGGCAAGGGCAGTGAGGCCTGCCGGCCCGGCGACGGCCATGAGGAAGGCCAGCGCCGTCCGGCGACCCCTGGGGGCGGCGATGAGGCGATCCAGCCTCTCGCCTCTCGACTTCAGGCCGTCTCGCGTTGACGACATCTTGATGCCCAGACCTCGTTTCTTGACGAGTCCTTTGCAGCTTGGGGCCGATGCTCCAAGGCGATGGTAGCGAGGCCGACGCTGGACTCCGTAGTTTCCCTCGTCTGGATCGGGGGTCTCGCGCTCGTCCTGCTCGTCCGGGCGATGTTCGTTTGGGTCAGGTTCCGGTACGCCACCAGGTCCGCGCGCCATGCCCGGCGGCTGGCCGATGCAACCCAGCCGGTTACCACTCGGGCGACCGAGCGGCCAGTCACCAACATCGTGGCATTTCGGAAAAGGACGCCCACCTTGCCCGCGGGGCCGGAGGCCTGATCGTGGCCATCGACACCGAGACTCGACCCGCCCAGCCCACCCCCACCGAAGAGCCGAGGCCGCGTGGCCCCTCGACGGGGTACCTCCTCAAGCGGCTGCTGCTCGGAAAGCCCTTGGCCACCGCCAGGCTGGAACATGAGCGACTCAGCAAGACCATCGCCATGGCGGTCTTCTCCTCGGACAACATGTCCTCGGTCGCCTACGCCACCGAGGAGATCCTGCGGGTCCTCGTTCCGGCCGTCGGATTGGCCGCCTTCTCCCTGGTCCTGCCGCTTTCCGCGGTGATCGTGCTGGTCGAGGTCATCCTGATCTTCTCCTATCGCCAGACGATCAAGGCGTACCCGACCGCCGGCGGCGCCTACATCGTCACCAAGGACAATCTGGGGCTCCTCCCCGCACAGCTCGCCGGGGTTGCGCTCCTGGTGGACTACGTGCTGACCGTTTCGGTCTCGACCGCCGCGGGGGTACAGGCGATCAGCTCTGTAGTGCCTCTTTCCGTGGTCATGCGGATCGTCCTGTCGCTCTTTTTCGTCTGGCTGATCGCGTACGGCAACCTTCTGGGGGTCCGGGAATCCGGGCGGATCTTCGCAACACCCACGTACCTGTTTATCGCAAGCCTGTTCCTCACATGCGGGATGGGCCTGTACGAGGTCCTTACCGGTCACCTCGAGCCCTTCTCGATCTCCCATCAGGTTCAAGCGGGAGGCCTGAGCCCTGGCGTCGGGGCCGTCGCGATGTTCGTGGTGTTGAGGGCGTTCGCCTCAGGTGGCGCGGCGGTGACGGGGGTAGAGGCAATCTCCAACGGGGTGCCCGCCTTCCGCAAACCCGAGTGGAGGAACGCCCAGATCACCTTGATGTGGATGGGAGCGACCCTCGGGACCAGCTTCCTGTCAGTCTCCTACCTGGCCCACCGCCTGCACGTCCTCCCGGTGGCCGATGAGAGCAAGTCGGTGCTGGCCCAGATCGGACAGGCCGTATACGGCTCGGGTCCCCTGGGGCATCTCCTGTTTCTGATCCTCCAGCTCTCCACGACGCTCATCCTCGTCCTGGCGGCCAACACTTCCTTCGCCGACTTTCCCCGGCTGGCCAGCTTCCACGCCGGCGACGCCTTCATGCCCCGACAGCTCACGAAGCGCGGCCACAAGCTGGTGTTCTCGAGCGGAATCGTCGCTCTCGCCGGCGCGGCGAGCCTGATCATCGTGCTGTTCCGCGCCAGTGTCTCCTCGATGATCCCGCTGTACGCCCTGGGCGTGTTCACCTCGTTCACGCTTTCGCAGAGCGGCATGGCCAAGCGTCACCTCCGGCTCCGGGAGAAGGGGTGGAGGACGGGGTTGTTCCTGAATGGCCTGGGAGCATTCTCCACGCTGGTCGTCACAGTGATCATCGCGATCGTGAAGTTCGACAAGGGCGCGTGGATGGTCGTCGTATTCGTGCCCGTGCTGGTGTTCCTGTTGGTCCGGGTGAACAGGATCTACGAGGCTGAGGAGGAGGATCTCCTGGAGGGCCTCGGGAAGATCGACAGGGCGCCAACCAAGCGTCACGTCGCCGTAGTGCTGGTGGACAAGTGCGACGAGAAGACGTTCCACGCGATGCAGTACGCACTGACGATCAACCCCCGGGAACTTATCCCGATCCACCTGGCCATCGGCGATGATGCAGAAGGAGGGGACGTCGTCCGGGATTGGAGCGAAGCGGAGCTCCCTGGAGCGCTGCGCGTCATTAGGTGCGGACAGCGCAGTCGAGGAGAGTGCCTTGACGCTTGGATCAAAGAAATGGCCCAGGGCGACGTCCAGATCACCGTGATCGTCCCGGGCCCGGCCCGCCTGTCGTTCTGGCAACGGCTGCGTCAGGGCGCGAGCTGGGCCGCGCTGCTTCGGCCCTTGCGGGATCACCCCAACGTGAGCATCGTTATGGTTCGGGAGCACGGTGGACACGGCCACCAGCTCCGCAGCGGCCGGGTTCGCATCTCCCCCAGACCCCGCCATGTGGCCATCATCCTCGTGGATCGGCTAGACCGCAGCATCCTCAAAGCCATCAGATATGCCCGATCGATTCAAGCGCTCGACATCCGCGCGTTGCACGCTGGGGTCGATCCGAAGAAGGCGCAGGAGCTGGCCGAGCAGTGGAGCGACATCGGGCACATCCTGGGAGTACCTCTGGACATCGCCGAGTGCTTCGATCGCGACATCGGAAGGACCGTCAGCCAATACATCGAGGCCATCGAGGCTTCCGACGCCGAGATCACCGTGGTGATCCCCCGTCGGGAGTACCCCCGGGTGGTGCAGAGGTTCCTCCACGATCGGACCAGCAGGTCGATCAGCCGTCGGCTCGCGAGCGAGCCACACGTCGATGTCGTCATCGTCCCCTACAGGCTCCGCCGTGCCCACACCGACCAGGCGAACGGGAGGGGGAACCCGGCGTCCGAGGCAGCGGCCCTTCCTACGCGCTAGGCTTTGCGGCCGTGCACATCGTGATCATGGGGTGTGGACGGGTCGGGGGGGCCCTCACGGTCGAGCTGGCGAAGGGCGGCCATTCGGTCTCCATCATCGACAAGCGGCCGGAGGCCTTCGAGCGCCTTCCTCCCGGGTTCGAGGCCAGGACCATCGTCGGGCTCGGTTTCGATCGTGAGGTCCTGGAGGAGGCGGGCATCAAGGAGGCCGGGGCGTTCGTGGCCGTCTCCAATGGGGACAACTCGAACATCGTGTCCGCCCGGATCGCCCGGGAGCACTACCACGTCCCAAAGGTGATCGCCCGGATCTACGACCCGCGCCGGGCGGACATCTACGAGCGGCTGGCGATCCCGACCGTGGCTTCCGTCCGATGGGCGGCCTCCCGGATCAAGTACCTGCTCTTCCACGGCAAGGAGGAGATGAAGGAGAGCTTCGCCGGCGGCGCCCTCCTGCACATCCAGAAGGAGATCCCCGAGCACTTGACGGGCAAGGCCGTGGCCTCGGTGGAAGCTCCCGGCCAGATCGAGGTGATCGGGGTCGACCGGGGCGGTTCGGGGTTCATCCCGGTCGACGGCAGCACGTTCCAAGAGGGCGACGTGGCCCACTTCGTCGTTGCCATCGCCGCGGCCGACAGACTGGATATCCTCCTCCAGCCCGTGGCGGAGTAGCAATGCGGGTCGTCGTCGCCGGAGCCGGAAACGTTGGGACGCACCTCGCGGCCGACCTGGCCGCGCGTGGGCACGAGATCACCCTGATCGAACAGGACAAGGGGGCCATCGCCCGGGCCAAGGCCGAGATTCCCGAAAGCGTGAACGTCTTGATGGGGGATGCCTGCGAGCCCTACGTGCTGGAGGAGGCCAAGCTCGGCCAGGCCGACGTCATCGTGGCCGCCACCGGCGATGACGAGGACAACCTGGTCGTGTCGTTGCTGGCCAAGCAGGAGTTCGCCGTGCCGCGCGTCGTGGCGAGGGTCAATCACCCCAGCAACGAGTGGATGTTCACCGAACAGTGGGGGGTCGACGCAGCAGTGAGCCCACCACACATCCTGACCGCCCTGGTGGAGGAGGCGGTGACCGTCGGCGACGTGGTCCGGCTGCTCAAGCTGGACCGGAGTGGGGCCGCCCTGGTCGAGCTGACCCTCCAGCAGGGGTCGTCGGCGGCCGGCAGGCCCATGTACGAGCTGCGCCTGCCCCTGGACTCCGCCATCGTGGCCATCGTGAGGGAGGGGCACGTGGTCATCCCCCAACCGGAAACGGTCCTCGTGGCAGGTGACGAGGTCATGGCCATCGCCAAGCCGGACGCGGAGGAAGACCTCCGCCAGGCTCTGGAGTAAAGAACCCGCGTCAGTCCGCTCTTTTCTCATGGAGAAGCGATGAAGCGCCCCAAGTCGACCACTTTCTGCGCCCGGGGTAGGGTTCACTCGTCCCGGCCAGATAAGACGGGAGAAGCGCAGTGCTCGACGTCGCCAGTCAAGGGGCGAGGGTCCCTTCGGCCACCCTGTGCGTTCGGATGGAGATTGGTGCATCTCCGCACTGGGAGGTGAAAGAGTTGTGTCCAATCCGGCTAGGCAGCGGAGAAGAAGAAGAATCGGCGAGCTGATCCAGCATCTCGAGGCGGACCACTCCACTTATGTACCGAGACACCCGCGTCCCAGGTTGCTGCGTCTCCGATGGCGGCATCGCCGCCTCCATGCGTCTCGGTTTAGACACCAGCACCGCGAGGCTGCAGCCACTGAGCTTCAACTGAGTCTGGTGGACGAGTCGCTCCGATCTCCCGAGCAGGAACTCCCGACGGGGTCGTTCGCCACGGGGCCGGTCAAGAGAGCGTCGAACGTCGACCCCCATGGTGATCGCCCGTTGGAAGTGTTGGACCCTGTCACTCCCGCCGAGAGTGTCAGCATCCTCCCGGACCAACTGGTGGCCGACCGAGGCGTAGAACCAGCTCGGGCGGAACAACCCGGCCGAGAGGGTCAAGATGGTTCCGTAGTTACGCGCCGCCGACCGCGGACCATTCGGCCTGATGTGCTCCCCCACCGGCCTGGTGGAAAACAGGATGAACACGATACTCGCGATGAAGCCCAGGGTCAGGAACGCGAAGCGACGGTCGACCTGGTCGATTTGACCCATCAGCGCGTGGTCGTTCACGCAGACGACGCCGATCCGGACGAAGCTGACCGCAGACCCGACGAATGACCCCAGGTTCGTGTGAGCTGACGGTCAAAGAGGCTCCTTCCGGCCGAAGAGCGAACTCTCCGCCACGTAGAAAAGTGCAATGGCGCCAAACAGGATGACGCTGACGGTCGGGTTGGCCAGGGCGATGAGCGTAGCGGCGAGATGGATCCAGGGACCCGGAAGATAGCTCCTGGTGATGCCGCTGACGGTGCGAGGGTCCGCATCTTCCCGGATGAGGGCGCCGCCCGATCGCAGCGTAGAACCAGACCCCGCTGAACATCACTGCTGTCGCCGTGAGGGTTGTTCCGTACGTGAGTGCCGCCGCCCGCGCGCCATCCGTTCGAATGTTCTCCGCCACGAGCCTGGTGGGGAAGGGGATGAACGCGACACACAGGAGCAAGAAAACGTTCAGCAAGAGGAAGGGGCGATCGACCTGGCCGATCTGATTCATCAGCGTGTGATGGTTCACCCAGATGATGCCGATCGTCAGGAAGCTGACGGCGTACCCGATGTACGAGGGCCAGATGTGCAGCAGCTGAGCCGCGAGGCCTCTCCCGCCGCTTTCGATCTGCGTGTCGACGTTGAGGATGAGCAGCGTCGCAGCGATTGCAATGACACCGTCAGCGAAGGTCTCCAGCCGACCGCTACTCATCGGGCGTTAGGCGAACTCGAACGTGGGGTTGACGATCCTCCTGGCGCCCTGTTCCTCGCCCAGCACGCCTTCAACGATCAGGCGCGAGCCCAGCGCCAACCCGGGGATCTTCCGGCGCCCAAGCCAGCGCGCGGTCACCAGCCCGGTCCCGTCGGATAGCACGATCTCGAGTGCCTCGAACCCCTCCACCGGCCGGACCGTGATCCGCCTGACCATGCCGGCCAGCCTCACCTTCGATCGCGGCACGCCGTTGCCGATGCGGGTGGTTCCGGGGATGCTCTCGGCCCAGGTTCGCAGCTCCTCGGCCAGGCGCTGTTCGTCCGTCTCCGCCAGCCGGCTCAGGAACCGCCGCAGCGCCCCCACCACACCTCCGCGATCGGCGAGACGACTAGGGAGAGCTTCGCTTGGTTGCGTCGGCGGCGATCTCGGAGACCTCCCGGGCCTCAGGAACGGGCTCGCCCGTGGCGACCACCCGTGGGCCGGGTTCGCCCCCTGGAACCTCCTCGCCGGCGAACAGCTCAACCCGTCGCGACTTCGAGTACCAGATCATGAACGCCAGCAACAACGTGGCCAACACGGCGATGGTGATGCGTTTCCCGGTGTCATCCGCGTAGCGCACCACCAGCGGTGCGATCAGCAGCGATACCAGGTTCATCACCTTGATCAAGGGATTGAGAGCCGGACCGGCGGTGTCCTTGAACGGATCGCCCACCGTGTCACCGATCACGGTGGCCTTGTGGGCCTCACTCCCCTTGCCGCCGTAGTGGCCCTCCTCCACCAGCTTCTTCGCGTTGTCCCACGCGCCACCGGCGTTGGAAAGCATGACGGCGAGAAGCTGCCCGGTGAGGATGGCCCCGGCCAGGAACGCGCCCAGGGCCTCGGCCTTCAGCAAGAACCCCACGATGATGGGCGAGAGGACGGATTCCATGATCCCGGGGTGCTCGCGGAACTGCTTCCTGACCTCGATCACCACCTGGGACGCCGCCCGGCCCACGGCCCTGATGGCCAGAGAGGAGAACAGGAAGGCCACCGAGCCTCCCACCAACAGCCCGACCAGCACCTCGGGGATGTTGATGCGGATCCCGTCGAACTTGAACCCCTCCAGGATGAGGGCCTCTTGGAACGAGCCAAACAGCGACGTGGCCGCGATGACGGCGGTGGCGATGGCCATCCCCTTGGTGATGGCCTTGGTGGTGTTCCCGATGGCGTCCAGCCCGGTCATGATCTCGTCGGCTCGCTCGCCCAGGCCACCGGACATCTCGGCGATGCCGTGCGCGTTGTCGGAGACCGGCCCGTAGGTGTCCATCGACACGATCACGCCCACGGTCGTGAGCATGCCCATGCCCGTCAGGGAGATGAAGTACAGCGCCTCGGCCGTGGTGTTTCCGAGGTAGAAGGCCGAGGCCACGGCGCCCCCGATGATCAGGATGGCCCAGACGGTGGACTCGAGCCCCACCGCGAACCCGGACAGGATCACGGTGGCCGGGCCGGTCAAGGAGGATTCCGCGATCTCCTTGACGGGCTTGCGCGTGGTGGAGGTGAAGTGCTCCGTCAGGATCTGGATAAGGCTGGCCAGGATCAAGCCGATGAACACGGCCCAGAACACCCTGAGGTCGCCGACGTAGGAGGCCGCCAGGAAGACCACGCCGATCGCAGACGCCGCTGCCGACAGGAAGAACCCCCGGTTGATGGCCTTCATCCCGTGCTCGGTCTCGCTGCGCGGAGCCACGGCGAGGATCCCGATGATCGAGGTGATCACCCCGATGGCCCGGACGAACAGCGGGAACATCACGCCGACGATGGCTCCCTTCGGGGAATCGGCGAAGGCCGCCGCGCCCAGGATGATCGAGGCGACCAGCGTCACCTCGTAGGACTCGAACAGGTCGGCCGCCATCCCGGCGCAATCGCCCACGTTGTCGCCCACGTTGTCCGCGATGGTGGCGGCGTTGCGCGGATCGTCCTCGGGTATGTTCTTCTCGACTTTCCCCACCAGGTCGGCGCCGACATCGGCGGCCTTCGTGAAGATTCCCCCGCCCACCCGCATGAACATGGCCAGGAGGGCGCCGCCGAACCCGAAGCCAACAAGGACGCTGGTGGCGTCCTGCTTGTAGATGATCAGGATGGCCGTGGCGCCCAACAGCCCCAGCCCCACCGTGAACATCCCGGCCACTCCCCCGGTGCGAAACGCAAGCCGCATGGCCCGGCGCAGCCCGACCTCACGGGCGGCATTCGCCACCCGGACGTTGCCCCGCACGGCGAGCCACATGCCGGAGAACCCGGTGATCGCGGAGAACCCGGCCCCCAGGATGAAGGCGATGGAACGGCCCAGCTTGATGGCGATGTCCGAGTGGACGGCGTCCTTCGGCACGGGCAGGACGAAGAAGAGCGCAACGAACAGGATGCCCATGAACACGCCCAGGGTGCGGAACTGCCGGTTCAGATAGGCACGGCTGCCCACCTGGATGGCCCGGGCGATCTCCCGCATCTTCTCGGTCCCCTCCGAAGCGGCCAGCACCTCGCGACTGAAGACATAGGCGACGCCGAGGGCCACCAGGGAGATGGCCAGGATCACCCATAGCGAGGTGTCCTCGAAGGGATGGAAGAAGACGTGCCGGCCGAGGCCCCCTTCCTGGGCGAGTAAGGACATCAAGGTTCCTCCCGGGTTCGGTATGTAGGGTGCGCGGTCGAGGGCCCAAAGACCCAGGTCGGCCGGGCATTATAGCTCACGAACCATTGTGCCCTTCTTCCCCACCTGGCGCTTCCGGAGGCCCCTCGAGGGCCCGCTCGGGACCGCGCTCGGCGGGAGGTATCAGCACACGGAGGAGGGGCGGTGCGATCAGCGTGGAAACGATCACGGCGGTAACGACGACAGAGAATAGGTCTGCGGAGAGGGCACCAGTCCCTCGACCGGCCGCGGCCACCACCAGAGCTACCTCGTTCCTCGGGATCATTCCTGCGCCCACCTGCAGGCGCCGCCGGGCACTCAACCCCGCGGCGCCCGCCGCGCATCCTGCGAGCTTGGCCACGATCGTCACCGCCACCAGGGTCACCGTCAGTCCCAGATGGCCGGAGAGGACCGCGCCCGGATCCATCCTGGCCGCCGCGACCACGAAGAAGAACGGCACCAGGAAATCGAAGAGCGGGAGCATACGGCGGTCCAGCTCGTAGCGCTCCCGGGTCTCGGCGAGCACCATCCCGGCCAGAAAGGCTCCGACCAGGGCGGCCAGACCGACCTGCTCCGCGAGGGCAGCCAATCCGAGACAGAGAGTCAAGGCGAGCACGAACGGTGCCCGACGAAGCTTCGCCTGCTCCAGGATGGTGGGATGCCGCCGGGTGATCCTGGAGCCCGGAACGATCACGAGCCCGATGAACACGACGATGCCGACGAGACCGGTGAGGATGCTGCCTGCTGACTTGCCCTGGGCGCCCAGCCCAAACAAGAAGGGGAACAGGGCCAGGGTCGCCACGTCGTCCGCGATGGATGCCCCCAGGACAACCCGAGCTTGCCGCGAGGCTGTCAGGCCGACATCCTGGAAGACTCGGGCCGCCACGCCGACGCTGGAGGCGGCCAGGGCCGTCCCGACGAGCAAACCTTCGTGAAGCGAGAAGCCGAAGGCCACCATGACCAGAACCGCCGTGGATCCCGCGGCCAGAATCCCGGCGACGCTCGTGATCAGCGACGATCGGCCCACCCGGATCAACCCGGACACCGGGGTCTCCAGTCCCACAGTGAACAGGAGGATCACGATCCCCAACTCGGCGAGCGTTTCCGTCGTCTGGTTGACCTCGATCAGTCCCGCCACGTGGGGCCCGAGGAGGACTCCGACCAAGAGCTCCCCTGCGATCGCGGGCAGATCGAGCCGGACGAACACCTCCCCCGCGGCCTTTGCCGCGACGAAGATGACGAACACCTGAAGGATGACGTCGACTCGGCTTTCCATCCACCGTCCCGCAACGAGAAGGAGCGCCGGGAGACCTGATCCCATGCCGCGAACGACATGCCGACCAGGCTTCCCGGCGCTCCAGAGTTCGAGTGGAGTCTACCCCGGGAAGATCAGGGTGTCGTTTCCTCGTCGGCCCACGTCAAGGGCAGCCTCGACTCACGACGACCTCGCCAGGTCGATCCCTTGCCTGACCCGCAGGAAGAATGGGATAGCGGCGAGCTCGGCGAGCATGCAGAAGGCGACAACTGCTCCCAGTGACACCGTGTAGAGCCCGCCGATAGCGGCGCTGCCGAGGAACCAGAAGATCCCATACCCCGCGGTAAACAGTCCGTAAGCGGAAGCCCGTCGTTGCGCTGGGACCATAGGGGCGACTGCCGCCGGCACGATCGACTCGTGGACGCCCATTCCCAGCCCCCAGAGCGACACCCCCACGAGCGCCGGCCAGAACCCTCCCAAAAAGACCAGGGGGGCGAACAGGGCGGACACGATGGTTAACGGGATCAGGATCCCGATGCCGACCTTGTCGAACATGCGTCCGAAGAGGAGCGACCCCAGGCCGCTGACGCCCATGCCGGTCGCGTAGAAGATCGGCACGAAGGCGGACGAGACGGTCGATGCCTTTGCGAAATGGAAGGCGATCAGCGGGAAGTCGGCGAACCCGACCGCCACCAGGACCGCTCCCCCCAAGTAGATCCAGAACACCCGAGGCAGACCCTCGGTCCGTACGTCCGGCGGGTTCGTCTCCATCTCTTCGGGGCGCGGGTAGAGCAGGCGAGCCACAAACAGGATGGAGAGCATGATCGCCGCAGGAACCGCGAGTACCGCGAAGGCCAGTCGAAACCCGCCGTGCCGAACCGCGAGGACGCCGGCGATCGCCAGCGGGCCGACCAGGGCCCCGAACTGGTCCAGCGCCTCGTGGATCCCAAAGGCCCACCCATAGCCGCCGACCTGCTTGGCCGCGTTGGAAAGCATCACGTCGCGAGGAGGGTTCCGAGTGGCTTTGCCTACCCGTTCCAGCACGATCAGCAGGGCGGCCACCTCCCAGTTCCCGGCGAGAGCCAGGAGCGGCACGACTGACATCTGCAGGCCGTAGCCGGCGATGGTGATCGGCCAGAACTGGCGGGTGCGATCGCTGAGCCGCCCGGAGACCAGCCGTAGGCCGTATCCAAGCAACTCGCCGAAGCCGGTGATGACCCCGACCGCCAACGCTCCGGCGCCCAGGAACGCCAGGTACGGGCCGATGATGGAGCGCGAGCCCTCGTAGGTGAAGTCGGCGAAGAAGCTCATCACTCCGACGAGCAGAACGAACCTGAGCGCGGCCGATCTGGTCGGTGGCTTCTCCTTCATGCGCCACGCTCCGGCCCGAGGCCGGGCTCTGAACCCGCTGCTATCTCACGATCAGTACCGAGCAAGGCGCATGCCGACTCACCTTCTCCGCGGTTGTCCCTGGTAAGAGTCCCCAAACACCCGAGCGGCCGGCAGGCCCTCATCGGTCTCCGCCGATCCGGCGGAAGAACTCGATCGTCTTCTGTTTCTGCTCCTGGCTCGCGAACTCCACGGGCTTGTAGTCGTCCACCTCGATGCGAGCCGGCACCTTGGGACCGATCGCCTCCGGATCGCGGCCCCTGGCGCGCAATTCTTCCTCGAGCCGTCGGATTTCGTCCCGGAGTTGGTTAGCCCGGTCCTTGAGGCCGGGGATGACCTCGCGATTGAGTTGGATGTATCGGCCAGTCACGAACTCCTCGAATTGAGAAGCCTTGGCCAATCGGTCTCTGCTCTTGACCAACTCGAAGCCGAGCGCGGCGACCGACGCTGCCTTCCGCGGGGTCCATCGTCTGAGCCAGGCTAGCCGCTCATGCAGAGCTGCCTGTGGGCTCATCGATTCCTGCGGCTCCTCGGCCAACTGTTGGCGTCCACGCGCCAAGGCTGCTCCGAGCAGCTCGGCCTCCTTCATGTCTGGGTAGGCTTGCCGAAGTCGGTCCCAGTCGGTCTTCAGGATCTCGATGGTGCGCATTTCTCACGAACCCTCGCGAAGCGCGGCTCGAAGCGCATCGATCCGCTCTTCGTACACATGGAGCCCCCGCTCCAGCCTAGGGAGCAAGAAGCTCTCGCTGATTGCGACATCCTTTCCACGCATGCGAGACATGAGCTCCGTCCGCTGGGCTTTGTCTGCCTTCTCGAACAGATCGAAGCGGAGGGTCGGCTCGACTGATTGGAACTTGCCCAGGATGCGAGCGGCCTCGCGAACCCGCTCACCGTCGATCTCGCACGCCTCCCACAGCGCGTCCATGAGCTTGGCGAAGAGCCCCGCGTAGACCAGGAACCGGAGCTGACGGTCCTCCTGGGGCAGGTCGTGATCGCCGATGGTCAACTCGACTGTCTCGTCGGGCAGCTCCCAGTAGTTGAGGTCGTGCTCGAACCCGGCAAAGGGATCCTTGGCCCTCACGGCTGCGCCTCCGCGCCGACGTGCTCGGCGACGAGGGCGAATTCCGCGTCCAGCGCCTCCAGCCGCTGTCGATCCGCCTCTATCTCTGCCCGCGCCGCATGGGCCTCGGCCTCAGATCTCGATCGTTCGTCCAGGGCTCGGTGCACGCCGAGGCGGAGGCTCTCGATGGTCGCTTCCAGGCGATCGTCGAGGGCTCGTTCGAGAGCCAAGCGGCTGCGGTCCAAACGCTGGACGAAGTCCCATCGGAGGCGGCCGCTGTGCTTGTCCACCAGTTCTGGGATCTTCTCCCGAACGTCCCTGAAGACCCGCTTGCGGATGACGCCAGCCGGCAGGAGCTTCGACATGTCGGGCAGGAGGGATTCGAGGATCGTGGGGACCTCGAGGAACGAGTATGTGAACCGGGTCTCGGACGCGATGCCGCCGGGCAGGTCCACCGACGACAGGGCGACCTCCAGGAGTTCACCGCAGAGCCGGATGGTCCATCCGATCAAGCGGTTGGTCTCCTCGACGTGCCGAGAAGTAGCTTCGTGGAAGGCCTGTCCGACCTTGCGGTCCTCCTCTACCCGCCAACGCTCGATGCGTTGGCGAAGCGCGCCCCTGACGAATTCATCCACCTCCGCGGCCGCCGCGCGGATGTCTGTGCTCTCGGCGAGGAACGCCTCCGCTCCCCGGAGAAGTTCCGCGGTCGAGTCGCGACGAAGGGTGGCAAGGTCCTCCTCAACCATTTGAACAAGCTTCTCCGCCTCCCGACGCAGCAGCGTCCGGATGTCGTCGCGGGACTCCAGGGCCTGGGCGAAGACCCGCTCCATCTCGTCCGATCTGCCGGCCAAGTCCTCGATCGGGATCTGCAGGGCCCGCTCCTCGATCTCGAGGCCGTTGCGAGCATCCGCCAAGAGTTTCCTCGCCTGAGCCGCAATCGAGGTCAGGATCACCCCGCCCTTCTCTCGCATCAGGAACCTCCGGAAGTCCCGTTCGAACTCGGCCAGGCCTGAAGCTTCGAGCTCCGCCTCATTGCCTACGAGCTTTGCGACGAGGGCTTGTCTGGCGCTGATGGGATAGAGCTTGGGTCGCGTGCCGAGTGCCCCGGTGAGCACGTCCTGGGTGAAGGCCAGCGCCTCGTCTCGGTCCTTCTCCGAGAGGTAATCCACCTTGTTCAGCACGAAGAACATGCGCGCGGCCTCGGCCCGCACGTCCTCCAGGAAGGCCCGCTCGCCTTCGGAGATCGGAGGGTCGGCCGAGCTGAGGAAGACCGCCGCATCGGATTCGGGAACGAACGCGTAGGCGGCCTCGGTGTTGTGCCGATACACACTGCCCACGCCCGGGGTGTCGACCAGGAACACTCCATCCCGGAGCTCCCCGGCCGGGTAATAGAGGACCGCCCGTTCCACCCCGAGTCCGTTCTTCGGGTTCCCGCGTTCGGTCACGTAGCGAGAGAGGTCCTCCACCGTCACGCTCTCGGTCCGGCCATCCAGGAAGGAGATCTCGGCCCTTGGCTCCTCTCCCCAGGTCACCGCCGTGACGATCGAGGTGAGGGGAATGACGGCGGCGGGGAGCACGTCGGCCCCGAGAAGGGCGTTGACGAAGGTGGTCTTGCCCCTCTTGAACTCGCCGACCACCACGACGTTGAACAGTTCCTCCGCGAGCTTCTTGAGCAGGGACCTCGTCCCATCGGCGATCGGGGGACCGAATCTCTCGTCCGCGAGGGCCGTCAGCGCGCGGAGGGCATCCTCGAGTTGACCCCGGGTCTCCACGTATCCTGCCTCGGCCATGAAAAAGCTCCTACCTCCCCTGGTGCTCGGTAGGAGCTATCAGCCCTCAAGGGGCGGACTAGGCGAGCTCCATCGCCTCCCCTCAGTATAGAAAGTTGTCAGGCGGTAGGCCGACCGCGCATCTCCCGCGATCTTCCGGAAGCGGACGGTCACCCTCTCATCTCTGCGACTGGCGTCGGTGCGGAATCGGGAGCGGCGCCGAAGATCCGCCTGTACGAGTCCGCTCCATAGCTGGTTGGAAGTGGTTCGCCTTCGACGAGTCGGAACGTGCGCTGACCGTCGCGCTGCCTTTCGGCACGAAGAAAGAGGGCCGTGTCCAGCTCCTGAAGATAAAAGCCGTGGGCGAGGTCGAAGAGGTGAGTGACGTAGATGACCTTGATGCCGGCTTCGATCAGGGCCCGCACGACTTGCCGCGCGATCTCCGATCCTTCTCTCTCGTTGGTTGATGCGAACGACTCGTTGCACAGCAGGATGCAGTCCGGGGTGATCCTGTCGGCGATGGCGCTCATCCTGCTGAGCTCTTCGTCGAGCTTGCCGCTCTTCATGCTCGGGTCTTCCTCCCGCTTGTAGTGCGTGAAGACCCCGTCGCAGACATTGGCACTGAAGGATTCCGCACCGACGAACATCCCGCTTTGCATCATCAGTTGAGCCAGGCCCAGGCTGCGCAGGAACGTGGACTTTCCGCCCTGGTTGGCGCCGGTGATCATCACGAGCGACTTGTTGTCGGCGTCCACATCGTTGCCCACGACTCTTCCTTCGAGATGGAACGTCAGGGACACGTCGTAGAGACCCCGAGCGGCAAGCGCGCGTCTTTCGGGGCCTCCCGGGACTGGGAAGCAGGTCGTCTCGCCCTTCTCAACCAGCTGCGCGTGCAGGTTCAGGCAGCCGACGTAGAAGGCGAGCTCTGCCCGCACCATGCTGAAGAAGCTGAGGATGTGGTCGGTCGACTGAGCGAGCGCGTTGGCAACGAGGTTGATCCCTTTCCCTCGAATTTCGGTCAGAGCTCTGAAGCCACTTTCGTCGCGGGCAGGGATTTCGAAGCTGTAGCCCGAGCGCCTCCTCGCAAAGAGCCGCTCCATCCAGCTCTGCTCTCGAGGGAGCGCTCGCAATATGTAGCGGATGCCTTTGTTGCCCTTGCCGAGTTGAGCGCTGATCAGCGCCCCGCGGCGAAACTTGAGCTCTCGTAGGTGGTCTTCGATGGTCTGGAAGTATGTGTCATCGAGCTCCTTCGCCAGCATCGAGAAGAACCGCACGAACCCTTCCGATCGGAACTCACCCCCATGTTCGTCGGCTATCGTTCGCAGTCTCTTCAGGAGCCCCACGAATAGCTCCAGCACCTGCACGGATCTGTTGAGGATCGTGTCGGGTGAACTCAGGAACCCGCCCCAGATCTTCTTCTCGCCTCGGATCGCCTCGACGGCGAGGTCGTAGATCTCCCTCACGATCGAGGGCTGCTCGAGGCAGTCGGCGAGAATGTGCTGGCGGTAGACGATCGCCTCCGGCTCCGTCAGGCTCGAGAGCACAGCCCTCTTGGCCATATCGAACAGGAACTGGTCGCTCAGGGCCATGGCGCCCAGCAGCGTGTTCAGCTCGAGGTCTTGGGTCAGTGCTCCTTCGTTCGCCGGTAGCTCGCGCTGGAGGTCGAAATCCTCGCCTCTATGCATTAGGAAGGCCTTCATCGCGCGACGCGCCTCCTCAACGACTCGTACGTGAGGCTGTACTTCTCTGCGATCGCGGCGGCGTAGGCGAGACCGTCCGCGGGCCTTCTCACGATCTTGTAGGTGCGCAGCGCCGGGTTGTCGGGGACCACCGTGGCGACCATGCTGACGGTGGTCCCGCTGAGGGAAGCCAACTCGTCCACGAACGTCACGCACACGCACAATGAATCCAGTTCGATGATCTGCTTCAGCACCTCCGTACCGAGAAAGAGAGCATCTCCGAGCGTCGTGGAGGTGAAGCTCTCGTTCATGATGATGACGCTGTTGCCAGTGGCCTGTTGCAGGACCTCATGGACTCTGACTAGCTCATCGTCGAGCTTCCCCCTGAGGGTCCTGACGTCTTCCTCCCTTTCGAAATGCGTGAACATCCTGTCCGGCAGGAAGAGCCGCGCCTCCCTCCCCGGTACGGGGAAGCCCAAGCTGGCAAGGTAGTTCAGTTGGCCGAACATCCGCGCGAAGGTCGTCTTGCCGCCCTGGTTCGGACCGGTGATCACGAGAATGCGCTCCGGCGCGTTCAGGTGGAAGTCGTTACACACCACGGCCATCCTCGCGGGAACGAGTTTGCCGGCCAAGGCCAGGTCGAACGCTTCACGCGCAACGACCTCCTTCGAGCGCGCGGACACACGCGGGTAGCAGAACGGTAGCCCGGCCGACTTGAGCTGCCCGATGTACTCCAGATACGCCAGGTAAAACTGGACCTCGCGGTCGAACTCGGCGATCGTCCTATCGAGATAGCTCCCGACGCGGGTGGAGTATTCATCCAGCGCCCGGAAAACGTCGGGATACAGGCGCGCGACGAGTTCCAGCACGCGAGCCTCAACGTGATTCATGTCGGCATAGTCGGGGAGCTTGGCCCGGTAGTCCTTCACGGCCCCCTGCTTGAACTTCGCGAAGGTCTCCTCCACCTCGGCGCTGTAGTCAGCTTCCCCCTCGTACCGGTTCACCGTGACCCGGCCGCCCTTGATGTGGACTCCATACTTCACCCCAGCGAGAGCGTCTTTGACCTCATGCGTCTCGTCGGCAAGCGATGTGAAGCCATCGGACCCGGCATAGTCGGTGACGTAGTCGCGGAACGACTGGAAGCCACCCGATTTCACGTCGAGAGCGCTGAGCTCTTCAGCCAGAGATCTGACCGCGCCGCAATAGACGTCCACCGCGTCCACGAACCAGCGTTCCTTCTGGTACTCGTAGTGAAGCTTCCCCGCGAACGCGATGCATTCCCGCATCGTGTGCATTCTTTGTGCGAAGACCGTCACGGACTCGAGGACGGGACGCGTCTCGAGGTCTCGAAGCACGTCTTGCCGATACCGCACCGTCTCGGCCTCATGCAGTGGCGTGTAGAAGAACGGGTCAAGCTCGTATTCGTCGCGGCCGTTCGTCATCGACTCGACGACCTGATCGAGGTTCAAATCGGCGAAGAAGGCGGGTTGGGTCGGCCCGCTAGCGTCCTCACTCTCCTGCGGCCGATCAAAGAGGATGCTGTGGAACCGCACGGGAGGAATTCACCTCCGTGGCACTGCAGGGTGGAGGAGTACCGGGGCTGGTTGTCCGTCGGCGACCTTAGCCAGGGAGCGCCGATCGCCGAACTCGACCAGCTCGTGCTGGGCCTTCTTGAGGTCCGCTCGGCTCTCCGGGCGGGACGGTCCGGCCATGAAAGAAGCTCCTACCTCCCTTGCTCGGTAGGAGCTATCAGCCCTTAGGCGGATCAGGCGAGCTCCATCGCCTTGGTCCCTTGACCCATACGAGTATAGGTGCCCGGGTGGCCGCCGGATGCGCGTAGGTCAGGTCCCTGGCTCGTCCATGCCCCGGCGGCTGATCCAAGAAGCCAGGGCGCCGACCCCGAGGATCGCCACGATGGCCGCCAGCGACACCGGGATGGGGATCTCGATCCACGACGAGATCAGCATCTTGATCGCGACGAAGGCGAGGAGTGCAGCCAGCGCCGGCTTCAGATGGCGAAAGCGGCCCACCGCTCCGGCTAGGACGAAGTAGAGGGACCGCAGGCCCAGGATGGCCAGAGCATTGGAGGCGAACACGACGAAGGCGTCCTGCGTCACTGCAAAGATCGCGGGGATCGAGTCGACCGCGAAGACCACGTCCGTCACCTCGACTACTATCAGGACGGCCAAGAGGGGAGTGGCCAGCAGCTTCCCGCCGTTACTCACAACCAGCCGCTGACCGTCGTAGGTCTCCGTCATGGGGAGGAACCGCCGGACCAGGCGCAGGATCGCGGTCTCCTCCATGGAGCCCTTCTGCTCCCTATCACGCAGAAAGCGAACGGCGGTGATCAGGAGGAGACCTCCGAACGCATAGATGATCCAATCGAATGTGTTGATCAGAGCGGTCCCGCCCAGGATGAATCCGAGGCGAAGGGTCACCGCACCGACGATGCCCCAGAACAGTACGCGATGCTGGTATCGGGCAGGTACGGAGAAGTGGGTGAAGATCAGGATCCACACGAAGACGTTGTCCAGGGAGAGGCTCCACTCGATCAGATAGCCGGCCAGGAACTCGCCGGCCACTTGCCCACCTCGCCAGACCCACATCACTACGACGAAGACCATCGCCAAGGTCACCCACACACCGGTCCAGGCGAGCGCTTCCTTGAAGGGCACCCGATGGGCTTCGCGATGGAAGATTCCCAGATCCACCAGCAGGACGAGTGCGATGAATCCGATGAATCCGGCCCAGATGTACCACTCGACCATGCCGAGACCTCCAGCCTGCTTCAGGCCGAAGGTCTCGTCCAGCCGCGGCCCCTTATGACGGGTATCCGTGCGGCCGAGTCACCGGGCCGGGCACTCGCCGGCCGTGCTGACGGTGAACCCGAGTTGGACTACTCCCCTTCGAGCACCATCAGCTTACCTGGTCGACGGCCCACCCTCGATGCTCCCGGCTATCGCTCGATCATCCGGTTCCAACTGAGAACCCGCCGCCTCTCGAACGGATCTGCCCGGGGGCCACTGGACCCTGCTGTCCCACAGGTGGAGCAGAACGATCTTCGCCGAGGCGATCACCGGCACGGTGATGAGCATCCCGACCAGCCCGGCGAGCGTCCCCCCGATCAGCAGGCCGAGCATCACGGTGACCGGATGGAGCTTGACCGTCCGAGCCATCACGTTGGGGCTGATGATGTGATTGTCGATCTGCTGGACCACGAGGAGCGCCAGGGCTGCCCCGAGGGCCATCCGCCACCCGGGGGGGAGGTGAAGCAGGCCTCCGCTGTCACTCGTGGTGAAGGCGATGAACAGAGCCGGCACCGCGCCGATGAATGGTCCGATCAATGGGATGAGATTGAACAGCCCCGCCACCGCCCCCACCAGGGCCCAATATGGCAATCCAACGATGTACAGGCCGAGCATGGAAGCCACACCGACGAACGCGGCCACCAACAACTGGCCCCGGAAGTACCCGCCGAGCGCTCGGCCCATCTTCTCCAGCACCGAGCGGACCTCGTCCCGTCGCCTCAGAGGCAGCAGGGCCACCACCGCACGCTGCACCTTCGGGAGATCGACCAAGAGGTAGAAGCCGAGCACGGCTCCGAGCACGAACACGACGAGCGCGTGGACGAACCCAGCGGTGAAGCTGAAGATCCGGGTGATGAAGCTGCCTGCCTGCCCCTGGGGACTGAGACTGGCCAGGATGTCGGTGGACCTAATTTCGATCCCAAGGCGCTGGGCCGCGCCCACCAGCGACCGCTGGGCTCGGTCGAGAAGCCCGGGCACGGTGGAGACGAAGCTCGATACCTGGTCGGCCACGATCGGAATGATCAAACGCAGCGCCACTCCCACGACCGTCAGGAACACGACGTAGGTGAGGAGCGTTCCCCACACCCTGGGCAGCCCACGACCCTCCAGGCGCGACACGATCGGATTCAGCAGATAGACGATGACCAGCGCCAGTAGCAGCGGGCCAAACGCGATGCGCACCGGGATGAGGACGAACCGGTACGCAAGGTAGCCGAGGATCAGGATCCCGATGGCTGACCACGCCACCAGACCCGCCCGGACGAGGCCGGACCGCAGTGGATCAGGGCTGCGCGTCGGCCCTTCCGTCTGCCTCCGGCGTCACGGAGAGCACCATCCGCACGCTCATCCCCTGTCCTTCGAGAGGCGTGATTGCAACCTCGTCGACCAGCCCCCGGATGATGGGAAGCGACAGCACCCTGTCGAACGGCAGCTCGTCCGTGTCGATATCGGTCGGGCGTCCCTCTACCGCACGCTCCACGCCTGCCCCCGGATCGATAACCTCGAGCACGACCCGGTCCGCATCTGCGGAGGCGAAGAGCTGGATAGGCGGGCCCTCGCCCGGACCGTCGGCGATGGCCGTGGTGCACGCCTCGGAGACGGCCAGCTTCACGTCCTGGACCAGGTCGTCGGGGAGATCGCGAAGGCGGACCAGCGCAGACACGGCGTGTCGGGCGGTCCCGACGAACTCGGGCTTGGGCGGGAACTCGAGCTCCAGCTCGGGAACGTCCTGGGCGCTGTCTCCGCCCGGAATCATGCCCCTGAGACCGGCTCCTTCAGCGCATCGTCCACCGAGCCGTGGATGGGGAACGCCTTGTTCAAGCCGGTGATGTCGAAGATCTTCAGGATCTTGTCCTGCGAGGCCACGATGGCGAGGCTCCCCTCGCGATTCTTGATCCGCTTCAGGCCTTCAACCAGGACACCGAGCCCAGTGGAGTCGAGGAAGTCCACCTTCTTCATGTCCACCACGATACGTGTCGCGCCGCCGTCCACGAGGTCGACGATCGTCTGGCGCAGCCGCGGTGCGGTGTACACGTCGATCTCACCCCGCAGAACGAGGACGCTTGCGTCGCCCCGTGTCTGCGTCTCGACTTCGAGGTCCATGGGACGCTCAGTCTACACCAGGCCTCGCTCGGCTTCTCTCGACGAGAACCGTCGTTGTAATCCGGCGCTCCGGACGCTAACCTCCCTGGCCGATGCGCCCCGCCCCACCAGGTCAACCGCCCTCGCAGAGCGACTCGTTCCCTCAGAACGACCGCTCCGCCGTCCCGGCTGGCCCCGGCGACAATGAAGGGCAGTCCCGGTCCGGATCGTGGTGGGCTGTGCGCGTTGGCGCCGCAATTGTGGCGCTCGGGCTGATCGCGGTCGGCGCGGTCGTGCTCATCAGCCGAGGAGGCGGCACGTCCGCGGGCCCCAGCCATCCACCCCCGCCCACCTCTCCGCCACCTCCATCGCGAGAGGCGTTCGCGTTTCCGCTCTCCAAGACCCACGCGGTCGCCACGGGGAAAGGAAACGCGGCCGAGACGCAGAGGGCGGCCGCCGGGATCCAGACGACTCTCTCTGCTTTCTACGATGCTGCCTTCATGGACCCGAAGGCTCGTCAGCAGGGCCTGCCGGCAGGCGCGTGGAACGCTTTCGCCCAGCCGATCCAGGAGCAGGCGAAGTCGGATGCCGGGTCGCTGACTCTGGGAGAGGCCGGTAGGACCATCGACCAATTGTCGGTCACGGACGCTTCGCTCTCCGTGCGGGTGCTCCTCGACCCCAGTGGCCACCCGCAGGCCGCCATCGCCAACGTGACGTTCGACGCCTCGGGGAAACTCACCGGCGGCGAGGCCGTGCTTGTATCGAACCGAGCCAGCTTCCTCCTGCGACCCGCACCTGGAGGGAGATGGCTCGTGTACGGCTACCCGAACGCGAAGACCGAAGTGGAAGCGCCTTCCCCCACACCGTCCCCCAGCGCGAGCGGCTCGCCCATGCCTACGTCGAGCGCGTCGCCCTCCTCCGGAGCGAGCCCGTGAGGCGCTCCCCCGAACCCCTCTTCGCGCTGGCGCACCGCCGGGCGAGAGTGCGAACGCCCAGGCTGTTTCTACGAGGCGTGGGGGTTGCTGTCGCGGTGGCTGTCGTGGCGACGGTGACGGTCGAGGGCCTGGGAACGACCGGCCAGTCCGGCCGTGCCCGGGCGGCGGACATCGTGGAGATCCATTCGGCCCACGGCGCGTCCTACGTTCCCGCCCTTCAGGGGAAGCGTCCGCTCTTCATCCTGGCACTGGGCAGCGACGCCCGGCCGGGCCAGAACGTCGCACGGCAGCGCTCGGACTCGATTCACATCATCGGCGTCGACCTCAAACGTCACCGTTCCACGATCCTGGGGTTCCCTCGCGACTCCTGGGTGCACATCCCCGGCCACGGGACCACCAAGATCAACACCGCGATGACGCTCGGCGGGCCGCCCCTCGTGGTGCGGACCATCGAGAGCATCACGGGCATCAGCATCGATTTCTGGATGCTCACGTCGTTCGGGGGCCTGGTCCGCATGGTCAACCGTATCGGCGGCCTCAAGGTCTACGTGCCGCGTTCCATGCACGACCGGTTCTCGGGAGCCAACTTCAGCAAGGGCACCCACCACTTCACCGGCAGGAAGGCGCTGGCATTCACCAGGGATCGGCACGACGTCCCCGGAGGGGACCTCGGCCGTTCGCGCAATCAGGGGAGGCTCCTGCTCGCTGCCCTCTCCCAGCTCCACAAGGTCTTCGACGATGACCCGGGCAAGATCTTCACCTGGATCGCCGTGGGCTGGCGCAACGTACGGACGGACCTCAGTCTGAACACGCTGCTGGACCTCGCCCTCACCGCCAGCTCGATCCCGGCCAAGAAGGTGAAGAACCTGGTGGTCCCGGCGAGCACCGGCACTGTTGGTTCGGCCAGCGTGGTGTTGATCTCGAGCTCCGCTCGCCGGATCTATGCCGACATGCGAAAGGACGGCGTGGTCGGATAGCTGCTGCCGAGCGAAGGCTACAGCCTGACCAGCACGAACACGACGTAGCCCGCGAAGAACGCTCCCTGCGCCAGCAGTAACCTGGCGCCCAGCTTCCCTCGAACCTTCACCGTCACCCACAAGACGGACCCCGCAGCAAGCGCCACGGCGGCGGCCACCAGCGAGTCGACGTTCTGCGCCCCGGTGAACCGCCATGGGGTGAGCAGCAACCCGATGGTCACGGGAAAGGACGACTGGAACACCATGGCGCCGGTGAGGTTGGCGAGGGCCAGCGTGTCCTTGCGCCGGCGCACCCAGATCACGCTGTTGAACTTCTCGGGTAACTCGGTGGCGATCGGCGCGACGAGCAGGGCCAGTGCCAGCGGAGGGATCGCGAAGGTTTTGGCGATCCGGTCGATCCCCAGGACGAAGACGCGAGCCCCTCCGATGATCCCGACCAGGGCGACGAGCGTCTGCGCGATGCTCGCCCACGTCGGCGGAGGCGTCGGGTTCTCCACCTCCTTCCGCTGCACGCCCCGGATCCACCTGCGCAGGTAAAGTGGCCTTACTTCTCCCGTCGCCTCAGCCTCTTCCACTCTCTTTGCTGGCGACTCGAAGTGGCGCTTGACATAGAACGCGTATCCGACCATGAGGGCTGCGGCGAGCAGCCACTTGAACCACCTCGGATGAAATAGCCCGGCGGCCAGGGCCAGCGCGTACATCACGAGGAAGTAGCCGAGATCCTGAAGCAGGACCCGGCGGTCGCCCATCAGGTCCGTCGACCGACGTCCTCCCCGTGCCAGGATCAACACTGCGGTCCCCACCACGAACATCGCCAGCGTGGAGAGCATGAACGGAGCGCCGAGGATCGCCCCGATGCCGATCTCCTTGCCTGCCTCGTGACCGACCAGGATGGCCACCAGCGGCAGGAGTGTCTCGGGAAGGGCCGTCCCCACGGCGGCCAGTACGCTTCCGACGGCTCCCTCCGACAGCCCGAGGTTCTCGCCGATCCACTCCACGCCGTTGGTGAACAGCTCTGCGGAGAACAGGATCACGACCAGCGCCACCCCGAGCTCGAGCCACTCCAAGCGCGCGATCCTTTCTCTCGGGCAGGGACGGGCAGGACGCGGGAGGCCATTGTCCCATCCGGATGGCCCCGCCAAAGAGCTCGGGAGTTCTCTCAGAAGGGAACCCGTCTAGGATCGGGCGGTGGACAGCAGGGGGTTCGTCGATCGCCTCGCCGGTCTCGACGGGAGCGAGGCCTCGCTTGCACACGTGGAGATCCTGGAGGCACGGGATCCGATCCTGGAACCGTTCCCCGACCTCCCGGAGGTCCTTCGCCGGCGGCTGGCTCTGCTCGGCATCGAAGGTCTGTACCCCCATCAGCGCGAGGCCCTCAGCGTCCTGGATGGTGGCGGAAACGTCATCATCGCCACCGGAACGGCCTCCGGGAAGACGCTCGTGTACAACCTCGCCTTTGCCCGGACGGCCATCGCCGACGAGAAGAGAACCGCCCTCTACCTGTTTCCCACCAAGGCCCTGGCCAGGGACCAGTTGAGGCAGGTCCGGGATCTGAAGCTCCCCCAGGTCCGGGCCGCGGTGTACGACGGCGACACCCCAAAGGCCGAACGCCCCCTGATCCGCCGCAACGCCAACCTGGTGATGACGAATCCCGACATGCTCCACATCTCGATCCTGCCCGGGCACCCGAGGTGGGCCGACTTCTTCCTTCGCCTCTCGTTGGTGGTCGTGGACGAGGCCCACGTGGCCCGAGGCGTTTTCGGTTCGCACGTCGCCATGATCCTCAGACGCCTCCGCCGGCTGGTGGCGCACTACGGGGGGCAGCCACAGTTCGTCCTGTCCTCGGCCACCATCGGCAATCCCGCCGACCTCGCCGGGCGATTGGTCGGGCTTCCATTCGACCACGTCGATCGAGACGCCTCGCCGCGCGGGGAGAAGCAGTTCGTCCTGTGGAACCCGCCCCTCGTCGACGAGGAGCTGGGCCTTCGCCGCAGCGCGATCACGGAAGCATCGTGGATACTTCGTGACCTGGTGGAGGAGGAAGTTCGCACGATCGCTTTCTGCCGGTCACGCCGGGCAGCCGAGTTGGTGGCGGAGTTCGCCCGGCGGGAGCTGCCGGGCGGACTGAGGCGCCGGGTGAAAACGTATCGCGCCGGCTATCTGGCGGAGGAACGCCGGGAGCTCGAGCGGGCGCTTGCATCCGGCGACCTCCTGGGCGTGGCGGCCACCACGGCCCTGGAACTGGGCATCGACGTGGGGTCGCTGGATGCCGCCCTGCTGGCCGGGTATCCGGGAACACGGGCCTCAATGTGGCAACAGGCCGGGCGGGCCGGACGGCGATCGGGCTCGTCCCTCGCCATGCTGATCGCCCAGGACGACCCGCTGGATCAATACCTGGTGCAGCACCCGGCCGACCTGTTCCAAAAGCCACCGGAGGCGGCCGTGGTCGACCCCACCAACCCCTACGTCCTCGAACCCCACATCGCCTGCGCGGCCCGCGAGCAGCCCATGACGGCAGAGGAGGTCGACGTGTTCGGCGAGGGCGCCCCGGAGGCCGTCGAACGCATGGTCGCCGCCGGCGAGCTGTTCTGGCGGCGAGGCCTCCTGTACCAGCGGGGCCGGGAGTCACCTCATGGCCGTGTGGACATCCGTTCGGCCTCAGGGTCGTTGTTCGCCATCGTGGACGAGGAGACGGGTGCACTACTCGGGACCGTGGACGAGGCCCGGGCCTTCTGGCACGTCCATCCAGGGGCGGTCTACCTCCACCAGGGCGAACAGTACGAGGTCGGGGGGCTGGACCTGGGCCGCAAGGTGGCCCTGGTCGCGAAGAGCTCGGCCGACTACTACACGCAGACCCGCGACATCACCGACGTCGAGGTCCTGCGAATCATCGACCAAGGGGCGGTCGGTGAGGTGCCCGCGCTGTACGGGGACGTGAAGGTGACCCGGAAGGTCATCGGCTTCCAGCGCAAGCTCTCCTCGACGCAGGAAGTGCTCGACGAGGTCGCGCTGGATCTCCCACCGCAGACCCTCACCACGAAGGCCCTGTGGTGGATCCTTCCCAGGCGTCTGTTGCTACGGGCGCGCATCACCGCCGCCGCGCTTCCGGGCGCCGCGCACGCCGCCGAGCACGCCGCCATCGGCCTGCTCCCCCTGGTTGCCACGTGCGACCGGTGGGACGTGGGCGGCCTGTCGACGCCGTTCCATCCGGACACCGCCGGGGCCACGATCTTCATCTACGACGGCTATCCAGGTGGTGCCGGGATCGCCGAACGCGGCTACGAGTCCGGCGAGCGGCTGCTGGAAGCGACGTTCGAGGCCGTGAGGCAGTGTCCCTGCGCGAAGGGATGCCCATCGTGTGTCCAATCGCCCAAGTGCGGCAACGGCAACGAGCCTCTCGACAAGCAGGGTGCCGTGGCGCTCCTTGCCGGGATGCTCGGGAAGACGTGGGGGTGAGTGGATGGGGCAGGTCTACGTGGCCGTGTGCGGGCCCGATCCCGCTTCCCCCGACGTGGCGACTCAGGCCGAAGAGATCGGGAGGTTGTTGGCCAAGGCGGGAGCGATCCTCGTCTGCGGCGGCCTCGGAGGCGTGATGGAGGCCGCGGCTCGGGGCGTCCAAGAGGAGGGCGGGACGAGCATCGGGATCCTGCCCGGCTCGGGTCGTTCGGCCGCCAATCCTCATCTCAGCGTGTCGATCCCCACCGGAATGGGCGAGATGCGCAATGCCCTCATCGTCCGGTCCGCCCATGTCCTCATCGCCGTCGCGGGGGAGTTCGGAACCCTTTCCGAGATCGCACTTGGGCTCAAGACCGGAGTGCCGGTGGTCGGCCTCGGGACGTGGGAGCTGGCGAAGCCCGGACGCATGGTCGTAGATCCGATCGTTCGCGCGTCCACACCGTCGGAAGCGGTGGAACAAGCGCTTCGCCTGGCCCGGGCCGGCTAGATGTACACGCGGAATCGGGTCGGGGTGACCCGGATTCCCATGGAATAGGCATGGGCGAACGGGTCGGGTTCGTATCCCATCGCCTCGAGCTTCTCCTTGTACCTCTGGACGTACTCCGGGAACTCGGTGAGGGGCTTGTTCTCGAACAGCTCCGCCGTGCCCTCCATGGAGACGATGTCGCCGCCCTGTCCATTGCCGTCCAGGTTCAGCGAAACCCTTGGGTTGGCCCGGATGTTGGCCACCTTGGGTGAGCGGGGCATGCTGAACAACATGACGCTTTCGCCGTCCCACCAGAACCACACCGGCGAGGTCTGCGGCTGGCCCTGAGGGTCGACCGTGGTCAACCAGATGATGAGATCCCCTTTCAGGCGCCGATCAGCGTGCGCGCGATCGTCGTCGGCCATGGGCGAATGCTACCCGGCCTTCGGCGTCCGTTAGAGTCCCGGTCATGGACCTGGCGGACCTTCAGGCGTGGACCGACGCATATGTCCGGGCGTGGGAGACCAGCCACCCCCAAGCCGTGGGGGACCTGTTCGCGGAGAACGCCCGCTACCACACCCATCCCTTCCGCGAGCCATGGAAGGGCCGCGAGGCCATCGTAAGCAACTGGATCGAGCATCCCGACCCACCCGGATCGTGGAAGGCCAGCTACCGCGCGCTCGCAGTGAACGGTCCCCTGGGGGTCATCCGAGGCACCACCCAGTACTTCAAGGACGATGGCTCGATCGACACGGAGTACGCGAACATCTACGTGGTCGAGTTCGATGACGATGGCCGGGCGACCGAGCTCACCGAATACTTCATGGAGGCGAACCCGCCTCGCCGGGCGTGATCACGCCGCACGGATCGAGGGCTACTCCACTCGTCCCATGACGCGTTTGAGCGCCCGTTTCTCGGGGGGGGCCAGACCGAAGACAAACAGAGCGCCGGCATAGGCCAGAGTGCCCAGGCCCGCGCTCAGCGTCAGGTTCACGGGCCAGGCCGCATGTCGGAAGAGAAAATGTGTCCCCCAAATCGTCAACCCTCCGAGGGCTGCCGGGATCGCCAGCCTCGCATAGTGCCGGTTGAAGGGCTGGATGCGCAGGAACCGCCACACGAGGTACAGGCGCGCCGCGTTGGAGACCACGAGCGTCACGGCCTGGGCCACCGCAGCTCCTTTCGCGCCCAGGTGCGGCACCAGGGCGAAAGCGACCACCAGGTCCAGGACGAACGAGGACGCGTACACACCCAGATCCCAACCGGTGCGCCCAACCATGATGAGGATGAACCCGACGCTGCCCGTCGCCATGTTCACCGCCTGGCCGATCAGGAGGATGCGGAGCGCGGCAGTCCCCGACTCGAACTCACCGCCGAACAGATGAAGGACCGGCCCCGGCTCGATCACCAGCAGGATCAGGATGGGCAACGTGCCGGACACGACCCATCGGGTCAGGGTCTTGAACAGGCCGTCCAGGCGATCTCGTTCTCCCCTGGCATGAAGGTCTGCCACGAACGGGCTGAACATGTAGTTCACCGCGATCAGGAAGAGCACCAGGGCCTGAGCCACCCGAACGGCCGCCGCGTACACGCCAAGCTCCGCTCCGTGCGCATAGTGGCTGAACACGAAATAGTCGGTCCAGAACAGGAGCTGGGCCAGGAGAGCAGCAGGGGCTCGCGGCGCGCCGTATCTCACCAGCTCGCGGACCTCGTCCGGCTCGGCGGGGAGGGGCGGGAAAGCCGAGGTCTCCCGCTCCCAGACGAACCAGGCGGCCAGCGTCGCCAGGATCCACGACAGGGCGTATGCAAGCACGCTCATCCCGATCGACCGCCGAATGATCCACCCGAGCGTCATGGCCGCGATCCACAGCAGCGGCTGTCCCGCCCAGTAGATGGAGAGCGTGTGCCGCATGATCTTCAGCCCACGGGTTCCTCCCAGGTACACTTGGCACAGCGCGACGAACGGGAGGGCCAGGGCCGCCGCCCGGAACGCCGCCGGCGTCCCAGAGAGTGACGAAGCCAGCCGGCCCGCCCCTACGAGGATCGACACCGCGACCACCGCGCTGACGGCTGCCGCGATGATCGCTGCCCGCGCCATCACCGAGCGGGCACGGCCTGGCTCCCCCTTGCCGACGTCGATGGCGACCCGGCGGACCGCGGCCATGTCCATGCCGAACCGGGTGGCTGCCCCACCCACGAAGGCAAGCTGGGTGGCCAGGGTGATCGTCCCCAGCGCGGCTGCGCCGAGGACGCGAGAGATCAGGATGTTCGTGGCGAACGTCGCCACGACGAAGATCGCGAGGCCCGCGATGTTCTGACCGGTGCCCGACAGGATGGCCAGGTGATCCCCGAACCTCTGCCTGGGAAGCGCGGCCTCGATGGCTGCCCGCAAGCCCCGGGGGGCCGCCGCGTCACCCCCCGAGCCGGGCGGATTACTCGAGGTATCCGAGCCCACGGAGGTGCTCCTCGACTTCCTCCGCCTCGGCGTCGTCCAGGTCGGATCCGGCTTCGAGCGAATCCTCTCGCGCCTCGTGGCTCGCGGCCACGGCCAGCTCTTCACCCACAATGGCCGGCAGGACCGAGCCGGAGTGCCTGACCGAGGCCGGCGCGCCCACCGCCGCCAGGATGGTCGGTGCCAGGTCCACAAGCCTCGCAGTCTCGGGGAAGCCGGAGGGATCGGCATGTGCCCCGGCGGCGGCAAGCACCCCGTCCACTCGGTGATCGCCAGAGAGCCAGTCGGCCGCCTCCACCGCGGCGCGGGCGTGGGTCAGGCTGTACAGGGGCGCGGGCTCGAGGATCAGGTCGGGCGCCTCCGCTGCGTACTTGCCCTTGAACACCTCTTCGCGCCGCCACACCCTTCCCACGGGACTCCGGCCGGTGCGGGGGTCGACGAACGACGACATGGCCTCGGCCACCTCATCTCGAACCCGCTCCAAGTCCGCGGGATCCACGATCCCGTTGGGCTCTCTTCCGGCGAGGTTCAGCGAGATACCCTCCCCGGTCGACCGGACGCTCGTATACGCCTTCGTCTTCGACCAGTTCACCGAGTGCGGCAGGGCGACCTTCCCGTGCAGCCCAAGGACGTCGTACACGCTCCGGGCGAATGTCCGGATGGGGCCCCACTGCATCGGACCCAGCACCGCGTTGGACGCCGAGAACTCCAGGAACCCCAGGCGCTCCAGCAACCTGTCCATGTTCACGGCGCCGGTGCAGGACTGCATGCCGTGGTCGCTCATGAAGAGGATCAGGTCTTCGGGTTGGGTCCGCGCGGCGAGTTCTCCCAGGCAGTCGTCAAGCAGCCGGTACATGTCACGCACCTTCTCCGCAGTGGCCGTCCTGGAGAGTTCCGCGAATTCGGGATGATCTGGCGAGATGTACTTCGCGAGGCAGTGCTGGACGCGGTCGGTTTCCACGAACACGAGGCATGCCACCTGCCAGTCGGTGGCATCGAGGAGACGCTCACAGGCCTTCTGCCTGGCTTGGATGAACCAGTTGGCCTCCTCCAGGAGGGGCTCGGGCCGGTTGCGGAACGTGACCCACGAGGTGCCGTTGATGGGCCACGGCGCACCCGCGGCCTCCAGTTCGCCCTCGAGCGACTGGGGATAGGTGAACGCTCGGCGCTTGGGAAGAACCCCCCCTGCAATCAGCTTCCCCTTGATTTGCGGTGCGGGGAACGTCAGCGGCACGTTCACCATGATGGTCTCGACGCCTGCTCTTGCCAGGTCGGCCATGAAGGTCCGCTCCCGGATCGAGTGGAAGGACACCGGGTACTGGCGACCGGACTTCCCCCTTGGCTCCAGGATGTCGTAGACGCCGTGGTCGTCCGGATCCACCCCGGTGAGGAATGACGGCCACGCCGACCAGGAATGCGTGGGCAATGTCGACTTCAGCACGGCACGGCCGCCACGCTCGATCAAAGTTGCGAGATGGGGCAGGGCTCCGGACCGGAGCATGGGGTCGAGGATGCGCCAGTCGGCGCCGTCCCAGCCGATGACAAGGACTCGTGGCATGGCTCCCCTCGAGCAGGTTTCGCTGAAGTCGCCGACAGTGTACGTGCCGGCCCCTGGGTGGGGGAGCACGATCGATCCCCCTGTCCGGGTATGTGAGTGTGCCCTGAACACGCCTTTGCGCGGCTTGACCGCGGAGTTACCCTGGCCTCAGCGTTCGTACCCGTTGCCCGGCGAACGAGGATCGGGGGAACGGCCGTGAACACCAACGGCGAGCGGCGCACGATGCGCCGGAACATCAAGGATCTCCCCCGCCCCGCCTGGTTTCTGGTGGTCGGCCACTTCGTCAACTGGTTCGCGTCGTTTGCCATCGTCTTCCTCGTCCTCTACTTGACCAAGCGCGGCTACAGCTTCGCGGCAGCGGGAACGGCCGTGGCCGCCTACGGGGTCGGAGAGATGATCACGGGTGGCCTGGCCGGTCACCTGGCGGACAGGATCGGCCGACGCAACACCATGGCGATCTCCATGTTGGTGAGCGCCGCAACGACGCTCGCCCTCTACTTCGTCCACACCTACGCGGCCATCCTGCTGGTTGCTTTCCTGGCGGGAGCCGCGACCGAGGGTTGGCGCCCGGCCAGCCGTGCCCTCCTGGCCGACCTGGTCCCGAATGGGCAGCGGGTGACGGCGTTCGCCCTGGTTCGCCTCGCAGGCAACCTGGGCATCGCCGGCGGCAGCGTGGTTGCGGGCTTCCTCGCCGACCGGTCCTTCCTGTGGGTCTTTCTCACCGACGCGGCAACAACGGCCGCCTTCGGCCTGCTCGTCCTGGTCGCCCTTCCGCACGGTCGGGTCACCCGCCGCGACGAGGAGCGAGAGCGGGGCGGCTACCGGGTGATCCTCGCCGACCGAGCCTTCTTCATGTTTCTGCTCGGCTCGATGGTCATTGCGTTCGTCTATTTCCAGGGGCAGAGCGCCAGTCTCCCGCTGCATGTCGTGCGAATCAGCCATCTCGAGCCGTCGGACTTCGGGCTACTCCTGGCGCTGAACGGAGTGCTCGTCGTGTTACTCGAGTTGCCCATCTCGTCGATCACCATGCACAAGCCTCCCAAGCTCGTGATCGCCCTGGGCTTCCTCTTGGTCGGGTTGGGATTCGGCCTAACGGCAACCGCCCATACGCTGCCGGCGCTGCTCTTCACCGTGGCCATCTGGACCCTGGGCGAGATGATCGCCGCACCCGTCGGATACGCCTACGTGGCGGACATCGCTCCTGACCACCTCCGGGGACGCTATCAGGGCCTGTACGGCGTGTTCTGGGGGACCGGCTCGGTGACTGGGCCCGCCATCGGGACGTGGCTGCTCGCCCAGAGCGTCACGGGCTTCTGGTTCCTGTGTGGGGTGCTGGGTCTGGCCGCTACCCTCCTGGTCCTGGCCGGCCGCCCGGCCCAGGCCCGCGGTGAGCCGGTGCTCGTACCCACCAGCGAACCCACCATCATGGCCCCGGTCCCCCAGGACTCGTCTATGAAGCGCTGATCCCAATCTGTGACCACCCCCGCCCGGGCTCTGCGGTAGTGGAACTACGTCCGTTGACGCATTCCCGGGCCTTCCCTCGGACATAGCCTCAAGCGACGGCGTCCCCATCCGGGAGAGGGAGACCAAGTCTGCGACGCGCCCGGCATTCAATCTGAGTCTGCTGTTGACGTTCGCCTGGACGGGTTGATGGCCGTCCGCGATCGCGTGGCGAAGAAAGGGGGTGCCTACCGTTCTTGAATGATTCGTCGCCGGTACGAGCCCTCGGCTCGTGACTCCCCGACCGAAAGGAGCAAGAGACATGGCACGAATCCGATCGAGGTGGGTGCTCCCGTTCCTGGCCGTCCTGACCGTTATCGGGGGGCTCCTGGGGTCAAGTTCTGTCGGCGCCTCCGCTCCGCAGCGCGCTCTTCTCGGCGTCTCCGCTGCGCAGCGCTCTAGCGGTCGGGTCCAGCGCGCCCATGTAGAACTAGTAGGGACGGTGAACGTTCGACACCTCGGCGCGGCCGCGGCCGCCGGCCGGGTAGGGACGGGGCGCGGGCCCGGGGAGCTCGGACCTTGGGCCGGGGCGGCGAAGAAGCTCACGAAGAAGCAGGTCCGGATATCCGCGGGGCAAGCGCCCTCTCCTCCGGATACGCCCGTGGTGGTGAACGAGAACCGCGAGGGCTGGGAAGGGCTCGACCATGCAGACCAGCGACTGGCCGGTGGGGGCAATCAGTTCAGCCTCGAGCCGCCCGATCAGGGGCTATGCGTGGGCGGGGTCAGCCCGCTCGACCCCTCGTACGGGCCAGAGGTGGTTGAGTCGGTGAACGACGCGCTCGTCTTCTACGACGCGAAGGCAAATCAATTCACCGTGCCGATCACACTCTCCTCTTTCTATGGCCTGCCTCCCACCATCGACCGGACGAAGGGCAAGTTCGGCCCGTTCATCTCCGACCCCAAGTGCTACTTCGACGTCGACACCCAGCGGTGGTTCCACTCCGTCCTGGTGATCAGCCAAGACAAGCAGACGGGAGCCTTCAAGCCGCCGGCATTCGTGTACTTCGCGGTGAGCACCTCCAGCGAGGCCTTGGGCCGTTACTTCATCTATCGGATCGACGCCACCGATGCGAGCCACCCCAATTGCCCATGCTTTGGCGACCAACCGCTGATCGGCGCGGACAAGTACGGCTTCTACATCAGCACGGCCGAGTACGACCTGGATCCGTTCGGGGGGAACTTCAACGGCCCGCAGATCTACGCCATGAGCAAACTGGCACTGGAGAGCGGAAAGCTCCCCAAGGTCGTGCACTTCTCGGACATCATGCACGTCTCGGGAGGCAGAACGACCGGAACCGTACAGCCGGCCATGTCGCCTGATGCCACGTTCGAGACCGGGAACAACGGAACTGAATATTTCCTTTCCGGGTTCGACTGCCTCCCCTTCGACGGCTGCCCGATCGCGCCTGGGCAGTTCGATCAAATCACCATCTGGGCTGTCACCAACTCCCAATCCCTGAGTGGGCCGACCCCGAACTTGCACCTGTCGAATCAAGACATCACGGTCGGCGACTATGAGAATCCCGTCCCGCAGGTGCAGAAGGACGGGCCCAGACCCCTCGGCGAACTCGTCGGTGAGCCTGTACCGGTCATCAATGCCAATGACGCCCGGATGAACCAGTTGGCATTCGCCCAGGGCCTGCTGTGGGGTGGCATCAACACGACCGTGCTGCCAGGACCACGGGACGGCATCGAGTACTTCATCGTGGAACCGTCAGTGTCCAACGATCAGGTGGGTGGCACCATCCACTCTGAAGGGTACGTGGCCGCTGCCGAGAGGTTCGTTTCGTTCCCTTCGGTGGGCGTCAACCCCAGTGGTCACGGGGTCATCGCCATGAGCCTCATGGGGCCGAACGACTTCCCATCATCGGCACAGATCGCCATCGCCGAGTCCGGCGTGAGCGGGCCCATCGAGATCGTGCGCGTTGGCTTCCGCCCCGAGGACGGTTTCACCTGTTACGCGGCCTTCGGTGGAGGAATCTGCCGGTGGGGCGATTACTCGGCCTCGGTGGGGACTCCCGACGGGACCATCTACTCGGGAACCGAGTTCATCGGCGACGACTCGCGGACGTTCTTCGCGAACTGGAGCACGTTCGTTTCCCCGATCTCGCCGTGAGCCCACGCTTCCGATAGAAGGGCAGAGGGCCGGGTCCCGGCGACCCGGCCCTCTGCATCGATTCCTCGCTTGACGCCTGCCTCATGCGTGATATATCGTTTCGATATATTGGCTCGATATATCGAACCGATACGAAGATAAGAAGGAAGGACGTGAGGATGCTCGAGCTGGCCATCCTGGGGCTCCTGAAGGAGCGGGCCATGCACGGTTATCAGCTCAAGAAGCGCCTGGCGGACACGCTGGGCGGTTTCTGGCAGGTGTCCTATGGATCCCTGTACCCCGCGCTGAAACGGCTCCAGCGGGAGGGAGCCGTCGAGATGATCTTCCCCCGGGAGCAGGTGGGACGGCGCAAGAACGTCTACCGCATCACGGAGACTGGCGAGGTCCTGTTCGCCGAGTTGCTCGAGCGAGCAGGACAGGACGCCAGCGAGGACATCGGGTTCTCGGTCCGCTTTGCCTTCTTCCAGTATCTGAAGCCGGAGACGCGCATCCGCCTCCTGGAGCGCCGCCGCGCCTTCCTGGAGAGTCGCTGGACCACACTCAAGGAGTCCGTCCAGAGGCTCAAGGAGGGAATCGACAGCTACACGCTGTCGTTGATGAACCACGAGCTCTCCACGACTTCAAACAACATCCGCTGGCTCGACGAGCTGATCCAGGCGGAACAGCGCCAAGTCGAGCCGGTTAGGCCCCGGCCACGCCGAGCCGCCCGCCTAGCCCAGAGGGAGCGTGCATAGATGTCCAAGGAAAAGATCCGCGTCGCCATCGTGGGCGTGGGAAACTGCGCCTCGGCCCTGGTTCAGGGTCTGGAGTTCTACAGGGACGCTCCCGCGGGCGAACCGGTTCCCGGTCTCATGCACGTCAATCTGGGCCCGTACCACGTCTCTGACATCGAGGTGGTCGCGGCCTTCGACGTGGACGGCAAGAAGGTCGGCCGAGACGTATCCGAGGCCATTTTCACCGAGCCCAACAACACCATCCGGTTCGCAGACGTGCCGCCGCTCGGCGTGGACGTGCTTCGGGGGCCAACCCTAGATGGGCTAGGCCAGTACTACCGCGAAATGGTGACCGAGTCGACCGAGGAACCGGTAGACGTGACCGCGTCACTGCGCGAGGCCGGCGCCCAGGTTGTCGTGAACTACCTCCCTGTGGGGAGCGAGATCGCCGCCAAGCACTACGCCCAGGCGGCCCTGGAAGCCGGCGCGGCGTACGTGAACTGCATGCCGGTGTTCATCGCCTCGGACCGCGAGTGGGCCCGACGGTTCCACGATGCGGGCATCCCGATCGTGGGCGACGACATCAAGAGCCAGGTGGGCGCGACCATCGTCCACCGGATACTGGCCAAGCTGTTCGAGGACCGTGGGGTCAAGCTGGAGCGGACCAGCCAGCTCAACTTCGGCGGGAACATGGACTTCATGAACATGCTGGAGCGCGAGCGGCTCACCTCGAAGAAGATCTCTAAGACGCAGTCCGTGCAGAGCCAGCTGCGGGCAGGGCTGGACAGAGGCAGCATCCATATCGGGCCTTCGGATTACGTTCCCTGGCTCGAGGACCGCAAGTGGGCGCACATCCGCCTGGAGGGCAGCGAGTTCGGAAACGTGCCCATGTCGATCGAGCTGAAACTCGAAGTGTGGGACTCGCCGAACTCCGCAGGCATCGTCATCGACGCGGTTCGCTGCGCCCGGCTCGCCATGGACCGCGGAGTGGCCGGGCCACTGATCGGCCCGAGCGCCTACTTCATGAAGTCGCCGCCGGTACAGTTCTCCGACGACGCTGCCCGGGAGATGGTCGAGGAGTTCATCCTGGGCAACGGCGCCTCGAAGCAGCACGACTGGTCGGCCTTCTTCGACGCACAGACGGCGAACTAGGCCCAACCCCTCCCAGCGCGCCGGTCGGGGTCGCTGCAGCCGGGTATAGCTGACCTCGTTATGCCTATGAGGCGCCGGGAATCCACCCACCGGGGCAGCCTGGCCAGGGCCAGGGAAGCCCTGGCCTCACGTGACTTCCGCCTGCTGACCGCAGCCCGCATTGCCAGCACGGTCTCGGATGGGATCTTCCAGGCTTTCCTGATCGATCGCCTGGTGTTCCTATCTCCCGAGAAGGGCACGGCCATTGGGGTCGCCAAGGCCTATGCCCTCCTGGTCATCCCGTTCTCGCTGCTCGGGCCGTTCACCGGAGTAGTCATCGACAGGTGGTCCAGGCGGCGGATCCTGGTGTTCACCCCATTGATCAGGACGGCCGCCACGCTGGGGATCCTGGTCCTGACAAGCGGCCCGGCCAGCCTCCTGTTGTACGCGCTCAGCCTGGTGGTCGTGTCGCTGAATCGCTTCTATATCTCCACCACGGGGGCGGTGCTGCCGACGCTGGTCCCCGACGCAGACCTCCTGATGGCGAATTCCATTACTCAAGCGACGGGGACCGTGCTCACCTTCGCCGGCCTCGTCTTGGGCACCCAGATAGCAGACCAGATCGGGGACAGGGGCCTGCTGATGATCCCCCTGGCCCTCTGGCCAATCTCGGCCGTCATCGCAACCAGGATCGGGAAGGAGCTTCGACCTGCTGGTTCCGCCCGGCCCCTCCGCGCCGAGTTCCGTCGCGTGACCGCGGACCTGGCGCGGGGGGCCCGCAGGCTCGTATCGACGCCGGCCGCCCTCGGCTCGATCACCTCCATCGCCTTGGATCAGTTCCTGATCGGAGTGGTCACGGTGCTGTCGGTGGTCGTGTTCAAGGAGGAGTTCAACCAAGGGGTTGCATCCTACGGCCGCATCGTGGGCGCGGGCGGAGCGGGCGTCATCGTGGGGACCGCAACCGTGGGTCTCTTCGAGCAGCACTTGGAGAAGCCACGGATCATGGCCCTGGCGTTCGCCGTGGCCGGAGTGGTCGGGCTCCTGGTCGCACCGAGGATCATTGGACCGACCGTCTTCCTGATGTCCTTCACCCTCGGGCTGACCTATCCGTGGCGAAAGGTCCCAGCTGACACGATCGTGCAGGACTCGATCCCCGATCGGTACCGCGGCCGGGTCTTCGCCCTGTACGACCTGGCGTTCTCGCTTCCTCGTGTGGCCGCGGCGACGCTCGCCATCGTCCTGATCCCAAACCTCTCGTCGGGGTGGATCCTGGCCGCGTGCGCCCTCGTATATCTGTTGTGGACACCTATCCCCGTGCGATGGATCGAGCGATGGCGTTGGGTGGAGGTCCGCTTCTACGCGGGGAGCAACGCCGACGAGGTGCCGCGATCTGTTGTGATCGCCGGCGAGGAGGAACCCGTGGAAGTTCTGCAATCGTGGAACGAGGAGGTCGACCGGCGAGGCCAGGTGACCAGGCGCAGGCGATTCCGCCTCCGGGCGTCCGATGGCACCCAGATGGAGATCACCAGCGACGAGAACGACCGCTGGCTGCTCACTGCGATCCTTCCCCCGGACGCCAAGGGATAGGTTCGTGGCTTCCAACAAGGGCGTGCCATGAGATCGGGGCTGAGGCTCGCGGCGGTGCTTCTCGTCGTCACCGCATGCACCTCAGGAACTCCCGGGCCACCGACGACGACCGCTGCCCTGCCCGCTTCGGGGAGCTCGGCCCTGCAGTCGATTCCGCAGGTTGCCGAGATCCACTGCGCAGGGAATCGGCCCCAGGTACTTACGCGGGTCGTGGTGGCGCAGGCAGACGGTGTGCACTTCTCGATTCACAACGATGGTTTCCGCCCTGTGGTCTTCGAGCCTTCCTGGGGTCCACGCCGGCGGCCAGCCGGGGTTGAACTCGCGAGTCATGGGGACAACCGCGTTGCGGCCAATGCTAGAAGAGATGGTCTGGACCGTGCCCCCAGGCGCTACACCGGTCGTCTGCATTTCTGCCGGGCACTCTCCTGAGACGGCGAACGTAGCCACGCTGGAAGTCCTGGATCCCGGGCGGCTCTACGTCCCGATCGATGCGAACCTCCGGTGCGACGGCCGGGGTGCGAAGACGTGGGAGCTAGCAGCGCCGCTCAGTGCGTCCGACCCCGCTGGCCGATTTCGGAGCCTTCGGAAGAGGCTTCGCGGCGTGCGATCGACCGACGCGCTACAGCGAGCCGGATACCGGCACCAGCGTCATGTCTGGGTCGGCATCTTACGTGACGGTGAGCCCGTGGCATTGGTGAACCTGTTTCCCACCGACATTCACAGCGCCGTCTACGCGTGTATTGGATCTGGCATTCATCCTCGCCGGGCGTGACAGCCCGCAGGAAACGAACGCGCGTCAAGCCCGCTAACGCGCCCGCTAACGCGCCCGCTAACGCGCGAGCGATCCTCGCCGAAAACTGGGAAGGGAAGTCGACCTTCGACAACCAGTGCCAAGGTGGCTGCGCACGCTTCGGTTTGTGGCCTTGCCAAGCTATCGACTCTTCCACCCCGGGCGCTTCTCACACGCGCTCAACCAGGCTGATACCCGAGCCACGCCACTCGGTCGATCGGCCAGTAGCGCAGAATCACGCGTCCGCGGATGGCGCTGCGGTCCGATTGTCCACTTCATCGCCTGGGACCTCGGCTACTCGCTTGACCATTTCGTAGCCTGGTCGGTGCGGATGTTCTACGACGACGAGCGACCTCTGACGAACAGCGCGGGAGATGACCGCCAGCAGGTAATCGCCTGGCTCCAGCGTGGGTGCCATGCTCTCCCCTTCCACTTCGACGCGGAATGGACGCCATCTCCACCAAACGAGCATGGCCGCGGCCAAGAGCGGGAAGAACCGTTTCAGATGACCGTGATAGCGTTGCTCTCGCATCGATCATTCCGTCGAGGAAGGAGGCACGATGCTAGCCGAGCTCATCCCTGACCTGCTTCGCCCCGCACGCATCGTCCACGCGCACTGCGATCTGCCCTGTGGCGTCTACGACCCGGCGCAGGCCCGTATCGAAGCCGAGTCCGTCAAGGCCATCCAGGAGCGCTATCAGGACGCCGACGGTAAGAAGTCGGCCAACGAGACCACCGAGGACTACAAGTCCAGGTGCCTCATCATCAAGGAGGAGCGAGCCGACCTGGTCAAGCACCATCTGTGGGTCCTGTGGACCGACTACTTCAAGCCCGAGCACACCCAGAAGTACCCGCAGCTCCACGACCTCTTCTGGAACGCCACCAAGGAAGCGGGCATCGCCAAGAAATCCCAGGATCCAGGCCAGGGCCAGAAGCTGCTCGACCTGATCGGGGAGATCGACAAGATCTTCTGGGAGACAAAGAAGGCTGCCTAAGACCGCTACGGACGTTGCACGTTGGAACGCCACTTGCTTGTAACCCTTGACAATCGAACGTGTGTTCGGTATCATGATTGGCACTCCCCCCGTGACCAGCTGAGGGGTCCCGGGTGCACGCGCAAGACGAGCGCAGCAACGAAGACCTGGTCGAGGCGGCAGACGCCGTGTATCGCCGCGCCTCCCTGGCCCAGCGGGAGCTGTTTCGGCTCATCGTAGACATTGACCGCTGCGAGGCCTGGCGGGACTCAGGGGCGCGGGACATGGCCCACTGGCTGTGGATGCGCTACGGCATCTCCGATTGGAAGGCCCGGCGGTGGATCGCCGCGGCCCACGCTCTGGAGGGACTCCCCCAGATCTCCGAGGCGTTCGCCTCGGGGGAGCTCGGCATCGACAAGGTGGTGGAGCTCACCCGGTTCGCCACCCCCAGACCGAGGGAAGGCTGATCACCTGGGCCCAGGGGGGTGTCCTGCGGAGCGATCAGGCACAAGGGGGACCTGGCCAGTCGGTCCCTCCAGGAGGCCCAGAGAAGCAGAGCACGCCCGGCCCCTGTCCTGGTGGTACTTCGCCGAGTCATCCAGGTTCGGGCTGTTCGCCGAGCTCCCCCCGGCCCAGGGGGCGGTGGTGGCCAAGGCATTGGAGCGTCTGGCAGAGCAGCTTCCGGTCATGCCGGGGGAAGAGGATGG
>WNGB01006309.1_pt1 | contig 42277 bp, 38 predicted proteins | sample 5400681 | NCBI WGS metagenome assembly WNGB01 (sample SAMN13153367, study PRJNA577476) | soil metagenome | isolation source: 115 cm soil or saprolite under grassland replicate 2 | place: USA:California | collected 2016-06-15 | reverse complement strand
GACGGGCAGCCGCGGGCCGTAGTCTAGTGCGACCAGGCACGCTTTGAGACATACCTTGCCGGGCTGGTTGCGCTACCCAGGGGACATCGTCGTCATGGGCGTGCTTGTCGCTGCCTGTGGCGCGCCTCGGTCAATGCCGACGGAGTCGGTCGAGCCTGCGCCCACCGTTCACGTCACTGCGACTTCGCCTGTGCTCAGTCTGGCAACACCCCTGCCGACGACGGCCCTGCCGGCTGGGACGGCGGTCTTCGCGACAGTGGTTGCCACGCCGCGGGTCAGTGCGCCGACCTCGACGGCGACTACGTCGCAGGAGCAGGTCCGCGCTCCAGATGTTGCCAACGAGATCACGCTGATCGCCGTGCAGTTCGAGGCGGCCCTCAACCGGGGTGACGTCGAGGCAGCGATGGCCATGTTCGAAGAGCAGGCCGAAGTGAAGATTCCGCCGGATGTGTACGTCGGCGAGGCACAGATCAGAGGCTGGCTCGAATACCTGGCAGCCAATCAGTTCGCGGCCGAGCCGGGCTTCCGCCGCGCGGCGGGTAACCGGATCACATGGCCGCTGGCGATACGCTCCAACTATCTGAGCCGCCTGGGACTGCCCTCCCTGGACGGCGCGGCGACGCTGGCAGTGCGCAGCGGACGGATCGCGAGCTACACCTTTGTCCTGAGTCGTGACTCCGCGGCACGCCACCGGGCGGCGCAACTCGCAGCTAGCCAGGTGCTCCAGGATCCCGTCATTGTCGGTCAGCTATCGGCCAACATCTACGGGCTCAACGACGTTTTTCGCGATAGCGGCGGTACGTTGATCAGCTATCGGGACGTGCTGACTTCCGAACCGGGCAGCGGACCGTTCTTCGACCTGGGCGGTGAGCCAATCATCGTCAGGTCCGGCTTCTAGGAGGCTGCCCAGCGCGGCGTGCGCTGATGGTTGGGCACAGTCGCATACGCTGGAACCATGGCTCGGGCACATATCGCGCTGATCAACGACGACACTGCGTTTCTCGAGTTGATGCGCGAGCTTCTTGAAGCCGACGAGGGTTATCAGGTCAGCATCTGTAAGGAATGGGACGGCGCGTACGAGTTCGTCAAGCGTGTTCAACCCGACCTGGTGATCCAGGACATCACCATCGGCGGCGAAGAAAAGGGCTGGACGATCCTGAACCTGCTGACACTCGATCCCGCAACTCGACAGATCCCGCTCATCGTCTGCTCGGCGGCGATCCAGTCGTTGCATGAGCATCAGCCGATGCTCGACCGTTTCGGAATCACAGCCCTGCCGAAGCCATTCGATCTAGACGAGTTGCTCAGCACCATCGAGCGCGCTATCGGGCCAGGCCCGGCGCGGCAATAGTAAACCGCACGATCGCGTGCCGAAGGGCATGCCACAGTGTTTACTGCCGGTCCGTAGCCTCGAGCAGGCCGCGGGTGACGGCCCAGGCCGCAAGTTGGGTACGCGATGCGAGTCCCAGCTTTGTCAGGCAGTGGACGACGTGCGCGTCGGCCGTGCGCCCGCCGAACACCAGCGACTCCGCACTCTGGCGGTTCGTGAATCCGCGGGCAACGAGGGTAGCCACCTGCTGCTCGCGCGGCGTGAGTCCGTCACCCGCTCGGGTGCACGCGGCGTGAGGGCGCGCGGTATGTGTCGCGTCAGTCGCTCGCTGACATAACTCAGCCTCGAACGCGAGTGGTACGCTAGCCGCCGCGATGCTTTGGGACAGGGTTCTGAGTAAGAGCGAAGCCAATCGCAATCTGCCTTTCACAGAGGGGTAGCGCCATGATTCGCGGACCCGCTTCTTTCTGTCTGGCCATCGTGCTGCTGGCGAGCGTCGCGTGCGCCGCGCCAGCGCCGCCGGCGAGTGCACCGACCTCGGTGGCAGCGCCGGCCGCGACGGTGGCGCCAGCGGCCACGCCAACCACGGCACCGGCACCCGCCGCGGCGCCTGCAGCTGCAGGGGCCAACCAGAACCTGATCATCGCCATCGACCAGTCGGACGTGCGAACGCTCGATCCCGCGCGCGAGTTCGAGTTCGCTGCCGCGTTCATCGACCTGAATGTCTATGACACCCTGATTACCCAAAAGGGGCCGGACGATCTGACCACGTACGTACCGGTGCTGGCCAAGGAGTGGAAGATCTCGCCCGACGGCAAGGAATACACTTTCACCCTGCGCGACGACGTCAAGTTTGCAAGTGGCAATCCGCTGATGGCGGATGACGTCAAGTTCAGCCTGATGCGCTTGAAGAACATCAAGGGCAATCCCGGCTGGATGATGGACCCACTCAAGGACGTCCAGGTTGTCGACAAGAGTACGGTCAAGACGATCCTGACCGATCCGTTCGGCGATTGGCTGGCCGTTCTGTCGGGCCCCAACTCGGGCATCGTCGACAGCAAACTGGTCATCCAAAACGGCGGTAGCGCGGACGAGGGTGCCGATCAGACGGACAAGGCCGAGGAATGGCTGAACCAGAACTCGGCTGGCTCGGGCCCGTTCGTCCTCAAAGGCTGGCAAAAGAACAACGTCATCAGCCTCGAGCGCAATCCGACCCACTTCCTGGGCGCCGCCAAACTGGCCAGGATCGAAGTGCGCGACGTGCCGTCGCCGGCGACCCAGAAGCTGCAGGTCGAAACAGGCGACGTCGACGTCGCACTCAGTCTGACGCCAGACCTGGTCGACACACTCAAGGGCAATCCCAATGTCAAGGTGTCCCTTGGCCAATCGCTCGACAACCTGTACATGGGTCTGACAATGGACCCGGCGATCAATCCCAACCTGGCCAAGAAGGAAGCGCGGCAGGCAATCCGCGCCGCCATCGACTACGACGGAGTGCTGGCTCTGACGAATAATCAGGCCATTCGCGGGCCGGCCGTGTACTCGATCGGGCTGCTGGGCCTGACCCAGGCCGACGCGGATCGGCTGAACCCCAAGTACGACGTGGAGAAAGCCAAGCAACTGCTCCAGCAGGCTGGTCTCTCGGGTGGCTTCAGCTTCCCACTCGAGTACGGCACGGGTCCATCACCCGTCGGCGTTACGTATGAGTCGATCGCGCAAAAGGTGCAGGCAGATCTGAAGAAGGTCAACATCGACGTGCAGCTGGTGCCCGAGGAGTTCAGCGTCATGCTGACCAAATATCGGGCGAAGGACCGCACGGCGGTCATTTCGTATAACCAGCCCGACTATCTCGGCCCGTCGGACTGGGCCGGCCAGATGATCCTGAACACGTGGGCGCCACGCCTGCATTACGACAGCAAGCAAGCGCAAGACCTGACCAACCAGGCCAACTCCGAGGTGGATCCGCAGAAACGCGCGAGCCTGTACCAGCAGGTCCTGGCGTTGCTGGTCGACGAGGGGCCGTACGTCATGCTGGTGCAGGGCAAGGCGCCCGTCGTCACTCGCGCCAATGTGCAGAATTGGGTGTATTTCCCGATCGGCGACGCGCGCTTGTTCGGTGTGAGCAAGACCTAGCGTTGGTCCAATACCTCGCGCGGCGTGTGCTGCTGATGGTCGTCGCGGCGGCGGGGGTAACCATGATCTCGTTCATCATCTCCCACGCCGTCCCGTCCGACCCGATCGTGTCCAATCTCGGTCAGCAGGCTTCGCAGCGCCCGGAGATCGTCGCGGCGTTCCGGGCGAAGTGGGGCCTCGACCGCCCACTGCATGAGCAATACCTCTCGTTCCTCGGCAACCTCGCGCATGGCGATCTGGGAACATCGATCAATACGCGCCGGCCTATCGCCACCGATGTTTCTCAATTCCTGCCAGCTACCGTCGAGCTATCGACGGTGTCGATTCTGTTCGCGCTGATCGTCGGCTTACCGCTGGGAGTTTGCGCGGCGGTCTACCGCGACGGACCGATCGACCATCTGGCGCGCATGGTCTCGCTGGTTGGCGTTTCCATCCCCATCTTCTGGCTCGCCGCGGTGTCACTGGTCATTTTCTACGCGGCGCTGCAGATCGCCGTCGGACCAGGGCGACTGGGCCCACAGCTCCAGGCACCGCCGCCCACCACTGGTTTTCTGACGCTCGACACCCTGCTGGACGGCGACCTGGTGAGCTTTCGCAGTGCCCTGGAGCATCTCATGTTGCCCGGACTGGTGCTTGGCAGCTCGGTCATGGGCCTGATCACCCGCGTGAGCCGCTCGTCGCTGCTCGAGGTGCTGGGCCAGGATTACATACGGACCGCGCGTTCGAAGGGTCTCGTCGAGTATCTGGTGATCAGGCGCCACGCGCTGCGTAACGCTCTGATTCCTACTGTGACGGTGCTCGGACTGGCATACGGCAGTCTGTTGTCCGGGGCGGTCTTGACCGAGACGATCTTCGCCTGGCCGGGTCTGGGCCGGTACGCGTATCAGTCGGCAGTCACCAACGATTTTCCGGCGATCATGGGGGTGACGTTCGTGATCGCGCTCATCTACATCCTCGTCAACCTTCTGGTCGACCTGGCGTACGCGTTGCTCGACCCGCAGATTCGTTACTCGTAGGCAGGCGTGGCCACGGCGAGCGTTGGCCTGCCCGCGGCGCCCGCGACGCTCGGCGTAGCCGCGCTGGCCGGACGGCAGCGTCGGATCTGGCACCTGCTGGTCCGCAACCGGATGGCGATGGCCGGCGCGGCGATTGTCGTGCTCTGGGTGCTGCTAGCGGCCCTCGCGCCGCTCGCCGCGCCCTACGACCCGATCGACCAACAGGTGCGCCAGCGCTTGCAGGGACCATCCGCGGCGCACCTGCTGGGCGTGGACGAACTCGGCCGCGACGTGCTCAGTCGCGTGCTCTATGGCGGACGCGTTTCATTGCCGGTCGCGGCGGTAGTCGTCCTGCTGGCGACCTCGTTCGGCACGCTGTACGGCGGACTCTCTGGTTTCAGCAGTAAGTGGATTGACGACGGCGCGATGCGCGTGGTCGACATGGTGCTGGCATTTCCGTCGCTGATCCTGGCAATGGCGATTGCCGCAGCGCTTGGTCCAAGCATTCAAAATTCGATGCTGGCACTGCTGCTGGTGTGGTGGCCGCCGTACGCGCGCGTCGCGCGCGGCCAGGTGCTGAGTCTCCGGCATCGCGACTTCGTGCTGGCGGCGCGGGCCCTGGGCATGTCAGAGTGGCGCATCCTGGTGCGTCACGTGCTGCCCAATAGCCTGGCGCCGGCGCTCGTGTTGATGACGATGGACTTCGGCAACGCGATCATCATTACCGCGGCGCTCAGCTTTCTTGGTCTCGGCGCGGTGCCGCCGACGCCCGAGTGGGGGGCGATGGTGGCCGAAGGACGCGAACTGATGCAGGCCTGGTGGATCTCAACATTCGCGGGTGTCGCGATCTTCAGTGTGGCCATGGCTTGCAACTTCATCGGCGACGGACTCCGAGATGTGCTGGATCCGCGCTTGCGGAGTCTCTAACGGCGTCGCCGATGGCCTGATCCATCAACCCCACGATCTCGTCGATTTCGGCTTCCGTCACCACGAGCGGCGGCGCCACGACAACGAAGTTCGGACCCTCGCGAATGAGCAGTCCGCGGGCTCGAGCCGCCTTGTGGACGCGACCGCCAAACTTCAACGCCTCGGGGAATGGCTCGCGCGTCGTGCGGTCCTGGGCGAACTCGACTGCCAACAGCAGGCCTTCACCCCGCACGTCAACGATGCAGTCATGTTTTTCCGCGAGCGACCACAGGCCCTGTTGAAGCCGATTACCCATGCGGCTGGCGTTGTCAACCAGGTTGCGCTCGAGCAATTCGCTGACGGCTGCCACGCCGACCGCGCAGGCGACGGGATTCCCTGCATAGGTATGTCCGGCACGGAACTGGACATTGGCGTCAACGTCGCCCCAGAACGTGCGCGCCACGCGCTCCTGGATCAGCACACCGGACAGTGGTGCATAGCCACCGCTGACGCCCTTGCCGAAGCTGAGCAGGTCGGGCGTGACGCCGTACAGGTTCGCCGCGAACAACTGACCAGTGCGCCCGAAGCCAGTAATGATCTCGTCGAAGATGAGCAGGATGTCGTGTCGATCGCAGATCGCGCGCACCCGCTCCAGGTAACCGGGCGGTGGCACGCGCACGCCTGCCGACAGCATGACCGGCTCGGTGATGAACGCGGCGATGGTCTCGGGGCCCTCGAGGACAATGGTCTCCTCGAGCATTGCTGCCGCCGCGGCCGATAGCGGCTCGCCTTCGAGACCGAAGCGCGCCGCATAGGTGAACGGCGGGTGGACATGAATGAAGCCAGGCGCGAAGGGCTCGTACACGGAGCGCCAGCCCGGTGAGCCGGACGCTGCCAGGGCGTGGCCAGTGCCGCCGTGATAGCCGCGATAGTGCGATAGGATCTTGAACTTCTTGCCGTTGCCGTTCTGCGCGGCGAACTGGCGGGCCATCTTGATCGCGGCTTCGTTGGCCTCGGCGCCGCCCGAGAAGAACTTCAACGTGGAATAGCCGGACGGGGCAATGCCAGTCAGCAGTTTCGCCAACTGCAACGCGGGCGCATTGGTCGAAAACAGCGGCGCGTGAAAGGCCAGTGTGGTCAACTGCTGGGTCGCGGCCTGAATGACGCGCTGGTTGCCGTGACCGAGCGCGCTTACGAAAACGCCCGAGATGCCGTCGACGTACCAGCGGTCGCGGTCGTCGCGCACGCGGATGCCTTGGCCGGCAGTCAGGATCAGCGGATCCTCGCCGAAGGCTTTCATCTGCACGAAGTCCACCATCAGCAGGTGCGTAAGCGAGCTCAGGTCTTCCACGGTTGGTTATCCTACTCTGTAGGACGACCAATGCACCGTCCAGCACTACGCGGGCTGAATCATTGGCTTCGCGCCGAAGGCGGATTAGCCACCCCGCGCGCGTTGCGGCTCGCCTCGGGCGGACGCGGCGTGTACCTGGTGCAGACCGTCGGCGCTGGCATCGACGAGCTTGTCGATTTCGCCGAGGTCCACGTGCGTGTTGGTCATGCCATACGCCCAGCGGAATCTGTCCTGGTCCAGGATCTCTTCGAGTGGCACATCGACGACGCTGCGCAAGTCCTGTGTCCGCGGCAGGTAGCCGAGATAGTCGTTCGAGTAGCCGAGCACAAACGTGGCTCCCGAGAACGGACTATGTTTGCGGATGTCCAGGCCGGGGCCATTGAAGAGCTCGAACGGGTTGGCGGCAATGGCGGCGTCGCCGATGGCGATGGTTTGCACCTCGGCCTGTAAGGGCTCGTCCTTGCGGCTGCGCATGTTCTGGTACATCCCGACCGCGCCGCGCTGATAACCAAGCGGGAACAGCTGCGCCGAATTGACCGTGTGCACATGCTCCGCCCATAACTCCGGGTAGTCCGGATCGCGCTGCGTGCGCAGCGAGCGTTCGATCAGATCGAGCTCCGCTTGATCCCAGCTCAGGTGGCGGCGGCGCAACGGCAGCATGCGCGAGGCCGCTGCCACGCGGCCGCCATCGACCGTCTGGAGCCCGGCTGCCACGCGTGCGATCTCCGCGCCGACCCGCTCACCCAGCTCGTCGCGGTTCGCGTACGAATGTCGGCGCGGACTCGGATTGCCCATCCAGAAGTCCCATGGCGCGATGTCGCCCGCGCAGCCCTGGACGAACAGACACTCCGATCCGGGCAGGTCGCGCTGGACCGTGTCGCGCAATGGAGCGGCAAAGTCGGCGTTCCAGTCCGGCACCTGGCCAGCCATGCACGTGCCATGACAGGCGAAGCTGCTCAGGATGGCCATCGGTGCGCCATCTTCGGCATCGATGCGCACGACCTGGACCGAGTCGTCCACCGGATCCTCATGATGGACGCGATTGACGGAGACGCCGGGCACGCGGCCGCTGCCGGAAGCCAAGCGCGCTGCCGTGCGAGCGTGCCAGGCCCCATAGACGGCACCGAAGATGAGGTCTGGCAGCACCGCCGCATAATGCGCGTACTCCGGATCTTCCGGAGTCCAGCTCACGCCGCCACCCAGGGCGAGCGGCGGGCCGCTGTGCGTGTGCGATGCATTCAGCAGCACTGCCTCACCCGGGATGCCCAGGCTGGCTTGAACCCGCTGGCGCACCGTGTCGGTCAGACCGCGACCGACGTGCGGCAGGTCGATGGCGACGATGGCGGCCTGACCGCCGGCGCCGTCGTGGATGACAAGTGCCTGCGCCAGCAGTGGCTCACGCGCGGCTTTCGCTCGCGCGTTACGTGCCGCCCAGGCGCGCAGGGGCAGTCCGAGGGGTGGCGTAATGTCGACGCGGCAGACGCCGGCTAGCATCATAACGCCACAGGTTTGTGGCCGACCGCGTATTGCTCCAGGACGTCGGGGTCGAGGTCAACCCCGAGCCGCGGCGCGGTCGGTACGTCGACGTAGCCGTCCTTTAATGGAAAGGTCTGACGAGTCAGGCGCGTGTTCAACGGCGTGTCGGCGACGCAGTACTCCTGGAACCATGCATCTGGCAGAACCGCGTTGATGTGTAGCGACGCAGCCTTGATGATCCCACTCTTCCACGCGTGCGCGACGCAGGCCTTGCCAACGCTGTTTGCGTACTGGGCGATGCGCATGAGCTCGGTGATGCCGCCGCAGCGCGTGACGTCCGGTTGGACGACGTCGACGTGTCCGCGCTCGACCAGCTCGCGGAAGCCCCACAGCGTGGTGTCCTCTTCCCCAGCCGCGATCCTGATGTCGTGCTGCATGACCAGCGCTACCCCTCGCACCTGGTCGTGCCAGTGATTCCGCGCCAGGCACTGGCGGGCTGCAGGCATACACTCGTTCTGCTTCTCTTCAGAGAAGAAAGTCGCTCTCGCGCTGGCGCGTGGCGGACGGGGGCGTAGCGACGGAAGCCCCGTCGGGCCAGGAGTCGACGATGACTGGAATCCAGTTGCTGGCGTCGCGCCGGTCTGTGCGCTGTTCGTCCATGTACTGCTCGATATGGATGAATCGCCTCTGTGCCGCGGGCGCGCCGTCATTCAGCAAGCGTCCTTCCACGTTTGTGGTGCCGTCTAGCGCGCACCGATCGCCTGGCTGGCCGAACACGGTGACACCCCAGTTTGGCTGGTGTTGTGTCAACTGGTTCTTGAGCACCGACAGCTTGTCCGTGCCAATCAATGGAATGCCTACGCCATAGCTCATATGGATGTCCGTCTCGGGACAACTGCGATTGCCATGAAACTGCAGCTGCGTCCAGTCATTCGATCCATAGAACGCCGCGAGCTCCTCCGTGACGGCGTAGAACATCGTGTCCGTGTTATGCGCAACGTCCGACGCCGCGCATGTGCCCTGGGCGTCTTCGCCCGGGCAGCTACGTTGACCGCCCAGGTCGCGTCGAGCACCGGCGAGCAACAAGCTGCGGCTATTTGTTTCGCGGAAAATGCCCAGCCCCTCGTCCTGTGTCCGGGCGTCATCGAGCGGGTGCGCAATGGCGATGTTCAGTTCACGGGTAGCGGAGTTGTCGACGATGAACGTGCCCCAGCCTCTATCCACCTTGCCATTGCCATCTACGTCGCCCACCTCCATCAATACGCAGTAGTGCTTGGCATTCGCCGCATCCGTAAATGTGCGCACACGATACGCGCTGCTGATCGTTTCGCCGAGTGCGATAGTGGCGCATGCACCGGTCAACATCGCGCGAGCCGCCAATCGAAAATCCGCCCGCTCGGCAGCGCTCGGGATTACGTAGACGCCCGAGCGATCGCGCATGCCCGATTGATCCACAACGCACGTCAGCAGCGTTCCCAGCGTGTGCGCGGTGGGACACGTCAGCTCGGAATCAACTGCAGCACCTTGGAAATAACCGACCACGTCGAGAATGAGATGCGTCCCGGCCTGACCGACGGCACATAGCTCGCCGCCATCGCCGAGCGGCACCATCGCCAGGTTGGCGACAGCGTACTGGTCAGTGTCGAAGTTGAGGTTGGACGTGTCAGGGATGGCGCTACCTGCCGGAAACAGCGTGATCCAACCATTCACGGAGTAGCCCACGGCAGTCAGGTTGGCCACGACACCCACCGCGTCATCGGGGACACCCACCTGCCCCGCGACCTGGTAGCAGCGCGGAAGCGTCAGGCCCGCCAGTGCTTGGCCCGCGCCCTGGTAGCCCGAGCCGGGCTGGGTGTCGACCAGCCGCCGCGGCTGGGCCAGTAGCTTCAGTTCGGCGTTGCCAGATGGTTGGCTGGCGTGAACTGGCGAAGCGCCGCGGACAAGCAACAGCGCGCTCATGAAGAGGAAGGTCGCAATGCGGCTAACGTTCACGATTCCACTCGTGTGCCCAGCCTACGATAGGCTGTCAAACGGCACTGTGTTCCGTTTCATTGCGCTGTTACTGGCCGTGAGTTGCGCACTCGGCGCTAGCCCGGTACTGGCTGCGCTGGAAGTACTGGGCTCGTACAACCCCGAGACGCCCGGCTCGAACGCGACCGTCGTCGCGTTGGATGCGACGGCGTATCTGGGCTCGTGGGGCTCCGAAAATCACTGCGACGCGCCCGGCGTACGTGTTGTCGATTTGCACGATCCGGGGGCGCCGACGCTCGAGGCCGTAGCGGCGGTCTACCCGCGCACGACCGCCGAGCACCTCGTCGTCCTGCATCATCAGTCGGCGACGTTTTCGGGCAACCTGCTCCTCGTCGGCATCCAGCGCTGCGCTGCCGTTGGCGACGAGGGCGGGCTCGCGCTGTGGGATGTGACCAATCCCGCCGATCCTCGTGAGCTGAGCTTCCTGGGTGTCGGGACCCACCCGCGCGGCGTCCACGAGTTCACGATCGGGCAGCGTGGCGATCGGCTCCTGGCCTATCTCGCGGTGCCAAACTCGGAGCTCCTGGACGGGCATGGCGACCTGCGTGTCGTCGACGTCACCGATCCACACACGCCCGTCGAGGTTGGCAATTGGGGAGCCCATCGAGCGACTGGGCTGCCCATTGGACTCGGCGAGGAGTGCGCCCCAGAATGCCGTGGTGCGTCGCAACGCGCGCTCTTGCACAGCGTCACGCTGAACCCCGATCAGCGCACTGCCTATCTTGCTTACTGGGATCTAGGGATATTCGTCCTGGACGTTGCCGATCCATTGGCGCCGCGCCTGCTGGGCCGCTTCGTCGAGCCACCTGAGGCCGAGGGCAACACGCACTCTCTGGCCATCGGCAACGGCAACGTGGCATTGGTCGCGAACGAGACCTTCGCGCCACCCTGGGGTCAGCTACACCTGGTCGACGTGAGCGACCCAATGGCGCCGATTGAGGTTGGTACGTGGCAAACGCACAACGCCGCGACTGACGCGCCTGCTGGATTCGAACACTGGTTCAGCATCCATAACGCATACGTCGATCCGCGCGATACTCGCCACGCCTTCCTGGCCTGGTACTCAGATGGCGTGCGCGTGCTGGACATCGCCAACCCACGCGCGCCCTTCGAGGTGGACAGCTGGGTGCCAGCGCAAGATGCTTTCGTGTGGAGCGTGGCGTTCCTGGACGATCTCGTTCTCGTTGCCGACGTCCACAGCGGCCTCTACGTGCTGCACCGCTGAGGCTTGCCCGGCGCTCTCCCTGGTGCGATAGGATTCGCCCGCCGCGTGACGGCGGCTGAGCCTTGAAGCCGTACCGTGGGAAGGGGACGCTGAGCACATGGGTGAGCAGAAGAATGATGAGGCAGCAACAAACGCGACCGAGCCGTTGGCGGCGAGGCTGCTGGACCACAAATTAGGCCGCCGTCGTTTTCTGGGTACGGCCGCCAAGCTGGCGGCGGCGCCAGCCCTTGCCCAGGCGCTGGCGATGGGTTCTATCGGGCGAGCATTCGCACAGGCGCCAGCGACCGACCAGACGCTACGCCTCGCCTTCTCGAATCCCACCGTCGCGTTCGATACTGGGCGCGAAGGCGGCACGCCCGAACTGCACCTGCTGCTGTTCGATGGCCTCACCTTTTACAACTGGGAAACGCACATCACTGAGCCGGTGATCGCCTCTAGCTGGGATTACGATCCCGCGACGTTGACCTACGTCTTCCATTTGCGCGATGACGTGCGCTGGACGACCGGCGCGCCGGTCACCGCCGCGGATTTCGAGTGGACGTGGAAGCGCAACCTCAGTCCGGAGCTCGCGTCGCCGAACGTCTCATTCCTCGGCTACATCAAGAACGGCGTTGCCTACAACGCCGGCAATGCTGCCGCCGCCGATGTTGGCGTCACGGCGCTGGACGATCTGACGTTGCAGGTGGTGATGGAGCAGCCTACGCCGTTCTTCCCGATGGTGGCGTCGCTGTGGCCGTTCTTCCCGCTCCCGCGCGACGTCATCCAGAGCGTGGGCGACGACAAGTGGATGGAGCCGGAGAATATTCAGTCCGTCGGACCATTCATCTTCGACCGTTGGGATCACGATCAGCAGATGATCTTCCGACGCAATCTCAACTACTGGGGCAAGCAGCCAACGCTCGAGCGCGTCATCTATCGGCTGTACCAGAATGCCTCGCAACAATCGCTTGCGGGCTACGAGGCCGACGAGCTGGACCTGGCTCAGGTGCCGCCGGCCGAGACCGACCGCGTGCTGAGCGACCCGCGCCTGAGCGGAGAAGTCGTGCGCTGGCCGGAGTCACGCAACTGGCAGTTGCGCATCGATCACCGCAACCCGAATACGGTGCTCAGGAACGTCAATTTGCGCAAAGCGCTGTATCTGGCGATTGACCGCGACCTGATTGTCAGACAACTGCTCAAGGGGCAGGGCATTCCGTCGCTCAATTTCGTCCCGCCGGACATCCCGGGCAATAACCCGGGCGCGGCCCTGCCAGGCGGACCCGCTGAGGCAAAGAAATTCCTCGAGGACGCCGGCTATCCGAATGGCAACGGGTTCCCAGGGTTCAAGCTCGGTTACGTCCCCACCCAGGCCGAGGCGGTGCTCGTCTCACAGGCGATCGCGCGCATGTGGAAGGACGTGTTGAACATCGACGTCGAGCTTGTGCCGGTGCCGACGGATTGGCGCACACGTATCCGCACCGAGCCGTACGACATGTACTACGGCGGCTGGGGCTCCGACTATCTGGATCCGAACGACTGGCACAACGTGATCTTCGAAGGCGACTTCTGGCAGAGCCACTACACGGATCCCACGTATCTGGAGATGATCAAGCAGGCCAATATCGAACCTGATCCAAACGTGCGCAATCAAAAGTTCGGGGCCGCTGAGACCTATCTGATTCGGGATCAGGTGGCGACGATTCCGTTGTTCTTCGGGGCCACGACGTGGGTCCAAAAGCCGTGGGTGCGCAATCTGCGCATCGCACCACTCAACACCTACATCGACTCGCGCGACGCCTGGATCGGGGCCCATTAGACCCGCCGGCGGCGGAGGCTCACGCCACGAGGTGAAAGGGAGTAGTTCGGCTTCGGCGGAGGCTCACGCCAGGGCGAGACTGGAAAATGTTCCGCCCGCGGGGGAGGCTTACGCCGGTGTGTGACGGGACGCCGCTGCACCCGCGCAGCGGCTGTCTTGTGATCGGGCACGCGCGCTGATGCGCACGTATCTGGTTCGGCGCTTGCTGACCTTCATCCCGTCGATGCTGGTCGTCTATACGCTCGTCTTCGCGATGATTCACGCCACGCCCGGCAACCCGTGGGATGCTGGCGACAAGCCATTTCCACCTCAGGTGATCCAGAACCTGGAGGCCAAGTACCACTACAACGACCCGGCATGGAAGCAATATGGCGATTACTTGTGGGGCGTCGTCACGCGCTTCGACTTTGGACCGAGCTTCAAACGCGGCGTCACGGCCAACGAAGTCATTGCGCGCTTCCTACCGGTGTCCGTGCAACTCGGCTTGCTCGCTTTCGGGATCGCGTTCGTCACCGGGGTGCTGCTTGGTTCGCTCGCGGCGGTGCGGCACAACACATGGCTCGATCGGCTGGCTATGTTCGGCGCTGTCTTTGGTGTGTCCACGCCGAGCTACGTCTTTGTCACCATCCTCATCGTTGCGCTCGCAGTTCAGCTACGCTGGGTGCCGACCGGCGGTTGGGGCGGCATCGCGGATTCGCGCATCATCATTCCGGCCATTGCCCTGGCACTGCAGCCAACCGCCGCCATCGCACGCTACACGCGCGCCGCGGTGCTGGAGGTGCTAGGCATGGACTACGTCCGCACTGCCCGCGCTAAGGGCTTGCGCGAATGGGTCGTGCTCAACCGGCACTCCCTCCCGAATGCGTTCATCCCGGTGGTGACGGTGTCTGGCATCGCGCTCGCTGACCTGATCACCGGCTCATTCTTCGTTGAGGCGATTTACCAGGTGCCCGGCATCGGCCGCTATTTCGTCACGACGGTTCAAGACAAGGACTACCCGGTGCTGATGGCGGTCACGCTGATGTACGCGGCCATCATCTGGGTGACCAATTTTGTGGTCGACGTGCTGTACTCGGTGTTGGATCCGCGCGTGCGGCTGACGTAAAGGCCCAGCGTCCGGATGGCCGTATCGCACAGTCTCGAGGCTGCCGTCGAGTTGGCCGCGCCGCGGCTAGCCAGCCGTGCGCTGGCGCGAGCGCCGCGGACGTACATGCGCGAGGTAGTCAGCCGGCTGGCGCGCAATCGGACCGCACTGGTGGGTATTGGATTCATCGGGCTGCTGATCGCGATGGCGATTGTGACGCCCTGGATCGCTCCATACGACTACACCAGCGGCACACTGCTGGACGCCAACCAGCAACCATCGCGCGCGCACTGGCTGGGTACGGACGCACTCGGCCGCGACGAATTGACGCGCTTGATGTGGGGCGCGCGCGTATCGCTCACCGTCGCCATCGGCGCGCAGATCATCATCGTCCTCATCGGTGTCACGCTAGGGTTGGTCAGCGGGTTCTTCGGCGGCTGGGTCGATTACATCGTGATGCGCTTCGTAGACGCGCTCTACTCGCTGCCGAGTCTGCTCGTCGCCATTCTGGTCATGTCACTCCTGCGCGAAGTGCTGTCCACCTCCGCGCGGTCCAGCGCAGCCGACCTGGGACGCCTCAACACCGCGACCGGTGGCCTGCTGGGCATCTTTATCGTGCTCTTTGTCACCCACTGGCTCACCGTGTGCCGTCTGGTCCGCGCTCAGGTGATCTCCGTCAAGGAACGCGAGTTTGTGCTGGCCGCGCGCGCAGTTGGGGCCGGCCAGGAGCGCTTGATGCGTATCCACTTGCTGCCGCACGTGCTTGCACCCGTGCTGGTGGCGATCACATTTGGCATTCCGGCCTCGATTACGCTGGAAGCGAGCCTGAGCTTTCTGGGCATCGGCGTCATCCCACCCATGCCCTCGTGGGGGACCATGATCTCCGAGTCGCTACCGGCCATGCGCACGTACCCGCTGCTGCTGCTCTGCCCGGGCGCCGCATTGGCGCTGACGCTACTCTCGTTCACGTACGTCGGCGACGCGCTGCGCGACGCGCTTGACCCGCTTATGAAGCGCTGACCGTGACAATCGAACGCCCCCGCGCTCGAGACGCCGGGCTACGTATCGGTCCCCTGCCCTGTGGACCAGACAATGCCATCACCGATGTGCCGGGCGTACGCGTCGGCCATGTGACGCTCAATTCAGGAGACGGCCCGCTCCGCATCGGACACGGACCCGTCCGCACCGGCGTCACCGCCATTCTGCCGCCTGGCGACGATTGGTACGCGCGGCCCGTCGAGGCCGGCCAGTTTACCTTCAATGGTGCTGGCACCACCGCGGGCCTGTCACTCATCGACGAGTTTGGGCGCATCGAAACGCCGGTCATGCTCACCAATTCGCTCAGCGTGGGCTCCGTGTATGAGGGCGTGGTGCGCTATATGGTCGAGCACACGTTCGCGCCGCGCGGCAGCATACCCTGGTTCAACCCAGTTGTGGGCGAGACATCTGATGCGTTCCTGAACGACATCGGCGGACTCCACGTGCGGCCGGAGCACGCCATGGAAGCGATCCGGCGCGCGTCGGATAGTCCCGTGAAAGAGGGGTGTGTCGGAGGCGGCATGGGCATGGGCGCCTTCGGTTTCAAAGGTGGTATCGGGACCTCGTCCCGCAGCGTCGAGCTGGGCGGCGCACGCGTTGTAGTGGGCGTGCTCGTCCAGTCCAACTTCGGCGGTCGACTGGCCATCGACGGTGTGCCCATGCACGACCTCCAGCCGCGCGCGCAACCTGCGCTGGGTTCCTCGTTGATGATGATTGTCGCGACTGACGCACCGCTGTCCAACCGCCTGCTCAATCGGGTATCGAAACGCGCCACGCTGGGCATGGCGCGGGTCGGCTCAACGGGCGGGCACGGCAGCGGCGACTACGTCATCGCGTTTTCCACCACGTACCGCTTGCCCGCGGCGGCGACCCGTGCGCGAGATGCCCTGGCTGACAACGAAGGCGCCATCGACGCCATCTTCGAAGCCGTCGCCGACGCGACTGAGGAAGCGATCCTGAACTCGATGTTCCGCGCGCACACGGTAGTAGGACGTGATGGCAATGCCCGCCAGGCGCTCCCGCTGGATGTCGTGCTCGAGCGGCTCCGCTCGGCTGGCCGGTTGTGACGCTCCGACCGGAGGATTGCCTCACGCTGCGCTGCGCGAGTGATGCCCAGCCGTCACCGGCCGGCGACCGTATCGCCTACGCGCTGAACGAAGTCGACCGCGCGGCCGATCAGAATCGCTCCAGCATCTGGCTGGTGGCTCCTGGTGGCGGCGAGTCGCGCGGTCTGACGGAAAGTGGATCGCAGCCGCGCTGGTCACCCGACGGTCAACGGTTAGCGTTCATGCGTGATGACCAGATCTGGCTAGTGCCCGTCGGAGGCGGCGAGCCATTCCAATTGACCAATCTGTCTGGTGGTGTGACTGGCCCGCCGGTCTGGTCACCGGATGGCCGGCGTATCGCATTCACGGCGCGGATCACAGCAACAGCCGCCGGCGGGCCGCGGGTCATCCGCCGGTTGCGCTACTTGCTCAATGGAGCCGGCTACATCGGCGATGGATTCTGGCAGATTTTTACGGTTCTGGTTGATGGCGCCGAGCCGGTCCAGTTGACGAGCGGCGAGTGGCACCACTTCGGACCGGCCTGGTCACCAGACGGCACGCGCCTGACGTGTGTCACTACCCGACGGGATGATTGGGACACGGAGTGGGTTTGGGATGTCTACGTGCTCGACGCGTCAGATCGTGGTGCGGCGCCGCGATGCCTGACCGACTCCCGAGGCACCTGTGCGGCGCCCGCCTGGTCGCCCGATGGACAGTGGATCGCCTACTACGCAAACGAGTGTCCCGCTACCGCCTACACCCAGGACTACTACCTCTGGGTCGTACCCGCCGCGGGCGGCCGTGCTCGCAACGTGAGTCGACCGCTTCTTGACCGAGGGTGTCAGGTCTCGCAACCCCCCGCGAGCAATGAGCCACCACGCTGGGCCGCCGACTCGTCGACGGTCTTCTGCCACATCCGTGAGGGCGGGTTCGTGCACTACTACGCCTACCATGTCGCGCCTGACGAGCTACGGCAGGTGCACGCGCCATGCGACGTGTTGGATCCCGTCGATGGCTGGGTGCGGCAAAGTGCAGATGGCGGTCTGCTTCCGTCCGGCGGAGTTGTATGCATGCGGACCGGATGGCTCCGACCGTCAGCAGGTCACGCAACTGAACGACCTGTCAGATGTGCGTGCACCGCGAAGGCTGACGCATCGCTCGCCCGAGGGATGGAACGTTGAAACGTGGCTCTGGCTGCCTCCCTTCTATCGCACTGGCGACGCGCCACTGCCGACCGTCCTCTACTACCATGGTGGTCCCCACAACACCGTCGGGCTCGGCTTCAACGAGACCATGCACGTCCTGGCCGGCGCCGGGTTCGCAGTCGTCGCGGTGAACTTTCGCGGCAGCACCGGCTTCGGCGCCGTGTTCGCCGACTCGATCCTGGGCGATTGGGGGACACGCGAGTTGGCCGATGGTTTGATGATTATCGATGTGCTCGTCGAGCAGCGCATCGTCGCTCCACGTCGGCTCGGCGTCTACGGCGGCAGCTACGTGGGATTCATGACCAATCTTGCGCTGGCCAGAACCGACCGCTTCGCAGCCGGTGTGTCTTTCGCCACGATCTCCGGGCTGGATAGCTGGGGGTACCAGACTGACCATTGGGAATCCGTCGACTGGGACAGCGGGGGGCCACCCTGGCAGATCCCCGACTACTATCGCGCGCACTCACCGATGACGTACGTCGCGGACATTCACGCGCCACTGCTCATTCTGCACGGTGAAGCGGACTATCGCTGCTCCGTGGCCGAGGCCGATCAATTGTTTGGCGCGCTGCGCAAACTCAAGCGCACGGTGGAGTTGGTCCGCTATCCCGGGGGCGCGCACTCCTTCGCACATACCGGGCCGCCGAGCTATCGCCAGGACGTCATGGAGCGCGTCCTTGAGTGGTTCGAGCGCTACCTCTGAGCAGCGACGGGCGAGACATGGCCGCCTCTTCGGCTCCTGGACGGTGAGGGCCGCGGCATCGCGGGGGAACACGGGCGACGCCGGCCTAGCGCATCACCAGGGCGAAGCAGCGCATCACTGCGTCGGGCGTGCCGTTGAAACCATTTCGCCGCGGCCGGCGATCGGGTATAGTGAACGACGAACTAGCCACAGCGTTCGTTACGTAGTCAAAGGCACGTTGACGGAGCCCAATTTGTTCGCATCGCCCGGGTGCCAGTTCGCCGAGCGATTTTCTGAAGGGAGCCGCCAACTATGTCGGCCGATACTACGCTTACCTGCCGCGATTGCGGTCAGGCATTTACTTTCACCAGTGGCGAGCAGGACTTTTACGCCAGCCGTGGCTTCAGCGAGCCGAGCCGCTGCGCGGACTGCCGTGCCGCACGTAAAGCACAACGTGATCGCGGCGACTCCTCGTATAGCAGTTACGGATCATCCGGTTCGTATAGCGGCGGGTACTCGTCTGGCGGCCAGCGCGCTGCGCGCGAGATGTTCACTGCGACTTGCTCGGCGTGCGGCCAAGAGGCGCAGGTGCCATTTCAACCCAGTGGTGACAAGCCCGTCTATTGCTCGACCTGCTTCGAGCAGCGCCGAGGCGCTGGACGAAGCGCGGGTGGCTACGGCCGGAGCCGCTACTAGTGGCTCGGCGACAGCAGCGCCGGCGGCCGGCATTCCGGCTGCCGCGCGGCGTCGCGCCTGACAACACACGCGAGCAAGCCGCCGTCGACGCGGCTGCTCGCAGGTTAGTCGCCGTCCACGATTCCCGCTCGCTCGAGTCGTTGGTGCACGACCTGCGCCAATTGCGCGACGAGGCGGATCGCAATGCATCTGAACTGCCCTCGCCAGATGCGCTGCGGGCATACCGTCGGGCTGCCCGTGAGGTGACCGAAGCTGAGCGAGCCATGGTGCTCATCAGTGGATCGAACTGATGCCCAAGGGTGATGCGATCGAGGTCGACGGCAGCGTCGTCGATGCGCTGCGGAATTCGCAGTTCCGAGTCCGCCTCGATAACGGACATGAGGTGCTGGCGTACACCGGCGGAAAGATGCGCCGCTTCCGTATCAGGATTCTGCTGGGCGACCGCGTGCGAATCGAATTGAGCCCGTATGACTTGACCCGCGGCCGAGTCAGTTATCGCTACCGGTGAGTCGGCACACGAGCTAAGCAAGGCCACACGCCGCCAGTGCGGCGGCGGCTTTGATGAAATCGGACGAAACAGAGGGCGATGCGCGCATCCGCGCATCGCCCTCTTTGATTAGCTGGCGGCCCGGTTAGCAGCCGTTGCTCACCAGAATGGTGCCGCGATTCGTCTCGGTCAGGGTCGGAATCACCGTGTCTCCCCCTCGTCTTGCCATTGCGGTTCAATAGGCCCGGTATGGGGCGGACGCAGCGCATCGCGGTGATCGGCGGTGGAATCGGCGGGCTGACCGCCGCACAGGCGCTGTGGCAGCGCGGATTCGACGTTGCGGTGTACGAGGCGACTCCAGAGCTCAAGGAGATTGGCGCCGGCGTTGCTCTCGGCCCGAACGCCATGAAAGCGCTGCGTGCACTCGGCCTGGCGGAGTCCGTGCGCGCTGTCGGCTGGGAGGCTGACTACTCGCTGCTGCGCAACTGGCGCACGGGACGGATCATTTCCCGAACACCGCGGCGTGGCTATTTCGTGGAGCGCTTCGGCGCGACAGGCTGCACCGTCCACCGAGCCGACCTGCTCGACGTGTTGGCGACGGCCATCCCGCGCGACATGATCCACCTGGGCGCCCGCTGCGTCAGCGCCTCGAGCGATGGGCAGGTCGCAAGCGCTCGCTTTGCCGATGGCACAGAGATCGAGGCCGACGTCGTCGTGGGCGCCGATGGCATCCACTCGGCCGTGCGCGCCAGCCTCCTCGGACCTGACGCGCCGCGCTTCACGGGCAAGATCTGCTGGCGGTTTCTCGTTCCGCTGGATGCCGTGCCCGGCGGGCTCCCGACGCTCGACAATGTCACCTGGCTCGGCCCACATGGCGCGGTCGTCGTGTACCTCGTGCGACGCGGCGACCTGGTCAACGTCGTCGCGCACTACGACGATGAGTCGTGGACCGAGGAGTCATGGATCCGCGAGTGCGACCGTCAGGAGGCGATCGACAACTACCGCGGCTGGCACGAATCGCTGATGCGGCTGTTTTCGGCTAGCGAACGCCACTACAAGTGGGCGCTGTACGATCGCGACCCGCTCGAGCGCTGGACCGTTGGTCGGGCGACCATTCTCGGCGACGCGGCGCACCCGATGCTGCCGTACCTGGGCCAGGGCGCATGCCAGGCGATGGAGGATGGCGTCGTGCTGGCCAGCGCGCTCGCCGCTGGCTCGGGCGACGTGCCGGCGGCGCTGCAGGTGTACGAACGTGTTCGGCTGCCGCGCGCGCGCCGCGTGGTTCTGACCGCGCGCGAACGCGGCGAGGACAACCACCTGGTCTCACCCTTGGCAGCGATCAAACGCGATGCGTTGATTGCGCTGCGACAGCGCTTCGGGCGTGACCGGACGGGGCGCGGCACCGCGTGGATTTTCGACTACGATGCCGGCGCCGACGACGTGCTGGTCACGCCGGCCGCCTAGGAACTCGGCCGCTGGCTGCCAGATGCGCCTGGGCGAAGTTCGCACTGCCTGGTGTCGCGGCTGACGCGGCCGCCGAGAGCTCGAGGCACACCGCGGCCGCGGCGACGATCTGGGCCAGGCGTGCGGCACTGCCTGGCCCGGAGCAGCGCAGCAATGACAGGAACGCACGCGAGTGCGGCATCGACGTGCCGCCGCCGACAGTGCCCACTTCGAGGCCGGCGAAACGAATCGCCAGGTGGATGCCAGCCCCCTCACCCAAGGGTTCGAGCACGTCGTGGGCCATTCTGCTGGTGCCCACCATGCCCAGATCCTGGCCAGTGACCGCGAACAGCGCGGCAACGGTCGACGCTGGGGTAAACGCCGCCGACTGCATGTCGCTGGCGTGGCTACCGTGCACGCCCAGGTGCTCCAGGGCAACCATGTCCTGGCTGCTGGTGCGTAGTACGCTGTGCAAGGTCTGCTCGCGAACGGTCACCTCGGCCAGCACGGTCTTGCCGTGGCCACCGCCAACGAAATACTGGGCGCTGGGCTTCTTATCGCCGCCCATATTCGCCTCAAGCAGTACGCGCAGTGGGCGGACTCCAGTGGCGTGTTCGAAACGCGGCGCCAGGAATTCGCTGTTCAGGGCAAACGAGTTGCGCGTGATCATGTTCGGGCCACACGCCTCACCTGTCGTGTAGCGATACAGGACGTGGCAGGCTGGCCCGAGCACATGCGTATCCACCTCCCACAGCCGGGCGTGATGGCTCAGACGCGGCACCCCGCGCAGCCGCTGCTCGTACAGAGGATTCCGCGGGTCGTGCAGCCAGGCACGCATATCCTCCACCTGGGAGGCGACCCACCGCGCGAACGTCACCGCGTCACCGGTCGAGCGGAACAGAAAACACGAATCGCGTGTCATGCGATCGTGCACGACGTGCGTCCGCACAGTTGCACCTGAGTCGAGGACGGCGGCCATGCCGCGCTGCAGCGAGGCCGACAGTCCGCCTTCGGAGTGGGCGAGCGGGACGTACAGGTCTTCGATCTCGCGACTATCCTCAACCACCGCGCCGTTGTCGTCGTCGATGTGGTACTGCCCGAGGTCGACGCGCAGCGGCCCAACAATCGAGACGGGCAAGACCAAGTGCGCAGTCAGCGACTCGACCATGCCCGCGAACTCTGCGGCGGGCCGCGGCCAGTCCCAGACGAAGTCGTGCGCAGGGTCCCAATAGGGCAAGCCGCGGATACGCGTCTGCCGTTCGAGGATCTGCTCGGGCAAATTGCGGTGCGGCCAGGGCCGCGGCCGGCCGCTCAAGCTCTGGCCAGCCGTCGACCGCACAGGATCGTCAGCAAGCAGCCGAAGCACTCCGGGATCGACACGGCGAAACTCCCCTTAGCGCGTGGTGCCTCAGGCGTGGACGGAGCAGCGATGTCGACCGCGAGCGGTGGGGAGGGCGTTGGCGGAGGAGATGGAGGATCGGTCGCGCCGGTCAGGCCGGTACGGATGGCGAATGTCTCCACGTCGGTCCAGACACGGTCCAGGTAGTCATCGGCATCGACCTCGAGTGCCGCGGCGTCGGCGCGGACACGTTCGGTCATCGTCTGCAGCAACCGAAAGAGGTCGTCGCGCATGCCAAGCAACGCCTGGCGACGGGCGGGCTCCATGCGTGCGACGTTGCGGCGCAGGTAATGCTCGGCGAACGCGAGGTGGCGTGACTCGTCGCGAAGGATGCGTTTCGAGAGTCCGGACCACAACGGGTCGGCCTGAGCGAGTCCGAACGAACGGTAGAAGTGCTTGGCAATGACGTCGCTGATCAAGATGCCCCACACCCAGTCGGCGCGATCGCCCTGGCGGAGCCGATGGTGGTAGAGCAGCAGCTCCGGGATGTCGCGCAGTCCGAGCGGGTCATGGCCAAGCGCGTGGTACAGCCGCGTCAAGGCCTCGAAGTGGCGTGCCTCGTCCATGATGAATGAGGCCAGGTAAATCTGGGCGGTCGTTTCGCGGGCGCGCATCAACTGCGGCAGGATGCCGCTCGCGCCGGCCATCGCCGTCTGCTCGCCGAAATAGACGGGGGTCAGAAGGCGGGCGAGGGCGGCGCGCTGGCGACCATCCAGCCGAAGCGGCGGCCGGAAGTCGAGATCGCGCGACGTCCACTGGGCCTTGGCGCCCTTGTGGAACAGATTCAGTAGCAGATCTTCGTCGAGATCCGGAAAAACGCGCGAGACACCGCGCACGTCGGATGCGCCGGAGCCGGCGGCCGTCTCGACCATCGTCGCCAGCGTACATCCTGGCGTAGTGACCAAGTATGCTGGGACGCGCGCCGCATGCTCGCCGCGAGAGCTCTTCCTGAGGCGGACGCCGCGCCTGGAACAACCGTTCCGACCGGCAACACGGCCGACCCAGACCGCGCGTACGCTGCGCTGCGCCAGACGGTCATCGCAGCCGGCCTGCTGGATCGAGCCTATGGCTACTATGCCTGGCGCAGTGGACTCTCGTTCGTGCTGCTGGGCATCGGACTCGTCAGCGCGGTCCTCGGGCCAGTCGGGCCCGCGTGGATCGGCCTGAACAGCGTCATGCTTGCGTTCGGCAGCGTGCAGGTTGCACTCGTGGGCCACGACGCCGGGCACCTGGCCATCTTCAGGACGATGCGCGCGAATTGGCTGCTGGGATGGGTGTGCTGGAGTCTCGTCCTCGGGATCGGCTTCTGGTACTGGTACGACCGTCACAACCGCCACCATGCCAGCACCAACGACCTCGCCGCCGACCCTGACCTGCAGTGGGCGAGCATCGTCGTCTATACCGAGGACGCGCTTCGAGCACGACCGAACCGCACGCGCTGGCTGATTCGCCATCAGGCCCTCTTGGGGCCGCTCTATACCCTCGGGCTGGCGTTCGCGTTTCGCGCTGAAAGCTGGGCCTTCGCCATACGCCGGTTGCGCGGCATTCGGCGAGCGATCGAGGTCGCGTTTCTGACGGCGAGCATTCTCCTGTGGGTCCTACCGACCTTCGCGCTTGGCTGGGCCTGGCTGGTGACGTTCCTGGTCGGCCAGGTGCTGGCCGGACTGTACCTGGCACTGGCCATTGCACCTAACCACAAGGGGATGCCGACGTGGAGCGCTGGTCAGCCGTTGTCGTTTCTGGAGCGGCAAGTGCTCAGCTCGCGCAACATCTTGCCGCACCCGATCTCTGATTTCGTCTTCGGCGGACTCAACTACCAGATCGAGCATCACCTGTTTCCGAACATGCCGCGCGTGCACTTCGGCCGGGCACGCGCCGTCGTGAGGCCGTTCTGTCTCGCGCGCGGCCTGCCCTACCAGGAGATGGGTGCGTTCGCCTCCTACCGATTGGTTGTGTCGGAGCTACGGCGGGTGAGCCGTAAGGCGGCGCGCGCGTGGGACTGAATCGTCCGCTGGTCATCGTCAACCCGGCTGCTGGACGTGGCCGAGCAGTGCGCGTATGGGAGGGGTTGCGCCACCTGGAGTCACGCGTCGAGTGCGTGACTAGCGAGGCGCCGGGCCACGCCCGCCACATGGCGCTCGAGGCGACCCGGCGCGGTGTGGATCGAGTTGTGGCAATTGGCGGCGACGGAACCGTATCCGAGGTAGCCGGCGGACTGGCGGGTACTGACGTCGCCCTGGGCATCGTTCCGGCTGGGACCGGCAACGACTTCAGTCGCGCGCTTGGGCTACCGACAACGCCCGAGGCAGCGGCTCAGGTGGCGCTCGACGGGTCTGGGCGGCGTGTGGATCTCGGCGAGGTGCACATCGGCGAGCGATGTGTCGCGTTCGTCAATGTGGCAGGCTGCGGCTTCGACGCCGAGGTCGTACGGCGCACCCGCGCTGCGCCGCGCATGGGCGGGATGGTGCCGTACTTCATCGGCATCATGCGCACCCTGTGGGCCTTCAGGCCGCGGCCGATGCGCTTCGTGGTCGACGGGCAGCCGCTCGAGCGGCGGGCCCTCGGCGTAGCCGTTGCCAACGGGCACAGTTACGGCGGCGGCATGCGCATCGCACCTGGCGCGGTGATCGACGACGGACTGTTCGACGTGTGCCTGATCGGCGACGTCAGCCCCGTGCGGTTGCTCGCGCTGCTGCCGCGCCTGTATGCCGGCACGCACGACGGCCATCCTGCGGTCGAGTTCTTCACGTGTCGTGAGCTACGCGTCGACCCGATGGAGTCGGCGAACGTGTGCTGCCAGGCCGATGGCGAGCTTGTGGGCGACCTCCCGGCCACGTTCCGCATCCAGCCGCGGGGGCTGTTGTGCGTCACCGGCCAGAGCCCATGACCCAGGCCGCACTGTCGTTGGCGACCTTCGTCGATATGCTGCGATGGCGCAGTGCCCAGACGCCACATCAACGTGCTTTCGGCTTCCTGTGCGAGGGCGGTCAGGACCAGGACGAGCTTAGCTACGCAGAGCTTGACGCGCGCGCCCGCGCGGTGGCCGGTCTGCTGCAGGCGCACGGCACGATTGGCGACCGCGCGCTGCTCGTCTACCCGCCAGGATTGGATTTCGTGGCCGCCCTGTTCGGGTGTCTGTACGCGGGCTGGATTGCTGTGCCCATGGCGGCGGCGGGCGCCCAGCATCTTGAGCGGCTGAACAGCGTTGCGCAGGACGCTCAGGCTTCGGTGGCGCTGGCGACACGCGTGCGGGTGCAGACAAGATCGCCGCTTGGCGACGTGCGCTGGCTGGCCACCGACACACTGCCCGACGCGGCTGCCGGCGCATGGCAGGAGCCGCAATTACAGCCGGCTGACATCGCAATCCTGCAATACACGTCAGGCTCGACGGGCTCGCCACGCGGCGTCGTGCTGAGCCACGGCAATCTGATGCACAACACCCGTCAGATCGAGCGCCGCTTCGAGATCGACCCGGACAGCCGCGGCGTCATCTGGCTGCCGCCGTTCCACGACATGGGCCTGATCGGGGGCATCCTGCAAGGAGTCCAGGGCGGATTTCCGATCTCGCTGATGTCGCCCGTGGCGTTCGTGCGCCGGCCGGCGCGCTGGTTGGAGGCCATCACCGACCATCGGGCCACGATCAGCGGCGGTCCCAACTTCGCGTACGACCTGTGTGTGGAACGCATTGGGCCTCGAGAACGTGTGGCGTTGGATCTATCCTCCTGGGAGGTCGCATTCAACGGCGCCGAGCCAGTACGCGCCCGGACATTGCAGCGCTTCTCTGACGCGTTCGCCGGATGTGGCTTCCGTAAATCGGCGTTCTATCCGTGCTACGGCCTGGCCGAGGCGACGCTCATGGTCAGCGGCGGCCGGCGATCGGAGGCGCCGCGCATCGTGGACAGCCCGGATGGCTCGCGGATCGTGAGCTGCGGCAGCGTCATCGACGATCATGAATTGCTGATCGTCGATCCGGCCACTTGCCTCGAATTACCGGCCAGGGAGGTTGGCGAAATCTGGCTTCGCGGGCCGAGCGTTGCCCACGGTTACTGGGGTCAATCCCAGCTCACCACCGAGACATTCGATGGGCACCTCGCGGACACCGGCGACGGGCCTTTCCTACGCACCGGCGACCTCGGATTCGTCCATGCCGGCGAGCTGTGTGTGACTGGTCGCTTGAAGGCGCTGCTGTTGGTAGGCGGACGCAACCTGCACGCCGAAGCCGTCGAGCATACCGTTGCGACCAGCCACGCGCATGGCTGGCCTGGTGGTGTCGCGGCCGTATCGATCGACGACGCCGGCCGCGAACGACTAGTGGTGTTCCAGGAGGTCGCGACCCGGGCGGACGACGACCTCGACCAGATTGTCCGTGCGATTCGGCTCACCGTGGCAGTGCAGCACCAGGTGCCCGTATCGGCGATCGTCCTGGTGCGGCCTGGCACCATCGCGCGAACGTCGAGCGGCAAGCTGCGCCGACACATCTGCCGCGAAGCCTTCCTGAACGGCAGCCTCGACGTGGTCCTCGAATGGCGGCTCGGAGCGCGACCGTGAAGCGCATCCTGCTCATCAATCCATTGCCGAGTCTGAGTCTGTATTCGTGGCCCGACGTGGCCGACATCACCGGTCGGCCGACTTACATCATGAACATTGCCTTGCCGACATTGGCTGCGTTGGCACCACCAGGTGTGGAGATCACGGTTGTCGATGAGGCCGTCGAGCCAGTCAACTTCGACGGCCAGTGGGACCTGGTGGGCATCACCGGCTATCTGACCCAGATGCGCCGGATGTGTGAGATCGCCGATGCATTCCGCCGGCGTGGTCAACTCGTCGCCATCGGTGGCCCGTATGCCTCGCTGTCGCCCGAAGTAGTCCGGCCACATGCCGACATCCTGTTCCGCGGGGAAGCGGAGCACACCTGGCCGGCCTTCCTCGAGGACTTTCTGAACGGCCACTGGCAGACGGAATACGTCAGTCACGAGATGGTCGATCTTCAAAGCTCGCCGGTGCCGGACATCGGCACGCTGCGAACGGCCGCCTACGAGTTGGGCGTCGTGCAGACCAGTCGCGGTTGCCCCTTCGAATGTGAGTTCTGCGATGTGATCGTCTACCTGGGCCGCCGCCAGCGGCACAAGACTCCCGCTCGTGTTGTGGATGAGCTCGAACAGCTCTACCAGGCCGGCTACCGCTCGGTGTTCCTGTCCGACGACAACTTCACGGCCAATCGTCGACGTGCCGCGGACATCATGTCGGCGGTGGGCGACTGGAACCGCTCCAAGCCACAGCCCGTCGCGCTGTATACGCAACTATCTATTGATGTCACGCGCGATCGCGATCTGCCACTGCTGGATCTGTGCGCCGATGCCGGTCTCAAGCAAGCGTTCGTCGGCATCGAAACACCCAATCCCGACGCGCTACGCGAGGTCCACAAGCGCCAGAATCTGCGTTTTGATCTCGTCGAGGACGTGCATCGCATCCAACGCCGCGGGATTATGGTCCAGGCCGGCATGATCACCGGCTTCGATTCGGACACGCTCGATTCGTTCGCCGCCCAATATGAGTTTCTGCAAGCGGCCGGCATCCCGATGGTCCTATTGGCCATGCTGAACGCGCTCGACGGCACTCCGTTGCAGCGTCGGTTGGCTGAGGAAGGTCGTCTCAAGAGGCTGTTGCTGTCGGACGCTGCGCTGGATACGAACATCATCCCGCGCCAGATGACCAGCCAGCAGTTGCTCAAGGGTACGGTCTGGCTGTTGAACCGCCTGTACCAGCCGCGCGCGTTTCTCGAGCGCCTGAGCGTCTTCGCCAATCTATTGCCGCGCACGTCGGCGACAAGCCCGCGCGACGAAACTAGAACGGACCAGGCGTTCTGGGCGCGCGTCGCCACGTCCTACGCGGCGCTTGGCCCCGACCTGCGTGACGTACCGCTCGACGGAGCGAGGCTCTTCCGCGGCCGCGACACACACGGTCTGCGCACCGCGCTGGTCTTCTATCGCAGCGCGGTCGGCGTCCTGCGGCGCTGGGGTGTGTGGGATCCTCAGCTCGGGTCGCTTCCCGCGCCTGACTTTCGGCATGTCGCGTGAGTAGTCGATCGGTTGCCGAGATCGAGGGCTGGCTGCTCAGCCACTTGCGCGAGCGGCTTGGTCCGGAAGCCGAAGACATCGATGCGCATCTGCCGTTCAGCTACTACGGGCTCGATTCGCTCGACGCCGTAGCGCTCGCGGCTGAGCTCGAGGAATGGCTGGACGTGCCCGTGACACCCGACGTCGCCTGGGACCACCCGACCGCGCACGCGGTCGCCACTTACCTGGGCGCGGCTGGGCCGCCAGCGGTCGAGCCGGGCGCTGCCGACGAGACCCTCGCCGCGCTGCTTTCTGAACTGGGGGAGGGTGACGCCGCGAGGTGAATGGCGGCCCAAGCGCTGAGGGCAAGAGCGAGCGGCCCGACCGTGAAGTGAAACACGTTCTCGCCTGGTCCGAGCGCGAGTCCCAGCGGGTTGGTGACCAGCACACCGGCGAGGGCCAGGGCGCTATAGAAGCATCCGAAAATGCCAACCACCAGCAGCGTTCGTCGCGGCGCCGGGCGAATGGCCAGCAGCCCCACAATGGCCAGCCCCCAGACCACGTGAAGGGCATTGTGGCGCGAATCGCCGGGCGCAATGCGCAGCAGATCTAGCAGGAGCAGCAGGCCGCCTTCCAGCAGCAGACCTGCACCGACAACCAGTCCATACAGCCGAACGACGCGCGCGGAGTCGAACATGGCGCTTACTTCGTCGCCACCGACGCGCGGGCGAACCAGCCGGTCGGGCGGTCCGCGAAGAGCGCCACGCCGAACACGCACAGGCCCAGTCCGAAGGCAATGAACCACAGCCAGGTCACCGGCTCGGCCTTGAATCGGTCGATGTGGACGAGCGAGGCGACGAGCGCCAGCATCATCAGCGCGAGCGACGACAGCGCGAAGCCACGGACCGCGCGCGCCTCCGATTCGCGTGCCGCCAGCGCGGCGCTGAGTGCAAGAGTGAGGAAGAAACAGCCGTACACCTGGCCCAGCAGTGGCGGCAGCGCCCACGGCCAGCCAGCAGCGACGGCGTCAGGCGCCGCGATCAGCACCAACCCGAGGACACCAAAGAGCGCCGCCTCGACGAAGAACGGCCAGGTGAGTCGATGGCGTGAGCCGTGTCGGGCGGGCCACAAACCGGCGATGGGCACGATCACCAGTGCCAGTAGGGGATCGACGACGTAGTCGAAAATCCACACGGGTCGATGCGGCAACCCGTCCGCCATGAACTCGGACCAGTGGAGGACGGTGATGACCAGGATCATGGCGGTCGCTAGCCCGAATCCGAGCACGAACAGGCGGGTCTCTGCGCGGCGACGCGCAAAGGCTGCCCACAGCACGCCCACGCCGCCCGCGATGTACAGGGCCGCCACAAAACGTGCGTTGAGCGGGCTGATGCGCAACGGGATCTGCATCTCGGCCGGCAGGATGAGACCCGTCAGGCCGATGCCCAGGCCCTGGAAGGCGGCGAACCCGAGGTAGGCGCGGATCCACCACGGCATCCGCGGCAGCCTACCATCCGGCCGCGCCGCTGCGCGCTTATGCGCGCGCGAACCTCAAGCCCGGGACCGTCGGCATGCCGAGCATCGTCTTGGTCCACCCGACCGCGACCCAGTCCCAGGCCAGGCCGCGATGCGCTGCGGCGCCGTTTACGTCCCGCCACAAGCGCTGGAAGTCCGAGCTTTCGAAGAGCGCGGTGCCACCGCACTCCTCGTACAGGGCGTTGATGGCTTTGCGCGCGGTCTGCGCCGTGAACGCCTGGTCACGCCGGCACTTTGCCCGATCTTCCTGGCTCACCTCCTTGGCCGGCACGCGCGCGAAACGCTGCGCATTCTGCAAGGTCACAGCGTGCACTGCATCCACTTCGGCGGACGCGCGCGCGTAGCGCGCCAGGTTGATCATGAAGCCGTCATCAGTATTGGTCGACTTCGCGCGCAGACGTTCCTCGAACGCGGATAGAAAGCCACGCGCCACGCCGAGTGCGGGCGCCGCCATCGCGGCGGTGAAGTTCGCCGACGAGATCGAGTGATACATCGGGTGGGAATGGATCTGGCAGCCAGGTGCCACTCCCTCCTCGATTTCTGTATTCACCACAGTCCGTCGCTCGGGGATGAACGCATCGTTGACGATGATGGTCTTGCTGCCGGTGCCTTTGAGGCCGATGGTGTACCAGTCGTCGACGATCTCGATGTCCTCACGCGGGAGCATGATCCAGCGCAGCTCGGGCGGGCCTTCGACACCGTCACGCTTGATCGGCACCAGCGCCGTCAGCCAATTGCAATGGTCGACGCCGCTGGAGAAGAAGCCGCGTCCCGACCAGCGATAGCCGCCGTCGACGGGCACCACGTCGCCAGTCGTGTTGACGACCGACGACGCCAGCGTGTTCGGGTTGCTCCACAGCTCGTCCTGGGTTTCCTCAGGGAATAGTGCGAGCAGCCACATGTGGGCTGTCCACAGCATGTGCACCCAGCCCGTCGACGGGCACGCGGCGGCCAGCTCGATGGTGACGTCGATCATCGCCTCGCTGCCCAATTCCGAGCCGCCATAGCGCAGCGGCGTCATGAGGCCGTACAGGCCGTTCTCCAGAAGATCGGTGACGTTCTCCGCTGGTAAGCGTCGCAGGCGTTCGGCCTCGGCCACGCGCTCGCAGAGCGTGGGCTTCAGCGCGCGGGCGCGCTCGATGGCTTCCTGGTAGCTGCCCAGCACCGCGGGCTGGCTCTTCAGGCTGTAAACCGGGCGCTCGTCAAGTGCAATCAAGCTCGTACCCCTCTGGCGTGCGGCCAGGCTAGCTTGACCCTCGCCGGCGCTTCAAGAGCTGTCGCGCTGGATCAGCTGTTTCCGATCGGCCGTCGGGCGGCCCACTGGATGCCGCGCTTGATCAGCTCCTGGTAAGCCGGCAGCGCCCACGGACCGCGGCGGTCGGGCGCGTCGGGCGCATCGGGCCGTGGCTTGTCGAAGGGCCGATTGCAGTGGCCGAGAGCGAGATAGAGGACCCCGCCCTCGCCGAAGCGTCGGTGGTACATCAGCGGGCGGATATCTTCCTCGACCTGACGCCCCATCGCGTCGCCGCCCCAGCGCGTGTGGAGTAGGACCTCGATATCGTCGGCGTGCTCGATAACGTAGATCTCGTCGTCGACCTCGAACGGCTCGATGCCCTGGGTCAGCGGATCGTCTGGTTTGGTGATTGACACGGAGAAATGCCGATACGGCGGATGGCCCAGGAAGCGACTGCCGAGCAATCGCGGCAGATGCGGATTGTCACGCACAGAGTTGCTGGCGTGCACCGCGAACCATCGCCCGCCACGTTCCAGGAAGCGCTGCAACGCCGCGCATTGCGCGTCCGCTACCGGCACCTGCGAGGTATAGCTGACGAGCAAGTGGCCGGTCTCGATGGCATCGCCAGCGTCATAGTTCGTCAAGGCGTCGGTACGTATGCCCCCCGCCTGGTACAGCGCCTCGGCCAGACGGATGCGCGCAAAGTCGAAATCGTGGTTCCGAGCTGGGCTGCCACAGACGAGGTTGGCCAGTAGGGGCGTGGTCATGGCGTGGTCATGGCTCCGTTCGTTGGGGTCGCTGGCGACGGGCATTGAACCGATCCCGGCGGGTGCGCACCGTGGTCATATCATGCCCAGCGTGGCGTACAACGAGCCGCTCGGGACGCAGCACTTCGAAGTGGAGCCGATTGGTCGCCCACGAGTACGCGGCGTCCATGGTCAACTGCATGCGTGCACGAGTGGGCCAATGTTGAGTTCTGCTACCTGACGACGACCGGCCGGCGCAGCGGGCGGCCGCACACGGTCGAGATGTGGTTCGGCGTTCATGACGGCCGCCTGTACCTGCTGTCGGGCGGTTGCGACGCGTCCGACTGGGTCAGGAACATTCAGGCTGAGGCTGCTGTCATCGTGCGTGTCGGCGATCAGACGCGCCACGGCCGCGCGCGAGTGCTAGAGCCAGACACCGACGAGGACGCGCTCGCGCGCAAGCTGCTGGTCGAGAAGTACGAGCCGATAGACAAGAGCGACCTGACCACGTGGGGTCGTTCGTCGTTGCCGGTTGTCATCGAGCTGGAGGGGGCGTTCTAGCCGCCGAGGGGGAGGCGCACTATCATCGGCAGCGCGAGGCTTCTCGGAGCGCCTTCCGGCCCAAGCCGCCGAGTCTCGGAAAGGGAGAGACCATGGTTGCACGCGACAGCAGATGGTTGACTCTGTTCACTGCGGCGCTTGGGACGGCGCTGCTACTCGGCGCGTGTGGCCCAGCCGCACCCACGGCACCCGCCCCGGCCGCGACCACGGCGCCCGCCGCCGCCGCCAAGCCAAGCTCATAGATGACAACACCGCGTTGTTCACGTTGGGCAACGTCTACGACGGTCTGCTGCGCGTGACCAAGGACGGCGCGGGCGTCGAGCCGGCGCTGGCCACCAAGTGGGACACGTCCGCGGATGGACTCACCTGGACCTTCTCGCTGCGCCCCGGCGTCAAATTCTCCGACGGCTCGCCACTCACGTCCAACGACGTCAAGGTGTCGCTGGACCTGGCGCGCGGCGGCCAACGGACCGTATGGAAGGACAACTACAAGGCGATCAAGGAAATCCAGACACCGGACCCGATGACGGTCAAGATCGTCCTGGTCGCGCCGCATGCGCCGCTGCTTTCGGAGCTGGCGATGTTCCCGGCGTGGATCATGAAGGCCGACATGGCCACCGCCACCGATGCCAAAGATTACGACGACACGAAGAACTGGGCCTCGAAGGGCACCGGCGCGTACTACACCGAGAGCTGGAAGAAGGGCGATCCGGTCATCCTCAAGCGCAACCCGAACTACTGGAAGAACACGCCCGCGGTCGACGAAGTACGCATCGAGTACGTCCCAGACGACAACACGCGGGTGCTCAAGCTCCAGGGTGGCGAAGTCGACATCGTCGATTTCGTGCCATTCAGCCAGATCGACCAGCTCAGTGCGCAGCCGGGCCTGAAGGCCCAGAAGTTCCTCATACAGCAGACCACGTTCGTCATTCTGAACGTCACCAAGCCACCGCTGAACGACCTCAAAGTTCGCCAGGCACTGAACTACGCCACGGACAAGGAAGCGATCATCAAGTCGGTGTTCTTTGGCCAGGCGCAGGTGATGAACGCGCCGATCCCGCTCGGCACATACGTCGACAAGAACTCGCCGGGCTATCCATTCGACCTGGCCAAAGCCAAGTCCTTGATGGCCGAATCCTCCGTGCCGAACGGCTTCACGCTGCCGATGGTCGTGGCCAACAATAACCAGGATCGGATCAACACCGCCATCATTCTCAAGGACCAGTGGGCCAAGATTGGCGTGACGGTGGATATCCAACAGTTGGAAGCGTCCGCGGCGCGCGCGGCGACACGCGGTGAGGGCAACTTCATGGCCAACCCGAGCGCGTGGACCAACGACATGAACGATCCGACGCAGATCGTCAATTACGAGATGCGGGGCGGCGAAGGCTCCGGGTCGTTTGCGTACTGGACGCGCTACAACAATCCCGAGCTGAACGACAAGATCACCAAAGCTGACCTCGAGCAGGATCCGGCGAAGCGCGAGGCCGCGTACGTTGAGATCCAGCGAATCTATCTGAATGACGCGCCACTGGTGTTCATAGCGAACCTCGGGGCCACTGCCGCCTGGCGCAACAACGTCAACGGGTTCCTTATTGACGGTCTGTCGTACTACCGCTTCGAGGACGTCTCGCTGACCAAATAGCGCGTGGGCCGCGCACGTTACATCCGCAACCGCCTGATCCTGATGGTCTTCGTCCTGTTCGGGGTGACCATCCTGATCTTCGGCATGGTCCACTTTCTGCCTGGCGACCCGGCGTCGATCCTGCTGGGCGAGCGCGCGACCGTGCAGAACGTGGCCGACCTGCGTGTCCAACTCGGCCTTGACCGGCCCCCGATTTCCATCGGGCTGGCCGCCTATGCGACGACGCTCGCGGCGCTCTTCACGTTTCTGTTCGGCCTGCTGGCCGCGGCCAACAAAGGGCGGTGGATCGACCAGCTGATCCGTGTGGTGTTCCTGGTCGTTTTGACGACTCCCAACTTCTGGCTTGGGATTTTGCTCATTCTGCTGCTCTCGCTCGGACTCAAGTGGTTTCCGGTGGCTGGTTTTGGCGCGACTCTGCAAGAGCACATCTGGTATTTGTTCCTGCCGGCGCTTACGCTCGCGCTGCAGCTATCGGCGGTGCTCATCCGCAACTTGCGGAGCCAGGTCATTCTGACGGCGCGTTCGGATTTCGTGCGCACGGCGCGCGCCAAAGGATTGCCCGACCGATTGGTGCTCGTGCGGCACACCTTGCGCAACGCGCTCCTGTCCACGGTTACGATCTTCGGCGTGCAGTTCGGATTTCTGATGGGTGGAACGCTGGTGATTGAAACGGTCTTCGCCGTGCCCGGCATTGGCCAACTGCTCTTCACGTCGATTACCAGTCGCGACTATCCCGTCGTGCAATCCATCACAGTCATCAGCGCGGTGCTGGTGATCGTCGTCAATTTGATCGTAGATTTGTCGTATTCGTTTCTCGATCCACGCGTGACGTATGACTGAACAGGTGCTCACGGGCCGCTTGCCGTCAGACGTGGCGCCTGCGCTGCCACTTAGTTTCGCGCTGCGGCTGCAGAAGGTTGGACTCAACGCGACACTGCTGGCCGGTCTGGTGCTGTTTGGGCTCGTCGTTCTGGTTGCGATCGCTGCGCCGCTCCTTACGCCGTACGACCCGATCGCACAGAGCCTCGGCGACGCATTCCAGCCTCCGTTCAGTCCGGAACACCCACTGGGCACCGACAACTTCGGGCGTGACATCTGGAGCCGTATCCTGTACAGCACCCGGCTCGACCTACAGATCGGACTGTTTTCGGTCGTGTTTCCGTTCGTGTTCGGCAGCGTGATCGGCATCGCCAGCGGCTATCGCGGTGGCTGGCTCGACATCCTCGTGATGCGCGTAGTCGATGTCTTGATGGCATTTCCCTTCTTGATCCTGGTAGTCGCGATCATGGCCATTCTGGGTCCGGGGCTGATCAATCTGTACATCGCAGTCGGAGCGGCGGGCTGGATTCCCTACGCGCGCATCACGCGCGGCGAAACGCTCGCCACGCGCAACCTCGAGTACGTGCAGGCAGCGCGCGTGATCGGCTGCACGACGTCGCGCATCATGCTGCACCACATTTTGCCCAACGTCATCGCGCCGAGCATCGTCTACGTGTTCACGGGCATGGTTCTGGCGATTCTGTTCGGCGCCACGCTCAGCTATCTCGGTCTGGGACCGCAGCCGCCCACGCCCGAGTGGGGTGCCATGATCGCCGCCGGTCGCCAGTTCTTGATGAATGCCTGGTGGATGACGGCGTTGCCCGGTTTCGCGCTGCTCGTCGTCGGCGTAGCGCTCAGCCTGATCGGCGACGGGCTGGCTGAACGACGCTGACTCCGCACGGCACGATGCGCTAACATCACCGGCAACATCCGCACGGGAGCTCTCAACATGGCAACGCGCTCCGTCCAGGCCCCCGTTGTGGCGACGCTCATTTAGCGCGGCACTGGGCAGCCTGGCAGCACTCGTTTTCGATCGACCTTGTTTCGTGCTGCACTCCAGGAGCGCCAATTTTGTTGCCCACGTCCGACCGTGCTTTGCTCGACACGTATTTGCGGCCAGAGTGGCCGCGCGCTGTTCTCCTCGGACTGTTGCTGTTCGCCGGGATCGGCTTGCAGCTGGCCAATCCACAAATCGCTCGCACGTTCATCGATCACGCTCAGGCGGGTGAGCCATTCGACCGGCTCATCTGGATCGCGTTGCTGTTCATTGGTGTTGCCCTGCTCACGCAGGGCACGACGGTCGTCGAGACCTATGTCGCCGAAAACCTCGGCTGGCGGACGACAAACGCGCTGCGCGCTGACCTGGCACGGCATGTGCTCGAGCTCGACGCCTCGTTCCACACTGAGCACAGCACCGGCGAGCTGATCGAGCGCATCGACGGCGACGTCTCGGCCATCGCCGACTTCTTCGCGCGCTTCGTCGTCCAGGTGCTCGGCAGCGGTGTGTTCCTCGTCGGCGTGCTCGTGCTGCTGTTCCAGGTGGACTGGCGCGTTGGCGGGCTGCTGGCGCTGTGCACGTTCGCCGCGCTGGCGTTCATGACGCGCGGTGGCGGTTTCGTCGCCGTGCGCACGAAGGCTGCGCGCGAGTCCGCCGCGGAGCTGACCAGCTACGTCGAGGAACACCTGGGCGGTCTGCCCGACCTCAAGACGAGCGGTGCCGATAGCTATACCATGCGCCGCCTCCTGGAGCGGACCGCGGCGCGTTTTCACAGCATCCGCGTGGCGGTCATGGCCGTCAGTCTGTTCAACACCGTGGTCGGTGTGCTCTTCGTCGTCGGGACCGGCGCAGCGCTCGCGGTGAGCACCGCGTTGTACGGCGCCGGCGCGATCACGCTCGGGACGATCTATCTCGTCTTCCGCTACACCGGCATGCTCCGCCAACCGCTCGAGCGGCTCACGCGCCAGATGCAGAGTTTTCAGCAAGCGACCGGCGGTATCGTCCGGATTCGCGAGCTGCTCACTACGGCATCGCGCGTTGTCGACGGACCCGGCGCCGGGTTTCCTGTCGGTGCGCTGTCGGTGGAGCTCGACGGTGTCTCGTTCGCCTACGAGGCCGAGCCGGTGCTGCGCGGGATCTCGTGCCGTATCCAACCGGGCGAGGTACTCGGCCTGCTCGGCCGAACTGGCTCGGGGAAGACGACCATCTCGCGGTTATTGTTCCGCTTGCATGACCCTACCGACGGCGCGGTACGGCTAGGCGGCGTCGATGTGCGCGCCGCGCGGCTCCACGCGTTGCGCGGACGCATCGGCCTGGTAACGCAGCACGTCCAACTGTTCCAGGGCACGCTGCGCAACAACGTCACCCTGTTCGACCCAGGTGTCGCGGATGCGCGGCTGGGCGAGGTGTTCGCCGAGCTTGGCCTCGACGAATGGCTGCGCAGTTTGCCCGATGGCCTGGACACGCAGCTGGGCGCCAGCGGGCGTGGGCTGTCGGCGGGCGAGGCGCAGCTCGTGGCGTTGGCGCGCGTCTTCCTGAAGGATCCGGGGCTCGTCGTGCTGGACGAAGCATCGTCGCGGCTCGATCCGCACACAGAGCAGCTCTTGGAACGAGCCGTGACACGGTTGCTCGATGGCCGCACGGGCGTGGTCATCGCCCACCGCCTGAAGACCGTCGAGCGCGCCGACAGCATTCTGATCCTGGAGGACGGTCGGGTGGTCGAGCACGGCCGACGGGCCGGCCTGGCCGGTGACCCTGACTCTCGCTTTGCGCGTCTGCTGCGGCTGGGTATGGCCGAGGAGCTCGCATGAAACCCGTGATGGTGCTCTTGCGGTTGGTGTGGTTCAGCCCGCGCTACTTCGTGACCTGCGTCTTCTACGCGACGCTGATCTATTTCCTCCTGCCGATCCCGCTCGGCCTGGTGACGCGCGCCTTCTTCGACGCGCTGGCCGGTCAGCCGGCCGGGCTGAACGCCTGGACGGCCATCGCCCTTCTGGTGGCACTCGAGTTGGTTGGGGTGCTTTCCGATCCGGTGCTCAGAAATCCGTGGAACTCGTTGCAGCAGAAGAGCCGCGTCCTGCTGCAGCGCAACCTGTTCGCCGGCATCTTGCGCGGCTATGGTCGGCGTGGTCTGCCGGAGTCCGTCGGCGAAACCATTAGCCGATTCCGGGACGATCCCGAGAACATCGCCGATGCACTCGATGCGCTGTGCGACCTGATCGGTCGCTCGTTCTTCGCTATTGGCGCGGCTGTGGTCATGTTTCAGATCAACGCCACGATCACGCTGGCGCTGTTCGTGCCGCTGCTGCTCAGCTCATTCCTGTCCGAGGCACTCGGCAACAAGACGATGGCCTATCGTGCCGCGTCGCGCGCGGCGACCGGTCGGTTGACCGGGTTCCTGGGCGAGCTGTTGGGCGCCCAGCTTGCGCTCAACGTCGCGGGCGCCGTGCCCCATGCGCTCGACCGATTCGCAGCGCTGGGCGACGCGCGTCGACGGGTCGCGGTGCGCGACAGCGTCTTTGGAGTGCTGCTCGACTCGATGAGTGTCAACATCGTGCATCTCGGGACCGGCCTCGTCTTGCTCCTTGGTGCAGCTGCGATTCGAGACGGCACGTTTTCGGTGGGCGATTTTGCGCTTTGCGTCGTGTACCTGGATCAGCTCGGCTGGTACCCGGCGGAGATTGGTCGGCTGATCAGCGACTTGAAGCGGATCGAGGTGTCGTATGGCCGCATGCGGGCTGTGGTGCCTGACGAAGCGCCGGGCGCGCTGGTCGCGCCTGCTCACGTGCACCTGAATGGCACGCGGCCCGAGGTGGCGCCAGCGCCCGTTCGCCATCGCTTCGATCGCCTCGCGGTTGAGCATCTGACCTACGCGCACCCAAGTAGCGGCAGCGGCATCGTCGACGTGTCGTTCAGCCTCGAACGCGGCTCGTTCACCGTGATTACCGGACGGATTGGCGCGGGCAAGACCACGCTCCTGCATGTGCTGCTCGGGTTGCTGCCGCGCGACTCTGGTTTGATCCGCTGGAATGACTTGCCTGTCGATGACCCGGCGATGTTCTTCGTGCCGCCGCGCACCGCCTACACACCACAGGTGCCGCGCCTGTTCAGCGAGACGCTGCGCGACAACCTGGTGCTCGGCCGCCCCATCTCTGGCGCTGCTCTGGAGGAGGCCGTCCGCGCAGCTGTTTTGGACCCTGATGTAGCGCTCCTGGCGAATGGCCTCGACACTCTGATCGGCCCGCGCGGCGTGAAGCTGTCCGGCGGCCAGATCCAGCGCGCCGCCGCCGCGCGCATGTTCGTCCACGACGCCGAGCTACTGGTCTTCGACGACCTTTCCTCAGCCCTCGATACCGAAACCGAAGCCGAGCTCTGGCAACGCCTCTTCGCCCGCTCTGGCGATCTCACTTGCCTGGTAGTAGCCCACCGCCCGACCGCCCTCCGTCGCGCCGACCAGATCCTGACCCTAGAGGACGGCCACCTTGTGCACGCGCGGCGCCAAAAGTGAGTATTGGTTGGGCGAAAGATAAGTAGTTTCCCCGGGGGCTGGGCGGCACTCGAGGTGGGATGCTGCTGCGCGTGTCTTCTTCTGATGGCGCGCTCGGCTAGCCGTCGCGCTGGAGGGGGTCGTCGATCTTGCCAGGCAGCAGGAATGTGCCGCCCATCATACGCACGGAGTAGGGGTTCTCACCGCGCACCAGCAGGCCGTGGCCGGCCTGGCTAAGACCGCCGCCCACGGCGACATTGTCCGCCGCGCGATATTGAATGACCATCGCACTGCGCGGGCGCGTGCCGCGATTCGCCGTGGAGCTGTGCAGCATGTTGCAGTGATGGAGCTCCATGCCGCCAGCGGGCACGGGTACCTTGAGCCAGCGCTCGGGGTTGTCGACCACGCTTTTGTCGGCGAGCTGCGAAGAGAACGCGCCGTCCTTGGCAAACAGGTGGCGCTGCGGTCCGAGCTTGTGACTGCCCGGGACGATCGTCAGGCAGCCGTTCTCCTCGGTCGAATCGTCGAAATAGATCATCACGGCTAGCAGATCGAAATTCGTGTGCGGAAAGAACGGATAGTCCTGGTGCCATTCGAACCGCGCTTCGCGATTGCTCGGCGGCTTGAGATTGAGCTTGGTGTGGTGCAGCTGGATGTTCGGCCCGATTAAGTTTTCCACGACGTCGAGGATCTTGGGGTTGGACACCAGATCGTGGAATGCCTGGTGATGCGAGATCGGATTGAAGATGCGGCGTACCGACCAGCCGCCGTCGTCGGTCTGGGTGACCGAGAACTTGTCGTTGGTTTCGGTCAGGCCCTCGGCCTCGCGCAGGACGTCCGCCAGGGCTGCCCGCAGCTCAGCTAGCTCGGCCGAGCTCAGGAGCTCGGGGAACACCAGGTAGCCCTGATCTTCGTAGAACGCGCGCTGTTCCGCTGGGTTCATTGCGACCCGTGGATGCTCCGCCTGAATGGCCATGGTGTGGAGGCTACACCCGCGTCAGTATGGGAACCAGGTCTCGGGATTGCGCTGGACGTAGCGGCCCAACTGCACGCCCAGGTTCTCCTGAAGCTGGAGGGTGAGACCGCCGTCGACCGCCAGTGCCTGGCCGGTAATAAATGACGCTTCATCGGAGCACAGGAAGGCAATCGCGTTCGCGATGTCCATCGGCCGACCACAGCGGCGCAGCGGATACTGCTCTTCGAAGAAGCGCAGACCGTCGGGGTGTGCATCCCACTGGGGCTGGAGGCGTTCGGTGACGATGTGCCCAGGACAGATCGCGTTCACGCGGATGCCGTCCGGACCGTAGGCAGCGGCGAGCTGGCGTGTCAGACCAATCACCGCGCTCTTGACCGTCTCGTATGCCAGCCAGCCCGGCGCCACGAGCAGCCCGTGCACCGAGGACAGGTTGATCATCACGCCGCCACCAGCGGCGCGCATATGCGGCATAGCGTGCTTCGCGGCGCGGAACATCGCCTTCAGGCCAACGTCGAGGGCCCGATCCCAGTCGGGCTCTGACAGCTCGACGGCATCGCCATGGAATGCACCCGCGTAGGCGTTGTTGACGACGATGTCCAGCCGCTGCCAGCGCTCGACGGCGTGCTCGATCATGCCGCGCACACCATCAGCAGTGCCGACATCGACGTGCAGCGTCTCGGCTGTGCCGCCGGCAGCGCGGATCGTCTCGACGTTCTGGCGCGCCGCGTCATCCTCGACGTCGGCGATCAGGACGCGTGCGCCGTCTTCGGCCAAGCGGCGCGCGGTCGCGCCGCCGATGCCCATTGCGCCGCCCGTGACGATAGCAACCCGACCTTCGAGACGTGGCAAGGCTGGTACCCCTTCCGTGCGTAGTGGCGCCGATTGTAGGGGACATAATCACGTCACCGATGACCGCCGAGACCACACAGGTGCTGATCGTCGGTGCCGGACCGGTCGGACTCACGCTCGCGCTCGATCTTGGGCGGCGTGGCGTCCGCTGCACACTTGTCGAGCGCAACGAACAGGCGATTCAGCTGCCCAAGATGGAGCGCTGCAACGGGCGCACGATGGAGATCTATCGGCGGCTGGGTATCGCCGAGACGATCCGTGACGCCGGCTTGCCGCGCGAGGCGCCGATGGACGTCTTCTTGACGACATCGCTCGGCGATGCACCGCTGGCGCACCTGCCGTACCCGTCGGTCGCCGCGGCCAAGGCAGACATCGCGGCGCACAACGATGGCTCGCGCCTGCTCGAGCCCTATCAGCTCATTTCCCAGTACACGCTCGAACCACTGTTGCGCAGCTTCGTCGAGCCGCTGCCGTCGGTGACGGTGCGCTTCGGCTGTGAGCTCGAGTCGTACGCCCAGGACGCGGCGGGCGTCAGTGCTCTTGTGGCCGGCGGGACCATTCGGGCGCAGTATCTGGTCGGCTGCGATGGCGGCAGTAGCACGGTGCGTAAGCAGGCAGGGATTCGGCTCGAAGGCCGCGGTGGCATCCGCACCTTGCGCCAGGCGTTGTTCCACTGCCCGCAGCTCTACGAGGCGATTCCCATGGGTAAGGGCCGGCACTACCACATCGCCGAAGCGCCGCTATTCCCGTTCATAATTCTCCAGGACAGCACCCGCCACTGGACTTTGCACGCCGCGGCGTCGAGCGACGCCGAGATGGCCACGCTGTTCGCGCGCTCGATGGCCATGGGGCTGCCATTCGACATGTTGTCGGTCAACGAATGGACGCAGCATTTGCTGTGCGCCGACCGCTACGCAAATGGGCGCGTCTTCATTGCCGGCGACGCGGCGCACCTGGTCATCCCTACCGGCGGGCTGGGCATGAACACGGGCGTGGGCGACGCGACCGACCTCGGCTGGAAGCTGGCCGCGACGTTGGCTGGCTGGGGT
>WNGB01002347.1_pt1 | contig 42306 bp, 38 predicted proteins | sample 5400681 | NCBI WGS metagenome assembly WNGB01 (sample SAMN13153367, study PRJNA577476) | soil metagenome | isolation source: 115 cm soil or saprolite under grassland replicate 2 | place: USA:California | collected 2016-06-15 | reverse complement strand
GGAGGACCGCGTCCCCGGGCCCGCAGTGCGGCCGGGCCGGACGGAGACCGCGGACATCGGCCGGGCCGCCCTGGCCGCTGCCCGCCGGACCGCCCGCCGAGGGCCAGCCCCCGCCTCAGGCCGCCGCCGGGTTGCCGGCAACGGCCAGCGGGGGGGTTACTCCGGTGCCCGCCCGGACGAGCGCGACCCGCAGCCGTTCGGCGACCTGATGCGCCGGCTGGTGTCCGACCGCGGCTGGGACGCCACGGTGACCTCCGCCGCGGTGGCGGCCCGTTGGGAGGCGCTTGTCGGCACCGAGATCGCCGCCCGTTGCCGACCGGAGAGCCTGCGCGACGGCGAGCTCGTCCTGGCCGCAGAGTCCACCGCCTGGGCCACCCAGATCAAGCTCCTGGTGCCGAAGCTGATGACCCGGATCGCCGCCGAGCTGGGCCCGCGGGTGGTGATCCGGATCCGGGTGCACGGCCCCACCGCGCCCACCTGGCGCAAGGGCCCGCTGCGCGTGAACGGCCGCGGCCCGCGCGACACCTACGGCTGAACCCCTTGCCTCCACGTATGATCCGCCGCCGATCGACCGGCGTCGCTGCCCGCCCACGACCCGCGGTTCGGCGAGGTTTCGCAGCACATGGGCGGGGTGCGCCAGCGGCCCGGCGGGCGGGCTAGATTCTGTGGGTACGCCGAATGGCGCCTCATCGGTCCGCACGCACCGTCAAGGGTGCGCTCCGCGTGGGGGTACATTTCGGCTCGCCGTTCGGGCGGCACGGATGCCGTCAGGGGGGCGCAATGCCGGTTTCTGCCACGGCGTACCGGTAGACTGGAGAGCGTTCCCCGCGCGTACGGTGCCTGAAATCGCCGTGCGCGCGCCAGATCTAGAGCCCGCCCGACGGGCGGGAGAGAGCGGATCCGCGTGGCGCCGAAGGCACAGCCGAACTCCTACGACGCGAAATCGATCACTGTCCTCGAAGGCCTCGAGGCGGTCCGCAAACGGCCCAGCATGTACATCGGCTCGACCGGCGAGCGTGGCCTGCACCACCTGGTGTGGGAGGTCGTGGACAACGCAGTGGACGAGGCCCTCGCCGGGTACTGCGACACCATCGTGGTCACCCTGCTGGCCGACGGCGGCGTCCGGGTCTTCGACAACGGCCGCGGCATCCCGGTGGACCGGCACCCGGTGGAGAAGCGGCCCGCCGTCGAGGTGGTGCTGACCACGCTGCACGCGGGCGGCAAGTTCGACGGCAAGTCGTACGCGGTGTCCGGCGGCCTGCACGGCGTCGGTGTCTCGGTGGTGAACGCGCTGGCCTCTCGACTCGAGGTGGAGATCCAGCGGGACGGCTACTTCTGGCGGCAGACCTACCTCAACAGCAAGCCCGCCACACCGCCGGTCAGGGGCGCGCCGACCCGCAAGACCGGCACCACGCTCACGTTCTGGGCCGACAGCAAGATCTTCGAGACCACGACGTACGACTTCGAGACCATCACCCGCCGGCTGCAGGAGATGGCGTTCCTCAACCGCGGGCTGTCCATCACCGTCCGGGACGAGCGCGAGGAGACCCCGGTCGAGGTCTCGTACCAGTACAAGGGTGGCATCGAGGACTTCGTCCGGCACCTGAACGCCACCAAGATCGAGATCCACCGGTCGGTGATCGCGTTCTCCGGCGAGGGCGACGGCATCGCCGTCGAGGTCGCGATGCAGTGGAACCAGTCCTACGGCGAGTCTATCTACTCCTTCGCCAACACGATCAACACCCACGAGGGCGGCACCCACGACGAGGGCTTCCGTTCCTCGCTGACCTCCATCGTGAACAAGTGGGCGCGGGACAAGAAGTTCATCAAGGAGAAGGAAGACAACCTCACCGGCGACGACATCCGGGAGGGCCTGGCCGCGATCGTCTCGGTGAAGCTGGCCAACCCGCAGTTCGAGGGCCAGACCAAGACCAAGCTGGGCAACACCGAGGCGAAGACGTTCGTGCAGAAGGTCTGCAACGAGTGGCTGGCCGACTGGTTCGAGCGCAACCCGACCGAGGGCCGGGTCATCATCACCAAGGCCACCGCCGCCTCCCGGGCCCGCAAGGCCGCCCAGGAGGCACGCAAGCTGGCCCGCCGCAAGGGCGCGCTGGACTCGATGGGGCTTCCCGGCAAGCTGGCCGACTGCCGGTCCACCGACCCGCGCGAGTCCGAGGTGTTCGTGGTCGAGGGCGACTCGGCCGGCGGCTCGGCGAAGTCCGGCCGGGACTCGATGTTCCAGGCGATCCTGCCGATCCGTGGCAAGATCATCAACGTGGAGAAGGCCCGGATCGACCGGGTGCTGAAGAACACCGAGGTCCAGTCGATCATCACAGCGCTCGGCACCGGCATCCACGACGAGTTCGACATCAGCAAGCTGCGGTACCACAAGATCGTGCTGATGGCCGACGCCGACGTGGACGGCCAGCACATCCGCACCCTGCTGCTGACGCTGCTGTTCCGGTTCATGCGGCCGCTGATCGAGGCCGGGAACGTCTATCTGGCTCAGCCGCCGCTGTACAAGCTGCGCTGGCAGCGGGAGACCGCGGAGTACGCCTACTCCGACCGGGAGCGGGACGCGCTGGTCGAGGCGGGCACCCGGGCCGGCAGGCGGCTGCCCAAGGAGGACGGCATCCAGCGCTACAAGGGCCTCGGCGAGATGAACGCCAAGGAGCTGTGGGAGACCACGATGGACCCCACCACCCGCATCCTGCTGCAGGTGACCCTGGACGACGCCGCCACCGCCGACGAGCTGTTCAGCGTGCTGATGGGCGAGGACGTGGAATCCCGCCGCAGCTTCATCACCCGCAACGCCAAGGACGTTCGTTTCCTCGACATCTGATCTGTTCCCCGGTGCCGCAGCCGCAAGAATGTCCACCTGGGACAGTCACGATAGGACAGTGAGTTGACAGACACCACCATCGAGAACGGCGGCCACAGCCGGATCGAGCCCGTCGACATCCAGCTTGAGATGCAGCGCAGCTACATCGACTACGCGATGAGCGTGATCGTCGGCCGCGCGCTCCCGGACGTGCGCGACGGGCTCAAGCCGGTGCACCGCCGGGTGCTCTACTCGATGTTCGACAGCGGGTTCCGCCCGGACCGGGGGCACGTCAAGTGCGCCCGCGTCGTGGGCGACGTTATGGGCAACTACCATCCGCACGGCGACTCGGCGATCTACGACACCCTGGTCCGGCTGGCCCAGCCGTGGTCGCTGCGGTACCCGCTGATCGACGGCCAGGGCAACTTCGGCTCGCCCGGCAACGACCCGGCGGCCGCCATGCGGTACTGCGTCACCGCCGACGCCAGGATCCGGCTCGACGTCGGCACGGCCCGGATCGGCGACGTGGTGCCCGGCGCCGCACCCGACTCCGACCACGACATCGACCTGAAGGTCCGCGACCGCAACGGCGACGTCGTGGCGGCCACCCGGTTCTTCCACTCCGGCGACCACCGCACCCTGCGGCTGACCACTCGCGAGGGCTACCGCCTCACCGGCACGGAGAACCACCCCGTGCTGTGTCTGGTCAGCCTGCTCGGCGTACCGACCCTGCTCTGGCAGCTACTCGGCGAGCTCCGGCCAGGCGATCATGTCGTGTTGCAGCGGGCGGTGGCGGAGGAGTTCGGCGTGCCGCCGCTGGGGCACGTCGAGGCCGCGACCCTGGCCGGCGCGTTCCTCAGCGAGGGTTGGGTGTCGGAGCGCCGGGCCGGCTTCAAGAACATCGACCCGGACTACTACGGCAGGGTGCTCGCCGCGTACGACATCGCCGTAGGCGGCCCGCGCTACGTCTACCAGCGGACCATCGCATCCGGCAGCAGGCTGCACGAGCTGGACGTCCAGGACATGACGGCGTTGCGCCGCAGCATCCTCGGCGAGATGGTCGGCCACAGCGCCGCCAAGCGGGTGCCCGAGTTCGTCTGGCGAGGTGTGCCGGCGGTGCGGCGGGTGTTCCTGCAGTCGCTGTTCGAGGGTGACGGCTCATCCTCGGTGCTGCCGCGCAACACGATCCAGATCTCGTACTCCACCCGCAGCGAGCAGCTTGCGGAGGACGTGCAGCAGCTACTGCTCGAGTTCGGCGTCATCTCGCGGCTGTGCCGGTACGCCGGTGGCGAGATCAAGGTGGTCATCACGAACCGGCGCGACGCGCGAGCCTTCGCCGCATGTGTCGGCTTCCTCGGCCGCAAGCAGGCGAAGCTGGAGGCCGAGCTCGCCGGCATTCGGCGGGGGAGTCGGGCACTGAGCAGCGACCATGTCCCGTACGTCGCCGACTACATCAGGGACAACGGCGCCGCCAGGTGGACCGAGCGCGAGTGGCTGCGCCGCCACAATGTGGATCGCATCGACCGCTGGGAGCGGGACCGGGCTGAGATCACAGCCAGGATCACCAACCGCGAGGTTCTCGACATCGTCGAGCCGCTCGTCGACGGCCGCTTCTACTACGCCACGGTGGACACGGTCGAAGACGCCGGGGTGCAGCCCGTCTACTCGATCCGGGTGGACACCGAAGACCACGCGTTTGTCAGCAACGGCTTCGTCAGCCACAACACCGAGTGCCGGCTGTCCCCGCTGGCCATGGAGATGCTGCGGGAGATCGACCAGGACACCGTCGACTTCTCCCCGAACTACGACGGCAAGTCCCGCGAGCCCGACATCCTGCCCAGCCGCATCCCGAACCTGCTGGTCAACGGCGGCTCCGGCATCGCGGTCGGGATGGCCACCAACATCCCACCGCACAACCTGCGCGAGGTCGCCGAGGGCGTCTACTGGGCGCTGCACAACCCGGAAGCCACCGATGAGGAGCTGCTCGAGGCGCTGCTGGAGCGGATCAAGGGCCCGGACTTCCCCACCGGGGCGCTCATCGTGGGGCGGGACGCCATCGAGGAGGCGTACCGCACCGGCCGCGGATCGGTCCGGATGCGCGCGGTGGTCACCGTCGAGGAGGACGCCAAGGGGCGCACCATCCTGGTGGCCACCGAGCTGCCGTACCAGGTCAACCCGGACAACCTCGCCGAGACGATCGCGGCACTGGTCAAGGACGGCCGGGTCACCGGCATCAGCGACATCGCGGACGAGTCCTCCGACCGGGTCGGCCAGCGGCTGGTCATCACCCTCCGGCGGGACGCCGTCGCCAAGGTGGTGCTGAACAACCTCTACAAGCACACCCAGCTCCAGACCACGTTCGGCGTCAACGCGCTGGCCCTGGTCGAGGGCGTGCCGCGCACGCTGCGGCTGGACCAGATGGTGCGTTACTACGTGACGCACCAGGTCGAGGTGATCGTCCGGCGGACCCGGTTCCGGCTGCGCAGGGCCGAGGAGCGGGCCCACATCCTGCGTGCGCTGCTCAAGGCGCTGGACCAGCTCGACGCGGTCATCGCGCTGATCCGGGCCAGCGAGTCGGCCGAGGCGTCCAAGGCCGGCCTGATGGCGCTGCTGGACATCGACGAGATCCAGGCCACCGCCATCCTGGACATGCAGCTGCGCCGGCTGGCCGCCCTGGAGCGGCAGAAGATCATCGACGAGTACGCCGAGCTGGAGGCTCTGATCGCGGACCTGAACGCGATCCTGGCCAGCGAGGCCCGGCAGCGGCAGATCGTCCGCGACGAGCTCGCCGAGATCGTGGAGAAGTACGGCGACGAGCGGCGTACCAGGATCGTGCCCTACGACGGCGACGTGTCGATCGAGGACCTGATCGCCCAGGAGGACGTGGTGGTCACCATCACGGCCACCGGGTACGCCAAGCGGACCAGGACCGACCTGTACCGGTCGCAGCGCCGCGGCGGCAAGGGCGTGCAGGGTGCCGCGCTGAAGCAGGACGACATCGTCGCCCACTTCTTCGTCACGTCCACCCACGACTGGATCCTGTTCTTCACCAACAAGGGACGGGTCTACCGGCTCAAGGCGTACGAGCTGCCGGAGGCCAACCGGGCCGCCCGGGGGCAGCACGTGGCCAACCTGCTGCCGTTCCAGCCGGACGAGCGCATCGCGGAGGTCATCACGCTGCGGGACTACACCGTTGCGCCGTACCTGGTGCTGGCCACCAAGGGCGGGCTGGTGAAGAAGACGAAGCTCACCGACTTCGACTCCAACCGGGCCGGCGGCATCGTGGCGATCAACCTGCGCGACGACGACGAGCTGATCAACGCGGCGCTGATCGCCCCCGAGCAGGACCTGCTGCTGGTCAGCCAGCAGGCGCAGTCGATCCGGTTCCATGCCGACGACGAGGCGCTGCGGCCGATGGGGCGGGCCACCTCGGGCGTGATCGGGATGCGGTTCGCCGGCGACGATGAGTTGCTGTCGATGATGGTTGTCACAGCCGGCATGGACGTGCTGGTCGCCACCGGCGGCGGTTACGCCAAGCGGACCAAGATTGAGGAGTATCCGGTCCAAGGGCGGGGAGGTAAGGGGGTACTGACCGCCAAGATCGTCGCCAGGCGGGGTGGGCTCGTTGGCGCTCTGGCCGTACTCTCGGACGACGAGCTGTACGCAATCACGTCAAACGGAGGCGTGATCCGCACCAGTGCGCGTGAGGTGCGGCGGGCACAACGGCAGACGATGGGAGTGCGCCTGATGAACCTTCCCGAGGGCGTCAACCTCGTGGCCATCGCCCGAAATGCGGAAGAACCGGACGAGGACTGAGGGTATGACCGAGTCGCGTTACCCCGGCCTGGACAGGGCCAATGGCGAGCATCGCGACGGCTTTGCCAGCAGGTATGCCGACCTGGGACACGGCTACGACTCCGGCGCGCAGCCGGCGGCCGGAGCGGGTGCCAACGGGTCGCCGGCGACGAACGCGGCGCCGGCGGGAGGTTACGACCCGGCTGCCACCCAGTTCGCCCACGGCCCGGTCGACAGCCCGCCGCCACCGCTCGCGCCCGCTCCGGCCGGCCCGGACAGCGGCGCGACCCGCGCGGTGAGCGTGGACAGCGGCGCCACCCGGGGGGCGTCTCCCTCCGAGTACGGCGGGTACGACCTGTCCAAGATCGGCGGCACGGCGACGTACGGCAGAGGTTCGGGGAGCTCCCCGAGCGGCTCGTCGTACGGCTCGGGGCGGTCCGGTGGCTCGGGGGTGTCCGGCTCGGTCACCGGCTACGACCCGGCGACGTACACCCCGCCGTCGTCGTACGGGCACACCTACGGCTCCTCGGACGGCTCGACGTACCGGGTCGGCCGCGACGGCAGCGTGCGGAAGCTCGGCGTTGACACCCAGACCGGCCTGCCGCCGGCCACCGGCACCATGGGCCGCTCCGCGTTGGCGAACACCCCGCGGGGCCCGCGCCGCGCACGACTGCAGCTCAAGCACATCGACCCCTGGTCGACGATGAAGTTCACCCTGGTGCTGTCGGTGGCGCTGTTCGTGGTGTGGATGATCGCCGTCGGGCTGCTGTACGGCGTGCTCGGCGGCATGGGCGTGTGGGACAAGGTCAACAGCCTGTACGACCAGGTCGCCGGCGGCAACCTCATCACGGCGAGCTTCGTGCTGAGCAGCGCCGCGGTGATCGGTGCGATCAATATCGTGCTGTTCACCGCGCTGGCCACCGTCGGCTCGTTCGTCTACAACCTCTGCTCCGACCTGGTCGGCGGCATCGAGCTGACCCTGTCCGAACGCGACTGACCCGGCCTGCCGCTGCATCACCTACCGCAGCGCCCGCCCTTGAACAGCGCGCGGAACCTAGCCAGGTGGTAGGACAGCCATCCCTGTTGTCATACAGACATACTGTCTGTATGTTTTGGCCGAGGCGACGGGCGGAGGACCGTCCGCGTCTCCGGCGAGGGGAGGCGGCGCATGGCGATCAGCTCGGCGCTCGGCACGGAACGCACCATCGAACTGCCCGCCGGCACGCTGGCCTACCGGGAGTGCGGCGCCGGCCCGCCGGTGGTGTTCGTGCACGGGCTGCTGGTCAACGGCGACCTGTGGCGGGCGGTGGTGCCCCCAGTGGCCGATGCGGGGTACCGCTGCGTGACTCCGGACTGGCCGCTCGGCTCGCATCGTTACCCGCTGCGGGCCGGGGCCGACCTGAGCCCGCCCGGGTTGGCCCGGCTGGTGGCCGACTTCCTCGTGGCGCTGGACCTCGCCGACGCCACCCTGGTGGCCAACGACACCGGCGGGGCGATCACCCAGCTCGTGATGACCCGGCACCCGGAACGGGTCGGCCGGGTGGTGCTGACGTCGTGCGACTGCTTCGAGTCGTTCTTCCCCCGGCCCTTCAACCTGCTGCCGGCGGCCGCCCGGCTGCCCGGGTTCGGCTGGCTGCTCGCCCAGGGACTGCGGTCCCGCCGGGTGCAGCGGCTGCCCATCGGCTACGGGCTGGTCAGCCACGCACCGATCGAGCCGGCGATCATGGAGTCCTACCTGGCGCCGAGCCGCCGGGACGCCGGGATCCGCCGGGACCTGACCCGGTTCCTCCGCGGCGTGCACCGGCGGTACACCCTGGACGCGGCGCAGCGGCTGCCGGACTTCGACCGGCCGGTGCTGCTGGCCTGGGCGGCCGACGACCGGCTGTTCCCGGTGGCGAACGCGACCCGGCTGGCTGGGCTGCTGCCCGACGCCCGGGTGGAGCTCATCGAGCGCAGCCGGACCTTCGTGCCGGAGGACCAGCCGGCACGGCTGGTCGAGCTGGTGGTGAAATTCCTGGGGTGACCCGCCGTACCCAGGCCGAGCGCTCGGAGAGCACCCGGGCCGCGCTGCTCGCCGCCGCCCGCGAACTGTTCGCCGAGCGCGGCTACGCGGCGGTGAGCACCGAGGATGTGGTGGCCGCCGCCGCGGTGACCAGGGGTGCGCTGTACCACCACTACCGCCACAAGCGGGACCTGTTCCGGGCGGTGTTCGAGCAGCTCGAGGCGGACCTGGTGACCCGGCTGGCCGGCGCGGTGGGCGAAGCCGCCGACGCGGCCACCGCGATGGACCGCGGGCTGGTGGCGTTCCTTGACGCCTGTCTGGAGCGGGACACCGCCCGGATCGCGCTGCTGGACGCCCCCGGGGTGCTCGGCTGGCAGGAGTGGCGGGAGATCGAGGCGCGGTACGGGCTGGGGCTGGTCCTCGCGGCGCTCAGCCGGGCGATGCGGGAGGGGCTGGTGGCAGAGCAGCCGGTCGAGCCGTTGGCGCACGCGCTGTTCGGGGCGCTGACCGAGATGGCGCTGCTGATCGCGAACGCGCCGGACCGGGCCGCCGCGCGCCGGGACGCCGAGGTGGCGCTGCGCGCCCTGGTCGCCGGCCTGCTCCAGCCCCGCTGAACCCTCGCGACCCGGCTCCGGGCCAGCCGGCGGCGGTTCTCGGTCCTATCCTCTGGGCTCGGCGTGCAGGACCTGCACTACACGCATCGGAAGCCGACGCTTTTCTTCGTCATTTACCCGAATCACCCAATGGTACATGCCTGGCTTATGAAATATGAGACCGTCTATCGTTATAGTTAGAGGGACAACCTGCGAGTCTCCCGCAGGAAGAAGGGGTGGGCGGCCGACACTGAACTGTCCCCCCAACTCGTACACGTCCGTCTCTGCCGCATCGTGCTGCGGGCCGTCGCCGAGTTTCACCCGGTCGTTATCTTCGTCTTCAAGGCAGAGCGCGATTCTGTGCATCCGGTTCGTCTCGGTGTAAGGCACTTCTACGACGATCCCGACGCTCATACGCGCATGGCGGGCAGGGAATTGCGAGATCTGGACACCATTCCAACCGACACCGAGGGCATAGATCTTTCCCTGCACCGTCTCCGCCGAGTCGGCCAGGAACGCGTCAATGCTAATGTCCATCGCGGTCATACATGCTCCTTGACTCCAAGAGGGCTACGGTCATACCGTAGCTGGTACGCGGTCATACGCAACGGTGCACGGCGGGAGTCTCGTGAAGCCCTGGGAGGCGACGGCGATCGAATGGGACGAAGGGGAACGAATCGGTAGCTAATCGCGTAGCGGGTGTCTGCGTGGGAGGTGGAGGAGGTCTTTTGGCAGTCCCCCGTCCGGCTGAGGAACAAGCGCCACAGGTCCGGAGACTGGAAGATGGTGGGACGCACGCGGGCGGGTCGGTCGCTCACCGTCGTAGTGACGCTGGACGCGCGCCGAGCTGTGCTCAGACCGATCACTGGCTGGCACGCCACCGCCGGGGAGGTCACGAGGTATCTGGAGGCGTAGCTGTGGCCAATGAACTTGACGCGGAGTACTACCAGGCACACAAGGATGAAGACGAGGAGTGGGGCGAGCCCGAACGTGCACCGTCGAGCGAACGACGCAGACTCGTATCGATGGTTTCTGTGCGTTTCAGCCCAGAGGAGGTCGCCGCCGTCCGAGCTGCGGCGGCAGTGCAGGGTGAGTCAGTCTCGAACTTCATCAGGCAGGCGTCGCTCGAAAGGAGCGGCGTCCGGGCAGTTGGTGGTCGCACTTACGAAGCCGGCGGGATAGTGTACGCGACTACCGGAACAGGTACCGCGTTGCCGCCGGCTACGGTGGTGATCCAAGGGGCCTTTCAGGGAGGTTTCGTATTGCGCCGTGGTGACGTTGCTGTCTGAGGTGTCCCCAGCACACTGCCATATTGCACGATTATGCGGTTGTGGCCGGAAGGTCGAACCGGCCTCAGCTTCTCGCCTGACTGAGCAAGCGGTGTGATCTCTAGGAAGATACCTACGTGGGACGCAGGACCACGTCTGGCGATCTTAACTGGACCAGGCTCTGGGCCTTCTGCCGGCCTTGGTCTGCCGGTGGGATGGGTGGGCGCATGTGGGACCGCGGGGCCTGCCGGGCCGCTGGATGCCGGTGGCGGTCTGCGTCTGGTGCGCTCGGCCGGGCGGAGTTGGTACTGGTGGTTGATGGTGCCGGGTCTGGTCGGTCTGGTCCGCGCAGCCCGGCGGCTGGTCGCCACGGTCTGCCATCCCAGCGGGCGGAGGAGCCGGGGCGGCCGGCGGCCGGGGAGGACGGGTGAGATGCCGTTTTCCCTGGTGGCCGGGGGTGGGGTAACCTCGTGCCTCGTGCGTGCGGGCCTGTAGCTCAGTCGGTTAGAGCGCTTCCCTGATAAGGAAGAGGCCGGAGGTTCAAGTCCTCCCAGGCCCACGTGAAGAAACTGGTGCTGCTGTTGGCCGCCGTCGCGGGCGGGTTGTTCTTCGTCAAGAAGCGTAGGGCGTCGCGGGCGGAGGCTGACCTCTGGCACGAGGCGACCTCCGGCCCCGAGGCGAGCTGACCCGAGGCGGGCAACCACAGCGACGCCCGCCCCGAACAGCCCGGCCCAACCGTAGAGCTGCCGCACGCTGAAGTGCGACGGCGCGAGCTACCATGGGCGCGCCGTCCATCACGATTGCGGGGACGTAGCTCAATTGGCAGAGCACTGCCTTTGCAAGGCAGGGGTTAGGGGTTCGATTCCCCTCGTCTCCACGGGCTGGCCGATGCTGCTCGCCGACTCGCCGGTCGACTTTGCCGTGGCCGCGATGCTGGTCCAGGGGACGCCCCCCTGGACCCCCGCTGCCGGGCTTCGCCCGACGAGCAGGGGTTCGGAGTAGCTGTCGTGAAGGCCTACCACGTGACCGCGCCGACCCGGGGGATCCCAGGAGGCTGTGTGCGACTGCGTACGGCGTTACTGACCCTCATCGCCGCGGGACTGCTGGCCGGCTGCAACGCCACCCCGGCAGCGCAACCCTCGGACACCGAGCCTGCCAGCAGCCCACCGACGACCCGGCGGCCAACCACGGCACCGCCGCGGCGGACCACGCCACCCGCGATAACGCGGGACGGCGCCTGCCCCTACTTCACGCAGGCCTTCGCGCAGCAGACGGTCGGGCAGCACCTGTCCCGCAGCACCGTCACGACGACCGCGCCGTATCCGGGCTGCACGCTGTACCGCCCAGACGGCGACAAGGCCATCGACGTCCGGGTGACGGCGTACCCGACTGCGCTGGCCGCCCAGCGCAAGGCGGTCACGGTGCTCGGCGCCGGCGCAAACCCCACCGACGTCGGCGACAACGGCACGGTGGCCATCGTGGCCGCCGGCGCCAGGCTCGCCGCCAGCAAGGGCCGCTACCTCATCGTGGTCTTCATCAACCAGCAGAGCTCGCTGCAGGCGCACGATCTCGCCTCGGCGGTGGCGGCCAAGATCCACTGACCCCGTGAGAGGATGGCGGGGTCCTGACCAGCGGACACAGCAAAGCCGAAACGAGGAACCCGGTGGCAAGTCAGTACGCGATCCTGCACACAAACCTCGGCGACATCCGCCTCGAGTTGTTCCCCGACCACACCCCCAAGACGGTTCGCAACTTCACCGAACTGGCCGAGGGCGGCCGCGAGTGGACCAACCCTGAGACCGGCGCGAAGACCACCGACCGGCTCTACGACGGCACCGTCTTCCACCGGGTGATCAGCGGCTTCATGATCCAGGGTGGCGACCCGCTCGGCAGCGGCTTCGGCGGCCCCGGTTACAAGTTCGAGGACGAGTTCCATCCCGACCTGCGCTTTGACCGGCCGTACCTGCTCGCGATGGCCAACGCGGGGCCGAACAGCAACGGCTCGCAGTTCTTCATCACGGTCGGCGCGACGCCGCACCTGAACCGCAAGCACACCATCTTCGGCCAGGTCGCCGACGCCGACAGCCGCGCCGTGGTGGACAAGATCGCAAGCACGGAGATCGGCCGGAACGACCGGCCGACCCGCGACATCGCGATCAACTCCGTCGAGATCGAGCGCAGCGACGGCTAAGTGAGCGCAGAGGGCTACCCGCCGGCAGAGCCGGCCGCGCTGCCGCGGTGCTACCGGCACCCGGACCGGGAGACCGGCGTGTCGTGTACCCGGTGCGAGCGGCCGATCTGCCCGGACTGCCTGCGGCCGGCCTCTGTCGGCTTCCAGTGCCCGGAGTGCGTCGCCAGAGGCAAAGCCGGTGTCCGCGTTGCCGCCGCACCGTACGGCGGGGCCGTGGTCGATGGCGCGCTGGTGACCATCGTCATCGCGGTGCTGAACGCGGTGACGTACCTGCTGACCGCGCTGAGCAGCTCAGGCGGGTTCCGGGACAACTCGGACTCCACGCTGTTCGTCCGGCTGGCGCTGTGGCCGGTCGCGGTGGCTCAGCGGCACGAGTACTGGCGGCTGGTCACGTCGATGTTCGTGCACTACGGCCCGTTGCACCTGCTCGCGAACATGCTGGCCCTCGGCGTCGTGGGCGCCGGCCTGGAGCCGGTGTTCAGCCGCTGGCGGTACCTGGCGCTGTACGTGACCGCCGGGCTCGGCGGCTCCACCGCGGTGTACCTGTTCGACAACCGGTTCGGCCTCAGCGTGGGCGCATCAGGCGCGATCTTCGGCCTGTTCGGGGCGTACCTGGTGGTGGCGCGGCACGCCAGGCTGGACTACCGGCCGATGCTGATGGTGATCGGGATCAACATCTTCGCCACGTTCGCCATCCCGGGGATCAGCAAGCTGGCCCACTTCGGCGGGTTGTTCACCGGCATCCTGGCGGCGGTGATCCTCGTGTACGCGCCGAAGGGGCGGAACCGGACGCCGGTGCAGGTCTTCGGGCTCGGCGCGGTGATCGCCGCGATGGCCCTGCTGGTCGTGTTCCGGACCACCCAGCTCGTCGGCTAGCGGACGGCTAGCGGCGCATGGCGGCCACCGCGGCGGCGACCTCGCCCGGGTCGGCGCCCAGCGAGCGGCGGCCGAGCACGATGAGGTCGTCACCGGCGTCGATCTCGAGCGTGCGGCTGGTCAGCCCGAGGCGCCGCCGCTCGTCCACCCGGACGTCGGTCACCTCCGCCCACGGCAGCCGGACCCGACGGGTCGGCGTGCGCACCGACAGCCCGCCGTCGTCCGCAGCCAGCCGGGGTCGCCACAGCAGGTCGGAGGCCGCCAGCGCGAGCAGCCCGAGGCCGGCCACCGTGCCGAGGAACCGGCCTGGGGCGTCAGTGACCGCGGTCAGTGCGAGCAGGACGGCACCCGTCGCGGCGGCCAGGCCGGTCTCCACGGTCCGGACCGACCAGCGCACGCACGGACTCCCGAAGTTATCCACAGATGTGGATGATGCTGTTGATGAAATGACAGCCGTGTAATGCCACTCGGTTGGGGGATTGCGCCAGCGTGTCAGCGCCAGCGCACGGCCATGCCGAGGCCGCCGATCAGCAGCCCGAAACCCACCGCGAAGTTCCACGCGCCGAGGCTCTTCATGACCGGAACCCGGTCGCCGGCCAGGTAGTTGGTCACGATGTACGCCAGTCCGAGGACCAGCAGTACGGCGATCAGCACCGGGTACCACGAGGGGCTCGGCCCCTTCTTCTTGGTGATGGTCGCCGCCGACGGCATGACCTCGGCGGGCGGCGTGTAGACGGTCTTCTTGCGGACCTTTGACTTGGGCACGGTGCGCTCTCCTCGAACCAGTACGTCCGGGTTAGCGTAGACGGAACGACGCTTTACCGGGGAACCCCCCGCGCAGACGCGAGCTTGCGGAGCGTCTTCCCGGGGTGGAAGCGTGGGGGCACATGGGCGGCAGAATCGGAGACAGGGTGTGGGTCGGCCTGGTGCCGGTCGCCTGCCTGCTCGCCGGGCTGCTGTTCGGCACCAGCGCGGAGACCGCCCGCGGCACCGACCTGCGCGCGGACCGCCGCCCCGACCTGGCCGGCCTCATCATCGACACCGAGCGGAAGGTCGCCGGCTACAGCGACCGGGTCACCGCGCTGGAGGACCAGGTGGACGCCCTGGACGAGGCCGGTGCCAAGAACGACGGCCGGGTGAAGGCGGCCCGGGACAGGGCCGGCACGCTGGCCGGGCCGGTCGGGCTGCTGCCGATGCGCGGGCCGGCGGTGACCGTGGTCCTCGACGACGCGCCCCGCCGCCCGGACGGCAGCCTGCCGCCGAACGCCCGCAACGCCGACGACGTGGTCGTCCACCAGCAGGACGTACAGGCCGTGGTGAACGCGCTGTGGGCCGGCGACGCCGACGCGATGACCGTCATGGGTCAGCGGATCATCGCCACCGGGGCGGTCAAATGTGTCGGGAACACGCTCCTGCTCTACGGTCATGTGTACTCGCCGCCGTTCCGGATCACCGCCATCGGCGATCCGGGACGGCTACGGCGCGCACTGGACCGCTCGGGTGGTGTCCAGGAGTACCGCCGAGCCGTTGAGTACTTCGGCCTCGGCTACGACGTGACCGACGAACGGGACGTCACAATGCCTGGGTACGACGGCCCGCTGCGGCTGGGCTACGCCGAAGCAGCGTCCGAGGAGAACTAGGAGAAGACGACCGTGGCGCGACCCGACGACGACCTCGTCGAGCAACTGGAACGGTTCCGCGAGGAACAGCGGGCCGTCCGGGCTGCGCGGCGGGCCGACCGGCACCGGCTCCGGACCGACGATCCGGACCAGGCGGCCGGACCGCCCGGCGTCGGCGGGGGCACGAGCGTCCCCGCCGGGCCGGCCGGCACCGGCACGCTGGCCGCCGGCGAAACCGTGACGGCTGTCGAGCATCTGGTGGGGAATGTCGCGGGGCCAGGCGACCCGACGGGGGAGCGCGAGGCGGGCGGCCACGATGGCGCGACCGACCAGGGTGGCGCGACCGACGACGGCGACGCGGTCGGCAAGAGCGACGCGACCGACCAGGGCGACGCGACCGACCAGGGCGACGCGTCCGGCGCGGGCGAGGTGGAGGCCGGGCCTGGTCCGGCGGGCGGGCTGTCCAACCGCGAGGTGATGTTCGAACGGATCCGTACCGGCGTCCGCGGCCTCGGCCAGGCACTGATCACCTTTGGCGTGATCATCCTGCTGTTCGTCGTGTACGAGCTGTGGATCACCGATCTGTTCAACAAGCAGAAGCAGGGTCAGCTCGCGCACCAACTGTCCGACACCTGGGACCGCGGGGATGACCCGCTGGCCCCCCCGACCGTCGGCGAGCCGGGAGCCAAGGTCCGCAGTATCCCGCTCGGCGAGGGCATCGCGCTGATCCGCATCCCCGCGCTGGGCCTGGACTACGTCCGGGTGATCGTGGAGGGCACCAGCGAAGCCTCGCTGGCCGAGGGCCCGGGGCACTACGTGACCACCGCGCTGCCCGGGCAGCTCGGCAACTTCGCCGTCGCCGGGCACCGGGTCGGCAAGGGCTCGCCGTTCCTCGACCTGGACCGGCTCAAGGCCGGCGACGCGATCGTGATCGAGACCAAGACCTCGTACTTCGTGTACCGCGTGCTGGGCGACCGCCGCACCGGCGACCCGTCCGTGCCGGGCGAGTTCGGGATCCCCGGGCAGCAGATCGTCGACCCGTCAGAAACGGACGTGATCAGACCGGTGCCGGGTCACCCCGGGCTGGCACCGAACGGGCGGTTCCTCACGCTGACCACCTGCCACCCGCGGTTCTCCGCCCGGGAGCGCCTGATCATCCACGCCGTGCTGAGCGGGCCGGCGTGGCCGAAGTCCAAGGGCCTGCCGCCCGTTCTCAAGGGGTGACCGTGTACACCTGGATCTGGCGCAAGCTCCCCGGCGGCCTACCCGGCAAGATCGCCGGCTGCGCCATCCTGTTCCTCGTCGTGGCCGCGCTGCTGTTCTTCGTCGTCTTCCCGTACGTCGAGCCGCGGCTGCCGTTCAACGACGTGACCGTGAACCAGTGACCGCCGCCAGCCGCCGAGTGGCGCGGATCCTGGTCGTCGACAACTACGACAGTTTCGTCTACAACCTGTTCCACTACCTGACCGAGCTGGGTGCGCACTGCGTGGTCCGCCGCAACGACGCCCCGGGCGTGGCCGATTTGGACGGGCTGGACGGCGTGCTGGTCAGCCCCGGGCCGGGCACCCCGCAGCAGGCCGGCGCCAGCATGGCGGTGGTCCGGGCGTGCGCCGGGCGCGGGCTGCCGCTGCTCGGCGTCTGCCTCGGGCACCAGGCGATCGGCGCGGTCTGGGGCGGCGTGGTGCGGCGGGCGCCGGCGCTGCTGCACGGCTCGACTTCGCAGGTGTACCACCAGGGAGCCGGCGTGCTGGCCGGGCTGCCCTCCCCGTTCGCCGCCACGCGGTACCACTCGCTGGCGGTGGCCGAGCCGACGCTGCCGCCCGAGATCGAGGTAACCGGGCGCACCGCGGCCGGCGAGGTGATGGCCCTGCGGCACCGGACGCTGCCGATCGTGGGCGTGCAGTTCCACCCCGAGGCGGTGCTCACCGAGCACGGTCACCTGCTGCTTGCCAACTGGCTGGCCGGCTGCGGCGACCCGACCGCCCGGGAGCACGCCGCCGCACTGGACGCCCCGTACGCCGCGCTGCGGTCAGCCGCGTTCACCGGCTGACCGCAGCATGCCTCAGGCCGCGGTGTAGAGGAACGCGTTCGGCTTGGAAGCGGTGCCGGTGTCGGCCACCATCGTGACCGTGACCGCGCCGGGAGCCTGCTGTGCCGGAGTTGTGACGCGGATGGTGTTCTGGTCCACGTGGACGAGTTTGGTCCCGGCCTTGTCGCCGAACGTCACGCTGGTCACGCCGCCGAGGTTCGTGCCGACGATGGTGACCTCGTCGCCTCCCTTCTGCGTGCCGGTGTTCGGGCTGATGCTGGTGAATGTGGGGGCCGGCGCCTGCTCCGGCGGCTTCTCCGGGACGACGGAGAGGATGATCTGCTGGTCCTTCGTCACCGGGGTGTCCTTCGGCGGGTCGGACTTCCACACCACGCCGGCCGCGTAGTCACTGCCGTCGGTCGGCACCGCCTCCACCGGCTTGACGTTCGTGTAGCCCTGCTGGGCCAGCAGGATCTGGGCCTCGGTGGCCTTCTTGCCGACCACGTCGGGCATCCCAGCCTTGCCGTTGCTCGTCTGAACCTGCACGGTGGTGCCGGGCGCGGCCTGGGTGCCCGCCTTCGGGGTGCTGCCCAGCACGGTGCCGGCCGGTTTGTCGCTGTTGACCGGCGCCTCCACCGGCTTGAAGCCCGCGCTGGTCAACGCCTGCGCGGCGGCGGCGTAGTTCGAGAACTGGGTCACGTCCGGTATCTCGCGGGTGGCCGGCGCGCGGCCGACGGTCAGCGTCACGGTGGCGCCCTGGGCGACCTGGCTGTTGGCGACCGGGTCCTGCTTGAGCACCCTGCCGACCTGCGCCCGGTTGGTCACGACCTGTTCCGCGGTGGTGCCGACGTTGAAGCCCTGAGCGATCAGCTTCGCCCGGGCGGCGTCCTCGGTCAGTCCGAGCACCGGCGGCACGGTGACCTTGGCCGGCGGCGGGGGCGACTTGAGCAGGTTCATGGTGATCAGCGCGGCCACCACGAAGACCGCCACGACGGCGAGCCCGAGCAGCACGAATGCCAGCGCCCGGCGGTTGCCCCGGTCGTCGTCGCCGGTGTCGGCGTACGTCGCGGGCAGCCTCGTGGCGCGGGTGGTGAGCGGGCCGCCCAGCACCGTCGTGCGCTCTTCGTCGCTCATCACCGGCTCGGCCTGCACCGGGCGGCCGGACATCGCGCGCAGCAGGTCGGTGCGCATCTCGCCCGCGGTCTGGTACCGGTTCATCGGGTGCTTCGCCAGCGCCTTCATCACGATCGCGTCCACCGCTGGCGGCACGTCCCGGTTGACCTGGGACGGCGGGGTGGCGTTCTCCCGGACGTGCTGGTACGCCACCGCGACCGGCGAGTCACCGGTGAACGGCGGGTGTCCGGTGAGCAGTTCGTACAGCAGGCAGCCGAGGGAGTACACGTCGCTGCGGGCGTCCACCTTCTCGCCCCGCGCCTGCTCCGGCGACAGGTACTGCGCGGTGCCGATCACCGCCTGCGTGGAGGTGACGGTGGCCGCGTTGTCGGCCACCGCGCGGGCGATGCCGAAGTCCATCACCTTGATCGCGCCGGTCTTGGTGATCATCACGTTGGCGGGCTTGATGTCACGGTGCACGATCCCGGTGCGGTGGCTGAAGTCCAGCGCGGAGCAGATGTCCGCGGCGATCTCCATCGCGCGCTGCGGGTGCAGCGGGCCCTCCGCCTTCAGCACGTCGCGCAGCGTCCGCCCGTCGACGTACTCCATCACGATGTACGGCGCGTGCCCGTTCGGGCCGATGCCCGGCGTCTCGTCGCCGGTGTCGTACACAGCAACGATCGAGGGATGGTTCAGCGCGGCGGCAGCTTGCGCCTCGCGGCGGAACCGCACCTGGAACGACGGGTCGCGGGCGAGGTCGGCGCGCAGCACCTTGATGGCGACCTCGCGGCCCAGGCGCACGTCGCGGCCGTGGTGCACCTCCGCCATGCCGCCGTAGCCGAGGGTGTCCCCGACCTGGTAGCGGCCTCCGAGCAGGCGTGGCTGTGTCATTGCGTCCTCAGTTTGTTGTCGTTCTTATTGACAGGTACGACGACGAGCACCACGTGGCCGTTCTCGTCGGGTACCACCCGTACTACCTGACCCGGTCCGCCGGTGGCGTCGGGGTCGAACACGGTCGAGACGGTGTACCGCAGAGCGCGCAGCTCCCGCTCCACCGCGGAGTGGTCGCGGTGCTCGAGGCTGCGCGGGCTCAACGGCGGCAGCGAACCGGGAATCTCCGCACCGGGGTCAGGACTGGTGGGCTGGCCGCCCGGTGACGGCCCGCTGCTCGGTGCCGGCGTGCCGGTCGGCCCGGGCCGGTTGCTCTTGTTGATCAGCAGGACCGTGCCGGTGATCAGCAGCGCGATGCCCAGCACGCAGAGCAGCACGACCACGAGCATCCGGCCACGGCCGTTCAGACCTCCGCGAGGCCGTCCGGGGTTGGCCGGCACCGGCGGCGCCGTGCGCGGCGGCAGGCGGCGGCCGGGCGCGGACATCGGCCCGGGTGGCGGACCGGTACGCGGCCCGCCCGGCGCCGGACCGCTCGGCGCCGGACCGCTCGGCACCGGACCGCTCGGCACCGGACCGCTCGGCACCGGACCGCCTGGCACTGGACGGCTCGGGACGTGACCGCTCGGGACCGGACGGCTCGGGACGGGACCCCCCGGGACCGGACGGCTCGGGACGGGACCCCCTGGGACCGGCCCCCCCGGGACAGCTGCAGGTGGCCCGCCGGGGACGGCTCCGCCGGGCACCCGACCGGTCGGCGCGTGCGGCATCGGGCCGGTGTGGATCGGCGCGGCCATCGGCGGCATGGTGTGCGGGCCCGCGTGGCCGCTGCGCACCGCGCGCACCGCCGCGGCGAGTTGGCCGCCGGTGGGGAACCGCTGCCGGGGGTCCTTGGCCATGGCACGCGCCACGAGATGGTGCACGGGCGGCGCGATGTCGGCCGGCAGCGGCGGCGGGGTGTCCCGGATCTGCATGATCGCCACCGTCACCGGGTTGTCCGCCACGAACGGCAGCCGTCCGGCCAGGCACTCATACGCGACCACGCCCAGGGAGTAGACGTCGCTCGCCGCGTTCACGATGCGGCCCTCGGCCTGCTCGGGGCTGAAGTACTGCGCGGTGCCGACCACCATCCCGCTCTGCGTCAGCGGCACCGTGTCGGCCACCCGGGCGATGCCGAAGTCGGTGATCTTCACGACCCCGTCCGGTGCCACCAGCAGGTTCCCCGGCTTGACGTCGCGGTGCACCATGCCGGCCCGGTGCGCGGCATCCAGCGCGACGGCCGCCTGCGCCACTATGTCCAGCGTCCGGTCGGTCGGGATGCGGCCGCCGCGCGCCAGGATGGCGGACAGCGGCTCGCCCTCGACCAGCTCCATCACCAGGTACGCGGTCCTGGCCTCGTCGGTGCCGTCGTTGTCGACTACGCCGTCTCTCGCGCCCGCGGCGCCTGGCACCCCGACCTCGCCGTAGTCGTACACGCTGGCGATCCCGGGGTGCGACAGCGAGGCCGTCATCCGCGCCTCGGTGCGGAACCGCTCCAGGAAGGTCGGGTCGGAGGTGAACTCGCTCTTCAGCACCTTCACCGCGACGTGCCGCCCGAGCAGCTCGTCCTCCGCGCGCCAGACCTCGCCCATGCCGCCGATGGCGATCCGGCTGATCAGCCGGTACCGGCCGCCGAGCTGGGTGTCCTGGGTCAGGGAGGCCATCGCCTAGTTGCCTCCCTGGACGCCGAGGATCGCCTGCATGACGTCCTTCGCGACCGGCGCGGCCTTCTTGCCGCCGGTGGTCTCGTTGCCGGAGACGCCGCCGCTCTCGATGATCACCGCGACCGCCACCTTTGCGGTGCCGTCCTTGCTCGCGTACCCGACGAACCAGGCGTGTGGCGGCTGCTGGAAGCTGCCGTCCGGGTTCTGCGGCCCGTGGTCGGCCGTGCCGGTCTTGCCGCCCACGTCGTACCCGGGGATCTGGGCGAGCGTGCCGGTGCCGCTCTGGACCACACTCACCATCATCGACCCGAGCTTGTCCGCGACGTCGACCGGCATCACCTCCGACTCCTTGCCCCGGTCGGTGCGCTTGACCGTGGACAGGTCGGGTGCCCGCTCCTCCCTGACCAGGAACGGCTGCTCGAGCCGGCCGTGGTTGGCCACCGCGGCGGCGATCATGGCGCCCTGCAGCGGGGTGATCTGCACGTCCTTCTGGCCGATCGCGGACAGCGCCAGGGCCGCCTGGTCCGGGATGGGGCCGATGGTGCTGGGCGCCACCGCAAGAGGCATCGCGAAGCCCTGGTCGGTGATGCCGAACGCCTCGGCCTGCTGGCGTACCGCCTCCTGCTTCAGGTCAAGGGCCAGCTTCGCGAACGCGGTGTTGCAGGAGATGGTCAGCGAGTGCTGCAGGCTGTCCGGGCCGCCGCCGTTGCAGCTCTCGCCGCCGAAGTTGCGCAGCTTGCGGCTGCTGCCGGGCAGCGGCAGCGCGTCCGGGGCCTCGATCTGGGTGTCCGGCTGGTACCCGTTCTTCAGCGCGGCCGCGGACACGATCACCTTGAACACGCTGCCCGGGGGGTACCGCTCGTTGATCGCCCGGTTGGTCAGCGGGTTGTCCGGGTCCTTGCGGAGCTTGTTGTCCGCCGCGATCACCTTCTTCGGGTCGTGGCTGGCCAGCGCGCTCGGGTCGTAGGACGGCGTGCTCACCATGGCCAGGATCGCGCCGGTCGTGGGGTCGAGCGCGACCACCGCGCCCTTGCGGCCGGCCATCGCCTTGTACGCCGCCTGCTGGGCGCGTCCGTTGATGGTCAGCACCACGCTGCCGCCCCGGGCGTCCCGTCCGGTGATCAGGTCCACGAACCGCCTGGTCAGCAGCCGGACGTCGCTGCCGGACAGGATCGGGTCCTCCGCCTTCTCCAGGCCGGTCTTGACGGTGTTGCCGTCGGCGTCGCGGAACTGCGAGTAGTACCCCGTCAGCGCCCCGTACAGCGCGCCGTACGGGTACGTGCGCAGGTACCGCAGCCGGTCGTTGGTCTCCTTCGAGGTGGCGATGGCCCGGCCGTCCACCACGATCGCGCCCCGCTGCTGCTGGAACTCATCCAGCAGCGTGCGCTGGTTCGACTGGTCGTTCCGCAGCCGGTCGGCGCGCACCACCTGCACATAGTTCGCGTTGCCGATGAGCAGCGCGAACAGCACCATCACCGCGACGGCGACCCGCCGGACGGGGGCGTTCACGGTCTCACCACCTCGGTAACGGCCTCGGCCAGGGGCGGCTTCGGGGTCGGCGGCGCCGCCGGCCGTCGGGCGCCGTCGGAGACCCGCATCAGCAGCCCCACCAACGCGAAGTTGGCCACCAGCGAGGAGCCCCCGTAGGACAGGAACGGCGTGGTGAGGCCGGTCAGCGGGATCAGCTTGGTGACGCCGCCCACCACCACGAAGACCTGCCAGGCCAGCGAGAACGCCAGCCCGGCCGCGAGCAGCTTGCCGAAGGAGTCGCGGACCAGCAGCGCGGCGCGGAACCCGCGCTCGACCAGGATCGCGTACACCATCAGGACGGCGACCAGCCCGAACATGCCGAGCTCCTCGCCCACCGCGGAGACGATGAAGTCCGTCTTGGCGAACGGCACCAGTTCGGGGTGCCCGTGGCCCAACCCGGTGCCGAACAGCCCGCCGGTGGCCAGCCCGAACTGCGACTGCAGGATCTGGGTCGCGCTGGCCTTGTGCGCGAACGGGTGTAGCCAGAACTCCACCCGGGTCTGCACGTGGCTGAACATGTGGTACGCCACGAACGCGCCGGCGACGAACAGCAGTACGCCGATGATCAGCCAACTCGTCCGCTCGGTGGCCACGTACAGCATCACCACGAAGATGCCGAAGAACAGCAGCGAGCTGCCGAGGTCGCGTTCGCCCACGAGAACCAGGACGCTCGCCGCCCACGCGACGATGACCGGACCGAGATCCCGCCCGCGGGGCAGGTCTATCCCCACGAACCGGCGGCTGGCCAGGCTGAGCACGTCCCGCTTGTCCACCAGGAAGGCGGCGAAGAAGACCAGCAGCGCCAGCTTGGCGAACTCCCCCGGCTGGATGGAGAACCCCGGCGCCTTGAGCCAGATCTTGGCCCCGTTCACCTCGGAGAACCGGCTCGGCAGCAGCGCCGGCAGGGCCAGGAACACCAGCCCGGCGAAGGCCAGCGTGTACGCGTACCGGGCCAGCGTCTTGTGGTTGCGGATGATCAGCAGGGTGGCGATGAACAGCCCCAGGCCGAGCCCGGTCCAGACGATCTGCACGCTGGCGTCGCCGCGCGGCACCGGGTCGCCGCCCTGCAGGGCGCGCTGCGCCGAGGCGATGTCCAGGCGGCGGATGAGCACCAGGCCGAGGCCGTTCAGCAACGCCACGCAGGGCAGCAGCAGCGGGTCGGCGTACGGCGCCAGGATCCGCACCACGATGTGCGCGGACAGCCACAGCAGGGCGAACCCGGTGCCGTAGGTGACCACGTCGGTGCCCACGTGGTTGCTCGTGTTCAGGTCCACCACGGCGTCCGCGGCGGTGACCAGGACCACCGCGAACAGCAGCATGGCCAGCTCCACGCCACGGCCGGTGCGCGGTGGCGGGTCGCCCGTGGCGCGCGCCGCCCGCGCGTCACCCAGGGCCTGGTAGCTCACTCAGCCCACCACCCTGCAGTCCTTGCCCGGTTCGAGCGTCTCGGTGGCGGTGGCCGCCGCGGTGCTGGTGGGTGGCGGCGGGGTGGTCTTCGACGGGGCCGGCCGGGTCGGCCCGGGCGGTGCCTTCGTCGGGTGCGCGGTGGTCCTGGCCGGCGTCGGCGACGGGGTGGCGCCGGGCTTCGGGCACTCCGGCAGCAGGTTGTCGTGCCGCAGCCGGTCCACGATCTGGTCCGCGGCGGCCTGGCTGGTCGCGGTCAGGCTGCCGTCGGTGACCTTGTCCTGGGCGACCTGCTGCAGGTCGGCCACCACCAGGTCCGAGGTGGAGGCCAGCCGGTACAGGTGCACCGGGCCGACGCTGGCGTTGATCCCCCGGTACACGGCGACCCTGTCGCTGGCCACCCCGACGAAGAACTGCGTCTGCGTCCACCGCCACAACCCGTACGCGCCGCCGCTGAGCACGACGAGCGCGAGCAGCCCGAGGGCCAGCCGCCGGATTCGGTGCCGCGGCCGGGGCGGCGGGGAGGCCATCGGCTCCGGGTCGGGCTTGACGTTGGTGGGTGCCGCGATGGCGGCCCGAGCCGCCGCACTGGTCGGCGCCACCTCACGCCGGCCGTTGTTGATCCCGGCGGCGCCGTCCACCACCGGCACGTCGTCGCCGTACTGGTCGTTGATGACGTCCGCCACGATCACGGTGATGTTGTCCGGCCCGCCGCTGCGCAGGGCCAGCTCGACCAGCCGGTCCGCGCAGTTCTGCGGCCGCTCGATCCGCAGCGTGTCCGCCAGCGTCTCGGTGGACACCACCGCGGTCAACCCGTCCGAGCAGAGCAGGTACCGGTCGCCCACCCTGCTCTCCCGCACCGACAGGTCCGGCTCCACCTCGCCACCGTTCAGTGCCCGCAGCAGCAGCGAACGCTGCGGGTGGTTTCCGGCCTCCTCCTGGGTGAGCCGGCCCTCGTCCACCAGCGCCTGCACGAACGTGTGGTCGTGGGTGATCTGCGACAGCTCGTCGTCACGCAGCAGGTAGCAGCGGGAGTCGCCGACGTGCACCACGCCGAGCCGGGTGCCGGCGAACAGCAGCGCGGTCAGCGTGGTGCCCATGCCGTCAAGCGCCGGGTCCTCCTCGACCATGTCGCGCAGGTGCTGGTTGCCCGCCTCGGTGGCGGCGCGCAGGGCGGACAGCAGATCCGGGCCCGGGGTGTCCTCGTCCACCCGCGCCAGCGCCGTGATCACCACCTTGCTGGCCACCTCGCCGCCCGCGTACCCGCCCATGCCGTCGGCGATGGCGAGCAGGTGCGGGCCGGCGTAGACCGAGTCCTGGTTGTTCCCGCGGATCAGGCCGCGGTCGGAGCGAACGGCGTAGCGGAGGGCGAAGCTCATCGCTCGCCTCGCTTCGCGGTACGGGGGGGTTGTGCCACCTGGGGCCTTTCGTTGTTCATGACCGGCGGGTGCCGGGCCTCATGAACGGAGCTCGAGGACTGTCTTGCCGATCCGGATGGGGACGCCTGGCGGGACGTGGATCGGACCGGTCACCTTGGTGCGGTCAAGGTACGTGCCGTTCGTGGAACCGAGGTCTTCGAGGTACCAGTCTCCGTCCCGCTGGGTCAACCGGGCGTGCCGCGAGCTGGCGTAGTCGTCGGTCAGCACCAGCGTCGAGTCGTTGGCCCGGCCGATCATGATCGGGGCCTCGGACAGGGTGATCTTGGTGCCGGTCAGCGCGCCGTCCACCACCAGGAGTTGGCGCGGCGACCTGCCGCGCCGCTTCGGCTTGGCCGGCCGAGGCGCCGGCCGGGCCGGCACCGTCGCCATCCGGGCCTGGCCACCGCCGAACAGGTCCGCGCGGATCACCCGGAGCGCCGCGAACACGAAGACCCACAGCAGGATCAGGAACCCGATTCGGGTGGCCTGCACCACCACGAGGGGTGTGTTCATGCGGCGCCCCCTGGCGGGCAGCCGGCGCGTGCTGCGGTCATGCGGGCGCCTGCCGGTACACCAGCACGCTGTGCCCGATCCGGATCACGTCGCCATCGGCGAGCTGCCAGCTCTGCACCCGGTGCCCGTTCACGATCGTGCCGTTGGTGGAGCCGAGGTCGTGCAGGGTGGCGTTCTGCCCGTCGAATCGCACCTCGACGTGGCGGCGGGAGACCCCGGTGTCGGCCAGCCGCAGGTCCGCGTCCTGCCCGCGGCCGACCACGTTGGTGCCGGCCTGCAGGGCCACCCGCCGGTCCGAGCCGTCCACGATCAGCCAGTGCCGGGTCTGCACCGCCGGGGTGGATCCGGACGGCGGGCCGTAGGACGGCTGCTGCGGCGCGTACTGGGGGGCGCCGGGTTGCGCGTACGGGTCCGGGGCGTACCCGCCGCCGTACCCCTCGCCGAATCCGGGGCCGAACCCGGGACCGGGCACCGGCGGCGCCATGCCCGGTGCGCCCATGCCGGGCGGGGCACTACCGGGCGGGGCCATCGCGCCGACGCCCGGCATGCCGGCCGGCATGCCGGGGTTGGGCACGCTGCTCGGGCCGGGCACCGCGCCGGGTGCGCCGAAGCCGGCCGGGTCGGCGGACTCGCCGCCCTGGTACACCGGGCGGCGGCGGGGCCCGGCGTCGGGATCGACCCGGCTGTTGATCCGGAACATCCCGGTCGCCAGGTCCTCCGCCCGGTGCAGCGACACCTCGATGTCGCCGAACGTGGACCAGCCCTCCTCATCGACGTGCTCCTGGACCATTTCGGCCAGCGTCTGCGTCAGTTGCGCCTCCCACGGCGCCAGCCGGTCGTGGTCGGTGACCCCGAGCTCCACCTCGTACCGGTTCGGCACCAGCACCCGGCCGGACCCGACGACCGCCCGCTTGTCCTCCGCCTCGCGCTGCAGGGCCTTGGCCAGCTCGATCGGCTCCACCTGTCCCTTGAACAGGCGCGCGAAGGCGTTGCCCACCAGCCCCCCGAGCCGGCGCTCGAAGCGTTGCAGCACACCCACGACGGACCCTCCTCGGACAGTCGGCACCGATCGTATCTGTGCCGCCGCTGGAGTGGGTGGTCAGCCGGCTGCACGTGCTACCCTGCCACCCTGCTCGGGCGAGTGGCGGAATGGCAGACGCGCACGGTTCAGGTCCGTGTGTCCGTAAGGACGTGGGGGTTCAACTCCCCCCTCGCCCACGAGCTGGACTGTCCTGCTCGTCGATCTTCGATCGACTTCGGCGTGCGCCGCGATGCCAGCCGCGGGGGGCGACCCCCGCGAACCCCCGATGCCGGGCTGCGCCCGGCGATTCGGGAGCTGTCCTGTCAGGACCAGGAGCTGGCCTGTCCTGCTCGCTGGTCTGTCCTGCTCGTCGGTCTTCGATCGGCGTTGGCGTGCGCCGCGATGCCAGCCGCGGGGGGCGACCCCCGCGACCCCCCGATGCCGCCGTCGCTGCCGCGCCGAGTTGCGTTCGGTACGTTTCCGGGCATGGCTGAGCGGGCGCTGACCGACGTGCCGATCGACCTGGATCCGCTGCTGGGAGAGGTCGTGCGGTTGCGGGCCCTGCGCGAGGAGGACCTGCCTGCGCTGTGCGAGTGGTGGCAGGACCAGCGGGTTGCGGTGTTCCAGTCCACGGGGCCGACCCGGCCGCGGCCGGCCGAGGGGATCGCCGAGATGCTGCGGAGCTGGAGCCGGAACGACGGCGCCGACACGGGGCTGTCGGTGACGACGGCGGTCAGCGGGGAGTTGGTCGGGCACGCGGCGCTGTACGGGGTGTCGGTGAAGGACCGGTGCGCCACCCTGGCGGTCATCATCGGGCCGAAGCACCACGACCGCGGGTACGGCACGGACGCGGTCAGGGTGCTGTTGCGGTACGGGTTCGCCGAACTGGGCCTGCACCGGATCGAGCTCAGCGTGATCGGCTACAACCTGCGGGCCATCGCGGTCTACCGCAAGGCCGGTTTCGTTGAGGAGGGGCGCCGCCGATCGTCGATCTTCCGGTCCGGCGCCTGGCACGACGAGGTGCGCATGGCCGTCCTCGACTCCGAGTGGCAGTCCAGCCAGCCGGTTGGCGGACCCGGCCCGCGGGGTGCTGGTCAGCCCGAATCAATACTGCCTGCCGAACCGTCTGCCGAACCGCCTCACCGGTGATCGTCGCCGCGTTCTGACCCCTCTGGGCGGCGTTTCCCGGCGACGATCACGCCCGGGGATGGGCTCAGGTGGCGAGCAGCACCACACCGGTCAGCGCGGTCGCGGCGCCGACCTGCTGCACGGGTCGCAGCCGCTCGCCCAGCAGGAAGCGGGCGGCAGATGGGACCCGGCGACGAGCACGGCGCGGAGGCGCACGCCGCGGGCACAACCGAGCTGTTGTACGTGCTGGACGGCGAACTGACGCTGACGGTGCGGGGGGCCGCCTGTTCGCTGGCCGTCGGGGACGCGGTCGGTTTCCGCGGCGACCGGGAGCACACCTACGCCAACAACGGGCCCGCCCGGGTGCGGTTCGTGATGGCCGTCGTAGCGCCGCTCCTCGACACCCGTTAGCCCGATCGACTGTGGACAACCGGCATTTGCCACGACTGGTTTCGGTACGGTTCGCGACGTACCCGATCCAGGGAGGGGTGTCTGATGTCCACCGAGGCAGGGCCGCTCGTCGATAGCTACCGTCGGGACGCGCAGCAACGGCTCGCGGCGTACCGGGAGCTCGCGGCGAAGATCGAGAAGCTTGCGGTGACCGCACGGTCGGCGGACGGCAGCGTCGAGGTGACGGTCGGGGCGGGCGGCGCGGTCAGCGGCCTGACCCTGACCGAGGATGCGCTGCGGCACGGCGCCGCCGGGCTCGCCGACCTCATCGGCGCCACCGTCCGGCAGGCACACGCCAAGCTCGCCACGCGGCTGGCCAGGCGGGCGCGGGCGTATCTCGGCGACCGGTACGACATGGTCGGCGTCGTGAGCGGGCGGCTGCCGAAGGTCGGCCGGCCCGGAGGCGGGCCGTGACGCCCGACCTGGCCGTCGATCCGGACCGGCTGCGGGGCCACGCGGACGTGCTGTGGGCGCACCGGGAGCTGGCCGCGAAGATCCGGGCGGCGGCGGTGCGGGCCGACGTCGACCCGGTCCTGTGGGGCCCGGTCGGTGCCCGGCTCGGCCTGCCCGAGCGGTACCGCGAGCTGTCCGACGCGGTCCACCACCACCTCGACGAGACGACGCGGTTCCTCGGCGCGGCGGCGGACCGGATGGCCGACACCGCCCGGCGGTACGCCCGCGCCGACGCCGATTCCGCGCTGCACCTGGACGCGCTGCACCTGGACGCGCTGCACCTGGACGCGCTGCACGTGGACGCGCTGCACCTGGACGGGCTGGACCGGGACGGGCTGGACCGGGACGGGCTGGACGTGGACGAGCTGGACCGGCAGGTCGGCGGCCGCGTCCCGGCCATCGACCTGCGGGACCTGCACCGCGCCGTCCCGGTGTCCGGTGTGATCGAGAAGGGTGCCGCCGCGGCCCGGTCCGGGCAGTACGGCGAGGCGGTCGCGTCCTGCCTGGAGCTGGGCGTGGCCGACTACACCCTGGTCACCGACCCGCTCGGGTTCCTTTGCTCGGCCGGGCTGAGCTTCCTGGTCAGCGTGGTGCAGCCGCTGGAGGACCTGCTCGGCCTGGTGACCGGCAACGGGGACCGGATCGGCCGCGACGCCCAGGCGTGGCAGGTGGTGGCGGACCAGCTCGCCGGTATGGCGGCCAGCATCGACGCCTCGGTGGCCCACGACCTGCCGGCCTGGACCGGCGCCACGTCCGGCGCTGCCCGCGAACGGCTGCGCGCCTTCGCCTCCGGTGTCCGTGGCCTGTCCGCGGAGGTGGCCGAGCTGGTCGCGCTGCTGAACAGCTCGCGCACTGGCATGGACGCGGCCAGGTCGCTCATCCTGGAGATCATCGCCGCGCTGGTGGAGTGGTTGGTGGTCACCTGGCTGGCCGCGCAGGCGGCGTCGGTGGTCAGCCTCGGCACCTCGGAGGTTGCCGCGATGAGCGCCACCCTGCTGGAGACCGAGCACGCCACGCTGCGCGCCGCGGTTATCGTGCGGCGGGTCGAGGTCGCGTTCGGGAAGGTGGAGGGGGCGTTCGCCTGCCTGGCCCGCAAGGTGCTGGACAACCTGCCGGAGCGGCTGGCCGGCGGCGCCGTACGGGAGGCCCGTGAGACCGTTGCGGAGGCCGCCGGGCGGGCGGCGGAGCGGGCCGCCGAACGCATCGCGGCGCGCGCCGGGGCCGACGGCCTCGGGCCGGCCATGCAGCACGGCCTCGGGCAGGCGTACCGGGAGCTGACCGCGGCCGCGGGACGCCACGCGGTCCTGGCGGCCCTGCGCGACGGCCTGACCGGCGGCGCTGTTGGTGCTGGCCTGACCACGCTGGGCGGCGTGTTGGACGGCGCCCGCGAGCGCCCGCCGCCACCGCCGGGCGACCGGGTCGGCGCGGCGCTCGACCCGGCGGATGTCGCCGCACTGGCCGAGGACCCGCCGGCCCCGTCGATCGGCCCGGGCGGCATCCCGCGCCCGGATTCGTCGGACCGACATCACGCGGGTACGGCGACCGGTCAAGGTCCCAATTCCGCCTATTCGCCGCGGCTGCCGCGGTAGGTACGGATAATCGGCGTCGTGCCGCCGCCACATGCTCCACCCTGGCTGGCGGCGTCGGAGTATGACAAGAGGCGACGGATGACGCACGGACTGCGGGCGGGGCGGAGCGAGGCCGCCGGCCCGGACGATACCGGGCTGGCCGCGCTCGGCGACCAGGCCCTGCTCGGGCTGGCGCGGGCCGGTAACACCGCCGCCTTCGCGGAACTGTACGACCGGCACCGGGCCGCCGCGCGCAGGCTGGCGCGCCGGCTTGTGCGCGGCCGGGTCGAGGCCGACGACGTTGTGGCAGAGACCTTCACGCGTGTGCTGCGGGCGCTGCGACACGGCGGCGGCGCACTGGGCCTGGTGGTCACCGACCAGTCCGTCCCCGGAGGCCTCGTCGCCGGTGGTGGTGCTGACGGTGGAGGGCGGCACGCAACAGGCCACCGGCAGCGCGGCCGATGCCGGCTCGGCCGGCCCCCTGACCGCCGACCCGGCCGCTGGGCATCCGCTGCCCACCGGACACACCGGCGACCACGGCACCGGCGGCGGCTCGCAGCCGGGCAGTCCGGGGACTACCACCCCAGCTGGCACCGGTACCGACGGCAGCAGTTCGTCCACGCCGGCCGCCGAGCCCGGCGCGCAGCAGGCATCGGGATCCGGCGAGCCGACCGGATCGGGCCCCGGCACGCAGCAGGCGGGCGGGACCGACGCATCGGCCACCGCGACATCGACCACCGACCTGACCGCCGCCGGCACGTCCAGCACGGTTACCAGCCTGCCGGCCGCCGGCACGCTGACCAGCTCGCAGCCGGCCGCCGGCACACCTACCGAGCCGACCGCCTCGGTCACCCCCACGCCGAGCCCGCAGGTCTCCGGCCAGTCGAGCCCCAGCCGTAGTCAGGCCTTGGCGGCCTGCCGGCTCCACACCCGGACGATGTCGCGCACCGACACCACCCCGACGACGTCGTCGTCCTCCAGCACGATCAGGTGCCGGAACCCGCCGCGGGTCATCGCCTCGGCGGCCTCGTCCAGCGTCCAGTCCGGCGTGGCGAAGACCAGGTCGCTGGTCAGGTGCGCGGAGGCCCGCTCGACGTCCGGATCCTCCCCGTTGCCGATCGCGTTCAGGATGTCCCGCTCGGTGAGGATGCCGATCCCGGACGTGTCGGGGTCGACGACCGCGGCGGCGCCCACGCGACGGGCGGCCATCATCCTCGCCGCAGCGCGCAGCGTGTGGTCAGGACCGATCGACAGGATGGTGGTGCTCATCGCGTCCCGGACCCGCATGGTTCCTCACCTCCGGTTTCAGCAGCGCAGCGTCTGTTCCCCCATCTTCCGGGCGAGTGACCCATGCCACAAGGAGCCTGGGCGGGCTAATCCGCATCGCGTTCTGGTGATCGTCGTCGTGCGGAAGCTATGTTCGCCGTACCGCCGGTCCGATCACGATGAGGTGAGCGCCGTGGGCAGTGTGGACTCGCCGTACTGGAACGAGAAGACCGAGACCCTGCCGCGCGAGGACCTGCAGCGGCTGCAACTGGCCAAGCTGCGCTACCTCGCCGGTTGGGCAGCCGATCGCAGCCCGCACTGGACGCGGGCCTTCGCCGAGGCCGGCTTCGAACCGGACCACCTCCGCAGCCACGATGACCTGCGCCGGATACCGTTCCTGACCCGGCAGCAGTGGATGGACGGCCAGGCCGCAGCGCCGCCGTACGGCGAACTGCCGGTCACGTCCGCGGTCAACGCGATCCGGGTGCACACCACCAGCGGCACCACCGGCCGGATGCCGCTGCGCGCGCTGGACTCCCGCAAGGACTGGGCGTGGACCGCCGAGATGTGGTGCTACGGCATGTGGGCGATGGGCATCCGGCCGGCCGACACCGCGTACGTGGCCTTCGGGTACGGCTCGTTCATCGGCTTCTGGGGCCTGCACTACGCGCTGGAGAAGCTCGGCGCGCTGACCATCCCGGGCGGCGCGCAGACCACCGAGGCGCGGGTGCGGCAGATCATCGACTTCGGCGCGACCGTGGTGGCCAGCACGCCGACGTACGCCCTGCGGCTGGCGCAGGAGGCCCGGGCTCTCGGGCTGGACCTGCCCGGGTCGGCGGTGCACACGCTGATCCTGTCCGGCGAGCCGGCCGGGTCGATCCCGCAGACCAAGGCGCTGATCGAGTCCGAGTGGGGTGCCAAGGCGTACGACACGGCCGGCATGACCGAGATCTCAACCATCTTCATGTTCGAGTGCTCGCGGCAGCCCGGCGGCGCGCACATCATCGAGGACCACATGATCGAGGAGGTCATCGACCCGGTGACCTGCGAGCCGGTGGAGTACGGCGAGCGGGGCGAGCGGGTGGTCACCTCGTTCGGGCGGAGCATGATCCCGCTGCTGCGGTACCGGACCGCCGACCTGGTCCGCAAGGTTCCGCACGACCGGTGTGACTGCGGCCGGACGTTCGACCTGTACGAGGGCGGCGTGCTGGGCCGGGTCGACGACATGAAGCTGGTACGCGGCACGAACGTGTACGCGCGCGCCATCGAGGCGGTCGTCCGGGGTTACCCGGAGGTGGTGGAGTTCCAGATCCGGCTGCACCGCGAGGACATCCGGGACGAGATCACGCTGCGGGTGGAGTGCGCCGGGGTGACCGATGAGGCGTGGCCGGCGATGGCCGAGCGGCTGGGCAAGGAGCTGGCCGCGGCGCACGAGGGGCTCCGTTTCAACGTGGACCGCGCCGAGGCGGGCAGCCTGCCGCGATTCGAACTCAAAGCCAGACGTTTGGTGGACGAGCGCGGGGGTGGACGGTGAGTCGGGCAGCCTGGCGGCGACGATGCGAGCTCAAAGCCAGACGTTTGGTGGACGAGCGCGGGGGGGCGGCATGACCACGGACCTGCTCGGGCGGGAGCTCACCCCGGCGGAGGACGCCGTTCTGGACGCGTACCAGCGGCTGCGCGCCGCCCTGGCCCGCGACGACCTGCCACCGTGCGCGGCGGCCAACCTGCGGCACGCGCTGGCGTTCGCCGCGGTGGCGGTGACCGACCTCGGCCTGGTGTACGAGCACCTGATCGACGACGGGGTGTGAGGGTGAGCCCGTTCCGCGGATCGGCGCCGTTCACCGCGGAGTGGAAGCACTTCCGGTACAACGTCGCCGACGCGGTCGCCACGGTGACGTTCGACCGCCCGGACAAGCTCAACGCGCTGACCTTCGAGGCGTACGCCGACCTGCGCGACCTCCTGCACGAGCTGCCGCAGCGCGGCCAGGCGCGGGCGCTGGTGCTGCGCGGGGAAGGGCGGGCGTTCTGCTCCGGCGGGGACGTGCACGAGATCATAGGCGCCCTGCTGGCGATGCGTCCGGACGAGCTGCTGACATTCACCCGGATGACCGGCGAGGTGGTCAAGGCGATGCGGGAGTGCCCGGTCCCGATCGTCGCCGCCGTCCACGGGGTGGCCGCGGGCGCCGGCTCGGTGCTGGCGCTGGCCGCCGACTTCCGGGTGGTGGCCGCCTCGGCGCGGTTCGCGTTCCTGTTCACCAAGGTCGGGCTGGCCGGCGCCGACATGGGCTCGGCATATCTGCTGCCGCGGCTGGTCGGCCTCGGCCGGGCCACCCAGCTCCTGATGCTCGGCGACGAGATCGACGCCGCGACGGCGGACCGCTACGGCCTGGTCAGTGACCTGGTGGACGACGCCGCGCTGGCCGAGCGGGCGACCGCGCTGGCCCGCCGGCTGGCCGACGGGCCGGCGTTCGCGTACGCGCAGACCAAGCAGTTGCTGACCCGCGAGCTGGACATGCCGCTGTCCGGGGCGTTGGAACTGGAGGCGATGACCCAGGCGCTGCTGATGAACAGCGCCGACTTCGCCGAGTTCCACGCGGCGTTCGTCGGGAAGCGCCGGCCCGACTGGCAGGGCCGCTGAACCCGCGGTCGCAGGGACGGCGACCACCGGGGGTCAGCCGTCGGCGACCAGCGGGTGCAGGTGCGGGTACTTCTCCGGGGCGGCCAGCACCTCCTTGCAGAACCGCGGCGAGTCCCGGGCGAACTCGGCGAACAACTCGCGCAACTGTCGCAGCATCGCCTCGGCCACGCCGGTGGGCACCGTGTCGGGCCGCCACGCCAGCACCAGCCGCCGGCCGAACTCCTCCACCAGCGGCACCACCTCGAACGGCCCGCCGTAGCGCTCCGCCGTCGGCGCGGCAAACCCGACCGCGCGGCCCTGCTCGAGCAGTTGGGACATCACGTCGGTCCGGATCGTGGTGTACCGCACATCCGGGGTGAACCCGCCGTACTGCTGGCACGAGCCCACCGTGATCCGGTACAGCGCTGTGTCGGCCGGTCGGGCGAACCACGCGTCCGCGGCCAGGTCCTGCAGGCTGACCCGCTCCGAGCCGGCCAGCGGGTGCTGTCGCGGTAACGCCACCCACCACGGCATGTCGGTCACGGTGGCAACCCGCAGTTCGTTGCCCACCGCCATCGGCAGCAGCGGCGAGTCGTACCCGAAGACCATGTCCAGCCCGCCCGCGCTGAGCGCCTCGAAGCTGGCGGGCGGCTCCAGTGTGCGGATCTCGAAGCTCAGCCCGGGGAACGCCGTCTCCACCGCGGTGACCTGCGAGCCGAGCGGGTGGTCCTCGGTGCCGAAGCGGAGCCGGCGGGCCGTACCCGGCTCCCGCATCGCGTCCTCCAGCGCGTGCATCGCCTGGTCCACGCCGCGCGCCAGCGGCAGCATCCGGCGGCCGGCGTCGGTGAGCATGACCGACCGGGTGGTGCGGTCGAACAGCGTCGTCCCGAGGTGGCGCTCGATCCGTCGGATCTGGGTGGACAGCGCGGGCTGCGGCACGCCGAGGCGGGACGCGGCTCGGGTGAAGTTCAGCTCCTCGGCGAGCACCAGAAAGCACCGCAGATGGCGAACCTCCAGATCCATAGCGTGACGGTATAGCGAACAGGTCGGGGTTGGTATTTCTCGGCGGGCTACCTTCGGGTGACGCTGAACCTGCTCACTCCTGTTCGAGCCGGACCCTTCCCCCTCCCCCGGGGGCCCCGGCTCCCGACGGCACCAGAGGTGCGCGGGTCTCCACCCCGACAGACCCGGAACGGTGCCAGCGGTGGTGGCAGTGACGCAGAGGCCTCGCCGGGCGCACCGGCGGGGCCTCAGCGTCGTCCTGTCCGCTCGCATGGACGCCGACCGGTTCGTTCGTAACACTCACCGCCATGGCCGCAACGCACGAGGTGACCAACCAGCCGCCGCCGCTCGTCGGGCACGACACGTTCCGCACCGATCGGGCGCTGCTGGAGGGTGTCAACCGGCACGGCGCGAACTGGGCCACCAGCGGCCTGTCCGAACTGGGCCGGCTGGCCGGGTCGGAGCAGGCGCAGGACTGGGGCCGGCTGGCCAACGCCTACCCGCCGGTGCTGCGCACCCACGACCGGTACGGCAACCGGATCGACGAGGTGGAGTTCCACCCGGCCTGGCACGAACTGATGGCGGTGGCCGTGCGGGAGGGCATGCACGGGGCGCCCTGGCGGCAGACCAGGCTGGCCAACCACGTGCGCCGGGCCGCCGCGTTCTACCTGTGGGCGCAGGTGGAGGCTGGGCACGGCTGCCCGATCTCGATGACGTACGCGGCGATCCCGGCGCTGCGGGCCGAGCCCCCGCTGGCCGCCGAGTACGAGCCGAAGCTGGTCAGCACCTCCTACGACCCCGGGCTGCGGCCACCGATGACCAAGTCGGGGCTGCTCGCCGGAATGGGCATGACCGAGAAGCAGGGCGGCTCGGACGTACGCGCCAACGCCACGAGCGCGCTGCCGCAGCCGGACGGCTCCTACCGGCTGCAGGGCCACAAGTGGTTCTGCTCGGCGCCCATGTGCGACGTGTTCCTGGTGCTGGCGCAGGCTCCGGACGGCCTGTCCTGCCTCCTGGTGCCGCGGATGCTGCCGGACGGCGGGCGGAACGTGTTCCGGATCCAGCGGCTGAAGGACAAGCTCGGCAACCGGTCGAACGCCTCCTCCGAGGTGGAGTTCCAGGACACTCTGGCCTGGCGGGTCGGGCCGGAGGGCCGGGGCGTACCGACGATCATCGAGATGGTGCAGGTGACCCGGCTGGACTGCGTGATCGGTTCGGCGGCGTGCATGCGCGCGGCGGTCGCGCAGGCGGTCCACCACGCGACGTACCGCCGTGCGTTCGGCGGCCCGCTGCGGGACAAGCCGCTGATGCGCAATGTGCTGGCCGACCTCGCGGTGGAGGCCGAGGCGGCGTCGGCGCTGATGCTGCGGCTGGCCGCGGCGGTGGACGGGCGGGACGATCGGCGGGAGGCGGCGTTCGGGCGGGTGGCCACCGCGGTCGGCAAGTTCTGGGTGTGCAAGCGGACGCCGACCGTGGTGGCGGAGGCGTTGGAGTGCCTGGGCGGCAACGGGTACGTCGAGGAGTCCGGGATGCCGCGGCTGTACCGCGAGGCGCCGCTGAACTCGATCTGGGAGGGCTCCGGGAACGTCATCGCGCTGGACCTGCTGCGCGCGATGGCGCGGCAGTCGGAGTCGGTGGAGGCGTTCCTGGCCGAGGTGGACGTGGCGGCCGGGGCGGACGCGCGGCTGGACGCCGCGACGAAACGGCTGCACGGGCAACTCGCCGACACCGACGACATCGTGGTGCGGGCCCGCCGGGTGGCCGAGCTGATGGCGCTGTGCCTGCAGGGCTCGCTACTCGTCCGGTTCGCCCCGCCGGCGGTCGCGGACGCGTTCTGCGCGTCGCGGCTGGACGGGGACTGGGGCCACACCCTGGGCACCCTGCCGCCCGGTGTGGACGGCGTGGCCATCGTCGACCGGGCCGCCCCGACAATCTGACCCAGCCGATCTGTCCGAAGGTGCAGCAGCGGAGGCAACTATTCCGGTTGATCGAGCGTCCTCAGATAGTGGGGCGCCGATGCCGGGGTTTGGCACGACGTGGGGGGAGGGGCGTACTACGCCAGGCGCCTCGTCGACCTCGGGCGTGAATGAAGGTACGCCGCGGTCGCCCATTTACTGCGACCCGCCCAGACGTGGGTGGAGGTCGCCCATCGCAAGGGGGAACGATGAAGCTCGCCCATGCCCTGGTCGCCGCAGCGGGAACTGCGACGATTGTTCTGTCCGGACCGGCGCAGGCATTTGCCGCGGCACCGTCGAATGACACGATCGGCGGCGCGACCGTCATCGGCGCCGTCCCGTTCAGCGAGACCATCGACACCACCGAGGCCACCACGGACGCCGAGGACGCCGCGATCAACTCGCAGTGCGGCGCACCGGCCACGAACGGCAGCGTGTGGTACCAGGTCACCGCGGCGGAGGCCGGGTACCTGGTCGACGTCTCGCAGTCGAACTTCTCTGCCGGCGTCATTGTTGCGACCGGCACGCCGGGCAGCCTGTCGATCGTCACGTGCGGTCCGGGCAGCGTCGGCTTCGCCGCAGACGCCGGTACGACGTACTACATCATGGCATTCAGCGACCAGCCCTCCGTGGTCGGCGGCCAGCTGACCATTTCGGTAACGGCGGCCAGCGCGCCGCCTGAGGTGTCGCTCACCGTCGATCCCACCGGCACGGTGACCAAACAGGGCACCGCAATTCTGACCGGCACCTACACCTGTAGCGGTCAGGCCGACTTCGTCGACATCTTCGGCACTCTGGACCAGCCGGTCGGCCGGGTCACCATCAACGGCAGCTTCGAGATCTTCTTCGGCGGCAACTGTGACGGCGTCGCGCACACGTGGTCGGCCGAGGCGGTGCCGTTCAACGGGAAGTTCGCCGGCGGTAAGGCGGCGAACTTCAGCGCGATCTTCGGATGCAATGCGCTGGGCTGCAACTTCTACGAGACGCAGCAAACCATCAGGCTGCACGGCGGCAGCGGGCGCTGAACCGGATTGATCCGGCCCCGGCCGCCACGGTGAGACCCGTGTTCACCACGCGGCGGGGGCTGGCCGGCGCGTTCGGTGTGATCGCGAGGAGGAGCCGCAGCCCGGGCACCCTGCCGGCCGGCGTGGACGACGTGGCCATCGTCGACGGGCCGCTCCGGCCGGATGAGGTCGAAGTATCTCCGCCGCGGTATCTGCTTGGGCGCACACTGGCTCGGTACGGTCGGGGGAAGGAGCGGGTCATGGCAGATGTGGACGAGGTGTTCAGCGCGGAGTCGGAGGCCGAGGCGTGCCGGCGCAGGCAGGCCGCGAACCGGCGGTCGCGGGAGCTGGCCGAGCAGGTCGAGCGGGTCGGCGAGCCGATGCCCCCTGACGACGGGGGGCTAACGGTCGACAGCTGACCCGTCGGCGGCGGCGACGCCGGCCAGGATCGCCTCGGTGACCGCCGGCACGTCGACGTCCAGTCCGATGTGGACGGTCGGCGGGCTGTCGGCCGGGTTGCGCAGGTCGGTGAGCGTGCTGCCGCGGTTCGGGCCGCCGCCGGTGTCCACCTCGAAGGACGCCGGCAGGGTGCGGACCAGCCCCGGTCGGGCGGCCGCCAGCACGGCCACCGCGTCGTGCACGGGCACCGCATCGCGGCCGAGCAGCCCGCGGTACCGCGCCAGGCAGGTGTGCAGCGCGTCCGCCATCGTGGATCCGACCGGGCCGGTGGCGCGCATCCGGCCGAGCTGGTCGAGATCCAGCGCGGCCGGCAGGGTCACGTCCAGACCGACCGTGGCGGTGGGCACCGCGACGGGCAGACCGGGTTCGGTCAGCACCCGGTACGCGGCCTCAGGGTCGAACCGCGCGTTGAAGTCCGCGGCCTCCGCCGGGCCGCCGTTCGCCGCGCCGCCCATCCACACCAGCCCGCCCAGCCGCGCCGCCAGCGCGGGATGGATCGCGTAGAACAGTGCCACATTGGTCAGCGGCCCGGTGGCAACCAGGGTGACCGGCGCCGCGGACCGGCGCACCGCCGCGGCCAGGAACTCCACCGCGTGCATCTGCACAGGGTCGGCCGCCGGCTGCGGCAGCGGGACGCCGCCCATTCCGTCGCCGCCGTGCCCCCGGCCGGCCCGGTTGGGCGCGCGGACCAGCGGGTGGTCGGCGCCGGCGGCGACCGGGATATCGGCGCGGCCGGCCAGGGTGAGCACCCCGAGGGCGTTGCGGGTGGTCTGCGCCACGCCGACGTTGCCGCCCACCGTCGTCACCCCGACCAGGTCCACCTCCGGTTCGGCCAGCGCGATCAGCAGTGCGACCGCGTCGTCGATCCCCGGATCGCAGTCGAGCAGCATCGGTCGACCCATGCCGCTGATCCTTCCCTGCCTGCGGGGAGCCAGTCCTCGCCGGCCCGACCGCGCCTCCTCGCCGGGACGGGCGGGGGATGAGGAGCGGGGATACGGTGAGCCGGTGTTCACCACGCGGCCGGAGCTGGCCGGCACGTTCGGCATGATCGCCTCGACGCACTGGCTGGCAACCGCGACCGGAATGGCGGTGCTGGAGGACGGCGGCAACGCGTTCGACGCCGCGGTGGCTGCGGGGTTCGTGCTGCAGGTGGTCGCACCGCACCTGAACGGCCCCGGCGGCGAGGTGCCGGCGATCTTCGCCACCGCCGCGGACCGCACGCCGACGGTGCTCTGCGGCCAGGGCGTGGCACCGGCCGGCGCCACCGTGGCCCACTACCGGGGGCTCGGCCTGGACCTGGTGCCCGGCGCCGGGCTGCTGGCCGCCACGGTGCCCGGCGCCTTCGGCGGGTGGCTGGCGCTGCTGCGCGACCACGGCACCAAGCGGCTGCGGGACGTCCTCGGCTACGCCATCGGGTACGCCGAGTCCGGGCACCCGATCGCCCCCGGCGCCGCCGCCACGGCCGCCGCCGTGGCGGAGCTGTTCCGCACCGAGTGGCCCACGTCGGCGCAGGTGTGGCTGCCCGGCAATCAGCCGCCGGCGGCCGGCGCGCTGTTCGCCAACCCGGCCATGGCGGCCACGTACCGGCAGGTGCTGATCGAGGCGGAGGTCGCGGGCGACGACCGCGAAGAGCAGATCGACGCCGCGCTGCACGCCTGGTACCAGGGCTTTGTCGCTGAGGCCATCGACAAGTTCTGCAGTACCGAGGTGATGGACGACTCGGGGCGGCGGCACGCCGGGGTGCTCACCGGGACGGACCTGGCCGACTGGCAGCCGACCTACGAGGCGCCCGCCACCCTGGACACCCACGGCTGGACCCTCTGCAAGGTCGGCCTGTGGAGCCAGGGTCCGGCGCTGCTGCAGCAGATCGGGCTGCTCGGCGCGCTGGGCGACCTGCCACCGGCGGGCAGCGCCGATCTGGTGCACCGGGTGGTCGAGGTGGCCAAGCTGGCGTTCGCCGATCGGGAGGCGTGGTACGGCGACAGCGCCGAGGTGCCGCTCGCCGAACTGCTCGACCCGCTGTACGCGGCGCAGCGTGCCGTCCTGGTGGGCGAGCGGGCGTCGTATCAGCTTCGGCCGGGCGCCCCCGGCGGCCGCACCCCGCGGCTGCCCCGGTTCGTCACCGGCGCCGGTGTGCCCGCCCCCGCGCCGCCCGAGGCCGCCGCGCTGCGGTCCGGAGAGCCCACCGTGTCCCGCTCCGGCGTGACCCGCGGCGACACCTGCCACGTCGACGTGGTGGACCGCTGGGGCAACATCATCTCGGCCACGCCCTCGGGTGGCTGGCTGCAGAGCTCGCCGGCCGTGCCCGGGCTGGGCTTCTGCCTGGGCAGTCGGGCGCAGATGTTCTGGCTGGAGGAGGGCCTGCCCAACTCGCTGGCCCCCGGCAGGCGCCCGCGGATCACGCTCTCCCCGACGCTGGCACTGCGCGACGGGGAACCGGTGCTGGCGTTCGGCACCCCGGGCGGCGACCAGCAGGACCAGTGGCAGCTCGGGTTCTGGCTCAACCACACGGTGTACGGGATGAACCTGCAGGCGGCGATCGACGCGCCGGCCTGGCACACCAACGCGTTCCCCTCGTCCTTCCACCCGCGGCAGACGGTGCCCGGCGAGGTGGTGGTGGAGGACCGGATCAGCGGCGAGGTGGTGGCCGGGTTGGAACGCCGCGGCCACCGCGTCGCCGCGGCCACCGCGTCGTCCGCTCCGCGAGCTGGTCGCTCGGCCGGCTGTCCGCGGTGTCCCGGGACGGGGCCACCGGCGTGCTGCGGGCGGCGGCCAACCCGCGCGGCATGCTCGGCTACGCCGCCGGCCGCTGACCGGCGCCGGCTTGTAGGAGCCGTTGTACTGCTGGGCGAAGTACGGGTTGGTGTACCCGGTGCCCTCGGTGGCCTTGACGTACGCGAACCGGGCGCCGTTGTTCCAGGCGGCGCTCCAGTTGACGTTGCCCTGCCAGCTCGACACGTCCATGCCCTGCGGGCCGCTGACGGCGAGCGGCGTGATCCTGCCGGTCTGACCGCCGTCGTGGGCGCGGACCGTCGAGCCGGCGTGGTCGGCGTCCTCGTGCAGCGTGCCGGCCTGGGCCGGGCCGGTGGTACCGGCGAGGGCGATGAGCACCGCGCTGGCGACCGACAGGGTGGGTGCCAGCCGGCGCACCGGCCGGGCGGATCTGCGGCGGATACGAACGGGGGAGAGGTACGGGCCCATGGTCCCCCCTGGACTCCTGGCTCGGCGGGCTCGAGGGGAAGACGGGCCCGTTGCGCCGCCCGGAAGCATGGTCTTGCGGCCGAATGCTGTCCTGACGCGGCGTAGTATTGCGCCTACGCAGCGTAAGAAGCAAGTCTTGACATTTCGGGTGTTCTAGACCTGTCCGGTCTGGCCCACTCCGCCGACTCGGTACGACGGGGCAGGCCGTAGTGGCCGTACCACCGGGACCGGTCCCGCCCGGACCTGACAGCCGCCGGATCCACAGCGGACTCATAGCCTCTCCTCAGCAGCCGCTCAGCACGGGCCCCCACGCTGGCGCGCATGACGTCACTCCCCGCACCGGTGCAGCGGACGCACGCCCGGCTGCTCGTGGTCGACGACGAGCCGAACATCGTCGAGCTGCTGTCGGCCAGCCTGCG
>WNGB01001249.1_pt1 | contig 42323 bp, 42 predicted proteins | sample 5400681 | NCBI WGS metagenome assembly WNGB01 (sample SAMN13153367, study PRJNA577476) | soil metagenome | isolation source: 115 cm soil or saprolite under grassland replicate 2 | place: USA:California | collected 2016-06-15 | reverse complement strand
GCCTGCACGCGACACGCTCCTCGAAGGCGAGATCGTCATCGCCGACGACGCTGGACAAGCAGGCTTTGCCGCACTCCAGCACTGGTTGACTCTCGCGCGGAAGTACATCGCGCATGCGGTCAACCAGCGTTCCGCTATTCTTCTCGCGTAGCTCGAGCTACAGCCTCGTCCCCCTTGGAAGCCTCGCCGACCACGTCGAACGCTGCGTGCGCTGCTGCTAGCAGGGCTCACAGAGCACGGCGCGTACGCTGGCGATCGTCCGCGATGAGGAGGCGAATTGGTGTGCCGACGCCAGCAGGCGTGAGTTCGGGCGTCATTCTGTTTCGAACTGTGAGGGCCAGGGGTCGGTCACCGCATCCGAAGAATGCTGCCTTCTTTGCAACAACTCGTTACGATTTCGCCGAGCTTCTCGGCGGCATCGAGGTCAACCACGGCTCGGCCACGGAGCCCGCTCGCGCGCAGTCGGCATTTCACGAGCCCAGGCCCAAGGGACGGAGCCCGCTCGCGCGCAGTCGGCATTTCACGAGCCCAGGCCCAAGGGATGTGCCATCTCGACTCCTGGGCTCGCTACGCGCGATGCCTTCAACGCCTCAGGCGGGGGACTCGGTCGGCGTGGCGTGATCGTGGATGTGCGCTTCTTTGCCGTGCTGCTCCTCCTCGTCCTGGCGCGAGAAGTCGTGACTGTGCACGAGCGCGTTGTGGTTGTGCGAGTGGGTGTGCCAGTAGGTGCGGTGCTCCCACTCGTTGAGCGGGTTGTTCGTGTGATGGTGCGACACGTGATAGTGGTCATGCGCGTGTGTCATGCTCGGGTGCTCATGCTGTGGCTGGTCGCCCTCACCCTCAGTACGCTGTGTAACGCTGCTGCCTGGCTGCGATTGCACTGCGGCCTCCTTTGCCTAACGCCGTCGAATCGGCTCACCGTTGGGCCTGAGAAGCGCGACGCAGAGTGTGTGCCGCCACAGTGCTTGGGCAGGTCCTAGTGGCTCCCTTCCGGCATGCGGCGTGCGGACAAGCGCGAGAGGCCCACGAAATGACACGGAACCAAATAGTTCTGATCGTTGCTGCGTTGGTCGTGGTGGCAGCGGTCGGGATCGCCGTTCTGTTCCTCATGCAACCACGACTGGCGCAGGGCGGACCCTAATGCGGGCTTTTCAGCATTCATCGCCTAGGCGGTCGCCGCGGGACACGACGCGATGGCGGCCAGGACGCGTGCGGCGCGCAAACAGAATTCTCAAGGGATGACGAACTGGACGACCGGACGCGCGGCAGGATCGACCAGGGCGACCTGAGCACCGGACCTGAAGCCGTTGGCGAGCGAGGCAGCCCGAGTGCCCAGGTAGAGGTCCGTCGCCGTGTCGGTGCCCGATCCCGTATGGATCGTCAGCGACTGACCGGGTGGTACGGTGGCGCCCGACGGGAGCGTGGCGCGCTCAGGGCCGATGCGTAACTCCCAGCCGGCGAGATCGATGATCGTGGTGCCGGTGTTGCGCAACGTCAGCGTCGAGTCGCTCGGCCCAACCGTGGCGCCGGTTATCTGGAGATCGGTCGTCACCGGAGTGAGCGCGACTGCTGCTGGCGACCCCGCGGGCGAGGGCGAAGGTGAGGCGGCGGGCGAGGGCGAAGGTGAGGCGGCGGGCGAGGCGGCGGGCGAAGGTGATGGCGCAACCGCTGGCGATACCGCCACCGCCGGCGCGGGCGACAGCGCGCCTGGCTTCGGCGTGGGCGCAGGTACAGTGGTGGGCGCCACGGGGCTTGCGGTGCATCCCACAGCGACCAGGCTGGCGGCTATCAGGAGCAGCGGTGAAACGTTGTGCATACCTGATCCCGAAGCAGAAGCTATGCCTCCATGGTCGCCTGGACCTCAGGCTGTGGTGCTCTTCACGGCACCAGCTCCCGAAGCCGTCCAGAATCTCGCTCTCGGGCACGCCAACGCCGCTGAAGGCACAGAGAATCCCACCGCCGGCCGCGGCACAAGCATGTCGTAGCCGAGAAAGCCAAAGGTGCTGATCACAAAGTCCGAAATCTCGTGTGCTAGCGGGTCCACGATCGCTCGCTCAACATGCCCGACGCGTTCGCCATCACGCGTGCGAACTTCTGCGTTCAGATTCACTCGCCTTTGTCTGCCCTCCGTGGGCTTTTCCTGGAGTCGCCGCAGAGGGCGTGCCGCCATTGCAGAACAGAAGCCCGTGACTGCCTAGCCCGCCCCTGGCGGCACGCCCTCTGCAGGAGCATCGCCCATAGCGGAGGCGGCGATGTACTTTCGCGATCGAGCCGACGCCGGGCGGCAACTTGCCGCAAAGCTTAACCATTACGCCGGCCGAACGGACGTCGTGATTCTGGCGCTCCCTCGTGGTGGCGTTCCTGTCGCGTTCGAGGTCGCTCGAGCGCTCAGAGCAGAGCTCGACGTCTTCCTAGTGCGTAAGCTCGGCGTGCCCGGGTACGAGGAGCTGGCCATGGGAGCGGTCGCCAGCGGCGGCGTTCGCGTGCTGAACGCGGACGTGGTAGATCCGCTGGGCATTCCCGAACACCTGATCGAGTCAGTGGCAGCACGCGAGCAACGCGAGCTCGAACGGCGCGAGCGCGTCTACCGCGCCGGGAGTCCACCGCCTGAGGTCCGGGAACGAACCGTCATCCTGGTCGACGATGGCCTGGCCACTGGTTCGACGATGCGGGCCGCTTCCGTGGCGCTTCGCCAGCGGCAGCCTGAGCGTGTGGTCGTCGCTGTGCCGATCTCCTCGCCCCAGACGTGCGATGCGATCCGAGCGGAGGTGGACGAGATCGTGTGCACCATTACACCCGAGCCGTTCTACGCGGTCGGCATCTGGTACGAGGACTTCTCGCAAATCACCGACGATGAGGTGCGCGACCTACTGAGACGCGCCGCTGTCGAACGGCAGCGCCGCGCTGCTTGACCCATGTCTGAGACCGCGACCGCTCTGCGACAACAGGTCCGTCCGCTTCGGGGCGCCGCCGACGACTTCGAAACGCTGCTAGGCATGGTCGGCGATGCTCGCTTCGTCTTGCTGGGCGAGGCCTCTCACGGCACGCACGAGTTCTATCGAGCGCGGGCGGAGATCACGCGGCGCTTGCTCGTCGAGAAGGGCTTCTCGGCCGTCGCCGTCGAGGCCGACTGGCCGGACGCCTACCGCGTGAACTGCTTCGTGCGCGGCACGGGCACAGATCGCACCGCCAACGATGCGTTGGGTGAGTTCCGTCGTTTCCCAACCTGGATGTGGCGCAACGTCGACGTGCTCGACTTCGTGGCCCGGCTGCGGTCGTACAACGACATGCAGACGCCACCGCGCAAAGTCGGTTTCTACGGACTGGACCTGTACAGCCTGTACGGCTCGATTCGCGCCGTGCTCGCCTATCTCGATAAGGTCGATGCCGACGCGGCCGCCCGCGCTCGCTACCGCTATGCCTGCTTCGAGCAGTTCGGCAAGGACACGCAGGCCTACGGTCACGCCGCAAGCTTCGACCTCACCGAATCGTGCGAACGGGAGGTTGTCGAGCAACTGCTTGAGCTCCAGCGTAAGGCGGTCGACTACGCGCGGCGTGACGGGCGGGTGGCTGAAGACGAGTTGTTCTTCGCAGAACAGAATGCTCGCCTGATCAAGAACGCGGAGCGCTACTACCGCACGATGTTTACCGGCCGCGTGTCGTCCTGGAACCTGCGCGACACCCACATGGCCGACTCCCTGGATGCCCTTGCGGCGCACCTGAGCCGCCACGGCGAGCCCGCTCGCCTGGTGGTCTGGGCGCACAACTCGCATGTTGGAGATGCACGCGCCACCGCGATGGGTGACGCGGGCGAGCTCAACGTCGGCCAACTCGTTCGCGACCGGCACGGCGATGAAGTTGTCCTGGTCGGATTCACGACGTATTCAGGCTTGGTCACGGCGGCGTCGGACTGGGATCGGCCGCCTGATCGACGACGGGTACAGCCTGCGCTGCCCGAGACCTGCGAGGCGCTGTTTCATGGTGTCGGCGTGCCGCGCTTCTATCTAGACCTGCGCGACGCGCCGGAGGAGTCGCGGCGGGTTCGCCTCGAGCGCGCCATCGGGGTCGTCTACCGCCCTGAGACCGAACGCCTAAGCCACTATTTCCGCTGTCGGTTGCCAGAGCAGTTCGATGCCGTGCTGCACTACGACGAGACGCGCGCGGTGGAACCGCTGGAGCGGACGGCTGGTTGGGACACGGGCGAGGCGCCGGAGACCTATCCCGTCGCGGTGTAGCAAACGGGAGGCATACACATGAGATCGAGCGCACTCACCCACACGAGCCGGCATGTGCGTATCGACGTACCTGGTGCGACGCTGGACGGGGACCTGGTGATTCCTGCTCCAGCAGGGGCCCTCGTCCTGTTCGCGCACGGGAGCGGCAGCAGCCGCCTGAGCCCTCGCAATCGACACGTCGCGGAAGCGCTTCAGGCGGCCGGGCTCGGCACGCTGCTGTTGGACCTCCTCACGCCGGTCGAAGAGGCTTCGGACGCCCGAACTGGCCGCCTGCGATTCGATATCAACTTGCTCGCCGAACGTCTTGTTGCTGCGACAAACTGGCTGCGCAATCAGCCCGACACGGCGGGTCTGGAGGCCGGCTACTTCGGCGCCAGTACGGGCGGCGGAGCCGCGTTGGTGGCTGCAACCGAGCAGCCAGATCGTGTTCACGCGGTCGTTTCACGCGGTGGCCGCCCCGACCTGGCCGGCGCCGCGCTTGCGCACGTCAAGGCGCCGACGCTGCTAATCGTCGGCGCCCGCGACACGCCGGTGATCGAGATGAACCGCGACGCGATGCGGCACATGTCTAGCGAGGTGCGGCTTGAAATCGTGCCTGGCGCCACGCACCTGTTCGAGGAACCAGGCGCGTTGGATGAGGTCGCCCGGCTGGCCGCTGAATGGTTCGCGACCTACTTGGGCACTTCCGCAGTGAGCAGCTCAGCGCGGCACAGGCGCGCTGCCGAGTCGCAACGGGCGAGGACAATCCTGAATCCGACCGAGGAGGACCTGAGCGTGCTCCCGACCGGTGAGAGGCGTCCGTAGTTGGCTCGGTTGCCCGCTCGACGCACAGAGCGCGCACGAATATTGGGCGGCACCGCATTCCGGCGGCGACTGGCAAAGGAGCTGGGTTGTGGACCGATTTGCCGGGGCAGAGAACAACCTCTGCATACGGAGTCCAAACAACCTGCGGGCGCGCGGCGTCAATGACTACTTGGTGCCGAACGTCTCGCCTGGCAGAAAAGTGGGCAAGCTTCAGCACGGCCGAGTGGAGTGGTTCCAACGTGACGACGTCGACGATCTCGAGCGCCACTGTCGCGAGCGGAGCGTTCCGTGTTGCTCGAGACGAACGGCCAGCTGAGCACTCAGCCCGCGGCTTAGGGTAGGCACGACGATGTACGCGCACGTAAACATCTGGCGGCTAGCCGAAGCTGGTGCTGCGACCGACGACACGGCGTCGCGCGAGATCGGCACAGAGCTTTCGAAACAGCCTGGATTTCGCTCGTATACGCTCGTGCGCAGCGGCCCACGCGAGGTAGTCGCCGTCACCGTCTTCGACGACCGAGATCACCTGGAACGGGCGATGGCGAGCGTGGCGCAGTTTGTCCGGGAGCGCGTCTCGGGACTCGTCGAGGGCGAACCCGAGCGCCGCGCCGGTGACGTCCTGTATCACACGGCAGCGTGACCAGTCGGCCGGTTCGCGATGCGAGCGGGTCCAAGATGGCCGTTCGCTCGCGGGGAACGACTCGTGGGCTGCGGGGTGACCTCAGTGCGCTCATTGCGGTCGCGCGCACCGCGCCCGCGTTAGCAGCGGTGACGTAGCGTTGCCCTCGCGAGACCGGTGGTCAGGTGTCGGCACGATCTTCCAGTGCCCGTGTCACCAGGAGCGGCGCGCAATAAATGTCGACTCGCATCCGCTGCGACGTCATGCCCGTCGCGCAGGCGATGCTCGTGCCCGCGGCCGTGCTGGCCGTGATCTGCTCAGGTAAGTGCGCTGCTCAACTAAGCCAGCAGGAACGCGGGCCGAAACACGCGGCCGAGTTCGGCAAAGGCCTGATCGCGGCGACGCCCTGGAGACACAAGCCGCGCCATCTGCTGCGCGACCGCGATGCGGTCTATGGCCGCGACTTCCGCCAGCGCGCCCGACGGCTCGGTATAGATGCCATCGCCACGCCCGTTCGATCTCCTCGCGCGAACGCGGTTGCGGAGCGCGTCATTGGAACACTCCGCCGAGAATGTCTGGACCACCTGATCATCCTCGACGAGCACCACCTATCGTCTGTCCTCCGCGAATTCGTGGCCTTCTACAGCAGGGAACGACCACATCGGACACTCGGATTGCATACACCGGAAGCGAAGCGGCGCCCGATCAACGGTCCGATCCAGTCGCGGCTGGTGCTGGGTGGACTCCACCACGTCTACCCTCTGGCCACCCTCGGAGGCTCAGCGACCACCGCCATCCGCGTCAACGGCGCTGGCCAGGCGGTGGGGGCCTCGACCATCGTCCCCGGTCAGGAACTTGACCGGCCGGGTGCCCACGCAGTGCTGTGGGACACCGCCGGTGGGCGCGTCATCGACCTGGGTACTTGCCTGGTGGGACCTACAGCCGCGCCAACGGCGTGAACGAGCGTGGCGTGATCGTCGGCTTCTCGCAGACCGCCGCCGGGCCGGTCCATGCCACGCTGTGGCGGTGGGCCGACGGCGCGGTCGAGGATCTCGGCACGCTCCCGGGCTTCGACGCCAGCCGCGCCCCTGCGGGTCAACGACGCCGGCCAGGTCGTGCGGTGGTCAGAGACGGCCGTTCGGGTCACCACCGGCCCGGAGATGGCGTGGCTGTGGCACGAAGGAGCACTGGTCGCCCTCGGCACGCTGGGCGGGACCAAGGGGCCGGGCCTTCGGGGTTAACGATGCGGGCATCGTGGTGGGCGGGTCCACGACGGTACCCGGCCAGGCGTTCGGGCAGTCGGGGTCGCACGCCTTCGTGTGGCAGGCCGGTGTCATGCGCGATCTCAATGATCGGGGGGACGCGGCCCCCGGCTGGGAGCTAATCGGCGCCCTGGCTATCAACGATGACGGTTACATCGTGGGGCGCGGCCTGCACGACGGTGACAGCCACGCCTTATTACTGACGCCCCTGCCGCAGGATGACGGGTCGCAGACCTCGGACAGGTCTCACCCTGAGTGAGAACCGTTTTGACGCCAAGCGCATCCAACGGCGTCCTCGCGGCCCTCCCTCGAGCGGCGCAACTCCGCGACCTCACCTTCGCGCGGTGTGAGCAGGCCTAGCCAACAGTCAGCTCCATAACGCCCGGAACAAAAAGCGTCGAGCCTGGTGAAAACACTGAGCCAAGCTTGCGCTATCTGTGCGGCGCCATCGCTACTGGACCGTAAGCGTGCCTTTCATACCGGCTTGCTCGTGGCCCGGCTGGCTGCAGAAGTACGTATAGCTGCCTGGCTTGTCGATGGTGAACGTACCGGTCGCCTTCTGGCCCGGCTGGGCGCTGATCTTGATCGGCTGTGGGACGCCCTCGGTAATGTCGAAGTCGTGGACGAGTTGTCCGCCGCTGTTGTCCAACGTCACCTGAATCGGCTGACCGGCTTTGGCGGTCAGTGTGGCTGGGTCGAATTTCATCGTGTCCACGGACTTGACGGCCAGTTGCTGCGTCGCACCCGAAGCCGCCGCCGCGCCGCTGGCTGGGTTGCTCGCGCTGGGAGCCGTGCAGGCAGTTAAGAGCGGGAGCAGGACGACGAGGGACACCAGAGATGCGCGTTTCACGAGTTTGCCTTTCCGCCAGAGAACAGGACAGGCACGCGTCGGTGGGCCCGCCAAATACGCTGACCTTAAAGCGTAGTCCCACCTACGCTGCCCTCAGGTCGGGCAAACGGAGGATGCTACGTCGGGAAAGCCCGCATTTCTCAGGGCCGATGCCCTGGACATTGGAGGCCCTGTATTCAAGTTTTAAATGATCGACGGATTCGATTGCGCCAGGCGACCCTCAGAACGGACTCAGTCCCTTGCAGGGGAGTCAAGGCACCAATGGACCGAGTCCATCTGCCGGCCGGGCGGCACTGACTATCGGGCGTCGCCGGGGTGGGAGCAGCGCCAGCATTCGGCTTGGGTGTGTTTCAGATGAAGTGCCCACGAGGCGGGCTGCGTCTCATACGACCCGTTTGGCACGGCGTGCTGGTCGGAGGACCCATCTCAGTTCATTCTCCGATCAAGCAGGAACTGCAGCGTCGGGGTGACAATCGACTCGGTATCGCCGATCCACTGCACGTGCGCGTCACCATCGAGGGGCAGGAACCGTGCACCTGGGATCGCCTGCGCAAGACGCTGGCCTGAGTCGAAGGGAGCGGCCAGGTCACCACGGCGGTGGAGCACCAACGTCGGCGCGGTGATCTTGTGCACAGGTTCCCAATCGAACGAGACGGTATCTAGTTGTTCCTGCATTTCTACGGGTGCGGCAATACGATGGATGCGGACAAAACTAGCGAGCGTGTTGGAGTCGAGGCCACTCGGGAAAAGCATGACGGCCATCGCCCGCACGTAAAGCTCGAGGTCAGCTCGGCGCAGCGCGGCCATGGCCGCTCGACGGTGGCGGACTTGGTCGCTCAGTGGACGATCGCGTGAAGGACTGACGGCGCCGTACACGACCAGTCGCCGTACTCGTTCTGGATATCGAGCCGCGAACGTGAGAACAGGCTGCGCTCCCCAGGAACTACCAAACAGATCGAGCCGATCCTCACCAAGAGCCTCCGCAACTGCCTCGATGTCGCGCATGTCGTCGTCAGCTGTGAAGTCGGTACGGTCACGATCTGACAGGCCGCAGCCGTGGCGATCGTACAGAACGATCGTGCGGTGTTCAGCGATGGGACCGAGAAAGGTCATCACACCTGGTGCTGACTCCCACCACTCGAGGTGGCTGATTACGGTAGGTGCAATCACCAGCGCGGGTCCGCTGCCCAAGGTGCCGTAGGCGGTCCGCGCCCCGTCGGCACGGGTCGCGTAGCGGATGTCGAATCGTGGCCTGGTTCGTGCGCTCGCGGCGTGGCCGCGAGCAGCCGCCAGCAGGGCTGCCGCATCGCTCGCCCCCATGCCCATGCCGGAGCACAGCATCCGCAGCGTGCTCGGCCGCGGCGAGTGATTGATGCCGCGTTCGAGATCGCTGATAGCGCGCACGCTCAACTTGGCGCGCTCGGCTAGCTCTTCTTGCGTCAGACCACATTCGAGTCGCTGTTGACGCAACAACTCGGCGAACGCCAAAGCTCCCACCCGCCGCGGATACTAACAAGCCGCGCCCCAGGCGCACGAGCGGATATGTGGGCGATACGTGGCTTTATTGCCTGGGCCAGCAGCACAGCCCAGCGGGAGACTGGGCAGGTCATGCATACACAACCCCCTCCACCCGCCCCGGCCGCCCCGCTGGCTGCGACGCTGCTGAACATGATGACCGGCTACATGATCTCGCAGTCGATTTATGTTGCCGCCAAGCTCGGCGTCGCCGATCTCGTCCAGAACGGCCCCGTGCGCTACGAAACGCTGGCCGCGATCAGCGAGTGCCACGCGCCGAGCGTCTATCGCTTGCTGCGTGCGCTCGCGAGTGTGGGCGTCTTTACGGAGACGTCGCCGGGCTGTTTCGGGTTGACGCCGCTGGCGGGGCTGCTGCGCGCGGCCGCACCTGACTCCATGCGCGCGCTGGCCATGGTCTACAACGAAGAGTCCTATCGCGCCTGGGGCGACATGCTCTACGCGGTGCAAACAGGTCGGCCCGCATTCGACCGCGTCTACGGCGTGCCAGCGTTTGAGTACTTCGGCACCCATCCGGAAGCTAACGCAGTGTTCAACGCGGCAATGATCGACTGGACCAAACGCGTCGCTGGCGCGGTCGTCGGGGCCTCCGATTTCAGTGGGCTCGGTACCGTCGTCGATGTGGGCGGCGGCCATGGCGCCCTGCTCACGGAGATTCTGCGGTCCCATAGGAAAGCGCGAGGCATCCTGTTCGACCAGCCACATGTGGTTGCAGACGCCGGAGCGTTCCTGCAGACGTCGGGCGTCTCTGATCGGTGCACGTCTGTCGGCGGCGACTTCTTCGAAGAGGTACCTGCAGGTGGCGATGCATATGTGCTCGCGCAGATCCTGCACGATTGGGACGACGAGCAGGACCTCGCGATCCTGAGCCGCTGCCGCGCCGCGATGTCCGGCCGCGCGCGCCTGCTCGTCGTCGAGATCGTCCTGCCGGAGACGGAGGAACCGAACTTCGGCAAATGGCTCGACCTGCACATGCTGGCGGTCACACGCGGTCGCGAACGGACCGCCACAGAGTATGGTGACCTGCTAGGCAGAGCCGGATTTACCGTCACAAGCGTCGTGCCCACGGATACGGGTACGAGTGTCGTCGAGGCGGTGCTCGCGTGAATGCGGCGCGGCGACCCGAGAAGCATCAAGGCACTGCGGCGCTGGCTCGCCCACACGTTGCAGCGACTCGCATCCACAGCCGAGCCGACGCCGCGCATCGTAGATTCGCAACCTGTGCGACTCACTGTGGTCGAGTGAGTCGTGGCCGTTCGTTGGCTTAACCATTCGCGGCGTTCGGTTTGAGCGGAGGAATTGGTGAAGTGACCGTGGCGCTGGTGTCCAGGGTCGCCCCGTGACCACCAGACCACCGCCTGAGCGGCTCGAGGATCGTCACTATGTGACGCTGCTCCTGCGCTTGCTCGTCGACAGCGAGGGCGCAGTCGTACACGGCGAGGTCATGCGGGTGATGGACAGCAACGAGCACTCCGTGCGGTTCCGCGGGAACGACGGACTGCTCGAGGCAGTGCAGGCATACCTGGCGTCTGAAGCGGGCCCGTCGGGCAGCCGAAGAACTAACGCATCAAAAGACTGAGGAGAGCTAACCATGAAGCGTACGCACTGGATAGGCTGGCTGCTTGCCGGCCTATTGGTCCTACAGAACACCGCAATTGGACTCGCCGCGCCGGACGGCGCCAACCCACTAGACGGGCGCCTCCTGCAAGACAGCAAGGGCGCGTCCTACGTGTACCACGCGGGAGTGAAATTCACGCTCGAATTGGCGGAGTTGGGCGATCAGGTGATCGAGGCCATCCCGGCCGCCTCACCGACCCAGTGGGCCGCGCTGTTTGGCGGCGCCCCAACGTTGAGGCAGTTGCCGTCGCCCGTGAATCCCGAGCCATTCCCAGGCTATTCCTGATCAGACGAACACGGTCGCCCCGCACCAAGACAAGGCGTGGGACAGGCAATGGCGTGGGCACTATCCACAAGGGAGATGGGATACGGGTACCACATGTCCGGATCCCAGGCAGTGATGCCCTTACCCGAGCGCTCAGCAGCTGGTGACAAAGGAGACGGGTCTCGTATGCGCGTGAAATGCCGCGAGGTCGCGCCGCGATGACGTGAAGCGCAGCGCCCGTCACGCCGCGCACGAGCAGCCAGAAAGGTGTGGGGTACGGGTACCACCTGCCCGACCTTGACCCGTACCGACTCAAAGTCCAGCTCGAAGCCGCCTAGCGCACACTTGCCGCTCGCGCCGTTGGGTCGGATTCTTATGTGAGGCAACCGTGAGCCGTCAGTCGGATCCTAAAGTGAGGCATCACGAGCCAGTTGGTTTCAGAATTGGTTTCAAGCCACTCGATCTCGACGCGTAGTGTGCGGAATGAAATGAGATGCATTGAAACCAATTTCTGAACGAGGTCGACGACACGGGGTCTGGTTGAGGTCGACGCGCTGCCCGTGCGAAACGCGGTGTGCTGTGACTCGCGCCTCGAGCAGGGAGGGGCGGAGTCTGGACCGTCGTTCGCTGGCCACGCCGACGTTGACAACGAGTTCGAACCTCGTGGGCTGCTCGAAGAGTATGCTGGCCGGCTGTTCACCACGCAGGATCTCGTCCACGTTGTCCCCCGAGTCGTTCCAGTTGTCCCCGAGTCGTTCCAGTTTCGCAGCAAATTGGCAGCAGATGGCACCGTGGCAACATCGGTTGACCGAGCTGATCCGCGCGTGCTCGAGGCTCGCCAATCAGTTGGCCTGCCAAGCGCAACCAGGCGTTCCAAGCCGATAGCGCAAGACTTCAGATGGACAGATTGACCACGCGGGCTAAACGTCGAATAGTGACGGCATCGCGTACTTGCCGGCGGCTGATCGCAGAGCTTCGCGCGGGTTGCCACCGACCAGAGTCGCTGTCACAACTGGCGGCGCCGAATAACTCGAGACGGTCACCCCTTCTCTTACAATAGAGGCGTTACAATTGAAGTGCCCGGCACGGAATCGGCTGCGCCGGGCTGTCGATCCTCCCACCTTCGTTCGACGTGTAGATAGGGAGGCAATGCTACACTCCGGGGCTCCCGATCGCGCCGAGCCATGGACGAGGAGTTTCGCTGCTGCGAGGTCTTATGAGAACGCTCATTGTTTCCGAGTTCGTGTCGCTGGACGGAGTGATGCAGGCGCCAGGTGGAAAGGACGAAGATCGCGACGGAGGGTTTGAATACGGCGGCTGGACTATCCCCTTCTGGCACGATTCAATCGGTGAGTCTTTCGCTGCATTCATGCAGGATTGCGACGCCTTGCTGCTCGGCCGGCGAACATACGTCACTCATGCCGAGGCCTTCGAGTCGATGCCCGCCGGCGATCCGTTCGGCGACATGATGAACAGGCCGAAGAAATACGTCGTGTCCAAGACGCTCGAGCAGCCCATCTGGCGCGATACGACGATCATCCGCGACAACGTCATCGATTCCATCCGCCTATTGAAGGACGAGCCCGGCAAGAACATCCTCACCGATGGCAGCAGCCAGCTCGTCCATGCCATGATCGCGAACGACCTTGTCGATGAGCTGCACCTCCTCGTCTATCCGCTGATTCTCGGAACCGGGAAGCGCGCGCTCCCGAATGGGTCGCACCGAATCTTCGCGCTGAAATCCGCAACGCCCTATCCATCGGGAGTCGTTGGACTCCACTATGTGCGGTCCGATAGCTGAACGGAGTATTCGGATAGCTCGGGCTGAACGTGGGTGACGCGCACGCAGCTGCCCGTAAGTGCGAGCATGCCCGCAGAGAACACGACTCTGCCATTCCGGCGGAACATCTGCATGCCAAACTAGTTGCGAATTGGAACCATCCGCCGAACCGGACAAACTGGAAGGATGTGCCTGAGCCGACTATCGCGAGCAACTTCTGCCCTCGTCTGAGTGTGAGCCCCAGGTCGCGGACTATTGCCAGGCGGTCGAATTGCCTGCCACGGCCGCGGGCTTCGTCAAGCACCTGCAGGAAAGGCTGACAACGACCGCCAAGCGGGTCGACGCTGCGCTGCCGTCGAGCGGCCCCGTAGTCATCAACGACAAGGGCGAGCCGGTGATCCAGGATCACTGGCCCGCCCTGCTGCTGGTGGCGCTGTCGATCAAGGCTGGCACGATCTCAGCCGCACCAACTGCTACGACGGCTCGGGTCGTATAGCCGCCGCAATCGGCTGTACCAGGCGTTTCGTGAGTTGGGTCGCGTGGTCCGAACGATCGTTCTGCTGGAGTTTCTGAACGACGCCAAGCTGCGGGAGCAGATCACCGCGACCACGAACAAGGTGGAGGCCTACAACGGCTTCGCCAAGTGGCTGAAATTCGGCGGCGAGGGCGTGATCGACACTGTCGACGCGGTCGAACAAGAGAAGCACCTCAAGTACAACCATCTCGTTGCCAATGCCGCGGTGATCCAGAACGTCATCGATCTCATTCGCGCCGTGCGCGACCTTCAGGCCGATGGCTACTTCGTTCGCCGTGAGGATCTTATCCAACTCAGCCCCTACCAGACGAGACGACTCAAGCGCTTCGGCGATTACACCCTCTCGTTGGGGGCACCCGACCCGTTCGAGACTGACCTGGTCGTGCCCTTTCCGATTGAAGAGACGGCACAGCCGGCAGCAACGGCGTGAGACGCCTCGGATCAAACGTTGACAACAGCAGGTGGCAAGCAAAACGCGACGAGGCGCAAGAGCTTTCGGGGCAAGGCAAGTACGAGCAGGCGGACCATGAGTACCGAGCTGCGCTCCGCCTAGCCGAAGCAGCACTTGGTCCGCTCCACGAGGATGTGCTGGAACTCCTGGAGTTGCTAGAACATCTGCAGTACTGCGACATCGGGGATTGGTCTCGGTCGATTCCCATAAAGACGGCACTCATGGAGCGCCACGAGGCGATACTCGGCGCGGGCCATCCGGATCTGGCGCACGACATCCTTGGGCTCGCGCAGGCACACGACCTGAGCGCCTACCAGAGCTCCGACGAGCGGAACAAACGCGAACACGTCCAACGCGTAGCTCGGTACTACCGTGTCGTAATAGACGCCCTGGACCGAGGCACACGTCGGTTCAGCGAGCGCTCCGCATGCCGCGCGAGCCGATCGAAGCCAGACGCAGCGTCTCGATCCGACTGCACGTTCGTAACAGTTTCGAAAAGGGGGAGTATGCTGGCAGCAGTCCTTATATTTTGTGGACAAGCAGGGGGACGGGCACATGAAGTTGTGGCTTCGTGCGACGCTGCGCGTGTGTATCGTGCTTGGCGGGTGTCTGGCAGCCATGGGCAGCCCGGCGAGCGCGCAACCAGCGATGCCGGTCAAAGATCCGGCCGGGCGCGAATGGATGACATACGGCGGCAATCTGTTCAACCAGCGGTTCTCGTCCCTGTCGCAGATCAACACAAGCAACGTTGGTCAGCTCAAGGGCGCCTGGACGTACAAGACCGGCGCAATGAGCGCCGCCACGTCCTTCGAAAGCTCGCCCATCGTGGCTAATGGCGTCCTGTATCTCACCGGGCCACACAGCCAGGTCTATGCGCTCGACGCTAAGACCGGCGAGGAGCGGTGGAAATACGCGCCCGAGATGCGCAACATCGAGGCGCTTCCTCTGTGCTGCGGGCAGGTCAATCGTGGCGTCGCCATTGGTGAGGGAAAGGTCTTCGTCGCCCGGCTCGACGCCCGCCTGGACGCGCTCGACCAGGCAAGCGGCCAGGTGCTATGGAGTACGCAGGTCGACGACCCACGGGCGGGCTACACCGAAACCATGGCGCCGCTGTACCACAACGGCAAGGTCTTCATCGGCGTCTCTGGGGCGGAGTACGAGATCCGAGGCCACATCAGCGCCTACAACGCCGCTGATGGCCGCCAGCTGTGGCGATTTTTTACAATTCCCGCCCCCGGGGAGTTCGGCAACGACACCTGGCCCCAAGATTCCGATTGGTGGCAGTACGGTGGTGGGTCAGTCTGGCAGACCCCTGCGCTCGACCCAGATCTTGGGCTGCTGTACATCACCGTCGGTAATCCGAGCCCGGACCTCGACGGCAGCATTCGCCCGGGCGACAACCTGTTCACCGAGTCGATCGTCGCCCTGGACATGAACACGGGCAACCGGCGTTGGCATTTCCAGCAGATCAAACACGACATCTGGGACCTCGACACGGTCAGCCCGAACATCCTTTTCGACGTTGACATGGGCGGCCAGGCCGTCAAGGGGCTCGGCCAAGCCGGCAAGACCGGCTGGGTGTACCTGTTGAACCGCGAGACGGGCGCACCGCTGATCGGGGTGAACGAGGTTGCCGTGCCGCAGAACGACTGGCAGCGCACCGCGGCGGCCCAGCCTGTGCCCGTGGGTGATCCGTTCGTCCCACACGCATGTCCCGAGCAGATCGGCGCCTACCCGATGGGCGGCGTTTTCACCCCCTTCGAGCAGGACCCGGTCCTGATCTGCCCCGGTGCCAACGGGGGGTCGGAGTGGTCACCAGCGTCATACAGCCCGCAAACAAACATGATGTACGTATGCGGCATTCACCAACCGCAAATCTGGACAGCCAAGCCCGAGAAGCTCGAGCAAGGTACCCTCCGCCTGGGCAGCGCCTTTGTGACGCCGCCAGGCGGCCGAACGTGGGGCACGTTTACCGCGATCGACGTGCGCACTAACAAAATCGCCTGGCAGCGCAGCGGCGACCGGGATGCCGATTTCCAGCACATGTGCATCGGCGGCTCCATGGCCAGCGCCGGTGGACTCGTCTTCGCCGGTGAAGGCAACGGCAACTTCAACGCCTACGATGCGCGCACCGGCAACGTGCTGTGGCAGTTTCAAACCGGCGCCGGGGTCAATGCGCCGGCGGTCACGTATGAAGTGGACGGCGAGCAATTCGTGGCTCTCGCCTCGGGCGGCAACTTCCAGCTGAATTTCCCGCGTGGCGACACGTTGTGGGTGTTCTCGCTGCGTGGTCAACTGCCGCCGGCTCCGGCAGCCGAGGTGCCCAATCCTGTGCAGCAGGAAGCCGCCCTGGCGATCAGCACGCCAGCGATTTACGACTTCGGCTACCGCCCGGGCTGGATTCTGGTGCCGCCGGGTACGACGGTTACGTGGACGAATGAGGGTCCCACCGTGCACACCGCGACTGCCGATGCCGGTCAGTTCGACTCCGGCATCCTCGAGGCGGGGGAGTCGTACTCGTTCACGTTTACCGAACTCGGCTCGTATGACTACTTCTGTATCCCGCACCCCTTCATGCGCGGCAAGGTCATCGTCGACGCCAACGCTCCATCCCCCTCCACGGGGCCGATGGAGCCCGGTCCGAGCGATGCGCCCGAACCACAACCCGCGCCGGGTGAGTAACCGTGCACTGGATAATCCGCGTGTCCCTCACGGCAGGCCTAGTGATGCTGAGCAGCCTGCCCACCAGTGCCCAGCGGATCGACGATGCGCCCACCATAAGGCAGCATGTCGAGGCGGCGTTGCCCGGCTCGCTAAATCGTGACTTGGACCAGCGTGTCACGCGCGCCACGATCGATGAAACAGGCGACGTAACCGTGGTGTTCGCGCTCCGCTCGGCCGACGAGATGGAGCGCGTGCGCAACGCGGCCCTTGAAGATACGTTGGCCGCGCTGCGAGCAGTCTATTCCTCACCTGAGGCCAACCGGGTCACCTCAGCAACCGTGCTCGGCACGTTCTCGGTGATTGGCAAACGCGGCACCGCGCGCGAGCAGCCCGTGCTCCGCGCAGTGCTCTCGGCCGAACGAGCTCAGGCGCTGAGTTGGCCGTCTATTCAGGCCGAGGAACTGCCGACGCTGGTTGAAACGTGGTGGCTGATGGCGGCCTTCGGCGATACCGCGAGCTTGCGGGGCGGCACCAGTAGTGCGCCTGAGCCTGAGGAAGCACCCGTGGACTCTGCGTCAGCGCCGCCGCAAGCGGTCATTCGTGTCGATGCCGAAGGTCGGCCGCACGTGCCCTTGGACGTGCCGCAGGTCCGGCATCAACTCGACCTGGCGCTGCTGCACCTGAACGATGCACTCTTCGCCCTATCAGGTAACGACGTACGGATCGCGCGTTCGCAGTTCAAGCAGTTTTTCGAGGAGTGGGACCGCGTCGAAGAAGAGATGGGCGAGTGGTACCCGGCGCAGTACCAAGCGCTCGATCTCGAGCTCGAGCGTGCCGAAATCGCGCTTTTGCACCGGCAGCCCGAGGACCTGACGGGTGCCCGCTTGGCGTTGCTAGCGCTGCGCGCGGGCATTCTCGAGGTCGCGCGGGACCTCGAAGCGGGCTAGCGGCGCAAAACGAGCGGGACGGATTAATCGAGTATCGGCAAGATTGGGTGCTGCTCGGCGGCGGGGCGAATAGTTCGAGTGGGTCGTCCGGGTCGAGAGGAAATGCGTATTGGTCGCCGCTGTGCGCTACCCGAACACGGCAAGGGACCGCGCCCGCGAGGCTGTCCGCGAGACCTGGCAAGACGTTCCCAGCCAGAGCGAAGTTGGGGCTCCACGTCCGGCCGCGGTACTCGGGCCGTGAGCGCATGTCATAGCCGAAGCGGTAACTCGGCTCGTAGTCTTCCCAGCGGCCGCCCGTAGATCCGTACCGGCTCTCCCAGCGCTGCCGGTAACGCGGCATCGCCTCGTTCCAGCCGCGAACGTCGACATCGCCCTCGCGTTCGACGCGCGCCTCCTCGCGGCGCGCGGTGCCGGAGACCTGCTCGGTTTCGGTCACCTGGCGCTTGCCGACCCCGACCTCCTCGTACACCACCGCCTGCTTTTCGACGTCGACACGTTCTTCGCGCACGAGCACCTCTATTGTTCGCTCCGCGCCGGCCTCGATCGGACGATCGCTGGGGTGGCGCTCGACCGGGTGCCGACTCAGCTTGAGGGTTGGCACGCGTGGTTGGTTATCCCGCCCGGCTCGGCGCGCGGTCCACCCAGTCAATCCGCCGGTGTTGGTCCTCGAGCTCGACCAACGAATAGAGGACTCGGATGGCGTCCCGTACGTTGTGCGCGTCCTTGGCCGTGAGCGCATCGACGGCACCTGGGCCGCGTGCCTCGAATTTGTCCGGGTCGGCGCCTCGCTCGTACGCAGGACCCGTGTCGAGACCACGCAGCGCAGCCGTGAGGCAGTCGCGCACTGGGCGTCAGGACTAGAGCCGGTTTATCTGCAGGGTGCGTTGGCGCGCACCGGGCGTCATATGTCTGGGGCGACTATCGCGGCCCCTTGACAGGGGCAGGTCACAACCGCGGCCCGCCCGCACGCGCATGGCGCTTTGCGCAAGCCGACGCTGGGCTGCGGGAGATCTGGCCGTGACCGCGCAAGCGCGTTGTGCCGCGGCAGCACAAAGTCCGCGAGGTGCCTCTTGATTGAGGTCCAACCCCGGCGGGTGCGCCAGCCGAGAGTGTCCGCTGCCGACACGCGGGCATGCGATTGGCCTCAGAGCCCGCGGCGCCTGCCCTTTTCACCCATCTGACCTTCGGGCACGGCCATACTGGATCAGGACGAAAGGTGATGGCTTACGCCCCGCAGCCGGCCGTAGACCATGACAGGCCGATGAAAGGATTCCGAGGCATTATTTTCGACGTAGACGGCGTTCTGGTCGCCTCGCCGCACGAGCGTGCCTGGCGGGAATCGATGCGCGACCTGATGGCGACCAAATGGCGAGCCGTCGGCAGTTACCGACCCGAGCAGTTCACCACGGCCGTCTACCAGGAGTACATCGCTGGTAAACCGCGCCTGAGCGGCGCGCGCGCGGCTCTAGAGTATTTCCACGTTCCCGACGCCGAGCGGCGATCCCTTGAATACGCGGAACAAAAACAACGTCGACTAGAAGAGTTGATCGAAGTGGGCGAGTTTGTGGCCTTTCCTGACGCACTGCGCTTCGCGCTCGCGTTGCGGGAGCGAGGCTTCCGACTTGGCGCCGCCTCGTCATCGAAGAACGCGAATTTGTTCCTCGCACGCATCCAGCTGGACGCGTCCGCGCAGGCGGCAAGGGCGGCCGAGCGGCCATTTGAAAGGCTGTTCGATATTTTCGACGCGAACGTGTGTGGGCATGATCTGCCGCACGGCAAGCCCCATCCCATGATCTTCAGCCTCGCTGCAGAGGAATTGGAGCTGCCGCCAGAGGCATGCGTGGTGGTGGAGGACGCCGCGGTTGGCATCGAGGCAGCCAAGAGTGCTGGCATGGCTGCACTGGGCGTCGCGCGTCTGGGAGATGAAGCATTGCTGACGGCCGCCGGCGCCGACCTGGTCGTCACCACACTCGATGAGGTGGCACTCGAGCCGCTGTTTAATGGTCGCCTCACACGTTCGTCGGCGGACAGGCTGCCGTGAGCAGCCGTCGTATCGAGGATTGGGTCGATGTGATCCTCGCACCCACAGCGGAGCCGGGCTGGCTTCTCCGACATGAAGGCTACGATGCGGTTCGCGAACAGCAGGTCGAGTCGCGGTTCGCCGTCAGCAATGGCTTCGTTGGCGTCCGCGGATCCCGCGCGGCAAGCCGAGGTCCGGTGTGGGTCTCGTGGCTACGATCGCTGAGTTGGGCAATCTGGCCGCGCACATTCGTGGCCGGTCTGTTTGATATCCCTGACGTCGATCCACCCACCCCTACGCTCGTGCCGGCACCCGAGTGGCTTCGCTATCGAGTGTCTCTCGAGGGCGAGCCGCTCTTCCTTCGCTCGGGCGAGCTGCTCGCCCACCGGAGAACGCTCGATCTTCGACGGGGCATTCTGCTGACCGACTGGGACCAGCGCGATCCGAAGGGTCGCACGATGCGCTTGCGCAGCCTGCGGCTCGTGTCGCTCGCGAACCGGTCTCTTGCGATGCACCTCGCCGAGATCGACATCGATCAGCCGGCCGAGGTCACCCTTGACGCCTGGCTAGAACTGCTCGGGGCAGGCTTGGAGCCCGTGCGGTCGACGAAGCACCTCGCGGTATGGCGTACGGCGCGGATGGGTCATCGCCTGGCGGTCGCGAGCGCGGGGGCGGTCCACGCCGACGGCACGATCATCCGACCTCAGGTCGACGGCTATCTGAACGGGACGTGGAACTGGGTAGCTACCCCAGGTAAGCCGGCCATTTTCTGGCGGCTGGTGGCGTTCGCACGCGGCGATGCACGCAATGATCCGGGCGATGCGGCGCGGGTGCACCTTGCTCGTGCGCGACGGATCGGCTGGCCCAATGTCGTCGCCAGGCACGCGGATGCCTGGGCCAGGCGCTGGGAGACCGCGGATATCGCGATCGAAGGCGACGAAGCGGCCCAGGGCGCGCTGCGCTTTGCGATCTATCACCTGATCAGTGCCGCCAATCCGGATGATGAGCGAGTCTCGATTGGCCCGCGGGGGCTGACGGGCGATGCGTATCTCGGTCATGTCTTCTGGGACACCGAGATCTTCCTCTTGCCATTTTTCACCCTTACCTGGCCCGAGGCGGCGCGAGCGCTACTAATGTACCGCTATCACACCCTACCCGCGGCGCGGGCCAAGGCCGCGCGGCTGGGCTACCGCGGCGCGCTGTACGCCTGGGAGTCGGCTAACACGGGCGAAGAAACCACCCCGACGCACGTGGTCGGCCCAGATGGGCTGGTGATCCCGATTCTATCCGGGACGCAGGAGCACCACATCAGCGCCGACATCGCCTACGCGGTCTGGCAGTACTGGCAGGCCACCGACGATAACGCCTTCCTGCTTGGAGCCGGAGCCGAGATCATGCTCGAGACGGCGCGCTTCTGGGCAAGCCGCGCCAGCCTAGAGCAGGACGGCTGCTTCCACATCCGTGAGGTGATCGGTCCCGACGAGTACCACGAGGCGGTCGATGACAACGCGTTCACGAACCTTTTGGCTGCGTGGAACCTCGAGCGAGGTGTCGAGATTGTTAGATTGCTGCGCGAGCGATGGCCAGGCTCGATGGATGAGCTCGCGACGCGCCTTGAGCTGGGTGACGCCGAAGTCGAAGGCTGGCGGACCATTGCCTCCGCCATGTACACGGGCCTGGATTCGTCTATCGGAGTGTTCGAGCAGTTCGCCGGCTACTTCAGGCTCGAGCCGATCGATCTGTCCGCCTACGAAGGGCGCAAGGTGCCGATGGACGTCGTACTCGGCCCACAGCGCACGCGACGCTCGCAGGTCATCAAGCAAGCCGATGTAGTGATGCTGCTCGCGCTCCTGCCGGAGCATTTCGATCGGGCTACCCGCGAGGCCAACTTTGATTTTTACGAGCCTCGCTGTGGGCACGGCAGCTCGCTGAGCCGAGGCATGCACGCACTGGTCGCTGCGCGCCTCGGCCAGATGGCACTCGCCGAGCGTTATTTTCTGGACACGGCGGCGATCGACTTGGAGGACACAACGGGCACGGGAGCTGGCGGCGTCCACATGGCAGCGCTGGGCGCCCTATGGCAGGCCGCGGTGTTCGGTTTTGCCGGGCTGAGTCTGCGCGAGGACGGGCTAGCGCTCGATCCCCACGTGCCGGAAGCGTGGCGTTCGCTTAGCTTCCGCGTGCGGTGGCGCGGTCGCCAGGTGTACCTGCGCCTGGAGAGGCAGACGCGGGTGGTCACCGCGCGGCTCGAGCGCGGCGAGCCCCTCAGGCTGCAAGTGGGTAGCCATACGGTCGTGCTCCAGCTGTGGGAGCCGTCGAGCACATACTGGTCGGATGCAGGGCCACGATTCGAACACGGTTCAGCTTCACGCGTCTGAAGAAACGTCTGGTTACCACTCTCGCTCTCGGGAGGCCGCAGCCACTCGCGGGCGGGTCCCTGCCGCGGAGCCATGCGGCTCAAGTTTTGTTTCCCGTTTCGGCCTCCCGCCAGGCGCCGCCTCGACCGGCTGCCTGTAAAACTCACATAGAGAGCAAGCAAGCAACGGCGCTCGTGCGCGCTCGGTTACCCGGACTGAGGTCGCGGCCTATGTCATCGGGTCGGAGCTAACGCGTGTCGCGGCCACGATCGTCGCCTTGAGGTGCTCAACCGCCGTGCTGAGTTGCCTAGCGCTGATGTGCTCGCGACCGCCGTGGGTCCCGGAACGGTCAATTCTCATCTTCGAGTTGACGACCTGGTCGCCGTACCTCGATCGCACGTCTGAGCGAGCTCACGAAGTGCTCACGGTCAAGGGGTTTCTGGAGGTAATCGTGGGCGCCGACGTTGAGCGCTCGCTCAGCGAGGTCCTGATCACCGTGCGCAGTCATCAGGAGCGTCGGCGTGTGGGGTTGCAGCTCTCCAATGCGCGCGAGTAGTTCCAGTCCGTCCATGCCGGGCATCGCGATATCGGCCACGATGGCGTCGTATGACACGCTGCGAATTCTGTCCAGCGCGTCGAGGGCAGAAGCGCTGGTCTCGACAGTCAGGTGTGCCAATCGCAGCTGCAGCATTTCCTTCAATGCGTCGAGTAATACATCGTCATCGTCGACGATCAGCACGCGAGCGTCGCTCATGAAGGCTTCCACTGCCGGTGCGGTGTTACGCAACGGGGTGACGTGAACCGTAAAGGCGACCTCATGGACTCGCGGCGCGTCAGCGCGATTCCGAGGCGAGATTGAGGCAGCGACGGATCTGCTCCAGGATCTCGTCCAGCTCGATGGGCTTGGCCAGAATGCTGACAACGTTGAGATCCTGGGGGTCCATGTTCGTGATCCAGGCACGGCCGGTAAGCAGGATGGTTGGAGCCTGGCCGCCCAGCTCGCGAACCTCGTCTCGCTCTCGCGGGCTCAACTCGATATGGCTCGTTCCCCAGAAATCGGCGAGGACGATCGGCGCACCGTATTCGTACATGGCCTGGCGTAGCGCCGAATAGGAGTCGCATGTTGAGACCTCGAACCCCTCGGCTGCTAGGAACTCGACGAGCACGCGCCGAAAATCGGCGTCGTCCTCGAGAACTAGCACGTGCGCCAGCGGCCGCGGCCGGTGAGGCAAGTGGCGCATCCGGAGAGTGCCTATGGCCCCGTGATCCATACCGAATCAACAATCGGCACTGGGCGGCACCATCATGAGAGGCGGCCCACACGGCAATCGCCGCCACAAGCCGCCGGCGCGCACCGCTGGCTCAGAACCGCCTCCAGTCGCGCCACGAGCTCCATCGGGCTAAACGGCTTGCAGATCACCCCCGCCGCACCCGCAACCAGGGCCTCACGAATGTCGTCCTCCAGGCAGCGACTCGTCACTAAAAGCACGGGTACCCCCGACCGTTCACGTATTTCGCGGCAGACAGCGAGACCCTGCTCCCATGACGGCAGCAGCGGATCGAGCAGCACCACCTCCGCCTGGGCCGGCTCGGCGCATGCGAACCAGGGCGGATACTCCGTGACTAGCGTCACGACGTAACCGTGGCTGTGCAGCGTCTGGGCGAGTAGCTCGCCAACACACTGGTTCGGGTCGATCACAAGTGCTCTGCGTAGTGGGTCTAGCGGCACGGTCCGGGGCGTCTAGGAGGGACATGCTTCGGCGGCCGCGGCTTCCGAGGGCTCGCGCGTTGCTCGCGGCTGGCCCGGCGGATACTGGCTGACCCGAGCCGTGTGCCGCGTCCCGGTCGAGCGCGCCTGCCTCCGACGCCACGTAGAGCCCGCTCGACCGCCCGCGAATGCATGGCAGATTGTTCCGAGGGCGCACTCACAGTTCCCAGGAGAAACAGATGCGTTTCGCCCGAGCAACAGCGACACCGGCCGCACAGCTGAGCGGGCGCGCGAATTGCTAGCAGCGCCTCAGTACACATATGCGCGCCCGTTACCGCGGCGGTCCGCGACTCGGACGAAGGGCCAGATGATGACCAACCACGCCACGCTCGGCGAGCTGACACAACAGGCACGTCGTGCAGCAGGCCTGACGCAGGAGGCGCTAGCGACACGCGCGGGTCTCAGCGCACGCGCGATCAGCGACCTGGAGCGCAACGTGAGCCGCTCGCCGCGCGCGGCCACGGTGCAGCTTCTGATGTCGGCGCTGTCTCTATCGGCCCACGAGCGCGAACAGTTTGAGGCGGCTGCGCGGGCGAGCGAGACCACCAGTTCGGGTATCCAAAACCAGCCGACTGCACCTGCGCGCGAGGAGACTGGACCCGGCGGCCGACGGCGCAGCATGCCCGACGTCTCTTCTCGCACCCCGCTCATCGGCCGCGCGGCCGAACTGAGGCTCGTGGAACAGCACCTCGCGGGCGACGGTCCGCCGCTGCTGGTTCTCGAAGGCGAACCCGGCATCGGAAAAACGCGGCTGCTCGAGGAGGCAGCGACTGTGGCTGCGCAGCGCGGCCTGAAAGTCCTGCACGGGACCGTGCAGGTGCCGGGGAACCAGGTGCCGCGCGATCCCGTGCTCAAGGCCCTTCGAAATGAAGTGGAAAGGCGTTCGCCTGTTCTTCTGCGGCGCGATCTTCAGGGCTGTGCCTGGCTCGTGCGCGTGCTTCCTGAGCTGACATCTGGGCCGATCGAACCGGTGCCGCCGACACCACTGTCAGCGGAGCAGGAGTCGGTCCTAACGGTCCGAGCCATTGTCCGATTTCTGACCAACATCGCCGGGCCCGCCGGTACTTTGCTTACGTTGGACAACTTGCATGGGGCCGATGCCTGCGCACTCGGCTTAGTCGCGAAGCTGGTGGAATCTGCCCGCGACGTACCGTTGCGCGTCATCGGCGCATATCGCGAAAGTGACTGCAGCCGGGGAGATGCGTTACCGTCTCTCCTCGGCGGGCTCGCACACGAACAACTGGTCAGCCATGTCAGACTGAGTGCGCTTTCGGTCGACGAGTCGACGGAGCTTCTGCGGCGGCTGCTCGCGGATAGACGGGTGACCGCGTCCATGTTGGACCGTGTGTTGCGCGAAACAGGTGGAGTGCCCTTTTACCTGGTGGCCTGGGGGCGCGATCTCCTCCGGCTCCAGGCGGAGCCCGCGGTTAATCACGTGCCGTGGGCGATCCGACAAAGCGTTCGCTCCCGCGCGCGCGCTGCGCCTGGCGTTTGGGGCGTCCTGGAGGAGATCGGGGTCACGGGTGGGCGGGCCAGCTACCAATTACTGGTCGCGCTCAGTGCCCATCGCCAGGCTGACGTACTGGCGGCGCTTGAGTCGGCTTCACGCGAGCGCCTGGTGGAGGAGGAGGGGCAGACGTACGGGTTCGCCTACGGGGTCATCCGCAGCGCCGTCGAGGCGGACCTGAGCCACACGCGCCGTGCCGTCCTGCGCCAGCGGCTGGCCACCTTTTTGCCACGTGAAGTGCAGCGGATGCAGGGGAACAAAGGGCCTGTAGACGAACCCGACGTGCCAGACGAACAGTCCGAGCCGAGACTTGGACGGAGCGGGGCAAGCCGCGCGCGCGGCGCCAATTCGTCTATTTCAGACGAACGTGCCTATCACCTGTCCGTGCTGAGGGGACATCGGGGTCGACAACCTGCACCTAAACGACCGTCGTCTGACATCTGACTGCGACGATCCTGCGGATCCCGGGATCAGGAGGAGCCCACACCAGTGGGCGTGGCATGGCGCACATCCAAGCCAGGCAGTGCCACGTCGATCGGCTCGGTAGTGCTCCTCCCGGCCGGCGCTTCCGCGGTCTCGAGAACGGTAAGGAAGGCGTCCACAACCTGGGGATCGAACTGAGTTCCCGCGCCCTGACGCAGCTGCTCGCACGCTTGCTCAAGGGTGAGAGCCGGCCGATAGCTTCTCGGGGCCAGCATGGAGCCGTACGCGTCAACCACCGCCACAATACGAGCCGCGATGGGGATGGCGTCCCTCTTCAGCCCATCGGGATAACCCTCGCCGTCATAGCGCTCGTGGTGGTGGCGCACAACTCCAGCCACAGCCTCGAGGACGGGAATCTCGCGCACAAGATCGTGTCCGATCTGAGTGTGGGCGCGAATCAGCTCGCGCTCCGCCTCCAGAAGTGGGCCAGGTTTATTGAGGACTCCGTCACTCACGCCAATGTTGCCGATGTCGTGAAATAGAGCGGCATAGTAGACCACGCTGCGCTCATATTCAGATAGCCCAAGGTGCTCTGCAACGCGACTAGCTAGCCGGCAACCGGACTGTTCAAAGCGTCCAGTGTGCTGACTCCTAGCTGCCATCGTCGCGGCTAACACCGTGACGATCGACAGGTATGCCTCCTGCACCTCACGCTGCAGGCGTGTGTTCTCTATGGCCACCGCGGCATGACTCCCCACACTCAGCAACACCTCAGTGTCGTCCTCATCGAAATCCCCTGCGGCTTTGTCAGCAACGATCACCACGCCACTGATGTCGCCCCGAAGAACAACTGGTGCCGCTATGCAGTTACGGAAGGATTCGCCTCGTCGAGGGCGCTCCTGCAGCGACGACAGTTTGCTGCAAGCTGTAACGCCGTCGTCCTCGAGCGCCGCACGGCACAACCCGACGATGAAACTCGACGGTTGTGCCGCCGGATAGCCGTTAACGTCGACCGCGGCCGGCACACGCCACGGGCCATTCTGGCCCTGTGACGTGACGTAGAGCCCTCTGGTGGCTCCTGTAAGCGTGAGGCACGCCTTGAGCACCAGTTCGTAGATATTGGCGCCGAACAGCGAACGGTGGATCTCTTTGAGCGCGGCTGCAAGCGCCCCGGCGCTGTCACGCTGGTGCTGCGCGCGCGCACGCTCGTGCTCAAGCTCGCGGCGCTGTGTGGCAAGCTCCTGACTTAACCGCTCAGTACGTTCGCGTGTCTGTGTCAGCTCGTCGCGGGTGGCGGCGATCTGCTGCTCCAAAGAGAGGTAGATCTCGCGGTAGCGCTCGCCTGCCTGCCGCAACTCAGCCAGCACGGGATCATTGAGTGCAGGCTCGGCGTCCCGCGCTTGCCTGGAACTTCTCTTATGGCTTGAAGCCGTCATAGGGGTCTTCCTCCTCGTCGCCACGGGCCCCGCCACACGTAATCAGCATTGCACAGCGTGCCACATGCATCGTCAGGGGTTCGCGGGGAGCACATGTGGTGTTATCGAATGCTCCTACAGCTTGGGGGAAAACCGCACATTTGCGAATGGCGCGACCTCGCAGGAATTGAGCACAGGGAACAGACGCACCAGGCTGACGAAAACGACCACGGTCCAGGTGCAGCTGCAGGGATACCGCGGCGAGCGGGTGCGCGGCTTGCGTTCCCATAACTTGAAAACAGACCCATGCAAGAAGTCAAGCGATACCAGCTGTATCGGGTCCGGCATCGCCGCCCACGAGGTCTCCTGGCGCGCGTCCTCCGATGGCTGCGCGGCTACTGACGCGAAAGTTTCCTGAAGGGCAACGAGCGGTATCGTGGCGCTCGCACGGCCGAGCCGCTGGGCCGTCGACTTGCCAACCGGGCCGATGCTAGCGGCCGTCTCGAGCTTGCATCTTGGAGGCGCCTCGGGCAGGGCCGTGGACGTCAGGCCGGTGGCGCTTCCGGTTCCTGGCGAGGGAGCGGCTCTGCTGGTCGGCCGGCGACTTGAGCGGCACTCGGTCGGGCCACGTCCGGGGTGGGCTGCGCCGGGCCACTGCTCCGCTTGCCGTCTGCTTTAACGCATCGGCTTTCGGAGCTCCAGCGACCGCGCCCGAGATGCGCTCGGTGGCGTTTCGAACCGGCTCTGGCGCATTTGCGAGCCGCCTACGCACGCGATTCTTGCAGCGATGTCGCGAACAGTTGACGGAATTCGCGCAATCGCTCAGCGTAGTCGCCAGGCGAAAGCAAGCGAGCATGCGATCTCGAGCGGGCTATTGGTGGTCACCGCGACGACTCCAGCTAATAGTCGGCCTCTGACCGCCACCCACACCATAGACCTATACGTACTATCCGAGCCCGCCCAAGACGAACGCGCCACCCTAGTTTCCGCCTAGATCCAGCATCGAAGAGACAGAGGCTGGCTGTACATGCTTTGACCCGAGAGTTCGCGCAACTGCCCCGCTCCGCCGAGACCGTCTACGGCTTCGCCGCCGGCCTCTACCCGACCGACCATCCGACCCTGCCCGATGCGAACGACGAGTCCCTCGATCGATCAGCGAAGCGCCAGGCTTGACGCAGGGTCGCATGCGCCGCGCTGTGCAGCGCGCCACTCCCAGCCCGCATGGGCGCACACCGGCCATCGCGAGATCATCCAGGCGGAGCTCGCCTAACGTGGCAGGGTGCCACGGATGACCTCCTCTGCAAGCCCGACTCTGCGGCGCGCTCGCCGGCGAGGGCAGCCTGCCTTGGTCGTGGCCAGCTGCGGCTCACACTCCTTCTCAATCGATCACCTGGCCGCACGACGAGTGACGATCGCACCGGTCAACGTGCTCGCCTCATCCGAGGCCAGGTACGCGATCAGCCTGGCGGTCTCGGCGACCGATGGCGGCCGACGAAGGAGGCCCTCGAGGCGACGATCTCCTGCATCTTCTCTTTCGGCATCCCCGTGGCCTGCCCGGCCATCTCGTAGGTTTGCCGCATGGTTCGCGCCTCGGCCATCCCCATGGAACGGACGCACACGACTCGGACCCGGAAGAACCAAGCTCGGTCGCGAGGCATCTCGCCAAGGACTCGACCGCTCCGTACGTGGCTCCGACGGCTGATAGGTTCGGCGACAGTACCCGTGACGGAGTCGCGCTGAGGAAGACGAGGACGCCGGATTGTGCGCCGGCTATCGCCAACCCGGCTAGCCATCGCCCTGGGCCTGATCGGACATGGCGAAGGCGATCGCCTGCTCCAGACCCATCGCGCGGCCCTCCTGCCAGACGGCCGCCGCACCCGCGTCGCCCAGCGCCGCGCGGGCGGGTCGCAGCCAGCGCTCGAGCATGGCCTGATCGACCGGCGCCAGAGGCGAACCGATCGTGTCGCGCAGCGCCGCCGCGGCGCCAGCTAGCCGCAATGCTGGGGCAGCCCGGCCGTGCCCCGCGGCCAGCGTGGCCAGGCCCTCGAGCGAGTAAGTGATGCCGAGCGCGTGCCCGAGGACCCGGAAGATGTCCAGCGCCTCATTTAGCGCCCCACGCGCTGTGGCGTGGTCGCCCTCCTCACAGGCCACCGCGCCCAGCTGACAAAGGACGTGCGCGGTGCCCCATGCGTCGCCTTCCCGCCGGAACAGCGCTAACGACTCGACGAGGCGTTCGCGCCGCGGCGTACTCACCCAGCGCTCGGTCGACGCGCGTGTGGTTGAAGAGCGTCAGCGCGGTGAGCCACCGGGCGCCGAGTTCCCGGGCGATCGCCAGGCCCTCGGCGAGGGCGGGTTGAGCCGCCGCGTAGTCGCCTTCGCGGGCGGCCGCGTCCCCCGCCACACGCAGCGCGTAGGCGACGCGCCAGCGATCCCCCACCTCCCGCGCCAGGGCGACGCTCTCGCCGCAGAGTGCCCGCGCCGTTCGGTAGTCGCCGCGTTGGATGGCGAGGCTGCCGGCGCCGGTGAGTGCCTTCGGCCGGGCCCAAGTGACCTCCGGCGCGGGCATGGCGAGGAGCTCTTCCAGCCACGCCCGGCCCTCGCTGAGGTGCCCACGCAGGTACCAAGACCACTGTAGCGCGCTACCCATCCGCAGGCCCGGCTCGGCCTCGCCGCGCTCGATCCACCAGCGCAGCGCCGCCCGCAGGTAGCCCTGGTCGCGCTCGAGGCGGTCCAGCCAGGCGATCTGTTCCGGCCCGCGCACTTGCGGCTCGGCCTCCTCGGCCAGCGCCCGGTAGTAGTCCGCGTGCCGCCGGTCGGGTCGCTTCCGCCTCGCCTGGTTCCCCCAGCCGTCCTGCGGACGGATCCCCGGCGGGTGTGGCCAGCCGCTCCAGCGCGTACTCACGGATCAGCTCCAGCATCCCCACACCCGCGGCTCGCCGTCCGGCGTCGTCCGCTGCCACAGCAGGCTCTTGTCGACCAGCGACGCGAGGCCGTCCAGGACGCCGATCTCCAATTCGCCAGCCGGATCGCAGACCGCCTCCGCCGCCTCTAGCGTGCACCCGCCCGCGAACACCGCCAACCGGCGGAAGAGCGCCTGCTCGGCCGGGTCGAGCAGGTCGTGGCTCCAGTCGATCGCGCCCCGCAGCGTCCTCTGCCGGGCCGGCAGGTCGCGGGCGCCGCCGGTCAGCAGCGGCAGCCGCGGCTCCAGGCGCGCGAGCATGGCCGCCGGCGGCAGGAGTCGGCTGCGCGCCGCGGCCAGCTCGATCGCCAGCGGCAGCCCGTCCAGCCGTCGGCAAACCTCGGCGACCGCCGCGGCGTTCTCCTCGGTTAGCGCGAACCCGGGCTGGACACCGCGCGCGCGGTCGGCGAACACGGCCACCGCCGGCGACCCGGACGCCCGGGCGGCATCGACCGGGCCACCAGGATCGGGCAGCGGCAGCGGGGCGACGGGCAGCTCGCGCTCGCCCCGGACGCGCAGCGCGGCCCGGCTGGTGACCAGCGCCCGCAGGCGAGGGCAGGCCTCGAGCAGCTCGGCCACCCGCGCCGCGGCGCCGAGCACCTGCTCGAAGTTGTCCAGCACCAGCAGCAGCTCCGTCCCCCGCAGCGTCGCCTTGAGGACGTCGACGAGCGGCCGGCTGCCCGCCTCGCGCACCCCCAGCGCCTGCGCGATCGCGGGGACCACGAACGCGGCATCGGCGACCGGCGCCAGGTCGACGAAGACCGCCCCGCCGTCAAAGCGGCCGGCCAGGGCCGCGGCCGCCTCGATCGCCAGGCGGGTCTTGCCGGCGCCGGGCGGGCCGGGTCAGCGTGAGGAGCCGGCCCATCTCGAGCTGGCGCGCGACCTCGGCCATCTCCTGGTCCCGCCCATGAGCGCAGAGGTGGTCATCGAGGTGTTCGCCGAAGCCGGTCCCGAATGTCGCGCGCCGGACTCGGTCTTAGCAGTCGCCTATCCCTCCAACGCGATTGCCGAAACAAGCGAGCTCAACAACCAGGCCACGGCGATCATCGTCGTCGAGTCACTGTGCTGAGCCAGGGCCGGGTTCCGGGCTGACGGCCAGGTCGTCGCCTCCAGTACTGGATTGTGCAGGGAATCCGCGTCCAGATGGAACTACCTGCCTGGGTGCGTGTCGAAGGAGTCACACATGAAGTCCTCTTCATTTCTCGTCGCGGCAGCATTCGCGACGGCGTCGCTGGTTGCGCTGATGGGTGTGCGAGCAGATCTCGCACACGCTGCGTTCGCGGGTGCGAGTGGCAAGATCGCGTTTCAAACCAACCGCGACCAGAACTGGGAGATCTACTCGATGAACCCCGACGGCTCGGGTCAGATCAACCTCACGAACAACCTGTGCCTCGACGCGCACGCGGCCTGGTCCCCCGACGGGACGAGAATCGCATTCGTGAGCAACCGCCAATTCTGCGGCTCGAGCCAGACGGACCTGTGGTTGATGGGAGCGTCCGGAGGCTCACCGACGAAGCTGACCGACATAGCGCATTCGCCCACCTGGGCGCCGGACGGACGGAGGATCGCCTACCTCTGTGGGCAGATGAGCGTGTGCGTGATCAACGCCGACGGGACCGCATGACGACCGAGTCATCCGTCTCCTGGAGACGCTGCTCGATCCTGGTGGCTTCGTTCACGACTGGACGAGCCGCGAGTTACACACCCGCGTCGTCGCTCGGCATCGCCTCGCCACCGACGACTACCAGCGCAGCCAGCTTCGATATGACCTCAGTAAGCTCCGCGCCAACGGCCTCGTCGAACGACTCGGCAAAACCCGACGCTACCGCCTGACTCCCACCGGGCTGAAGCTCGGTGTATTGCTGGTCAAGCTTCGACTGCGTCTGCTCGGCCCACTCGTCAGCCTGATCCATCGGCCACACACCAGCGGCGTGTCACGGCATACCAACTCGGTCGACGCTGCCTACCGCGAGGTCGACACAGCTCTGGATCATCTCGCGGCAGCTCTCAGCCTCCATTACGCAGCGTAAACAAAATCCTCACCCCATCACCTGCAAATGCCTAGCCTGGTTCTGGGCGGCGTCCCAGAACCAGTGGCCCTGACGGGGCAGTTGAGACATCGACAACAACGTTGTCGATCCTGCGGCGTAAGCGCCTAAGGCCTCGTCAGCCGTGGCCATGGCACGAACCACCATCAAAACGAAACGACGGCTGTGCCATGAAGCCACGCGCCGGTTTCGCGGCCGAAGATCAGGCGCGTGTGCCCCCCTCCCCCGGTGGCATCTTCGGCCGCGGCCCTGTACGGCCTTCCGTTCTTCACCTCGGAGTAGGGCCGACCATGCAGAGCGTCATGGCGCCCACGCAGCACCCACGCAATTGCCGCGCGCCGAGTGGTATGCTGGCGCGGCGCCTGACTGGAGGCCCCGTCGGAACGGGAGCATGAGCACAGAGCCGTATGGGTTCGGAGACCTGCTGCGTCGCTATCGAGTGGCGGCTGGCCTGACTCAGGAGGCACTGGCTCACAAGGCCGGCCTCAGCGCCCGGGGATTGTCTGACCTGGAGCGTGGGCTCCGGCAGTCGCCGCATCCCGAAACCGTCCGCCGCCTTGCCGACGCTCTCGGTTTGCAGCGAGCGGAGCAAGCAGCGCTGGCTGCGCTGGCGGTTTCATCGCAAACTGTCCGGACCCCAACTGGCCGGTCATGGCACGGTGCGCCGATCAACGAGACGACACCGGCCTTCCGCGACGCCAAGCACGGAAGGCTTCCGCTCCAACTCACCAGTTTTGTTGGTCGGGAACAGGAGCTCGCTGAACTGGCTCACCTGGTCGGCACGACGCGGCTCGTGACCCTTACCGGACCCGGCGGAATCGGCAAGACCCGGCTGGCCGTGGAAATCAGTCAACGTGTGGCCGAGCAATTCTCGGACGGGGTGTGGATTGTCGAATTGGCCAGTCTGGCGGATGCACGGCTTGTGCCTCAGGCCGTCGCCTCAGCGCTTGGTATTTCCGAGCAAGCCCGTCGACCGCTCATCGAACTGCTGACGGACACTTTGCGAGCACGCGCGCTGTTGCTGGTGCTCGATAACTGTGAACACCTGGTGCACGGCTGTGGCGAGCTTGCGCAGTGCTTGTTGCAGAACTGCCCGGAGCTTCGCATTCTGACGACGAGCCGTGAGCCGCTTGGAGTTGCTGGCGAAAGCACGTGGCGCGTGCCGCCGCTCGGGCTGCCAGAACGGCGCAGCAGTGTGCCCTCCGAGCTGGTGGCGCAGTCCGAAGCCGCGCGATTGTTCGGCCTGCGCGCCTCGGCAGTCCTCAGCGCATTCTCGCTCCCTCAGAACGCTAGCGCCGTCGCTCGGATCTGCTGGCAACTAGATGGCATCCCGCTCGCCCTGGAGCTGGCTGCAGCGTGGGTCAGGGTGCTGTCCGTTGAGCAGATCGCCGATCGCCTCAATGATGCGCTGCGCTTATTGAGCACGGGCAGTCGATTTGCGCCAGCGCGTCAGCGGACGCTTCGGGCGACGTTCGAGTGGAGTCATTCGTTGCTGTCCGAGTCTGAGCAAGTCCTCTTAGCCCGCCTGTCTGTGTTCATCGGCGGCTGGACGCTCGTTGCGTGTGAGGAGGTGTGTGGCGACGACAGCCGAATCGAGTCGCACGCTCCGCCGAGCCTCGATCGCGAACGCATTCTGGATCTTCTCGGCCAGCTCGTCGACAAGTCGTTCGTGCTTGCCGAACCCGTTGCCGAGGGCATGCGCTACCGGATGCTAGAGCCGCTGCGTCAGTTCGCTCTGGAGCGGCTGGTGGAGCAGGGTGCAGCGTCGACAACGCGGCGGCGCCATGCCGAGTGGTTCCTGGCAATGGCAACGGACGCCGCTCGCCACTACCACCGTCCGGGTGAGATCGCCGCACTGGACCGACTCGAACGAGAGCACGCCAATCTGCAGGTAGCCTTTGAACACCTGGTCAACGTTGGCGATGACGACGCTGCCGCCTGTCTGGTCTTAGCCCTCTGGTGGTTCTGGATTAGTCGCGACCACTGGCAGGAAGCTCGGACGTCGCCGGAGCACCTTCTGGTCAAGTCGCATTTGACCATCAGAGCACCAAGGCACGCCGAGGCGTTTGCACTTGCCGGTGTAACCGCGTGGTTGCAGGGCGATTTCCGAAGGGCGAAACGTTGGGTCGAAGAAGGTCTCGCCGTAGGCCGACAGCAGGTTGAGCCGGGACCTTTGGCCGTAGTGCTCACGGTCGCGGGTCAGCTCGCCCTATCCCACGCGGAGTACGCCAACTCCCGGCAGTTGTTTGAGGAGTGCCTGCCACTCGCGCGGGCGGCGGGCGACTACTGGAACGAGACACGAGCGCTTGACGGTCTTGCCAGGCTGGCGCTGTCCGAAGGTGAGCTGGACGAGGCCACAAGGCTCTTGGAGAGTTGCGTGGATGTCGCGCGCGAGAGGGGCGACGACTGGACGGTAGCAACGGTCTTGAACACCCTTGGGGACGTGGCACGTAGTCAGGTGGAGTACCCACGCGCGAAACAGTTGTACGAGGAGAGCCTGACGCTGTTTGGGACCCTGGGTAACGACGGCCAGCGTCCAAGCCTCCTGCACAACCTCGGATATGTCGCGCTGCACGAGCAGGATTTTGGCCGATCGAGGCACCTCTTCGGTGAGAGCCTGGGACTGTTCCTACAGCGCGGAGAGCGCCGCGGTGTCGCAGAGTGCCTGGTCGGGCTTGCCTGCATCGCCGCGGCCGCGGGCCGGCCGGACCACGCGGCGCGGCTGTTCGGAGCGGCCGATGCAACCTTCGAGGCTCTTGGCACCCAGCTCTCGGCGTCGAATCGGGCGGACTATTCGCGGCACCTCGCTCTAGCAAGCACCAGCCTCAGGCCAGCAGCCTATACCGCCGCATGGGCTTCTGGACAACAGCTCTCGTTTCAGCAAGCGGTCGCCGAAGCCCTGCGTTTCACGGCGATGGACCACGAGCACGCACAGCCGACGGCTGGGAAACGTCGCGAGGAAGCTGCAGATCGCCGCGCGCACGCGGCGCGCGAGCCGGGTCCGCTGACAGCACGCGAGCTCGAGGTGGCGGAACTCGTCAGATGGGGGCTCACTAACCGTCAGATCGGGGAGAGGCTGGTAATCACGGAAGGAACAGCGGCGCTGCACGTGAAGAACGCCCTGTCCAAACTCGGGTTCCGATCGCGGGCTCAGCTTGCCTCTTGGGCCACCGAGAAAACGGAAGTATCCACAGCGTAGGCTGCGAAATATCCCGATCTGGGGGGCCCACCGCACGCCATCGAGCGTAAGTTGCCGGTCGTGAGCTCACTCATTGTTGCGCGCAAGGGTCCTCGTGGGCGCGGGCGTTCGCAGGCAAGCGCGTGCAAAGTGGTGGGAAGTGCACCTCGCACAGAAGTAGGCAGCCGGTCACCGCAGCCGATAGCGACTAAAGGAGGACAACGCCATGCAAGAGGCGACCCGTGTGAAGACAACGCCGTTCGTGGTCGGCCCAGACGATGGGGAGGCCACGTGGTTTCTGGGCACTCGGATGGTCATCAAAGCAACCGCGCAGAGCACCGGCGGGACCTTCGGGCTGCTCGAGAATCGGTTGGCGGCCGGTTTCTCGCCGCCGCTGCACATCCACCACCAGGAGGACGAATCGTTCTGGATCCTCGAAGGCAAGCTGACCTTTGTCTGCGACGGTCAGGTGTACCAGGCGGGACCGGGATCGTTCATTTACCTGCCCCGCGACCTGCCGCACACCTTCCGGGTCGACGAAGGGCCGGCGCGCGTCCTAGAGCTGGTCCAGCCGGGAGGCCACGAGCACTTCTACGTGGAGGGCGGCCGGCCAGCGCTGGACGCCTCCATTCCCGAGATCGATCCGCGTGACTTCGAGCGAATCGGCGCGCTCTTGGCCAATTACCGTCTCGAGGAAGCGGGCCCGCCGCTCCAACCCGCCGGCTGAGCGCGACAACCCAGGGACTTTGCCAACTGAGCGGTCTCGAAGACCTGTGCAGCTGTGCTGTCGACGGACTCGCGCTCTGCACCTACGACGGCCGTGCCGTTCTGTGAGATAGTGGCGGCGCGGTCCGAGGCTGCCGTTGCGGACAGGCCGGTCGTCGTCGGCGACGAAGTGCCAATAAGGGTGGTGCGCCATCAACGCCAACGAGGCCGCCATTAACGCCAACAAGAGGCTCGCTTGGCCGACGAGATTCCACTTGTGTAGATTGCCGAAAGGCATGAATCGTTTCGGCTGGCATGGCAAGCTCCTCGGCATGCTGTACTACTGCCTCCAGACCAGCAGCGGTACGACTTGTTGGCGACGGCGGTCTTTGCACACCGAACGGCGGGATTCGGTCATGACGGTTCGGCGGAGTTCGGCGAGCATAAAGTGGACGGTGGACGGCAAGACGACGGAGTACCGTGAACGGCGGGCTCCAGCTGAAGTGAGCCGGATCCGCCGCGGTGGAATCGACGAGTCCGGTTGGCTGGGGACCGGAGCGACGTAAGCGAGCTGGCCCGCCCGGATCGCGCGCCGCCTGTTGCGAGCGGGGCCTCAGGGCGCGCTCCACGTCACGTTACCTTCGGCATCCAATAGCTCGATCGTGGGGTTGCCGTCCGGGTCGACGCTTGCACGGTAGCGGACGTTTCCCTGCGCATCGGCAAGTTGCATCTGCACGACCGGACGATCGCTAGCCCCAACCCCGATGCGGCCCACCTGGATGCCGTTCGCGTTATACACGTTCACACCAGCACCACCTGGGCTAGGGGCGACGGGTTGACCTGCAGCCGCACCGCCAGACGCCACCTGGACGCGCGGGGTAGTCCCGTCAGGTCCAAGAATCTGCAGGAGTCCCCCACCGGTCGGCCGTACATCGGCTAGCACACCCTGCAAGCCGTCGGCTCTGACAATAGTCAGACCGGCCGCTGAGAGCCGTTCTACCTGAGCGGTCACTACAGCTGGCAGCAGAGCCACCATGACGAGAGCAGTCAACGTGGTCGACACCACCGATGTGACAATGGCGGTGAGGATGACAGAGCGTCGCATAGCGGTACCCCCGATTATTAGGCGCGTCGTCGCAGCACTTGGCGGCGGGTTAGTCGGACTGCTGCTGTCGTACCTGGCGATCCCGCCGCGAAGCCAGGCTGCGTAAGCCACGAAGCGGGACGATGGCGCTGCTCACGGTAGGGCGTGACCGCCGAGGACGGCCAGGCGCGGACCAGCAAAGAACTCGACCAGCGCTGGCACGGCCGCGGTGGGCTGCACGTTCAGGAACAGGGTCGGCGTCCAGCCGACCGTCGGGATCAAATCGGGATCGTGGGTGGCGTTGTAGGCGGCCACAACGTCGACCTGGGCGTTGCCCGAGAAGGCGTTGAACAGTGTGCCGCGCGCCAGGATGGTGGTGCCCTTGAAGACACTGATCAGATCGGCCGGCGTCACGCCACTCACGGCGCGGAAGAAGTTGTTCTCGGCGAAGATCTGCGACTCGATCCCTACGCCCCAGCTATAGACGTACGTCTCGGCATCGGTGATGTCGTAGAAGTTGTTGTAGACGTGGACCTGTCCGAAGCGTACGCGCGGCACGCGCTGCCCGAGGTTCTGGAACAGGTTGTGGTGCAGCGTCACGCGCAGTTTGCCTCGATCGGACACGCGGCTGTCGCTGGAGCCGATCAGCATGGTCTTGTCGTGGTCTCCCAGCTGATTCCAGGACGCGGTCACCAGGTCGGAGGCATTGGTGATGTCCAGCAGACCGTCGTGTACGACGAACGGCCGTCCGAAGTAGATCGGCTGCGCGGTGTCCCGATGATCGCCGTCGTCGAGCCGGTTGTGATCGACCCATACATGGGTGGAACCGCGAAGGGCGATGTTGTCGTACTCGGAGTTCCAGTTGCCTTCGGCACCGTCGGTTGGGTCCCACTGGGGGAAGCAGTCGAAGGCGTCAGACATCCTCAGGTTGCGAATGATCACGTTGTCGACGTTGTCCAGCCGCACCTGGGCACCGACTAACCGCGCGTCATCGCCCAGCCCAACGAGCGTCGTGTTCGACCCAACGGGAATGCTGATGCGGTCCGACTGCGCGCGCTGCGAGGCGACCCGCGCGTCCTCGAGCGGCCCGCTCGGTTCCCTATCCCGCCCCCACACGGCGGGGTCGAACGCAGCCAGGTACGCCTCGAGCGTGTAGCCATCGCGCTGGTAATCAGCGCAGGTCAGCGGCTGATTGTTGTCGTCGACGTTGGCGTTGATGGTGCCCTTGATCTGGATGATCTTGGGCGTCGAGCCCAGCTCCGTCAGCGCGTTGACCAGCTCGGCCCGCGTCTGAACAGTGCGCACGTTTTCGGGCACGGCCGCGGAGCCGCCGCTCGTGCCGGTCGAGAACGCTGCCCAGCCGTCGTTCGCGGGCAGGGTCTGCCGCGCGAAGCTGGCGGCCGTGTCACCCGCGGCGGCAGCCGGCGCAGCGGCCAGCAGAAAGTACATCGAACACAGGCACGCAAGGATGACGCTTGGACGACGCATTCGACTGCTGCTCCTTCCACAACGCGAGAGCGGCATGCCGACGATACTGCAAGGAAACTTGCCGTGTCTACGGTATCCGGCTGGTTGTTCTTGCGTCAGCTCGGGAAACCAGGGTCCGAGATCGCGCGAGTTCCGACTCAGCAGCTGAACCTGACTTCCGGCCCGCCAAGCAGACGGCGAAAGCCGTCGAGCTTTGGCTCGTAGCGCCAGTGCTGCCCAACTGGCAGCCGTGTGTCGAGTTGCGCCAGCATCGGCGCCGGCGCTTGGCCTAGCACGGCGCCTCAGGATAAACGAAGTCGCGCGGACTGCGATAGCGCCCAACTACCTTCGGGCCCGCGGGAACGACTTCACTACGGCGGCATCACGGTGCAGTTTGACCAACTACGCCAAAGTTTCCTCGTGCGTTCGACTACATCGGGTCCGTGTCGGCCTAGCCCACCACCCGGATCGAGCACGGATCCTAGTTGGCGTACAAACTGGCGCCGCACCTCACCAAGCACGGCAGGCTCGTTCAGCACAACGTACGTACCCTCGCGGCCTGCCAAGTAGACATAGGCACCCGCCCGCTGATGGTGCATCCGCACGTCGAGCCATCCATCCACCCGTCGGGCACGCTGATCGTCGATCCACTCAGGTCCCAAAACGATTTCCACCGGCACGCCATGCAAGTGAGCATGCGAAACTTCTTTGTCCGCCCCGCCGTGTTCCCAAAAACTGGCGCAACCGAAGTTCTCCAAGAGAAACCTGCGCACGTGCTCCAGAGCGGCCGAGAACTCCCCAAGCCACTCGACGGGTGCATCCATGTGGCCAAGGAGATGCGCCTTGCTGATCAACAGGACGTGGCCAACGCACCGAGGGTACTCGTCCGCAAAGACCCGGTAGTGCTCAGACTGCCACAGGGTGACGTGCTCGATCCTCGCTGAACAGAAGACGCACTTCTCCATGCCGAACCCAACGGCCAGTCACCAACTTTGCAGCACGCAATGTGAGCCAGTGCCGAGATCCTGCCCGTACGCGGCCACGAAGCAGCCCGCTGACGGTCAGCGAATGTGGTTCTGGTTCGAATTTTTAGTGCGAAGCCAACGTTGGGTCATGGGTCTGATGCGTCGACAAAGCGATTCCAGGCGCGGCAGATGGCGATCGTGTCGTCAGGGTCAGGGAAGCTCGGCTTTGTTGGCCTAGCACAGCCACTATTCGCGCCAACGCAGACGTCACAGCTCATCAACACTGCGAGTGTTCGATCTCAGAACTTCCGAGCGAGTGTCTTCTCCCACGTCAACAATGTGTCGTCGACTTCGATCGGGCCCGTGCGGATCATGATCGTGCCGTGCACGCGCCGCGGAGGCGCGCCGATATCGACGAAGCCGCAGCTGCGGTAGAGCGCCTGCGCAGCAGTGTTCCCTTCGCTGACCTCAAGCCTCAGCGTGTCGAAGCCAAGAGAAAGTGCATTCTCTTCGGCAACCGACGTCACGGCCGAGGCCACACCCCTGCGTCGCTGCTCAGGGCGCACCTGGACATCCTGAAGCTCCGGCGGATCCGTGAGGGCAAGGTATGCATGTCCGAGTGGTTCCTCGTTCTCCCACGCGACCAGATAGAAGCCGTTGCCCTGGTACAGCCGGGCCAGCCCAAGGATCGCCCCAACCCGCTCGACCTCGTCGTCTGCCAATCGCCGCACGAGAAGACGCTCACACGGCTCAGCCCGATTCATGACGTCAGTATCGAGTTATCCCAGAATCTCAGCCAGCTGACTATCAGCTGAGTTGTGCGGCTACGCACGCGCCCTCAAGCGGCATGCGTCGCGTCCGCTCAGGGTGACACGCCGAGGCTCCTAGAAGTGGTGGAACTGCGCATCGGCGTGGCGAAGACCTTGACTACGGTAGTCGGTGGAGCGGAAGCACCGTTTGGTTCCGTTGAGTCCGCACCTGCGATCGAGTGGCAGGCGTCCGAGTGCGCGACCTGGAATCGGCGACGAGATCGACGTCCGCGCCCGCGTCGTGATCAATGCCAACGGCGTGTGGACCGATGAGCTGCTGGAGCTCGTCGGCGGGTGTGGCAAGTTCCGCGTTCGCGTGTCCAAAGGCATTCACCTGCGCGTGCCACGCGATCGCCTCCGCGCCGATACCGGCATCGCTCGCCGGACCGAGAAGAGCGTGCTGTTCGTCACCCCGTGGAACAAGCACTGGCTCATCGGCACCACCGACACCGATTGGAAGCTTGACCTGGGGACCGTGGAATGGCTGCCGCAGAACCCGCGGCCAGGCTCATGGGCGGCGTGCTGAACTGGGATGACGCGACTGTGCGTCGAGAGGTCGAGCACTACCGCGCGCGCGTCGCGGCCGAGCGCGAATCGCAGCAGCAGCCCGACGACCGCACCGCCGACGCGCCCCGACTCGGCGCTCCCGACGTGCGAATGGGCGCTCGCGCGGGCTAGCAAGTAGTCTGAACGTAAAGGAGGTCGGGCGGTGAGCACTCGGCCAGCCGGCGAGAAGACGGTCCGCTTCGGCGTGATCGGCCTGAACCACAACCACATCTATGGCATGACGGACCTCCTGCTGGATGCGGGCGCAGAACTTGTCAGCTTCTACGCCGACGAGGCGGACCTCGCAGCGCGGTTTGGCGAACGCTACTTGCACGCACGCCGCGGTCGCGAAAAGGCCGAGATCCTCGAAGACGACGCGATCGCCCTGGTCGATCGGCAGCAGACACGCTACATCGATTGCCGCGACACGACGCTGCCCTTCGGGCCGCAACTACTGGACGACATCCGCCATCGCACCGAGACCGCTATGCCGCAGGCGCACACGTTTGTGGCATCCGAGCTCGCGCTCGAGGCACAGGCGCAGGCACGCCGCGTGCAGGCAGCCGGGGTGGCGGCATGACCGCCGCGGCTGAGCGGCTGCGCGTGGCGGTGGTCGGTGTCGGCATCGGCCGATCGCACCTGCGCGGCTATCGGGAGGTGGCGGATCGCTTCGACGTCGTCGCCGTCTGCGACATCGATGCCGAGCGCGCCCGACCCGTCGCCGCGGAGCACGGCGTGTCGCGCGTGGTGACCGATCTCGTCGAGCTGTTGCGCATGGACGACGTGGACGTCGTCGACCTGTGCACACCGCCGCACCTGCACTTCGAACAGATCCAGCAGGTGCTCGGCGCCGGCAAGCACGCGATCTGCGAGAAGCCGCTGGTCAGCTCACTTGCGGAGATGGATGAGCTCGCGCGGGTCGAGGCAAGCTCCGGCCGACGCATTATGCCGATCTTCCAGTACCGCTTCGGCCACGGTATTCAGAAGCTCAGGCTGCTCATCGCCGAAGGTGTCGCGGGCACTCCGTACCTCGCCACCGTCGAGACCGCCTGGCGGCGGCGCGCCGAGTATTACGCCGTGCCCTGGCGCGGCAAGTGGGCCACCGAGCGCGGCGGCGCGCTGCTGAGCCATGCGATCCACAACCACGATCTGCTGTGCTACGTGCTCGGACCGCCGCGGCGACTCTTCGCGTACACCGCCACCCGCGTCAACGCGATCGAGGTCGAGGACTGTGCCGCGGCGACTCTCGAGATGGCCGACGGCTCGGCGGCGTCGCTGGGCGTCACGCTCGGCTCACCCGAGGAGATCAGCCGCCACCGGTTCTCCTTCTGCGGCCTGGTCGCCGAGAGCAACACCCGTCCGTACACCAACTCCGGTGACCCGTGGACGTTTGTGGCCGATTCGCCCGAGCTGTCCGAACGCATCGCGGCCACGCTCGCGGAGTTCCGCCCGCTGCCCGAGCACTACGCGGGCCAGTTCTACCGCTTCTACGACGCGCTCCGAGAGAGCA
>WNGB01001472.1_pt1 | contig 42341 bp, 44 predicted proteins | sample 5400681 | NCBI WGS metagenome assembly WNGB01 (sample SAMN13153367, study PRJNA577476) | soil metagenome | isolation source: 115 cm soil or saprolite under grassland replicate 2 | place: USA:California | collected 2016-06-15 | reverse complement strand
GGTGCCGCGCGGTAAGGTCCGGCGAGCCGGACCGTGGCGAGCAGCAGCGGCTCGCGCGGATCGGGGAGCAGCCGGACATCCGCCCCCTGGCCGGCGACCGCGGCCGCCAGGCGAAGGTTGAACAGCGCAGCGCCGCAGGGCCGGTATGAGGGATGCGTGCGATCCGGCACTGTCGGGCGCGATCATGCGGCCGCCTCCCTTCGGGCCGCTCACGAGCGGGCTGGGCTCTTGCCTGGCCGTGCCCTGATGCAGGTCCCGGCCGGGGCTAGGGGCGGCGGAGGGTTCGGCGCAGGATCCCGCGCAGCTGCGTGATCCGGGTCCTTCCCGCCGCGGCGGTCAGCCCGGTGCGGATTCTGCCGATCCGGGTAGACCCTGGCTGGCGCGGGGGCGCTGCCGGGGCGGGCTGGGACGGCTGGCGCGGGGCGGAGCCGTTGGGGTATGTGTACGGGCGCGGCGGGGTGCTGGCTGGGCTCGGGCGGGCCGGCGCTGGTTCGGGCATGACGCTGTTCCCTTTCACGGGTGGGGCAGGGCGCCGCGTGGCCGGCCGCCGCTGCGACGGCGGCCGGGACGCGCAGGCGGGGTGATGCGCGGCGCTACCCGACGCCCGTCAGGGCAGGCGTCAGCTGCTGGCGGGCCCGGCCTGGCGCTGCTGCGATCATCTCCGCCCGGCTGGCGGTCACCTGCCCGATGCCGGCCAAGCGTATCGGGTGACGGCCTTGGCCGTCGCCGGCCTGTGGCCGGGTCACCGCCGGCGGCGCGCCGCCGTCACCGGGCCGGGCCAGGGCGCCGCGACCTCAAGGTGATGAGCGGTGAAGTAGTTCATCGTGTCCCGCTGCCGCATCCGCGGCCGCCAGGCCAGCGACCTGGCCCGGCGGCCCGCATCGGGCACCGGCAGCCTCAGCCGGATGAGCTGCACTGCGAGCGCCATGAGCACGGCCACGATGATGCCCAGGCCGGGCGGCATGCGCTCCTCCGGTAGCCCCGGTTAGCTGGCCGCCCACGGCGGCTGAGGTCCGGTGCGTGCCTCGCACGCTACGCCCGCAACCAGAAACTAGCAACTCATTTCCAGAATCTGGTACCATGCCGATGGTGGCGAACTGGACCTTCCTGACCAACCACGCCCGGGTGCTGCTGTGCATCGCACACGACCCCGGCGCTCGCCTGCGCGACATCGCGGCCAGCCTGGGCATCACCGAGCGCAGCGCCTACGGCATCGTCACCGACCTAGCCGAGGCCGGCTACGTGATCAAACAGAAGAACGGCCGCCGCAACCACTACCAGATCCAGGCACACCTCCCGCTACCCGAACCCACCAGCCGAGAGCGCACCGTCGGCGAAGTCCTGGCCCTCCTGGCCGGCACCGGCGCAAGGCCCTAACGGCAGGCCGCCGGGCCCGATGGATGATCTGGCCCCTTCCCGCAGCTGCCCCGCGGGACGGGGAACCCCGCCCGGGCCGGAGATCCTGAGCCCGGCAGCGACGGCACCGGGGGACATACCTCCCTCCGCCCATGCACGCGATGGAGATACCCGAGCAGCATGGCGGCGGTCTTTCGTGAGCAGGCCGATGACGGCGTATATCCAGGAGAACGCGGATACACCCGGTTCGCGTCGCGGGTCTGAGCTTGTGATTAAACCCCGGCAAGATCATGTCTTGTCGGGTTTGTCGTTCGGCTGGCTATGGGCACGGCCACCCGCGACGCTTCGGAGTGTTGAGGCTTCGAAGGGGGTGGGTGGCCGTGGGTCCGACTATGCCAGGGCCGGCCGCGGTGGTCGAGGAGGAGGCTGCTGCGCGGCGGCGGCTGATCGCGTTCCGAGCCGGGTTATATGCCTGTTTGCGCCTCGCGGCGGATCTCTGCGCGGTTGTGCCTGCGCTGGCGAGGTTGAGTGGCGGGGCCGCGTGGACCGGCCATGGTGCTCGTGCCGCGCGGATGGCGGCGGTGAGCGTGCGATGACGAACTTCGCCACGTTCATCGCCACCGCGAACAGCAGGGCACCGGTCGCGCAGCGGGGCAAGGCCAAGCAGAAACGAAGTGACCTGCGGCTGGTGGGGCTGGGCCTGGTGGTGACCCGGGACGGCGGGATCCCGCTGATCTGGCATGCCTACCCCGGCGACCGGCCGGACGTGACCCAGTTCCCGGGGATGATCGACCAGCTCACCGCCCGGTACCAGGCGGTCTGCGCGGCCTCCGGGGCGCCCGCGGAGACCGCGGACGTCACGGTGGTCTTCGACGCCGGGCAGAACTCCGAGGCGAACTTCGCCCACCTGGAGGGCACCGGGCTGCACTGGATCGGGTCGGTGCCCGCCTCCGACTGCCCGGACCTGACCGCCCTGCCCGCATCGAAGCGGACGGTCGTGGACCGGGAACGGTTCGGCGGGCTGACCGCCTACAACACCCGCCGGGCCGGCTACGGAGCCGAGCGGCGCGCGATCTTGACGCACTCCCCGGAGCTGCGCGAGTCGCAGGCCCGCGGGTTCGACGGCACCACCCTCGCCAAGGCCGGCAAGAAGCTGGACGAGCTGGCCGCTACCCTGGCCCGCGGGAAGACCCGCCGGCCAAGAGACAAGGCCGAAGCCGTGATCGGGGAGATCACCGCCAAGCCGTGGGTACGGCGGGTCATCCGCTGGGAACTGGCCGGGGAGCAGCCGAAAGACTTCCGGCTGGCCTGGCGGGTGGACCCCGGTGCACGCCAGGAGCTGGAAGATGAGATCTTCGGCAAGCACGTGCTGATCACCAGCCACGACGACTGGCCCGTGCCCGAGGTCGTGGCCGGGTACCGGTCCCAGTCCGAAGCCGAATTCTCGTTCCGGCAGATGAAAGACACCCGCGTCGTGTCCTTCTCGCCCATGCACCACTGGACCGGGCACAACATCCGCGTCCACGTCTTCACCTGCGTGCTCGCTCTCCAGATCGCCCACATCATGCGCCTGCGCGCCGCCCGCGCCGGGCTGCGGATGTCCGTCCGCGAACTGCTGCGCGAGCTAGCCGGCATCGGCGAGACCGTCCTGCTCTACCACGGCGACCGCGGCCGGCCCAGAGCCCACCGCATGCTCACCGAAACCAGCCTCGTCCAGGACAAGCTCGCCGGCATCTTCAGCCTCGCCCGCTACGCCCCCAGACGCTGAGGTGGGTAATACGCTAAAACCGCCCCCGGCACCCTAGCTGACCAGCGAGAACATTCAGCTACCGCCTCGATTCTCGGAAACTCGGGCTAGCCCCGCGAGCCTCGCCGCCCGCCCGCTGCCGCTCACGCCGCTGCCGTTCAGGTCACTGGAGCCGGTGGATGTGCACATCGGTAGGCATATAGGGGTGTAGGCGAAGTCTAAACGGGGGCGTGGTGGCGGGGCGCCGTACATTTCGCCGCACAGCAGCAGTCCGGCGATGTCCGGCCGCCGAGCCGGATGGTGCCGACGTCCGCGCGGCGTCCCGGCGGGACGGTGTCCGCCGCAGGGGTAACAGTGCCCCCGCCACGCTCATGTCGCCCGCATTGTATGCCTATGCGGCGCTCTGCCCCTGGCCGGATTTACCCGGCGGGCTGCCGGGACCGCAAGGCCTCATGGGCGCGTAACTGCACGGCCAGCGCGCCGGAGCTGTCCGCGTGCAGGAACGCTACGCACCCGGCGGCGACCTCGGCGGCGGTGAGGGCGTTGCGCCGTGATGCCCACAGGCGGCCGATGCCGCTGGCCCATAACGTCCAGCCCGGGAACTCCTCGCTGAGCGCGGCGGCGCCGGGATGCGGTACGGCTGGCATGGCTCGTAGCTCCGATCGGCTGGTCTCTGACGATGAACGCGGGCCGGTGCTAGGAACGGGCGGCGGGCGCGCGGGCTGGCCTGGCCCGCCTGCTGGCGGCGCCGCGTTCGGCTCGCTGCATCTTGGCGGCCAGCCCGGCAGGCTCGGCATCGGCCAGTTCGCTGGCCTCGGCGCGGGACGCGGCCAGCAGGTAGGCGTGGAACCGCTGGGTGCGGGCGGCCCAGATGACCAGCCAGGCCGGGTGCTCGGCGCGGAGCTGTTTGGCGGCCTGCCAGCGGGCCTCGTCGCTGGCGGTCATGGCGTGGCGGCCGGCAGCGGGCGGGCTGGCGGTGCCTGCCCGGCGGGGTGCGGCCGGGGGCAGGCTAACCGGCGGGCGGGTTCCAGCGCGGCGCTCAGCTCGCCGATGTCGTCGGTGACGACGGTGTGCGGGTTGAGTTCCAGGTGCAGGCTGCGGGCCACGTACAGGGCGCGGTCGCAGGTCTGCTCGCGCCAGATCCGGAAGCACGGGAAATCCGCTCGCAGGCCGGGGATCAGGTCATGTGGCGGGGCAGTTTCGCTGGCCGGGGGTCCGGAAGCTGGGGTGGGTCTCATGGTGCCTCGCTGCGCTTGGATGGTGCCGGATGCCGGTAGGCAATGGCCGGATGGCTTGCTTAGGCTTGCCCTCCACAGACTGCCGGGGCGGGAATACGCTGGGCTAGGGGTAACGCGCGTACTGCAACATCGTGGTCCTTGCCCGAACGCGGGTAAGGGACGGTGGGGGCTTGGGAGGGGTGGGGTGAGCGGGAGTGCACCGGGACCGTGACTTTGACCGCTCATGGCTGGCGCTGTTCGCTGAAGAGCTGAAGGTTGCCCGCTCCGGGCATGGAATGTCGCAGGAGCAGTTAGGGGACAAGATCGGCTACAGCGCGTCGCTTGTGGCGAAGATTGAGACGTGCCGGGGCGCCCCGACGGTGGATTTCGCGAATCGCTGTGATGAGGCGCTGGAAACCGGCGGGACGCTCGCGCGGATGCACAAGTTCGTGGGGAGGGCGCCGTTCCGGCGAGCCATTGCCGGCAGGCATCAGCACGGGCGGATATCAGGGATTCGCAGGCACGGATTTTCTGGTCGGCGACGCGGCGCTGTGTCCAGTGCATGCTGTGCTGGCGAGGCCGTGCCCAGGGAAGGCGCGCCCGCAGTCGCCCGAGGGGGCCGTGTACGCGCATGCGGCAATCAGCCATCTCGGAGCAATAATCGGCGCGCAGGAGACCTGACAGATCGCCCGCGTGATCGGTGAGCGTGAAGGTGGCCACGACCAGCGTCAGGGAGGGCGTCGGGAAGTGCAGGTACACCCAGGCAGCATCGATTCCGTCGGGAAGCGCCAGATCGAAGCTACCGAGCCCGAAGTCACCTGGGCGACGGACGCTTCCCATGCGCGTCCAGCCTCCTGTTCCTCCGGCGGTCCTGCCTGCCGTGAGGGCGGCGACCCATTTTTCCCTGTCGCCGGGCTCGCTTTCCGGGAATCGGGCCAGTCCGTCGTATAGCTCAGAGATGGTGGAAGGAGTGAATGCTTCGATCAGAACGAGACCACCAAGGTGGACTTCCTCGCCAGCCGGGAGCCGCGACTCCTCGTTGTCGCGGTCGTCGAAGCTCCCCCATGCTTCGTGATCCGCCTCCGCCTCTTGCCGGAGAGATCGGAGCGATTTCCTGTGAAGCCACCGGTGCTTTATAGGCTGCCCTGTGGTCACTTGCCCAGCATCGGCCTGTTCCTCTGGGGGGCCTGTTCCTCTGGGGCGGCCGTGTCAGTATTGCCAGCGTTCGCCATACGCGAAGGTTACGCCGTGCGCTGGTCTGCGGCGGCGCGGAAGGTCGCGAGGGCTTTCTCGGCTCTGGCGTGGGCTGGGTCGTATTTTTTCTGCTTCGCGGTGATTACTTCGAGGAGTTCGCTTACGGCCGGGGTGAGGTTCCGTACGGCGTTGGCGATTTTCTTGTCGGGGCCGAGGGTGAGGACGGCGATGGCTGCGTAGAACCTGGCGGTTCGCGGTGCGATGATCGCGGCGAGGTCGAGTGCAGCGGTGCGTTTCCGGTCGTCTAGATCCTGGTCTGCGGCCAGCAGGCGGTCGACTACCCGGCTCATGCTGGGCCAGCTGGCCAGCGTTTGCCAGGTGATGTTTTCTCTAGCTGGCGTCACCGAGCCGACTGCCGCCATTATCACGGTGATGAGCCGCAGGTAGTGACGCTGGGTCGTCTGCTGCTGGTAGGCGGCGTGGATGGTCTGCACGCCGGTCATGAGATCGACGGTGGCTGTTAGGAGGTCGGCTATTGCCTGGTCGCGGGCTTGCTCTGCTGCGCGTCGGTCTCTGCGACGGTCAAGGTAGCCGGTTCCGGCCGTGTTGAGCGCGACGCCGGCCAGTGCTGCGCCGGCGGAGATGAGGGCTAGCTCCAGGCCTGTTACGTTCGGCACGGCGCAAGCATGCCGCAGAGTGCGCTGCGGGCGCTTCGGGTTTGCGGCGTGTTGGGCGTGGCGCTAACCGGGGGCGGGCGGGCCGCCTCCAGGGGGTGGCCGTGATTCCTCGTGTGGTGGCCGCGTGCGCGCGCCGTGGCCGGGGGTTTCCTTTGCGGCTGGGTGGCTAGTCTCCTTGTCGTTGATGGTCCAGGCTGGTGAATCCTGTCGGCCGGCTGGCTGGTCAGAGTTGGGCTGTCCACTCGATGATCAGTTTCCGGCTGCTGTCGGCGCGGGTCCGTTCAGACTTTCCATGTCCCCTATACGCCTACCGATGTGCACATCCACTGGCGGAGGCGAAGAGTCCCGGGGGCCGGGAGTCGGGGAGTCCGGCGGGGCGGGGAGTCCGGAGCTAGGTCTCTTGCCCGGGCGCTAGCACGGTGCGGTGCGCGACGGGGCAGCAGGTCGTTACGGTTCTTGGGTGAGCATCCCGCGCGGGACGACCTTGGCCGGACGACTGGCATCGCTCGGCTTCGCCGACGCTGACCAGGCGGAACGCCTGATCACCGGCGAGCTTGCCCTCGACGTCAAGGGCGAGGACAGCGAGCTGGTCGAGGCGCTCGCGGCGGCTGCTGACCCCGATGCGGCATTGGCCGGACTGGCCCGGCTGGCGCTCGATGCCGGGCTGCTCGCCGCGCTCCGGACCGAGCCGGGCTTCAGGACCCGGCTCACCGCGGTCCTCGGAGCCAGCGCGGCCCTCACTGATCATCTCGTCCGGCACCCCGGCGACTGGCGGGAGCTGAGCGGGCCGCAGGCAGTCAGCGAGCCGACGGCCGGCGAGCTGCGAGCCAGGCTGCTGATAAGCGCGGGCGCGGACCCGGCCGATCCCGAGCCATCGTCTGATCCGGCACGGCTGTCCGGCCAGGAGCGGGCCGGCCACGACCCGGCCACCAGCTTGCGAGTGGCGTACCGCCGCTGCCTGCTGCGGCTGGCCGCGCGTGACCTCACCGGCGTGGTCTCCCTCGATCAGGTCGCAGCCGAGCTGGCCGACCTGGTGGCGGCAGCACTGGAGGCGGCGCTGGCTATCGCGCGATCCCAGCTGCCGCCCGGCGCGGCGCCGTGCAGGCTCGCGGTGATCGCGATGGGCAAATGCGGCGGCCGCGAGCTCAACTACGCCAGCGACGTGGACGTGATCTTCGTCGCCGAATCCGGGCAGTCAGCCGGGCCCGGGCAGTCAGCCGGCCTGGACGACGCCGCGGCCCTGCGCACGGCCAGCCGGCTGGCGGCCGGCCTGATCCGGGTCTGCTCGCAGAGCACGCCGGAGGGGCCGCTGTTTCCTGTCGACGCGAACCTCCGGCCGGAGGGCAGGGATGGCCCGCTGGTCCGCACCTTGGCCAGCCACCGCGCCTACTACGAGCGGTGGGCCAAGACCTGGGAATTCCAGGCGCTGCTCAAGGCCAGGCCGGTGGTCGGCGACCAGGAGCTCGGCCGGGCGTATGCCGCCGCGACCGCGCCGATGGTCTGGCAGGCTGCCCAGCGGGAAAACTTCGTCCAGGACGTGCAGGCCATGCGCCGCCGGGTGGTCGCCGCGCTGCCCGCCGCTGAGGCGGGGCGGCAGCTGAAGCTCGGCCCCGGCGGCCTGCGCGACATCGAGTTCGCCGTACAGCTACTCCAGCTTGTGCACGGCCGGACCGACGAGTCGCTCCGGGTCAGCGCGACGCTGCCGGCCCTGGCCGCGCTCGCCGCCGGCGGTTACGTGGGCCGGGAGGACGCAATCAGCCTGGCCGCGGCCTACCGGTTCCTGCGCAACGTGGAGCACCTGCTGCAGCTGCGCCAGCTCCGCCGCACGCACACGCTGCCCGCGGACCCGGCCGCGCTGCGCAGGCTCGGCCGGGCCCTGAACCTGACCGAGCGCGGACGTGCCGCCGGCGCCGGGCATCACGCCGATCCGGCCGATGAGCTGGTCACGGAGTGGCGGCAGCACGCGGGGCAGGCCAGGCAGCTGCATGAGAAACTGTTCTACCGGCCGCTGCTCGAAGCCGTCGCGCGGCTGCCCGGCGACGTGGTCAGGCTCACCCCCGACGCCGCCCGGACCCGCCTGGAGGCACTCGGCTACGCGGACCCGGCCGGCGCGCTGCGGCACATCGAGGCGCTGACAGCGGGCGTCTCGCGGAAGGCCGCCATCCAGCGCACCCTGCTCCCTGTCATGCTCGGCTGGTTCGCCGACGCGGCAGAACCCGACGCTGGCCTGCTCGCCTTCCGCCAGGTCAGCGAGGCACTGGGCAGCTCCCCGTGGTATCTGCGGCTGCTCAGGGACGACACCAACGTGGCGCAGCGGATGGCCAGGCTGCTGGCGTCGAGCCGGTACGCGACCGGCTTGCTGCTCCGCGCGCCCGACGCGGTCGCGATGCTCGCCGACGACGCGCAGCTCGCCCCGCGGCCGCGGGCGGCGCTGGCGGCCGAGGCAGCCGCGACGGTCGGCCGGCACGAGGGCACGGCCGCCGCGTCGGCCGCGATGCTCGCGTTGCGAAGGAGGGAACTGCTGCGGACGGCCGCGGCGGACCTGCTGGGCCTGTCCGGCATCGAGGAGACCTGCGAGGCACTGACGATGGTCACGGCCGTCACCATCGAGGCCGGGCTGGCGGCGGTGATCCGGGAGGCTGAGCAGGACGGCGGCCCGCTGCCGACCCGCATCAGCGTCGTGGCCATGGGCAGGCTAGGCGGGCACGAAACGGGCTACGCCAGCGACGCCGACGTGATGTTCGTGCACGACCCGCTGCCGGGAGCGGATGCCGGCGCCGCCACCAGGGCAGCGCACGCCGTGGCCGAGGAGCTTCGCGCCCTGCTGGCCCGGCCTGGCCCGGATCCGGTGCTGATCATCGACCCCGACCTGCGCCCGGAGGGACGGCAGGGGCCCCTGGTGCGGACTCTTGCCTCCTATCGTGCCTACTACCGCAGATGGGCGGTTGCGTGGGAGGCCCAGGCCCTGCTCCGGGCTGAGCCCGTCGCGGGCGATCCCGGCATCGGATGCTCCTTCACGGCCCTGGCCGACGAGTTCCGCTATCCGGCCGGCGGTATCGCGGAGTCTTCCGTCCGGGAGATCAGGCGGATCAAGGCACGGATGGAGGCCGAGCGGATTCCTCGCGGCATCGACCCGGCGCTGCATCTCAAGCTGGGCCCCGGCGGGCTCGCCGACGTCGAGTGGGTAGTGCAGCTCATCCAGCTGCGGCACGCCGACGCGGTGCCCGCGCTGCGCAGTACGCGCACGCTGGCCGCGCTTGCCGCCGCGCAGGAGGCCGGCCTGGTCGGGGCCGACGACGCCGGCGCCCTGCGGTCGGCCTGGCTGCTCTCGGCCCGGATCAGGGACGCCGTGATGCTGGTCCGCGGCCGGGCGTCGGACACGCTGCCGGCGCATGCCGGGCTGGCAGCGGTGGCCAGGGTGCTCGGGTATCCGCCCGACGCCGCCCAGGATCTGGTCCAGGACTACCGCCGCGGGGCCCGCCGCGCGCGGGCGGTCATGGAACGGCTCTTCTACGGCTGACGCCAGAACGGCCGCGCCCGGCCGGCTAGCTGGCCAGCCGCCCATGGGCACGGAGCACGTGCAGCGCGTCGACCGTGAGCGAGCCGCCAGGCGGCGCACTGACGATCGTCCTGCCAGATGCCTGTACGAACCTGATCTGGCAGGCCGCCCGCCGCGCTAGCGGGATGCGGCCGGGCACACGGCACCGGTGCGCCGGTGACCGGATCCGCCCCTCGTACAGTCAGCGGACCGCGCGCCCGGCCAGGCGGCTGGCTGCCGTGGGTTCGTGCGCAAGCAGCCCGGACGTCCAGAACAGGAATTCCTGGTACGTGCCCGGCGCGCAGCCCGCATGGGGCAGGTACCGCTCCGGGCTGGCATGCAGCACGGCCATCCGGCGCTGCGCGTGCCTGCACTCGGCGACGACGGCGGCAATCCGCCGCGCCAGCCCCCGGATGACGCTGATCATGAGCGGGCTGCCCCGCGCACGAGCCGCCATCGGGCACGGGCAGCGGCCGGCCGGGCTGGCGTCTCACGCTGCATGCGGTGCACGAGCTTGACCAGCCGCGCAGCGTCAGCCTCACCGCGCAGGTCCTTTGCGTGCTCGGCCGCCATGCCCTGCAGGATGTAGGGGTGCATCGGGTCCTCCTCGGCGCGGGGTCGCCTGGTGGCTCCCGCGTTACCGATACTCGCCGTAAGGCGTGCCCGCGGCATCGGGCAGACGCCCTAACTCCGGCCCTGCCGGGCCTTACTGCCCCAGCTCACGCGGGAGGGGCGGCTCCTAACCCGCGCGCTTTGGTTCACCGGCGTGCGCCCACTGGTGCGCAGAGCCCTGGTGAATGGCCGCGTAGATCCGGTCACGCAGCAGATTCGCGTCCCGGTCGGTCAGCGTCCGCTCCAGGTCGCGCAGCACCACGCGGACCAGCAGATTGTCCTGGCCTGCCGCCGCGCCGAGTCGGCTGAGCGCGCGGGCAGGCAAGGTGGCGCACGGGATGCGTGCCAGGATCCGCACGCTCTCGACGCAGGCAGCGTCCTCGCCCAGCGCGGTGCGCACCCGGTCACCAAGATCCTCGGCCAGGTCTCCGGCCTGCACGGCCACCGACAGGTCCCGGCTGACCGCGGGCAGCGCGGACACCGCCGAATACGGGGTCAGGTCGAGCATCTGCGCGGTCACGCGCGGGTCGGCGGAGCGCAGCAGCCGGATATCGGGTATGTCCTTGATCAGCATCAGCAGCCGGTCAAGGCCGACGCCAAGTGCCAGGCCGCTGCACGAGCCGTCGAGTCCCGCGCGGCGGAGCACGCCGGCGCTGGCCAGGCCGGCCTCACCGATCTCGATCCACTCGCCGTGGTGGTACACGTCGATCTGCTGCCCGCTCCGGGTATACGGGTGAATGCGCTCCTCAAGGCGATAGCGCGCGCCGGGCAGCAGCGCGGCGAGCAGCATCTGGATCATCTCCGCCAGATCATGCTGCGCCATCGCCGGCGGACGGTGCGTCACCCGCCACAGGTCAAGCTGATGCGGGGTCCCGGTATGCAGCCGGTCGATCGCGTCACGCCGGTACACCAGGCCAGGACACGCGATCAGCACGTCGTCGGCGGGCCTGGCAGCCAGCCGCCGGAGCGCCGCCGGCACCAGCGCGGTGGCATGGCTGCGCAGCATCCGGCGCGCGTCGATGTACCGGGAGTAGCGGGCTTCGCGCGTCACGTCGGACGGCCGGTAACCGAGCAGGTCGTAGTTGTCGGCGACCGGGACCACCCGGCCCCCGTGCGACCAGCGCACCTGGCAGCCCCAGCGACGGGCCAGCGCGCGCACGGCGCGAGTGGTGACCAGCTGCATCGCGTGCGGGCCCGCGGCCGGGTCGGTGAGATCGCGGACGGACAGATCACGGGCGAGTTGCCCGGCGGACAGCAACGTATGCATGGCAGACTCCTCTGCGGTCGAGTGAACGGGGGAGAGGGCGTCCCCTGGCCCCCTGGGCTCGTCCGGCGGGAGTCGGTCCGCAGCGCTATGCGGCCGCGGCGCGGAAAGGCCCGGTCCCCGGCGTGCCCGAACGGGGCCAGGGCCCGGTAAATCGGTGCCTCATCGCTACCGTGGCCATGGCCGCAGCATAACCGCTGCCAGTCACGGCCGCCACGGCGTTTCTCCTGGCCACGGCGCGGGCGCCGCCGGTTTCCGCGGCACCGGCGGCGGTCGGCGGGAAGTGAGATCAGCCGCTGGCCGCGTCGTACACCTGTAGTTCCAGCGGCGTGATGCCGCCGGAACTAATGGCCACGATGTCCATCGGGCAGCTCGACAGCACCACGAGGCAATCCTGGGCCGCGCGGAACGCGATGTAGTCGCCGGGCCGGGAGGACGCCGGGCGGGAGACGAGCGTGCCGGCTGGCTCGGCCCGGACATCCATGAAGACGTTGAGCGGCTGCGGGACCGCCACCAGGTCGCGTCCCTGGCCGTGCAGCGCCGAGCGCAGGTTCTCCGCGCAGGACCGGTGCGGCGCCGTCGCGCCGAGCAGCGCATACCGAGCGGGGTCGCAGGCGGCGTACAGCATGTCATGCCGCCCCGGCGAGGTGTCCTCCGCCGCGACCAGGATCGGCCGCCGCCGGTTCGTGAGCACCGGGTCACCTGGCTGCGGGAACAGCTTCGCGATCGCGACCCTGGTGTGCTCCGCGCTGGCGAACTCGCCGGGGTCGGCCGCGGCGAAGGCGAACAAGTCGCCGACCTGGCCGCCGTCAACGTCGACCACGCGGAAGGACTGGCCCGCGCTGACCATGGCTGCCCGGCCCTCGCCACCCGGCACCCGCACAGTCTGGATCACGCTGCCTCCCTGGCCGCACGCGTCCGCCGGATCATGAGTTACGCAGCGAGATCGGGTCCGACTCGGCGATGTTGTCTGCCTGGACGGCTCGCAGCCCTTCGCCCAGGCGCTCGCGAGCCTGCCGCAGGAGCTTGTTCGAGTTGGTGAACGTGCTCCGGGGGGCGGCGCGCTCTGGATCAGCCCCGTGCTCCTCGATCAGGTGCGCCTGCAGGGCCGCGGCCACTTCGTCGGCCGCCTTCAGCGCGTGGTAGATGGCCCGGTCCCGTGCGGTGTCGTCAATCATGCGGCCAGTATCCCGCGCAGCCGCTTGGTCAGTGCAGCGGATGGCCGCCCGGCGTTCCTAGCCTTATCTCCTCGCGGCCACGGGTTCTCCGGCGGCCGCGCGACCGAGGGAGTAGGGCCCGATGGCCAGCCGTGACGGGGAGATACCGCGCTTGTCATGCTGCGCGCGCTGTCCGAGGCCGGCATACCGGTGTCGCTGTAGCTCCGGCAGCTAGATGCGGCGGCGCCTTGGGTCGCGGTGCAGCCAGATGTACACCAGCAGGCCGATCAGTAGCCAGGGCAGCAGGTGGAAGGGCCAGGTCAGCAAGTGGAAGGGCCAGGTCAGGACATGCCCCGCGGTGACGATGAGCGCGATGACGAGCAGCGGGGCGAGGATGCGGTGACGCCGGCGCCCCGGCCGGCTCCGCTCCACCGCCCCGGATGCCACGGGCGCCTTGCCGCCGGGCAGGTCGTCGAGCAGCCCGCTGAGGTCCGAGCGGGTTCTGGCGTTCATCGCCTGATCGAGGCGCTCGTCGAACTCGGCCTGGCTGAGCCGTCCCTCGCCATAGTGCTTGGCCAGGAGGTCGGCGACCTCGGCGCGCTGGGCGTCCGAGACCCGGAGATTGCCGGGATCTGCAGCGAATGTGTTCATGTCTTCAGCCTGCGGCCCCGGGCCCATCAGAGTCGATCAGGAAGACCCCCGATTTGACCCTGATGGCCGGCCGGGCGGCTCAGGGTTGGCCCCGGTAGCCAGGCGGGAGCCACAGGGCGATGATGAGCAGGTGGCGGCGGCGGGACCGGGTGGCCGGCTGGCTGGCCGCCGAGGGACTGCAGATCACCGACGAGGGCTTCAGCCAGGAAGACGGCTGGGGCTACCGCCATTTCCTGCTCCGGAGCGGCTAGCTGAGCATGCCGGGGCCGGCCGCGGCGGCCAGCCTGGCCCGGCGGAGTTGCTGCAGCGTCCAGCCCCGGCCCGCGGGGTCGAGCGGGCGCGTCACGGTGGTGAATATCTCGGCGGCGCGCCGGTAGGACATCCGCGCCCGGCCGGTGACCGGGCAGATGTCCGCGGGCGGCGCGCCGGCCGGCGCCCGCCGGTCGGTCAGGAACACCGGCCCGAACCTGCGGCCGGCCAGCAGCCAGCCAAGTAGCTGGCTGGTGCCGGGCTGCCAGCAAGCCCAGCTGCCCGGCGCGCCCGGCAGCCGGGCCAGCGCGCGGTGACCGCGCGGGTCCAGCTGCCCGGCGTCCAGGCCGAGGATGTCGCCCGCGTGCCCGGCAGTGTCGTAGAGCACCCGCCAGAACGCGTGCTCGCGCAGGCTGGCGGTGACCCCGAACAGCTCGCGGACCTGATCGCCGGTGAGGGCCGGCAGCGGCGCCGCCGGGCCGGCCAGGTGCCGGATGCCCGCCGTCGGGTCGACGGCGATCCAGCCGCGTTCCAGCCACCAGCCGACCGCGCTGCGCAGCGCGGACAGCTCGCGGTTGACCGTACGGATGTCCGCCGAGATCGCCCGGTCAGTGGCCGCGGCGGACAGCTGCGCCGCGGCCTCCGCGCGGTCGAGCAGCGCCAGCGGCACAACCGGCGGTATCGCGCCCCGGCGGCTTGCTCCCCGCGGCATCTCCCGGCCCACCAGCGGCCATGTCCAGCTCGTCAGCGAGATGCGGTAGACCCGGCGGGACGCCAGGCTAAGCGACGCACTGGCGAGGAATCGGTCGACGGCCACCGCGTACTCCACCGGTGCCGACCCCGGCGGGGATGCCCGCACCACCGGCGACCTCGGGCACATGACCGGCCTCCTCCCGTGACCCGGTAGCTCCGCCGCCGCGGCTCCGGGAGCACGGACCAGCCCGTGCCGCAGTAAATGCCGGCCCGGATATGCCGCATGGCTTGCCTGTCATCCTCATCATAACGCATTGCCGCGACTGCATTTACTGCGGAAAGCTGCTTGGCAACAACCTCCGCGGCTGCATTCCGGGGAAATCGCCAGGCCGCCATATTGCGTCAAAGGAAAGCATGCTGGCATGGTAGTCAGCGTGCATAATCGGTCCGGCCCAAGATGGCGTAGTCGCAGTAAATCACCTGGCAGACAGGCTGCGAAGCCCGCAAGAGACAAAGCCAGAAGACCCCGTAAATGGTGCTCCGGGTTTGCCTTTAATTCGGCAGCCGTGTTGCGGGAGCCCAACTTCCGGAGGTTCTACGTCGGTTACGTGACGTCATTGTTCGGCACCTCCATGTCCACGGTCGCGCTCGCATTCGCGGTGCTCGACGGCGGCGGGAGCGCGGCCGATCTCGGCTATGTCTTCGCGGCCGGGGTGGTGCCACAGGTCGCGTTCATGCTGGGCGGCGGAGTGGTCGCCGACCGCCTCGGCCGTCGGCCGGTCATGCTGGCGGCGGACCTGGTCCGGTTCGCGGTGCAGGCGGCGCTCGCGGCCGCACTGCTCACCTCGGCGCCGCCCATCTGGCTGTTCGTACTGCTGGAGGGCCTGCTCGGCACCGGCGAGGCGTTCTTCGCCCCATCGCTGACCGCGCTCACGCCGGACATCGCGCCGCCCGCCCGGCTGAGCGACGCGAACGCGCTGCTCGGCGTGGCCCAGTCGGCGGCCCGGGTGACCGGGCCCGCGGCAGCTGGGATCCTGGTCGCCGTCACGATGCCCGGCGTCGTCATCGCGCTGGACGCGGCCAGCTACGGCGCGAGCGTGCTCGCCCTGGGCCTGCTGCGGCTGCCGGCCGCCGCGCCGCGCCGCGGCTCGCCGCTGCGCGACCTGGCCGACGGGTGGGCGCAGTTCAGGTCCCGGACCTGGCTGTGGGTCACCACGCTGCAGTTCGCCTTGTTCAACCTGTTCACCTGGGCCCCGTTCCTGCTGCTCGGGCCAGTGCTGGCGAAGGATTACCTCGGCGGCGCGCGGGCGTGGGGCACGATCGCGGCGGCCATCGCGGCCGGATCCATCGTGGCGGGCGCGCTGCTGGTCGGCCGCAGGCCACGACGGCCGCTGGTGGCCGGCGTGATCGGCACCTTCGGATACCCGGTGCCGTGCCTGCTGCTGGCGCTGCACGCGCCGGCCTACGGCGTGGCCGCTGGCGCGCTGGCCGCCGGGGCAGGGTCCGCGGTGTTCAATACCTTCTCGACGACGGTGCTGCAGCAGCAGGTGCCGCCGGAGATGCTGGCGCGGGTAACGGCATTCATGCTGACCGGCGCGTTTGCCCTGGGATCGGCCGGCTTTGCGGTGATCGGCCCGGTGGCGACCGTGGTCGGCGCGGGCAGGCTGCTCGGCGTCGCCGCGGCCTGGGGGATGCTCAGCCCGGCCGTGGTCCTGGCCGTGCCCGCGGTCCGTTCCGTCCGCTCGGCAGCGCGGGCAGGATGACGGGGCGCTTGTCCCGGTATCCGGTCATCAGCGTTCGTGCGCTGCGATGTAGTCGGCGCGGCGGACCAGTCCGGTGATGGCCTCGCCGCGCAGGTACCGGCGCATGTTCGCGGCGGCCAGGCGCGCGGCGGCCAGCATGGTTCCCGGCACGATGCTGGAATTGTGCGGGGACCCGATCACATTGGGCAGATCGCAGAAGGGGTAGTCGGTCCGGAAGGGGGCGTCCCCGGCCGGCTCATCCCACCAGGTATCTATCCCGGCGCCGAACTCCGGGTGCGTGCGCAGGTGGTCGTACAGCGCGCCCTGGTCGACGATCGGGCCTCTGGCCACATTCACCAAGATGGCGGTCGGCTTCATCAGCGCCAGCTCGCGCTTGCCGAGCAGCCCGCGGGTGGCCAGGGTCAGCGGCAGCGAGATGACGAGCACGTCCGCCACGGCGAGCACCCGGTCCAGGTCCGCCAGGCTGCCCGCGAACTCGACCGGCTCGCTGGTCTGGCCGCTGCGGTTCACGGCGCAGATGCGGGCGCCGAACGCCGTCATGAGCCGTGCCGTAGCGACGCCGATCCCGCCGAAGCCGAGGATCGCGCAGATCGCGCCGTCCAGGACCAGCGACGGCGCCCATTTCTCGAACCGGCCGGCGGCGAGGGCGGCATGCCGCTGCGGCAGGCGCTTGGCGAGGCTGAGCGTCATCGCCAGCACGTGCTCCGACATCGCGCCCGCGTACGCGCCGGCGTTGCTGGCCAGCATCAGCCTGTCCGGCAGCGCCGAGAAGTCGAGCGCGTCGACGCCGGCCGACAGCAGCTGGACGAAACGCAGCCGTGCGGCCTCCCCGAGCGCGCCTGCCGGGATCTCCTTCGGCAGCTCCCAGGCAAGCAGCGCGTCGGCACGCTGCAGCGCCTGCGCGCGCTGCGCGTCAGCCAGCTCATAGGTGTAGACGAGGTCGGCGTCATCAGCCAGCACCTCGGAATTGGCCCGGACGTAGTCCTCGTCTGCCGGATAGCTCACCGCTACCAGCCGCTCCTGGGCCATGGACCACCTTCCCGTCGCGCGATGTCACGCTCAGAGCATTCTGCCGTGACCGCTGACCAGCGGCGACGGTGCGCAGGGTCCGGGCGCCTTCCGGCCAGGCGCCGCCCGATGTTCCGCCTGGTCACATGCGCATCTAGAGTTACCATGGCCGGGGAATGAGACGAGCCTGGAGGATCGCGTGCCTGATCTGCTGGAGTTGCTGGGACAGCGCCCTGTCGTCTGCGCCGAGGGCTACCTCTTCGAGTGCGAGCGCCGGGGATACCTGCAGGCAGGCGCGTTCGTCCCCGAGGTCGTGCTGGAGCACCCCGAGGTCGTCGAGGGTCTGCACCGGGAGTTCGTGCACGCCGGCTCCGACGTGGTGGAGGCGTTCACGTACTACGGCCACCGCGAGAAGCTGCGGGTGATCGGCAAGGAGGACATCCTCGAGCCGCTCAACCGGCAGGCCCTGTCCATCGCCGCCAAGGTAGCGCGGGAAACGGGCACGCTGCTGGCCGGCAACCTGTGCAACACGAACGTCTACGAGCCGGGAGCGGCCGCTGAGCGGGCTGTCCGGTCGGCTTTCGAGGAGCAGGTGAGCTGGGCGGCCGAGGCCGGCGTGGACTTCGTCATCGCCGAGACCTTCAGCTGGGCCGGCGAGGCGCTGCTGGCCCTGGAGGCCATCCGGGCCGCTGGTCTTCCCGCGCTGGTGACCTTCGCCGTTCACCGGGAAGGCACCATGCGCGACGTGCCCGGCCCGGCCGATGCGTGCCGGCAGGCGGAGCAGGCCGGGGCAGACGTGGTCGGCCTCAACTGCATTCGCGGCCCGATGACCATGCTGCCGCTGCTGCCCGCGATCCGCGCGGCCGTGTCGTGCCCGGTCGCGGCCCTTCCCGTGCCCTACCGGACCACCGGGGAGCAGCCTTCGATGCAGGCCCTGCGCGATCCGGTCCGCGGCGGGGCCCCGGCCTTCCCGACCGCTCTCGATCCCTTCACCTGCACCCGCCACGAACTCGGCGACTTCGCCACGGCCGCTCTGGACCTCGGCGTGCGATACCTCGGTATCTGCTGTGGCGCCGGCCCGCAGCACGTGCGGGCCATGGCCGAGGCGGTCGGCCAGGTACCGCCTGCCTCCCGTTACTCGCCGGATATGTCGAAGCACTCGTTCCTCGGCTCGGCCCCCGGCATTACCCAGAGCTACCGGGAGTATGCCCCGAACCTGTAGCGACACCGGCCCACCATCGACAGGACAGGGATGAGCCCGTGAGTACACCAGCCCATGCTCCGTACGTCATTATCGGCGCCGGCATGCACGGCCTTTCCACGGCCTGGCATCTGGCCAGGGAGCTACAGGCGCGCGGCACCGGGAGCGGCCGGGACATCCTGATCCTGGACAAGTCGGGTGTCGGGGCGGGAGCGTCCGGGATTGCCTGCGGCACGATCAGGAACAACTACTTCCAGCCGGCCATGCGCGCGCTCATGGCCCACAACGTGGCCGTGTGGGAATCCGATCCGGAGGCGTTTTCCTACCACCCGGTCGGCTTCCTGCAGATCGCACCCGAGGCCATGCATGCCGACGTCGTGCAGATCTACCAGCAGCAGCAGGCGATCGGATACGACTCCGTGCTGGTCGAGGGAGATGATGCCTGCCGGGCCTACATGCTGGAGATGTTCCCTGACTGGCAGGCGGCCGACGCGACCACGGTCCTGCACGAGAAGCAGGGCGGGTACGCCAACAACAAGCGCTCCCTGGCCGGCCTGGAGGCCAAGGCCCGGGCCATGGGCGTCCAGATCCAGCCGGGCACGCGGGTGACCGGCCTGCGGCGGTCCGGCGGTGCGGTCACGGCCGTCGAGACGGACGGCGGGACCATTGCCTGCGACCGGCTCGTCGTCGCCGCCGGGCCATGGATCCGCGACTTCTGGGCAATGCTGGACTTGCCCGAAGCCATCGACGTCACCGACGCCCGCGGGACCGTGCATCCCGGCCGGCCCATGTGGACCTACTGGGCGCTGCAGGAGGGAACGCTGGAAGTCGATCCCGGCGCGTTCACCACCAGCGGCGGCGAGTTCCCGCCCGTGGTGCACGTGGACTCCGACGCCCCGCTCTACGACGACATCGACGGCACGCTCATCACCGACAAGATGTGGGGGATCTACTTCAAGCCGGACTTCGATTTCGGCGGGGTCCAGGGCGGCGCCGCGCCCTACATCGTCGACCACCCGGCGGCAGAGGTCGCGATCGACCCGTACGGCCCGGCCAGCCCCGAGTTCGTCGTCGGCGAGGACTTCACCCGGATGTGGACCTCCGGGCTCGCGCACAGCCTCAAACGATTCGAGAAGCAGCGCCACCTCTACCGCAAGGAACCTTCCGGGGGCATCGGGGCGTTCACCCCGGACAGCTTCCCCGTCTTCGACACCTTCTGCGAGAACGCGTACGTGATCGCCGACTCCAACCACGGCTACAAGATGATCGGCGTCGGCTCGCTGGTGGCCAGGGAACTGCTCGGCGAGCCGCAGGCGCTGCTCGAGCCGTTCCGGTTCTCCCGATACCGCACCGGCAAGCTGCACCCGGTCAGCAACTCGCCGTTCCCGTGGAGCTAAGTCGCTGAGCCCGGCGGCCCGGCGGAAGCGGGCATTCGCGTGCATGTCGAAGCGAACGGGACGCGGCTGTGGTTCGACGCGCCCCGATGGTCAGGCAGGTGACCAGCCGGGATCCCGTCCGGCGAGCGCGACAACGCGATCGAGCAGCGGAGCGTCACCGGGCAGCTGCCGGGCCGCAGGCCCAAGATCTACGATGCTCATGCTGAACACGACGGCGCGGGCGCGGGAACTCATCGGTGCGTCAGCTGTGCCCGCCGGGCCCGCGCTGAGCGGGCCCGCGGCCGGCCAGACCCCCCGCTCGGCCGAGGGGCCGGTATGCCACGTTATGGCACAATTAGGCAGGTGTATGTCGGGGAAGGTGCTGGGCGCGGTAACCCGGTGATCGGGCATCCATAACCGGCGGCAGCTATCGGCAGGCAGCTTCGGTGGCTGAGTCCGGGCAGGTCCGCCGGGCCAGGAACGCCGTCTACATCGTCTTCACCGGCGCCGGCTTCGCCTTCGCCAGCTGGGCCTCGCGCATCCCGCAGGTCCGTGGCGAGCTGCGGTTGACCCCGGGCGTGCTGGGACTGATCCTGCTCTGCGCGGCGATCGGCTCGGCAGTCGCCATACCGCTGTCCGGGCTGGTCATTGCCCGGCTCGGGGAATCTCGCGCGGTGGTCGCCATGTCGCTCGTCGCGGCTGCCGGACTGGCCACCGTCGCGATTGGCTACCGTCACGGCATTCCGCTGGTGACGGCAGGGCTGACCTTGTTCGGCTTCGGCAGTGGTGGCTGGGACGTGGCCATGAACGTCCAGGGCGCTGCCGTGGAGCAGGCCATCGGCCGCGCGATCATGCCGAGGTTCCACGCCGGGTGGAGCATCGGCACGGTCGCCGGGGCAGGCGCGGGAACGGCCATGGTCGCCGTCGGCGTGCCGGTAACCGCGCACCTGCTGGCGGTCGCGCTTGCCGTTGCCGTGGTCGTGCCCGCCGCGTCCCGCCGTTTTCTCCCGCACTCCCGTGCCCAGGCGTTCCCCGGCAGGCCGGCCGTCCGGCCCAGTCCGCTCACGGCGTGGACCGAGGCGAGAACCCTGGTCATCGGCCTGTTCGTGCTCTGCATGACGATCATCGAGGGAGCCGGGAACGACTGGCTCAGTCTCGGCGTCATCGACGGCTATCACACGGCAGCCGTTGTCGGCACCGTTACCTTCGCGATCTTCCTCGCCGCAATGACCACCGGCCGCTGGTTCGGCCCTGCGTTCATCGACCGATACGGCCGGGTCCGGGTCTTGCGGGTATCCGCTGTTACCGCCCTGGCCGGCCTGCTCCTGATCGCTTTCGGCGGGCTGCTGCTTGTCGTCCTGGCCGGCGCCGCGCTGATGGGGCTCGGGACCGCACTCGGATTTCCGGTCGGCCTCAGTGCCGCCGCCGACGAGCCCCGGCACGCGGCCGGCCGCGTCAGCGCTGCCTCCTCGATCGGCTACGCGGCCTTCCTGGCCGGGCCGCCGGTTATCGGCTTCCTCGCCGACCATGTGGGTGTCCTGAACGCGCTGTCCGCTGCCAGCGTCCTGCTCGCGACCGCGTTCTTCTGCTGCCGCGCCACCGCGCCCATCGGCCAGCCAGTGAGCGGCGCTGACACCGCAACCCCTCGGGATTGATCATCGTGTGCAGCCAGGCGCGGGGCGGGCGCGGGGCGGGCGCGGCCGGCATGGGCAGCCCGATCTGGCGCGCCGGGTCACATCGGCGGCCACACTGGAAGAACAGGTTGACGCCATGGCAAGGACGCTGCCCGGCTGCTCGGTGCCGGCCGCCGGGCAGCAGCGGCGGCAGCAGCGGCAGATCTAAGCCTGAGGAGAGCGCTGTGCACACCTCCGTTGAGAACCTGGCCATCGTCTGGGCATCGGTCGGCCGGCTGTGCTCCGGGCTGCCGGACGGCAAGTGGGACCTGCCGACCGGCTGCCCGGGGTGGACCGTCAAAGATCATGTGTCCCACCTGGTGGATTACGAGGCACGTGCGCTGGGCTGGCCTGTTCCCCAGCACGAGCCGAGCCCGCTGCCGCACGTCCGGAACGCGCTGGGCCGGGCCAACGAGATCGGCGTCGACGCTCGCCGCGCGCAGTCCGGCGCAGCCGTGCTCAGGGAGTTCCGCGAGGTGACAGCCGAGCGGCTGGCGCAACTGCGGCAGCTCACCGTGCAGGATCTCGCCGGGCCTGCGGTGACTCCCGCCGGACCCGGCACCGTGGCGGACATGCTCACCCTGCGCGTGATGGACAGCTGGACCCACGAGCAGGACATTCGCCGTGCCGCTGAGCTTCCCGGGCATGATGAGGGCCCGGCCGTCGATGAGGCGGTGGGATATTTCACCCGGTTCCTGCCCTACGTGGTCGGCAAGCGGGCTGCCGCGCCGGACGGCTCCAGGGTTGTCTTCCGCATCGGCGAGCAGGTTCCGGTCGTGGTCGACGTGGCCGGCGGCCGCGGAAAGCCGGGGGACGATCCGCAGGGCGCCACCGTGACCATGATCATTCCAGTGACCACCTTCGCTGCGCTGGCCGGCGGGCGCTCCGACGTGCCTGGTGACGTTGTCATCAGCGGCGACCGCCAGCTCGGCGGGCGTGTGCTGGAATCGATGAGCCTCATGCCCTGACCTGAGATGCCGTAGCAGCCTGCCGCTCCCGGCAAGAACCAAGCAAGATCAAGATGAGGAACGGATAGCCACACCGCCAGTCAGCACCGCAAGCAGGGGTGCCGCCGATCGCGCACCGGGCCACGCCCGTCCGGCCAGGTCAGCTTCCTGAGAAGAAGGCGGCCGCTGCTCCCGCGCCGGTCCTGCGCTGCCAGGCGCAGGCCAGCGCGGCCTGCATAATACCGACGCAGGCAATGACCGGCTGCAGCCGGCCGCGCGGAGCAGGCCGCATGGAGCCCCATCCGCCGCGCTGACTTCGCGGGCCAGGCACTGCGAGAATGCGCGGGGTGGCCACGAACCGGAGGGCAGTCTGATGGCGGGACAGCTCCAGACCATCGACCAGTACATCAGCTCATTCCCGGATGACGTGCAGGTCGTGCTCGAAGCGGTCCGGCGCAGCATCAGGAAGGTCGTGCCGGGGGCCGGCGAGACGATCAGCTACCGGATTCCGACGATGACGCTCGACGGCAGGCGCCTGGTGTACTTCGCTGCGTGGAAGCACCACATCTCCCTCTATCCGGTACCTGCGGTTGATGAAGCCCTCAGGCAGGAGCTGGCGCCGTACCTCGCGAGCAAGGGCACGGTTCGATTCCCGCTGCGTGAACCCATCCCGTACGGCCTCATCGAACGGCTGGTCGCGCTCCTTGTCCAGCAGCGGGGGTGACCGTGACCACGGACAGTGGGCAGCGGCCGGTGACATCCGGGTCGTTCGACCCGCAAGGCCGTCATCCTGACCTGCAGATTCCGTTACCCCCGATGGGCGGGGAGCGGACGACACGGGCAGCCGCTGCCCAGGCTCGTGTTCCGGGCTGCCCGGTGCTGGCCGTAGCCTGGCCGCACCGGCCCTTGCTACCAGGAAGCCATCGGGCCCGCCGCCGGAGGATTCGGAGAAGCCATGTACCGTCGCCGCCGCACAGGCGGAGCTGCCGGCTCCGGCCGCCTGCGGCCCGTTAGCCGTCCCGGCCGCGCCGTCCGGCGGGCGGGCGCCATGGCCACGGCGGCGAGCCTGGCGGTCCTGACCGCCATCAGCGCTGCCGTACCTGCGATGGCCGAGCCGGCCACCACTGTCAGTTATGCCGCGGGGGCCACCGCCACGCGTTATTCAGGGCTGGCCTTCGACACCTGCACGGCGCCGCCGCTGGCGGCGGTCGCGGCGTGGGGTGCCTCGCCGTACCGGGCCATCGGCGTCTACATCGGCGGCGTCAACCGCACGTGCGCCCAGCCCGAGCTGACCGCGAGCTGGGTCACCGGGGTGTCGCAGCTGAAGTGGCGGCTGCTCCCGGTCTACAAGGGCCTGCAGGCGCCCTGCGGCGGTAAGCCGTCCGACGAGAAAATCACGCCGTCGAAGGCGGCGAGCCAGGGCAGCGCCGCGGCGGACGACGCGGTCGCCAGTGCGAGGGCGCTCAGGATGCTGAGCGGCAGCGCGCTCTACAACGACATGGAGACCTACTCGACTGCCGATGCCGCATGCCGTACGGCCGTGCTCAGGTACCTGTCGGGCTGGACAAGGGAAGTGCACAAGCTCGGGTATATCGCCGGCGTGTACGCGCAGCTGGCCTCCGGCGCCAGGGACCTGTCCGGGGTTTACGACTCCGCCTCGTACGCCCGGCCGGACGCGCTGTGGATCGCCCGCTATGACGCTGACTCCTCGCTCAGCGGGTGGGCGGGCGTGCCGGACGACAACTGGGCCGAGCACCAGCGGGCCAAGCAGTACCGCAACAGCCACCAGGAGACCTACGGCGGCGTCACGATCAACATCGACAACGACCGGGTCGATGCCCCGGCCGCCACCGTCGGCTACACCTACCAGGCCACCAGCAGCGGCCCGCTCTCCGCGCGATCCGGACCGGCGAGGTCGTACCCGATCGTCGGGACCCACCCGCCGGGCTCGGCGCTGAGGATCGCCTGTCAGGCCCCGGGTAGCGCGGTCGGCACCACCAGCGTGTGGGACAAGCTCTCGGACGGCAGCTATGTCAGCGATTACTACGTGAGCACCCCGTCCGGTACCGGCTACAGTGCGCCGCTGCCGCGCTGCCATTACCCGTATCAGGTAACGGCCGCGGGAGGGCTCAGCGAGCGGTCCGGGCCTGGCAGATCCCATCCTGTCGTGGGGCGGCTGCCGGACGGCGCGCTGGCCTGGCTGGTCTGCCAGCGGGCAGGCAGCAAGGTCGGCACGACAGCGGTGTGGGACAAGGTCGCCAAGGGCCGCTGGGTCTCCGACTACTACGTCGCCTCGCCAAGTAAGACCACCTACAGCAGGCCAGTCCCGCGCTGCTGACCGTTATCGCTGGCTAGAGGCTGCGCCTCCTGCCCCCGCACCACGACTCCCGCCCGCTGGGCTGTCACCGTCCCCGTGCTGGCCGCCAACGGTGGCCTGCGCGACGGGCTCGGCCCCCAGCGGGCCGCCGACATTATCTTCGGCCTGCTCAGCCACGAGCTCTACCGGCTGCTGGTCATCGAGCAGGGCTGGGCTCCCGAGGACTGGGAGCGGTGGGCGGCCGACACCCTGGCCGAGCAACTTCTGCCCGCCCAATGAACCGCACCACCAGCTCGCCTAGCTATCCGGTCTCGCTACTGCGCGTCTCGCGAAGGTGACGATAGGCCCTAGCGCGGGTGGCCAGGTACGAGAAGGGTGGGCTTCAGGAGGTCCGGTGATGATTTTCGCTGACCGTGCCGGCGCTGGCGGCCGGCTGGCCGCGAGGCTGCAGCACCCGCGAGGCGAGTTTGCCGTGGTGCTTGGCCTGCCACGGGACGGCGCCTTCCGGCCCGCCCGTGGATAAGGAGGTTCCCATGGATAAGGAGGTTAAGGTGAGCGCGAGGTCGGTCAGCCTGGCAGGCAACCTGACCGTGCCGGCCCAGGCCACCGGGTCCGTGGTATTCGCCCACGGCAGCGGCAGCGGCAGGCACAGCCCACGCAACCGGCACGTCGCCGCCGTCTTCAACCAGGCAGGCCTGAGCACGCTCCTGTTCGACCTGCTCACCCCGGGTGAGGAAACTGACCGGGCCAATGTGTTCGACATCAGCCTGCTCGCCGGGCGCCTTCTTGACGTCACCGGATGGCTGCGCACCCAGCCCGGCACCGCGGATCTGCCCGTGGGTTACCTCGGCGCCAGCACCGGCGCCGCCGCGGCGCTGTGGGCCGCAGCCGAACCGGGCGCCGGGATAGCGGCCGTGGTATCCCGCGGCGGCCGTCCCGATCTCGCCGGCGCTCGCCTCGGCTTGGTAACGGCGCCTACGCTGCTCATCGTCGGCGGACACGACGATGTCGTGCTCGGCCTCAACCGCCAGGCCCAGGCCGCGCTGCGGTGCGAGAACCAGCTGGCCGTGGTACCCGGCGCCAGCCACCTGTTCGAAGAACCCGGCACCCTCGATGCCGCCGCCGGCCTGGCCTGTGACTGGTTCACCGGCCATCTCCGGTGATCTCGCTGACCTGGCCGGTTCAGGAGGCACCCGCCAGGAGGCGCCTCGTCGGCCATGACGCGGCGGATGTCTGCCGTGACGACAGCGGGTCCCGGCGCGGGCCGCCCGTCCTCCCTACCTCCGCCCTGCAGCGCCACCTGGGCGGTACTGCTGCTCATGTCCCGCCGGCCAGCCGTGCCTCGATAGGGCCATCGGGCCCGCGCGCACCGGACCTTGGCCCCAGGACTGCGGACCATGGCCTCTACTTGCCGCGGCCGGCACCGCCGATGCTGATGGCAGGGCCGGGCGGTAGCGAGCAGGCCGCCGCTGCCAGTGACGCAAGGCCGGACCGACGGGAGGCACGATGTCATGAAACTGATCACGGCAGTCCTCAGGCCGGAGACACTCGACGAGGTCGTCCGGGTGGTGACCGGAATCGGCGCGCGCGGGCTGACCGCAACCGAGGTCCTTGGCTTCGGCCAGCAGCACGGTCACCTCGCTGCCCACCCGGAGGAGGACGCAGGCGCGGCACTGCTGCCCAAGGTCCGCCTGGACATCGTGGTTAACGATGAGGATGCCGGCATCTTGCTGGATGCCATCGTCAAGTCCGCCCGCACCGGCGCGATAGGCGATGGCAAGCTCTGGATCTCCCCGGTGGAATCCGCCGTGCGGATCCGCACCGGCGAGCGGGATGCTGCTGCCGTCTGAGGTGAGCCCACGAGCCAGCTGAAACGGTCCCCGGCGATCCCGGTGGTCAGCGGACCTTGCGGAGCCAGCGTCGCTGCCACGGTGTCTCGACGGCTCGGTGGTGGTAACCGGCGCGGACCCAGGTGAGCGCGTCCTGCGGGGCGAGGCCGTCGATGATGGCCAGCGCGGCGAGGGCGGTCCCGGTGCGGCCGATGCCGCCATGGCACGCCACCTCGACGCGTTGCCCGGCGCATGCGCGCCGGTGCGCCTCGTGCAGGGCGTCGAGGGCGTCGCGGCGGTTGACCGGGATCCAGAAGTCAGGCCAGCGGATATGCCGGTGCGGCCAGGCCGGGGCCGGTCCCCTGGCCAGGATCAGGCCGAAGTCGGCTGCGCTGGCGGGATCGCCCAGGCGCCGGCCCCGGACCCGGGTTCCGCTGGGCAGGGTGATCAGCCCGGTGTCGTCCAGCCAGGCGGCGAGAGTCATCGTCAGGTCACGATCCGAGGCAGAATGCTGCGCGCTGGCAGCGTGGACAGCAGCACCCATGACGGCCCGGTGCGCCGTACTCCGGCTCACGCCGTACCCCGGCTCACGCCGTACTGCTGCGTCACCGTCAGCTCGGCCGGCCGGGCACTTTGTGCCAGGCTTGTCCGTCAGCGTGGCAGCCCGACGTGTCGCACATAAGCAGCCCAGGCCGCTTCCATCGTGCGAGGCCCGCGGAGCCACTGCAGCCGGGACGGGGCCTCCCAGTAATCCAGGCCCAGATCGTCCCCGCAGTCGAAGCAGATGAGTTCGAATACGGCGCCGTGGCCGCCCTCCGCCCGGCCCGGGGCCGGCTGGCGCCGCAGAATGGCCCCGAAGCCGTGGCCGGGCTCGCCCACGCCAGGAATCGCGGTGTCGCGCGCATCGCGCGGTCCGCCGGTGGAATGGTCAGCTGACCTGGTGCTCGGCACGACGTGCATATCTGGCCTGCTCACTCCCCTGGGCTCGTTAGCTCTCACTGCCGGGGTCTGGAGCAGCACCGACGGCCGCCGTACCCGCCCTGATGCCTGGGGGAAACTGCCCCTTCGGGTAAGATTTTGGTACCGATCAGGTAAGGATCCGGATACACGATGGCCTGATCAGGGCGAGCAGTCGAAGTACAGCTCGAACTGGACGCCACCGGCCCTGACCTGCGGCGATCCCTCCGATAGCGCCTCTGACCAGGCATCTTGCTGTTTGGTGGCGTTGGCAGACTTTGGGCAGAGACGGCCATTCTGCGGACTCTTTGCGGACTGGCTGCGGACTCAGCCGTTCTTGGCGACGAAGCTTCCCCAGCCCATGACGGTCTCCACAAGGCCCTCGTCCCGCAGCAGCGCGACGGCCTTGCGCGCGGTCGTCTCGGCCACCCCGTACTCCTGCCTCAGCCGCTTGACACTGGGAACCGCAGCGCCCGGCGCCAGCTCCCCGGAGGCGATCTGGTCCCGCAGGATGCCGGCCAGCTGGCGGTAGGGCGGCACCGCGGAGGCGTGGTCGATCGTCATGATCCAAACGTACGTGGCCAGCGCGAACGTACTTTCACGTACTCGCGCCATAGCGCGGTATGGCGCGATGGGCGTACGCTAGCAATGACACAACAGCGGGCCCGGCCGGCGCATGCACGCCAACCGGGCCCTAGACCGGACGGAGCCCGGCCATGCGACCAACCCTCCCAGACGATCACCGGCCGCGCCATGACGGCACGCGGTGGCCCGCGCCAGCGCCGACACAGCAAGCGGCAGCCTTAGCGCTCGTCCGGCGGTTTCACCCGCAGGGCTGGCAGCTCAACCATCCCATCGCCGACTGGTGGGAGGCGTTCCGGCAGGACGGCACATCTCAGCGCGTGATCATCGCGCACTCGGTCATCGGCTTGTACGCGAAACTGATCAAGGTCGAAGCCGCTGACGGCCTGCGCCGGCCGCAGCCTCCCGATGCCGTGGCGGCGTATCTCGCCGATCTTGACCGGCTCGGGCGGATCGGCACCGGGCAGTGACGCCCGCGGAAACCAGCCAGCCAGCGGAGATCAGCGTCGATTTTGACGCGCGGCGGTTCACGCTGGCTGGCGCGCTGGCGATATGGGGCAAGCGTGACGGCACCGGGCCGCAGCCGCCGGACGCGCGGCGCGCGGCCAGTTACGCGGTCGGCCTGATCGACGCCATGACCGCGGAACTGTCCGAGATCCGCGATCAGCTCATGACCGAGATCAGCGCCAGCGACGCCGCGGCGGCCGGTGCCACATGAGCCGGGACGCGCCTATGAGGATCGCGCCGACGAGGTCCGCGCCGGTGAGTCCGCGCGAGTGAGGCCGATGCCCTTGCGGTCGTTGCCGGGTTGCCGGCGGCCGATGACCGTGACGGCGGCCTGTACGTCGGGACGCGTTGCTTGCTGCGACACTGGGCCGCGAGGAACATTATGTTCGCGTTCGGATGGCGGCCATTGCTCACGGGAGTGTTCGCGAATGAATGAATGCGGCCAAAACTTTCCATGACGGTGGGGTGGTCTCTGGCGGAGTCTCGTGCGACGCGCTCCAGCGCATAGATGCCGCCGATGCGCACGTCGAGCTTGTCGGAGCCGAGCTGCTCGATCGCCTTGATATACCTGTCGGTCGCCTGTCCTTGCTCGGTCAGCTCATATGTGCGCCGCGCCAGGATGGTGTTCTGCGCCGTGAATATCACCGCACCTGCCGCCCTGATGAAATGGCCCGAGAATGCCAAGTTCTAAGCGCGGAAAGATCCAAATCGTCTGAGCTTGTGGCCCGTCGGCTGGGCGCTAGGGACGTGTTTCCTGGCTGCGGTAGCCGGCCTGGCGGGGGCGGGCGCCGCCAGGCTAATAGGGGAGGAAGCAGACGCCTGCGTGGCCGGACACGCCGCCGCACGTGCTGGAGCTGTTGAGGTTGTCGCTCGCGATCCACAGGCCTGCGCTGGTGATCAGCATGTCGTCGGCGCCTTTACCGCGGGCTCTGGTCGGGTTGAAGGTAAGCAGGCCGGTCGTGGGTGACAGGCCCTCCATGCCGGGGGCGGAGATGCCGCCAGGGCCCTGGAAGTCGCAGCCATTGGGGTTTTGTGACCAGCGCTCGTGGCCGCCGAAGTAGGCCGTGGTGGCATCGGCGGCGGTGGAGTACAGCGAGTCGCACCCGGTGTAGTTGATCCATTTGTGGGTGACGGTCGTTTGGGTGGCCGGGAACGCGACCGCCGTATCGCAGATCCCGGTCATCGGGTAGGACCCGTTCCAGTCGTACAGATGGAACCCGGTCGTTGCCGCGTAGATGGTGGAGTCGTCGGGCGACCAGGACGCAGCGCGGGTGTAGAACGGCTCGGAGAACCAGCAATGCTCGTTGAACTCGGTCGGGTGCCAGCCGGTCACTGCCGCGGTCGCTCCGCTGAGGTTGAGCATGAAGATCTGCTGGCGCGGCTGGCCGCCAGCCGAGGTGAAGTCACCCTCGACCAGGTCCAGCGTCCCGCTGTGGCTGAGTTGCTGGTTGTACACGCGAGTGGCGTTGCCGGCCGCGCATTTGGTTCCCGAGGAGTTGCAGTACTGATAGTTGCCCGAGATGCTGAGGTTGACGAAGCCGTCGTCGTGGCCGGTGGACGGGCTGAGGCTGGCCATGTACTTGTGGGTGCTGCTGCCGTTGATCGAGGTGAAGTAGCCGCCGGTGAGCAGGTGCCCGTTGTGGCTGGCGATCGTCTCCACCTGGCCATTGGCGCTGTGCGCCAAACTGGTGACCAGGGCGCCGGTGCTGGTGGAGATCGCGGCGATGTTAGCCGCCGAGCTGCCGTGCACCGAGGTGAACTTGCCGCCGATATAGGCGGTGGAGCAGCTAGTGCCGTTGAAGGCGATCGTGTTGACCGTGCCGTTGACGTTGGGTGCCCACGAGGTAATGGTGAACGGCGAGGTGGCGCTGAAGCTGAAAATGTTGTTGCGGGTGTAGACGGTGCCGGACGAACCTTGCTGGATTTTGGTGAAAGTGCCCACTGCGTACATCGTCCCGCCGCACTGCACCAGCTGCCGCACCTGCTCGGTGGTGCCGTTGGGGTACAGCTGCGGGGTGCCGCTCGCCGGCTTTAGTGAGACCGAGGCGGACGCCGTCCCGGCAAGCCCGGCAACCGCCAGCATGGCCGTTCCTATGACCAGCCCGGCGCGCACTCCTAAACGACGAAAACCCATGACACACCCCCGTAGTGGCAGACCGCAACAGAATACGCCACCGGTAACTTGTCGTGGCATGCTGGTTGCCCGGGGCGGCGCGGGGGAAACCGGCACCCGCCGACCGCACCGGCAGTACCGCAGGCCCCCCGCCGCACCCCCGCCCGCCACGATGAGAACACCGGTGGGCACCCGCGGCGCCCAGCTCAGCGGGGTGGAGAGCGCTAGCAGTCGAAGTACAGCTCGAACTTTCACCTACGGTTCGATGACCTGCGACAGCGTCCGTCCTGTCCTGTCTGACCTGCGGATACACCTCCCATCGATTCTCAGCGATTCTGGCTCGCTCCCGACGTCCGGCGGAACTGGAACGGAACTGGCATACGGTCGCGGCTCGGCAATTAAGGTCAGCCGCCGCGCGCAGGCGAACATTGCAACGGCCCCCGGCAAAGTCGCTGGGTAACCGCGATGTGGTACGTCACCGTCCTCGGGCTTCTTGTGCTGGCCGATGGGCAGGGGATTCGCGCCTCGCCTGGCACGCCGTTGACCGGTCCCGGCTCGCGGCGGGCGCAGCGCCTCAGGAGAACTCGTCGGCGAAGTCCCAGGCACGTAGCTCGCCCGGTTCGAGGCATATGAGGAGGTCATCGCCGGCTCTCTTGGCGTATGCGGCCCCGGCCTCGGGGCCTAGGTAGCGAGACGCGATTCGCTTGACCGCATCGCCGACTCCGGCGGTGAGCAGTTGTGCGCGGCAGCGGAGTTCGACTCCGCGGTAGGGCGGGGAGTGTTCGCAGACCACGATGCCTGCTTGTGGATCTCGTCGCAGATGCGCTGCCTTCACGTCGCGGCTGCCGGTGACAACGTTGAAGCCGCCGTCGCGCCATTCGTGCCAGACGGGGGACAGCAGCACGGTGCCGTCTCGCCGGTAGGTGGCCAGAACCGCCAGCAACCGGAGTTCGGCGAAAGTCCCGAGATCGTCCATCGTGAGGCCCCGGCGCATGCGAGCAGGCTAATCGACTGGGGGGCGCTGGCCCGGCACGCACCCTCCTGCCGTCCGTTGGAAACAACCGTTCCCGGCTCGCTGGCGCCGGTCGTGGGTGTCGGCCCCCCTCGATGCGAAAGGAGATTTCGCGAGGGGCTGTAAGGGCCTGCGCACGGCTAGGTATGTGATCTACCTGCGGCGACATTGCCTGGATAGGTCTGGAGGAGCCCCCGAGAGACTCCGCACGATGGCTCCCATCCTGGCTCCCAGGCGATCTTGGAGTTTCCCACGGAATCCGCGGCCTTCGCTGGCCGCCTGCGTGCGCATCGGTCAAGAGCTATGTGAATTGGCGAGCAGGCCGGCCAGCTCCCGGGCGTTGGTTTGGGCGTAGTCGCGGTAGCAGTTGTTGAATACCACGTGGGTGGTGCGGGCCTGCCCGGCCAGGTCGCGGATCCTGGGCGCCCACCCGGCGAGTTCTTCCAGCGTGTAGCGGTAGCCGAACCGCTCGTGGATGTCCTTGCTGTCCCATTTCTCCGAGTGGCCGTGGAAGCGGATCACGGCCAGGTCCGCGGTGGCGGCCAGTACAGGGGGGACCGAGCTGCGGTATCCCTGCGGCATGTCCAGGCACACGAACGGCAGCTGGTGGGTGGATAGGAACTCCAGGGTCTCCTCCCGGTTGCGCTCGGCCAGCCAGGTGTGGTTGCGGAACTCGACGCACACCTGACTTGGCGCCGCCCGCCGGGCACAAGCCAGGAGGTAATCCTTGTTGGCCCGGGTAATGGCGAACCAGGGCGGGAACTGCAGCAAGATCGCGCCCAGCTTGTCCGCGTGGCGCAGCGGGGCCAGCGCGGCGAGGAACCGGTCCCACGCCTGGCCGGTCACCTCGGCCGGCACGTCCTTCAGGTACACGTTGTCCTTGCCCAGGGCTTCCACCGCGCGGCGCAGGTCGGCGGGCAGCGCGGCCACCCGGGTCGGGTGGCCGGTGAACAGGCTGAACGCCTTGACGTTGAACGTGAACCCGGGCGGCGTGCGCTCGGCCCACAGCGTGGCGGTCCGCTCGGCGGGCAGCGCGTAATAGGACGCGTCCACCTCCACCAGCGGGAAATGCTGGGCGTAGAACCGCAGCCGCTTGGCCGGGGTGTCCACCGGATGCGGGTACCAGCCGGACGCGATCAGCGTCCGGTCGGTCCACGACGCCGTCCCCACCCGGATATCACCCATACCCGCAGAGTAGGCACCGGCGGGCGCGGGCCATCAACTTCCCTGGCCGCTCGCAGGCCCGGGCAACGGCGTCGAGCCCGCTACGAATGCCCGCCAAGGGGCGGAACTCCCAGCCCGGCATCGCCGGCAGCGGGCGGCCTCAGGCGAGCGCCGCGTAGGCGGCGGCCTGGATGTCGCGGTGGACCTGCGGGGGGGTCGGGGCTTTCGAACATGCGCTGGGTGAGCACGATCACGGTCAGGTCCCGGGACGGGTCAACCAGCCAGGACGTGCCCAGCCCGCCGTCCCAGCCGAACGCGCCGTTGTCGTACACAGCCTGGCAGAATCCCAGGAACGGCCGTCGAAGAACCCTGGCCCGAGGCCGCCGCGGGCCTTCCGGCCGGGCACTCCGGCGGCCTGGCCCACCGCGAGGATCGAGCCCAGCACCTCCTCCAGCGTGCGCGGGTCCAGGGCAAGCACCCGGGAGCGGCAGCCCAGGTAACTCAACGCGGCCTCAACCTGCCCAGACGGCAGCGCGCAGACCCGCACAGGTCCTGGGTCAAAATCAGGTCGGGCTGAAGCTCTGCCAGCGCCCGCTCGTGCATCGTGTACAGATCCCCGCCTGGGCGAGCCGGCCGCGGACGTACTCGTTGATCTCCCGCGCGACATCCCCCGGGTATCCAGGCCACCGACCACCACCGTCTTGTCGGCCCGGGCAGACGGGGGCTCGTCGCACTCGAACGTCACGCCCACCAGCTGATCGCCCCAAGCCCAGCGCGTACACGATCTCCGTCGCCGACGGCAGCATCGACACCAGCCGCATACCATGAGCCTAAGCGCACCGCCGTTGCGCCGTAGGTGCCGATCATGTGCCGTGCCAGCCAGTCGTCTCGCGAGCGCAGGGGCGGATCCCAGTTGTGGTGAGCCGCTACGAAGCAAGATCAACTGGAGTGGCAGATTGAGTGGCAAACCGTGCGCCGGGATCGTTCCCGAGCTTGTGACGGTCAGCCTGCGCTCGTGTTCCGCCTGGTCAGACCCCCTGACTGCGGTGGCCGAGCGTCGCCGCGATCCATGGTAAGGAGAAGGTCTACGGTTCGATTCCGTAAGGGGGCTCCAGGTCAGAGCATTATTTTGAGCCTACCGAACGCCCAGTGGGGACATTGGTGGGGACTAACGGTCCGAGGCCGGGGCCGCTGACCACCCGGGCGGCCGCAGCCGTTCCGGTCGGTGTTGACCGCGAACGTCGGCGCGGCACAGGTGGGTACGAAGTGGCCGCGGGTGCAGCCAAAGGGCACGTTCGCGGGAGAATTGGCATCGGAAGTCATAGATGGGAACTGCTCAGGAGCCCAGCACCGGCCAGCAGGTCATAGTGCATCCACTGGCTGACACGGGATCTGGGCGGCGCACCGCAACGCGCATGCCGGATGACAGCGTGTAGGTGACATTCGAGCCAGGCCCAAACGAGCGCTGGGAGATGCGCGCATGCATCCAGCCACCGAGACTTGCAAGCGGTGCGCGCTTTGACCAGCTGAGAGCCGGACCGATTCCACCTCGCGAGCCGATCAACGGCAGCTAACATGCCCTCGTGACCCGGCGCGCTGCGCCGCGACTTCGCGATCAACGTGGGCTATGTGCCGCTGGGCTTCGCCGTCGGCGGCACCACCTCCGCCGCCGCACCTTATGACCCGATAACCAAAGCCGCCGGCGACCAGACCCGGCAGAGACCACCCGGCCGCTAAGCCTTTGACGGGTGTTTCACATGTATTCGGCGTAGCGGCTGGCGACCTGCTGGTCCGGGTCGCAGAACCGCAGAATCTGCTTGACCTGGTCGGTGGTCTTCAGGGTGATGGGGGACCGTGCGTCGAGACGGGACTGGTTCCAGTTCATCTTGCTCAGGGCAAGGATCTCGGAGCCGAGCTCGCGCGGGCTGACGGTCAGCCGGGCCGGCCGCAGTCCTATGGGGCGCGGGACATACATACCCGGGTAGGTGGAGTAGAAGTCGACGCTGCCGGTGGTGTAGATCAGGTGCTCAGCGGGGTCGAGGGTCATGAAGGTACCGCGCAGCGGCGGCGCGTTCCCGGGCCGGAAGACCAGGGCGTCTTCGCTGCTAGTGATCCAGATCAGGTCCAGGGCGTGCAGGTCCCGCTCGTCGGCTGCGGAGGTGAACCCGTCGGTCTCTTCGGCGGTGAACCGGGATGACTTGTGGATGACTAGCCGGGCGGGCAGGGTGTAGTGCTCGCGCTTGTAGACGGCCAGGGCGCCGGACAGCAAGGCCCGGGCGTCGGCGGCAAGCAGGTGCGGCTGGCGGTCCTCGCTGCTGACCTGGGCGGTCCCCCCGCGGACGATCACGCCTTCACCGCGTTCGTTGAAGATATGCGCCACGGCGGTTTCCAGGGCCCCGGATGCCGCTGACCGGTAGAACGAAATGCCGACGTAGCAGGTAGGTAGGTCAGTGGAGGCGCGCTGCAGCCGCCAGGGGACCCCGCCGGCCTTGTAGTACAGCGCGACGTGCAGGTTCCAAGCCCGGGTGGCTTCGTCCTGGCGGCTGCGCCGGGGCGGGGGCGGTGCTGACTCATCCCAGGTGCTGCGGCGCAGGATCTGCAGCGGGATGCCCAGTCGCAGTGCGCGGGCCTTCAGCAGATCGTGGAAGTTGACGGTGAGCGGCGGACTGTTGCTGCCCGCGCGTCTGGCCGGACTTCGGGCAGTGTCTGCCCCATCGCCTGCTTGTTCGGCGAGGTGCACGTCGTCCAGCGTGTCAGGCCGCGCCACGACGATGACGTCCACCCGGTTGCCTTCGGTGAGGGCTTCCAGCTCGCCGATGTAGACCTCGACCATCGCCCGGACGGCTAGCTCGCCGGGCATGCTGCTGGCGCGGTCCAGTTCTCGGCTCGGCAGTTCCCGGCAGTTGCGGTCGGCGCTCGTCAAGGTAGTGCAGAGGCCCGTGTCGCTGTCGCAGCCGGGAAATGCCGGGAACAGGTGCGGATACCCGCTGTCCTTGGCATTGATCGGGCCGCGGCATCGGTCGATCCAGCGCCGGATGCCACCAAGCTGGTCGCGGGGCCCGACCAGGCCGAGCCGGATGGTGGTCGGTGCGCCGTCTTGGCCGACGTCGGCCGGTCCGTAGGCGGTGATGCCGAACCGGGGGTCGACGTGACGGCGGGCTCCGCCGAACTCCAGCTCGGGCTCGTCCAGGACCTCGATCTGCATCACGTGCTGCTCCTGTTGCCCTGGCGTCGGCGCGGACGCCTGGCCTGTCCAGACGCCGGCCTGCTCCCACGGGTGCCCGACTTACGGCGTCCTGGCCCACTACGCGTTGGCGCTTCGTCCTCGAGCAGCAGGCGCAGGTCGTCTTGGTCGACATCGGCCTGACGGAGAACCTCATCCACGTCTGCGCCAGTGTCCGCCTCGGCAGGTTCCTCATCCGCGCTAGCCAGGGGAGCAGGTCCCCACCAGGCCTCGTCGATGCCGCGGTCCACGAGGAAGGTCAGCAGGCTGCCGAATCTGAGGAGCGAGTCGGTCAGCAGGTCGCCTTCCAGGTATGTTTCCCACATCGTGGTCCAGCCCCGGACGGCTGGATGACGCTCCAGGCGCTTGATGCCGGCGGTGAGCGTATCCGCGAACGAGGACTCGGCCTTGCCGTCCCGGGTAAAGCAGTAGTCCACGCCTAGCTGGCAATACCAGGTCCCGTCGATCCGGCGGAACCGGGGGCTGAGCGCGGCATGGTGGTAGTAGCTCACCCGGCCCGGGTCAGCTTTGGCGTAGTGGGGGCCGAATACTGTCCGCCCGCGCCGCCCCTTGCCCCTGCCCACCACCCGCGGCCGCAGATTTCGGGTCGCCCGGAAGTGCAGGTGGTGACGGGCTTGATGCCACTGGACATCCTGGCTGTGATCGCTCACGAGAGTGCGGCGCAGCAGGTCGCTGAACTGATGCATCTTGTCCCGGTCGTCGCTGTCGGCCCACTCGGCGGTGTCATGCTTCTCGGCCGGCCCGTCGCACAGCTGCTGAAGGGGGGAGACGCTCAGGTCGCCGAAGCTGATGATCATCCCGCCGCTCAGGATCCAGCCGGCCGCGTGCCCCGTGGTTTCAGTAATCCGTCGCCAGCCCTCGGCATAGTCCCATATGCCCGCCGGTGCCACAGACAGCGTGGCGGGCCACTCCTCGACCGGCAGCAAGTTGGTAGTGAGAACCTCCCGCTTCGGCGGCGAGGCGAGGTAGATGCCGGACGCCCGCGGCACCCCGATCCGCATGATCGCGGCAGCGGCGGCGGCGTCGAAGCGCTGCTTGTGCTTGTCAATGGTGACGGTGCGCTCGGCCCGGCGGCGGGCATCAGGGAATTCGGCCCGGACATCGAACCACCAGGCCTGGCCGTCAGCCGGCCGGGAAAGGACCACGATCACAGGAGCGTTCCCGCTCAGCCAGTAATCCAGGTCCGCAGCGTCCGCGGTCCACTGAAAGCTGTCCTCGGTCTCGTACGCGAGGCCACGGGTGGTGGCCTTGCTCTGCACCATGACCACGAGGTTGAGCGCCGTACCGTCGGGGCCGACAAGCTCGATCTCGCCATCGATCCCGTGGTCGACCCGCCGGTCATGCCACAGGTAGCCCATCTGGTTCACCCGCTGGGCGATCAGCGCCACGCCACCCTCGCCGGTCAGCGTTTGCTGCGTGACCTTCTTCCGCCTCGGAGGCACGACACCCCTCGTATGTACGGGATCCGTCGCTTCCCGCCCAGGGCCAAGGGAGCGCCCTAAGCTATCACAGCTATCACAGAGGGTACGGCCCATCGGCAACTACTGGCTCCGGTCGCGGCGGGTTCGCCGAGGGAGAAGCAGCTCTTCCTCCTAGGGGTTGTGCAGCGCAAGCATGGCGTGCAGCCCGTCGAGAAGACTGCACAGGCCGGCACGTCGGCGTCGTCCGAGTTCGTCGCCGATATCGTCGAGGAGCTGGCCGAGATGCCGGATCTGTAGGTGATCTCGGCGTGCGCCCGTCTCATCACCGCGGTGGGCTCGATGCCGCCGACGATCCGGTCCGGCGCTGGGTAGAGTTCGTGCTCCTCGGCTGGATCTTCCTCATCTCGCGGTGCCGTATGGCTAATCGTTACCAGGTTTGCCATCATGCCTGTCTCCGCGACGTGACACGAACGCGCGAAGTCACGTTCGATAACACTCGCTGAAATCTTGTAAGTATCGAATACAGGTCCACTCTCGTGCTATGAGAAGCCTCGCCCCCGAGCGTCTCCTCGTCATACCGGCTGCGGGATCTGCGGCACGTCCGGCTCACCGCTGGCTGCTGACAGCAGATGAGGAAGCCGCCGTGGTCGCCGGGCTGAAGCAGGCCGCAGCTGGGTGGGCCGCCCTGCTGGCCGAGTGTGCAGGCCTGGCCGTCGGCTATGGCGAGCACCAGTTCGACACCGCCCGGTATCGGCAGATCGCCGGCCTGTGCGTCGCCGCCGGGGTTGGCGAGACGCTGATTGAGGCCTGGATCGAGGTTGGGCGCCAGCGGGCCAGCACCGCCGCGGCCCTCACCCATAAGGCCTGTGTTCTTTGGGACAGTTAACCGGTTTATCGCGGGCAGGGGATGCCGCCTGGGAGCGGGCCGCATTTCAGCTAACTGGCCTCCCAATTCTCTCGCCCGGTCTGGTGGTACGACGGGGTGCCGTGCAACGGTTAGGCCGCAGCTCTGCCTAAACGGAAAGCCTTTACCGGCACCATCACCTCGCCTTGCCCTGTGCATCACGCGTGCAGTCGGCTCTGGGGCGGTCTCTCCCGAAGGAGCAACGGCTCCGGAGAGGGTTGCTGTGCATGCCCCTGACCAGCGAAAACGTGTCCTCAGGAGTTCTGCCCGGGCACGTATCGGGCACGGTCGGCTTCGGGGCGGCTCTCCTCGGCGGCGGCACATGGTGTTTCGCGGATGGTGGCACCGCGCCAGCACCTTCGCCGATGCCGCTGAGGAGCCTGGGCGCGTGGCCGTCGTTCACAGCCCATGCAGATGCGTGTCGGACGATCCACGGTGGCCATTGCCGGACGGGGGTGCATGAGCCCCGCGAACTGGGCTGTGGGCGCCGCGGCCGCGCCTGTCCCGGGCGGTGAGTGGTGAGCGTCGAGGCGATCTCCTGGGAGCTGAACCTGGCCCCGGTCCCGGCCGACCGCGGCGGCCAGCCATCCATTGCGTGCAAGTTCGTGCTGGTCGGCTTGGCCAACCATGCCGGTCCTGACGGTAGTTGCGCGTTTCCGGCGGTGCGGACGCTGATGCGCTACACGGGCCTGTCGGAGCGCACGATGCGGGCGTGCCTGGGCCGGCTAGAGGCCGCGGGCCTGATCCGGCCGTGCGACCCGGCCGTCGTGGCCGCGCGGATCAAGCGGGCCGACCAGCGGCCGAAGGGCTGGGACCTGGACCTGAGCCTGGTCCGGGACGACCTGGCCGAGGAGGACATGGTGGCGCTGGAATGCCAGTTCCCCGGCCTGGCCTCCCGGCTCGCCGCGAAGCCCGTTTCCGGCCACGACCACGACGAGGTGCAATCGCCGCACCTCGTCGCGGCTGTGGATAACCCGCCCGCCGGGGTGCAGCCGTTGCACCCCGTGCCGGGGGCGGGGTGCAGCCAGCGCGCGAACAGGGTGCAACCTGCGCGGTCACGGGGTGCGGTGGTTGCACCCGAACCGTACAAGGAACCGTCCGGTGAACCCGCCGCCGCCGCACGCGAGGCGCCGGACGTTGCCGGGGCGGCTGGCGGCGAGGGACCGGCCGGTGAGTTCTTCACGGTGCTCGGTCGTGACTGGCGGCTGACCGTCGCTCAGCGGGCCCGGCTCGCCCCCGCCGTCACGGCGGCGCTGGATGCGGGCTGGACACCGCAGGCGCTGGCGGCTTTCGCCGGAGCGAACACCAGCGGAGTGCGAAACCCGTACGCGGTGCTCGCCGCTCGGCTGGCACCCGCCGAGCTGCCGCCGCCGCACCGGGGGCGATCTCCCCGGCCGCCGTGGCAAGCCCTTGGCTGCCGGGCGGCCCACTGGGCGTGAGCCGGGCCAGTGTGGCGCCAGCGCGGCATCGGGATCCGGGCCAGCCACTGCGCTCTCGGAACCGTCCGGAGCCACCACACCGGGGTTCGCCAGGGCTCTGACACGGTAACGATCGTTCGCGGACACCTTCCGCCGATGCGTTGTTTCCGCAGGAGCCGGATGTAACGCATGCCGTGTTCGGGGCTTCGTCACGCTGTCGGGGGTTACCGATACAGTCCCCGGCCATGAAGATCGGCTACGGGCGGGTGTCCACCCGCGACCAGAACCCAGCAGCCCAGCGCAACGCCCTGACCGCCGCCGGGTGCGAGGAAGTGTTCATCGACAAGGCATCCGGCAAGCTGGCCCGCCGCCCCGAGCTGGACCGGGCGCTGCTCGTCGCTCGCGCCGGTGACCAGCTTGTGGTGACCAAGCTCGACCGGCTTGGCCGGTCGCTGGAACACCTCATCGACCTGGCCAAGGGCCTCCAGGCCCGCGCCGTCGACCTGGTGGTGCTCGACCAGGGAATCGACACCTCCACCGCGATCGGGCGGATGTTCTTCCGGTGGTGATCTTGGGAAAGCGCCGGGATAAACCGGCATGGAGGAGGAGATGGAAGAGCTCTACGCTGAAGGGCTAGCGACCCACGGCGGCCCCGAGCTATGCGTCGACGGCCCGCGAGGGCGTGGCGAAGCGTTAGCAGGGGCACGTGCAGGCCGGGCTATTGAGCCGCGAAATCAACACCTTCGGGGTGCCGACGCTGTCCAAGAGGCGGAAGGCAACATCGCCGGCGGCGCTATGCGCGAGCCGCTAGGGGACCCCGCGCGGTCATGGGAACCAGGGCATGTACGGAACCTCCATGCGCGAGAACCGGGAGAGCCCGTGCCCGCCCGTCAGGCTGATCACCGGGCGGGCTGTTCAGGGAACGCTGAGGCGGTAATCCTGAGATGAACGGGCACGGGCAGTCGGATCGCTTCGTAGTACCTGCGAACCCGCCGAACAAGGCCGCGCGAGCGGCTGCGGAGGCGGGGGAGGAAAGGGAGCGAGCCAAGGGGAACACGGGCAGCGAAACACGCCCCGGACGCAGTGCCGGGCCTGGCGTGTCAAGTGGGCTGGACCGTGTGCGCGAGGTCGCGCGAAGGGATAAGGATGCGCGGTTCACCGCGCTGCTGCACCATGTCAGCCTGCACCGGCTGGGCCTGGCGGCCGGGGAGGTGATCCCAGACGACGGTGCCGACTACCTCGGCACCGTCGTCTGGGATCACATCACCGGCCTGCTCGCCGACCCCGCGCTCATCCGGGCCGAGATCGGCAAGCGCCTCACGCAGGCCCGCACCGCCGACCCCGCCGCCCGCCAGCGCGAGCGCCTGGAACTCGCGCTGGCCAAGGCCACCACCGCGATCACCCGGATGATCGAGGCGTTCCAGGAGCAGCTGATCACCATCGACGAGCTCCGCGCCCGCATGCCCGCCCTGCGGGCGCGCGAAACGAACCTGCGCGGCCAGGCTGATGCCCTCGACGCCCAGCTTGCCGACCGCGAGGCCTACCTCAAGCTCGCCGACGACCTGGAAGGCTTCCTCGCCCAGCTCCGCGCCAGCGCCGCCACCGGCACCGTCGGGGAACGCCAGCGCGTGCTCCGGCTGCTGGTCAAGGACATCCTCATCGGACCCGAGAAGATCACCATCCGGCACCGGATCCCGACGAGGGAACGAAGCTCTCCCGGCACACACCAGGCAAGCCAGCCTGATACGGAGGGTGACCATCGCCCGGGTTATCCATTGCGTTGGGGGCGTGGTTTCGCCGTTGCTCGCTAACGTGTACCTGCATCACGTCCTGGACCTGTGGGCCGACTGGTGGAGGAGGCGCCACGCGCGCGGTGATGTGATCATCGTGCGGTGGGCGGACGATTTCATTGTCGGGTTCGAGTACCAGGAGGACGCCGAGAGGTTCCTGGAGGAGCTGCGCGAGCGGTTCGCGAAGTTCGGTCTGGAGCTGCACCCTGATAAGACCCGGCTGATCGAGTTCGGGCGGAACGCTGCCCGGAACCGGGCGGCCCGGCGCGAGGGGAAACCGGAGACGTTCGATTTCCTCGGCTTCACGCACATCTGCGCGAGGTCGAAGAACGGGCGGTTCTGGGTCCGGCGGATCACGATCTCGAAACGGATGCGGGCGAAGCTCAAGGAGGTCACCCTCCAGCTGCGGCGTCGCCGGTATCAGCCCATCCCGGTGCAAGGCCGCTGGCTGGCCAGCGTGCTGCGCGGGCACATGGCGTATTACGCCGTGCCCGGCAACACCGATGCGGTCAGGGCCTTCCGCACCCAGCTCACCGGGCGCTGGTACAAGGCGCTGCGGCGCCGCAGCCAGAAAACCGGCATCAACTGGACGCGGATGAACCGGATCCAGAAACGGTGGCTACCGCCCGCCCGCATGATGCATCCCTTCCCGGAGGCGCGCTTCGCCGCCACTCACCCAAGGTAGGAGCCCAGTGCGGTAGTCCCGCACGCTGGGATCTGTGCGGGGGGCCGCCCGCAAGGGCGGTCCCTACCGCGACTG
>WNGB01004369.1_pt1 | contig 42354 bp, 47 predicted proteins | sample 5400681 | NCBI WGS metagenome assembly WNGB01 (sample SAMN13153367, study PRJNA577476) | soil metagenome | isolation source: 115 cm soil or saprolite under grassland replicate 2 | place: USA:California | collected 2016-06-15 | reverse complement strand
GCGCGGGAAGCAGCAGGCCTGACGAGAGCCTCGCCGCGGACTAACGATCGTCCGCTGGAGCCTGTTCTGCCTGGACGAGCACCGCCACCTCGACACGCGACGTCACTCCGAGTTTGCGGAACATGTTGCGGATATGCGACTCGACCCGCCATCGTGATCGCCTCGCTCCCTGGGGCATGACGCGCTTGAGTCGGAGGCGTCGTCGAACATCAGCCGATCGGAACGCCGGCATCGAGCAATAGCTGGCGGTAGACAGCTAAGCGGCGAGCAGCGACCAATGGCCTCGAGTTACGGCTGCGCGGATCGGAGCCAACGAAGCGCTCGAGCACGTCGGGGACACGATCTCCGTCCGCGTCGGCGCCGACCCTAAGGAATCGACCGTCGAGCTCGAGCCGGGCGATCTGCTTGCCGCCGAGTTCGCGGACGATGATCGCCCGCCAACGCTCGAGTTGGGCCGCGGTGCGTGATGGATGGCTGTTGCGACGGCCGGGCATCGAGCCGAACGTCAACTCCACCCCGTTGCTGTAGCCATCTCCGTCGGAGTCGCGGGCGACGAGTGCGGGCCATTGCGCGGCGTCCTTCTTCTTGCGCAGTGGTACGGCATAGATGCTGTCGTATTCGGGTGCAACCTTTTCGAACAGAACGTCGCGATACGCGGCGCCGAACCTATTGAAGACGACCGGTCGCTGACTCCAGACCGCGTCCGCGATGCTCCCGGTATGCGCCGCGACGTTGTGGCACATCGTGCACGTCGAGCGGTCGGAGGAAAGTCCCCAGACGTCATTCAGCGCCTGCAGGGGTGGAGTCTCGCCACCGCCGCCAACCTCGGTCACGAGGCCGTTGCTTCGTAGAGACGCTGTTGTGGTGCCCCTCACGAGAGCGACAACAGTTGCCACAGCAAAGAGGACGGCGACCCCGCCGACCACCGCCCAAACGGTTCTGCGCCGGAAGCGCCTATTCTCCTGGGAGCTCAATAAGGCTCCTTTGGCCGGTGACGGCCGGGCTTTCGAGTCTCACGGACACGATACGCCGAAGACGGGCGAACCGACAAACGCGGCGGGGCGAGAAGCTCGCCAAGCGGGCTGCGACGCCCCCGCGCCGCAGCCCGCCAATGAGGTTCTAGCCGCCGAAGATCGACTCGATGCCGCTCAGCGCCTCGCAGCCGAAGGCGATATCGAAGCCCTGGTCGCCGTTGCAGGTGTCGGAATTCGGGTTGGGATCGAGCACGGGTTCGCCGCTCTCATCCTGCGGCGGAAGATCGCCGTCCAGCAGATCGTCGCCGCGCCCGCCGTTGAGCACGTCGCTGCCGAACGTCCCGATCAGGAAGTCGTTCCCGTTCTCGCCGTTCAGCGTGTCACCGCCGGGCCCACCGAAAAGCTCGTCATCTCCGGTTCCACCCGACACGACGTCCGTGCCGACGTTGCCGGTTCCGAAGTCATCGCCGTTGCCACCGTCGATCACGTCGTTGCCGGCCTCGCCGAGGATCTCGTCGTTGCCGTTGCCTCCGGAGATGAGGTCATTGCCGCCCGGGACGCTCATGCCACCGTTCTGCCCGAGGATCAGCGACAGGCTCGAGTCGCCGATCAGCAAATCGTTCCCTTCCCCGCCGTCGATCGAGTCGTTGCCGAGGTCGCCGCAGACGACGTCGTCGCCTCCGAGGCCCAGGATCGTGTCGTTGCCGATGCTCCCGACGATCACGTCAGGACCGTCGGTCCCGAGGATCGTGCCTGAACCCGTAACCGTGGCAGGTATGCCCAGACACGTCGCCGGCTCCTGAGCCGAAGCAACACCAGTCGCTGCCAGGCTGAGCAGGCCGATCAGCGCGAGCAGCAGAAAAGCCCTCCGCATCATTCCTCCCCTAGTTGACTCTCGAGGCATCATCTGCCTCCCCTACCAGCCGCCGGATCGTACCGCTCCGGTTGCCGAGTTTGGGCCTTGGTCGGGTGACGATCACCACCACCTCGAAGACCTGCCGCCTTGTGCTGCAGTAGTCGCAGAAGCGCGCTTACAAAGCTGAGATGCGCAAGGCAGCATGCCTGACCGCTCGGCGATCGGTTACTCGGCGCAGGTCAACCCGTGCCTCCGCATCACCTCGCCCAGCGCGGCGAAGTCCGGTGGCCCGCCCGCCGAAGCGTCGAGGATCGCAGCGACTTCGCGGAAGTAGTCGGGTCCGAGGATGCCCGGCGTCACAACTGCAAGCGACCTTGCGTCCACGTCGTCTGTGTTGTCGAACTTGTGGACGGCGCCTCGCGGAATGAAGAGCGTCTCGCCCGGGCCGACCTCGATCGGAACATCCTCGACCGTCCAGGTCAGCACGCCCTCAAGCCCATAGATGGTCTCGTCGTAGCCGTCGTGGCTGTGCCCGGCCGCGACCTTCGCGCCGGCAGGAACGTCGAACTCGAAAACCGCGACCGAACCGCCTGACTTCTCGCCCTCGACCAGGAAACGGATCGTGAGCTCGCCGACCTCGATCTCTTCTCGCATCGTGGCTGCCATCGTGCCTCCTTCTCGAACTCTATGGTAAAGTGACTTGACCATATATGACCCCGTCGAGTTCGTCAAGTCCTTTTACCAATCAGACTGTTCCAGCTCGACCGTTCGGGCCGCCGCTGATCGGTGCCCTGCTACGCATCCCGTGGGAAGCCGTGCAGAGACATATGCTCGAGCAGCTGCATGAGCGGGGGTTCGACGACCTCGACGCGGCCCACCTCAACGTCTTCCAGTACCCCGGGCCCCAGGGTGCGAGGCCAACAGAACTAGCCGGCCGGTTGCGCATCAGCAAGCAGGCTCTCAACTACCTCTTACGTGAGCTCGAGCGTCTCGGCTACCTCGAACGCCGACCCGATCCCGACGACTTGCGCTCCAAGCGTGTGGCTCTCACCGAGCGCGGCACGTCGGCGATCCACGTGATCCGTGAGGCGGTCGGGGACATCGAGACCGCGTGGGCGAAGCAGCTCGGGGCGAAACGCTTCTCGGAGCTCCGCAACCTTTTGCTCGAGCTCAACGAGGCCGCCTCCTAGCCGAGCATCCGCCGCCGCCTAGCCTGCGAGCACGTTACACGCGAGCTCGTCGACGTCCGCGAAGACCACGTCGTGCGGGCCCCCCGACGCAAACGAGACATGGAACGGCGCGTCGAAGACAACTCGCCCTCCCAGACTTGAAGCGCCTGGGGGCGCACCAAGAACTTCCGCTCCAACGCGTGGGGGCCCCAGATCGGAGCCCCCGCGTTCCTTCCGAGCGAATTCGCTTACTGGACGAGCACGCCGTCCAGGAAGAGCTGGATCGCACCGGCGGCCAGCCCTGCAGACCCGACTGTGTCGGCGCCGGCCAGGGTGTTCACCTCGAGACGATCGTTCGCAACCTGCGAGTGGAGGATCTCGGTCGTCGCCGCGAGACCGCTCACCTTCAGGAGGTTCGAGTCGCCGCTGACGTCGATGGCGTCGCTGCCGTTGGTGGCGTTGACGATGACGCGGTCCGCCTGACCGTCACCTGTGACGCCCCCGAGCGTGCCCGCGAGGTCCACTCGTACTCTGCTGACCCCTGTACCGGTCAGGTCGTTGACCGTGACGATGTCTGCACCGCCGAGTGCATTGAAGTCGACGCGCTCGACACGCACGGTGTCCATCGTGACGTTGCCGGGGTTGCGGAAGAACTTGAGCCGGCTGCCGTTCGCGGACAGGTCGACCTGCTCGCTTGCGGCGGCTCCGTTGAACAGCATCGTGTCAGCGCCGGGCCCGCCGTCGACGGTGTCACTGCCGTCGCCCGGATCCCAGATGAACGTGTCGGCGCCGGCGCCCAGCAGCGAAATGTCGTTGCCACCGTTGCCGTCGATCGAGTCGTTTCCGGGCCCGCCGAGCAACCGCTCGACGCCTTTCCCGCCTGCGATCCGATCGTTTCCCTTCCCGCCGTCGATCGTCGTTGGAATGGTGTCGGTGAAGGCACCGTTGCTCTCGTCCATCCGCACGGCGTCGTTGCCGGCGAGTGCCCTGACGAGGATGCTCGTCACGTCGGCGCGTGCGAAGCTGAAGTCGCCCGCGCCGTCGTCGTTTGCATCGACCTGCAACGTCGTCGGGTCGCCTGCCGCCAAACGCACCGCGATCTTGTCGCCCGCTTTGGTTCCCTTGATCGTCAGCGCGCCGTGCTTGAGCTGCGGAGCTTTGAACGTCGGCGGATACGCCGGGCCGTACAGGCCGGCAGCTGCGGCTTTGCCGCCCGCAATTGCAGCGGCCACGGCGAACGCCGCCGCTGTGAACCAAAGGATGCGTGTCCTGCGCAATCCGTCTAGATGAATCGACTGCATCATCTGTGTGATCTCCTTTCGGTGAAGCTGTGCATCGAACTGGCTCTGAGATCGTGAGTCGCGCGGGTCGCCGTTCGCACCGTGGCAGAGCCCCTGTCTTTTCAGACGACGCGGAAACTGCCGTGCATGATCGGCGCATGCGGGTCGCAGCGGAACCGGTAGCTCCCCTTCTTCAACGTCAGCATGAAGCTCTTCGTGCCGGTCTCTTCGACGCTCGTGAGAACGCGATCGAGGCCGGGTCCGCTCAGATGGAAGTCGTGGATGTCCGAGCGGTCGCTGATGACGAAGCGATACTTGCCGGCCTTCAGCTTCGTGACTGTCTTGCCCTGCATGCTCAGGCTGATCGTGAAGCCCGGGCCGACCGAACCGTTCACGGTCTGCGCAGCGGCGGCCGCATTGCCGGCTGACACTGCGAGCGCCACAGCAGCGAGTGTGGCCAGGATGAAGATGATGCCTTTCATGTCGTTCGCCTCCTTGGCTACGGCGTGATGTTGTGATTGAGGTGGAAGACGTTGTCGGGGTCGTACCGCCGCTTCACTGCCTTGAGGCGCTCGTAGTTCGGGCCGTACGCGGCGCGGATCGCGTCGTCGGCCTGATCGTCCCCGAGGTAGTTGAGCCAACGGCCTCCGCCGAAGTACGGTCGCAGCGCGGCGAATGTCTCGCGCGTCCACGCGATGTTGGCCTCGGTGTCAGCCGCGTCGGTCCACACGGATGGAATGAACAGGTTCCAGCCGGAATCACGGTGCGGCACGGCTGTGTCGGTCGCCGCGATGCGTGTCACGGCGCCGTGGAAGTGTTCGAACAGGATTCCGCTCATCGGTGACGGCACCGTCGCGAACCGCTCGACGGCGACGTCGATCAGCTCGTCGGGCAGGCCGCGAGTGAAGCTCGACAGCCAGTAGTTGAGCGAGCCGGCTGGGTACCCGGCGTCCAGCAGCGTGTTCATCACCGGATACGGCATCGGCCCCACCTCGACGACCAGCGGCGATCCCCAGGTCTTGAACGGCTCGAGCTCGCGCTCCGCGTCGGCGGGGTCTCCGGTGTGGAAGACGACGAGGGCTGCGAGCTTGACACCGGAGCCGTCGGGCGCGTGCACGAGACCCGCGAACACCGTCAGATCGTCGGACGCCTGCGCGACCGCGCCGCGGTAAAAAGCCAACAGGTTCGGCGCGACGTCGATCGGATGTGCGATCAACCCGCCCACGATCGTCTCGACCGGGTGCAGCCGATACGTGAGCGAGGTCGCGACGCCGAAGTTCCCCCCGCCGCCTCGAAGCGCCCAGAAGAGGTCTGGATGCGACGCGCCGTCGACGTGAAGGATGTCGCCCTCTGCGGTGACGAGCTCGACCGCGAGCAGGTTGTCGGCGGCGAGACCGTACTTCGCCATCAGCCAACCGAGCCCGCCACCGAGCGTGTAGCCGGCGATACCGGTGCTGGATACGACGCCACCCGTCACCGCCAACCCGTGCTCCGCGGCAGCGTCGTTCAGCTCACCCCAAAGGACGCCGCCCTGTGCGGTCGCCGTTCTCCGCTCGGGATCGATCGCGATCCCTTTCAACTCGGCGAGGTCGATCATCACCCCGCCCTCAGTCACTGCACGGCCGGCCACGTTGTGGCCCCCGCCGCGGATCGACACTTCGAGCCCCGCACTGCGCGCGAACGCCAGTGCGGCAACGACGTCGTCGGTCGTGCGGCAGCGAACGATCAGGGCCGGTCTGCGGTCGATGAGACCGTTGTAGAGCGCACGCGCGCCGTCGTATTTCGCATCTTCCGGACGCAGGACCGATCCTGTTAGCTGCGCCGCCAGGTCGGCAACGAGCGCCGAGTCGTACGTGGTCGTCATTCGAGCCCTCCTGTCTGTACGGGTTATGGGTCGATGGTCGCGACGGCGGACGAGCGTCCGCACCGTGGCGACCCCCCTGTCTTTTCCGGGATTGCCGGCGGCCGCTTCGTCGTTGTACAAGTTGTGTTGGGCGGAATACGCTGACTCCTCCACCTCTCGCCGCGGTGTTGACCGAGACTCCACGCAGCGAGGGCATGAGGACGCAGACGCCCGAGCTACGCGCGGTCACCGGACCGCTCCTCGAGCGGAGTGAAGAGCTGGCGCGGATCGAGTCGGCGCTCGCCGACGCCCGCGCAGAACGTGGCCGCTTCGTGGTGGTGGAAGGGCCCGCCGGGATCGGCAAGACGGCATTGCTGGCCGCAGTGCGAACCGCGGCGAGGAAGAGCGGCATGCGCGTGCTGCGGTCGTCCGGGACCGAGCTGGAACGCGATTTCGCGTTCGGAGTCGTGCGCCAGCTCTTCGAGCCGGCGCTCGCCGAGATGTCGGAGCTCGAGCGCGCCGAGGCGCTACAGGCAGGCGCCGGGCCCACAGCCGATCTGCTGGGCGCCGGCGGTGACCCCACCGCGGCATCGTCCGATGTCGATCGCTCGTTCGCGATCCTGCACGGCCTGTATTGGTTGTGCGCGAACCTCGCTGCCACGGATCCCGTCTGCCTGGTCGTGGACGACGCGCACTGGGCCGACGCGCCGTCCTTGCGTTATCTCGCGTTTCTGCTGACGCGGCTCGACGAGCTGAACGTCGCACTCGTCATGGCGACTCGTCCGCAGGAGGCGGGAACAGACCCAGCCTTGCTCGCGACCCTGACCGCTGACGCATCCGCCGACGTGATCCGTCTGCCACCGCTCAGCGGGGCCGCAGTTGCGCGCCTGATCGAACGACGACTTGGTGCGGTGCCGGATCCCATCTTCACCGCAACCTGTCTGCTCGCAACGCGAGGAGTGCCGTTCTTGTTACGCGAGCTGCTGGAGGCGCTGAGTGACGGACAGATCGCGCCGACCGCAGAGGCCGCGCGTCATGTCGAGCGAATCGGTGCACGCACGGTCGGACGCTCCGTCCGCCTCCGGCTCCGGCGGCTCCCCGATCACGCGGGACGACTGGCTCGCGCACTGTCCGTGCTCGAGCACGGCGACCTGCTCCAGGTGTCGCGGCTTGCCGGCCTCGACGAGGCCGAGGCGTCCGACGCGGCCGCGCTGCTGGTCACCGCAGGCATCCTCGAGCCGGGCCGGCCGTTGGCATTCATCCATCCGATCGTTCGGAGCGGGATCTACTCCGACCTGACCAGCTCGGAACGAACGCACGGTCACCGCACGGCGGCCGAGCTGCTTGCCGAGCGTGCGGGTGGGAACGAGCGGGTTGCCAGACATCTGATGCGCAGCGAACCGGCGGCCGAGGGGTGGGTGGTCGAGCGCCTCGTCGAGGAAGCGCGAGCGGCCGTCCGCAACGGCGCACCGGAGTCCGCAGCCCGTTTCCTGCGCCGGGCGCTCGCTGAGCCCCCGCCGCCGGATGAGCAGGCGGCGTTGCTGCTCGAGCTCGGCACGGCCGAGGCCGCCGCCGGGCTACCCGAATGCTTCGAGCACTTGCAAAGCGCCGTGGACGCTGCACCAGATCGTGCATCCGCCGCCGGCGCGGCCAACGTGCTCGCGCGCGCGCTCAACCGCGCCGAGCGATTCGCGGAAGCAGTCGACGTTCTCGATCGTGCGTCCTCCTCGCTCGACTCCCGCGACGGCAAGCTCGCGGGTGATCTCGAGGCGCACGCCATCATGGCCGGGCTGAACGACCCGGCACTGGCACGCGCGATGGCCTCTCGCCGGGATGCCCTCCGCGAACAAGCCGCACGCGACTCCGCGGCGTCACCCGAGCTGGTCGCGGTCGCGGCATACATTTCCGTCCTCACCAATGAGCCCGCTGACGTCGGTGCAGAGCTCGCGACCAGGGCACTGCGCGCGGAAGAGAAACTGGCCAAAGGCCTGGACCGGCCGCCGGGCTTCTCCTCGGCAACGTTCCCGCGGGCGATCCTCACCTTGCTCTTGGCAGAGCGTTACGCCCAGGTCGGTCCGCTGCTCGATGCGGCGATCTCCGAGGCCCGAGCCAACGGGGACGGCGGCCGCCTCGCCGCTTCCCTGGGGAGCCGCGGCTGGCTCGCGCTGCGCCGTGGCGATCCGAGTGCCGCCGAAGCGGATGCGCGGACCGCGTTGACGGCGACGAACCTCCCGGCGCCGGCGATGTATCGCGCAGTGAACGGCGGCGTGCTGGTCAAGGCGCTCGTCGATCAAGGGAAGCTCGACGAAGCGGAACAGGCGTTGGCACCACTCGCATCCGAGGTCGAGCGAGGATTCGTCGCACCCGCAATCCTTCGCCTCGCCCGCGGAGGGTTGCGCGCGGCACGAGGGCAATTCGCCGAAGCGCTCGAGGATTTCCTGGCCGTCGGAGCAGCCCTGACGCAGGCGCAGGTCACCACCCCGGGTTTCCTACCGTGGCGCTCGGAGGCCGCCCTCGCCCACCTCGCGCTCGGCGACCACGAGTCGGCGAAACGCCTCTCAGACGAGGAGCTCGAGCTCGCACGCGCCTTCGGCGCGCCACGCGCCCTCGGCGTAGCCAGCCGAGCAGCCGGCCTCGTTGCGGGCGGGGAACGCGGCGGGCTCCTGCTCCGCGAAGCGATCGAGTCGTTCGAGCGCGCCGGCGCGAGCTTGGAACGAGCCCGAGCTCTTGCCGATCTTGGCGCAATGCTGCGGCGCCGCAATCGGCGCAGCGACGCGCGCGAGCTCCTACGCGAAGCGCTCGACATTGCCCATCGAGCAGGAGCGCGACGTCTCGCCGAGCAGGCGGAGACCGAGCTCCGCGCCACCGGTGCGCGCCCCCGTCGGGCCTTTCTTACGGGACTGGATTCCCTGACTGCGAGCGAGCGTCGGATTGCCGAGCTTGCCGGCGCGGGTCAGACAAACCGCGAGATCGCCCAGACGCTCTTCATCACCACACGGACGGTCGAAGGTCACCTGACCAGCGTCTTCCGGAAACTGCGGCTCGATTCGCGGAACGGATTACGCGCCGTTTTGGCGCCGTAGGCGCAAGCTCATCGACTAGGAGTCAGCGGAGAGCGCGCTCGAGGACGGCGCGGTCGGTCGGTTGGCCGTGCGCCGGCAGGACGAGCTCGACGGGCTGATCGAGGAGCGGGCGCAGCCTTTCCGCGACGTCTTCACGCGTTACGCCGTCGCGCAGCCAGCCGGGCACGATCTCCAGGCCGCGGCCGAAGTCGGCGAGCGAGTCGCCGGCGATCACCGCACGCTGCTCCTCGAGCCACAGCACGACGTCGTTCTCCTCCCTGCCGGCGAAGACCTCTGCGCCGAAGGGCAGCCGCTCTCCGGGAGCGTAGAAGTGGGCCTTGAAGTCCCCCTCGCGGAGCCAGAGGAGATCGGGACTGCCATCTCCCGCCTGCTCCGCCGTGATCCCGAACTTGTCCATGAGGTCCTGCGCGGTATCGGCCGGCGGCGTGAAGACCGGCGCACCGAGTCGGTCGACGAGGCTCTGCGCGTCGCGCTCGTGCCACGGCGCCGTGAGCACGACGACCGGTTCTCGCTCACCGGCGCGTTCCTCGAGCTCGCTTGGCACCGCCAGGGGGTCGAAGAGGAGCAGACGCTCGCCGTCGTCGAGCGCGTACGAGGAGACCTCTTGCGGCCACGGCACGCTCGGCGTCCACTCCGGATGCGGGGACTGCCAGTGCCAGAGTCCCGGCCGCAGCTCGCGCATCGCGCGATGCTATCGCAGTGAAGGTCACCGCTGAAGCCGCGCGACGCTTTCTCGTCGCGCGTCACCTGCTCGCTCCGCCGCGCTCGCTCGAGGGAGGCCCCGCTGCGGTGCTCGACGTCTTCCGCCGCCTCGGCTCGATCCAGTTCGACCCGCTCGCAGTGGCAGGGCGGAACCACGACCTCGTGCTGCATGCGCGGGTCGCCGACTACGACCCGGCGTGGTGCGACCTGCTCTACGAGCGCCGCGAGATCTTCGAGGCGTACAACAAGGGCCTCTCGCTCGTACCGACGAGCGAGTTCGCCTGGTTTCGCGGCACCTTGAGCCAGAAGTCGCCGCAGACCCTCGCCGAGAACGCCGACGTGGCCGAGCGCGTGCTCGACCGGATCCGGGCGGAAGGCCCGCTGTCGTCGCTGGACTTCGAGCGTGAGCGCGGCACGACAACCGACTGGTTCGGGACGGCGACGAACACCGTCCGCGCCGTGCTCGAGGCCTCCGCAGTCACGGGCGTGCTCGGTCTCGCGCGACGCGACGGGAACCGCAGGTACTACGACCTGCTCGAACGGCTGTTACCGGCCGACGTGCTTGCCCGCAAAATTCCGCTGGAAGAACAAATGCGGCACAAGCTCCTGTCGCGGTTTCGCGCGCACGGTCTGCTCGGCGTCGGCGGCGGCGGAGACATCTTCGGCGGTCTCGGGCCCGCGAAGCCGGACCCGCGGTGGCCGGGGTATCCGGGAAGAACCGCTCTACGCGAGGAGCTCGTCGAATGCGGAGACCTCGTTTCCGTCGAGGTGGAGGGCATCCGCGGAAAGCGCTTTGCCATCCGTGAGGACGCCAAATTGCTGGAAACGGCGCCGAACCCGCCGCCTTCGGTCGCGTTCGTTCCCCCGTTCGATCCGATCATCTGGGACCGTGGCCTCCTCCGGAGCCTCTTCGACTTCGACTACGTCTGGGAGCTCTTCCATCCACCGGCCAAGCGCCGTTGGGGCTGGTACGTGCTCCCGATCGTCTTCCGGGACCGCTTCGTCGGCCGGATCGAGCCGCGCATCGAGCGGGCCGAGAACCGCGTGCAGCTGCTCAACATCTGGTGGGAGGACGGGTTCGCGCCGGGCCGCGCCGACGGCTTCGTCGCCGCAATGCGCGACGCACTACGCGCGTACCTCGGCTTCGCCGGCGTCGACAGGCTCGCGTGGGCGCCGCACCTCGGCGCCGAGAAGCGGCTGTTCCCGAGTCGACCGTGACCCGTAACCTAAGGCTCGGTGCCGGCGAGACAAACGATCGAGGGCGGTTGCGCGTGCGGCGCGGTTCGCTATCGCCTGACCTCTGAGCCGCTCTTCGTCCACTGCTGCCACTGCCTGAACTGCCAGCGGCAGACGGGCAGCGCGTTCGCCGTGAATCTGTTGATCGAGACTGAGCGCGTCGAGCTCCTCGCCGGCGAGCCGCAGCCCGTTAAGGTGCCGCGCAGCGGCGGCAAGAACCAGGTGATCTGGCACTGCCCGGCGTGTCAAACCGCGCTCTACAGCAAGTACACGACCCCGCGCCTTCGATTCGTCCGCGCGGGCACGCTCGACGACCCGACGCGGTACGCACCCGACGTTCACATCTTCACGCGCTCGAAACTTCCGTGGTTGGCTCTGCCCGAGTCGGTGCCGGCGTTCGACGTCTACTACGACACACAGAAACTGTGGCCGGCCGCAAGCCTGGAGCGGCTGAAGGCGGCGATGGCCGCGAAGTGATCGACGTTCACACCCTGACCGACGGCGGGCAAACCTCCCTGGACGTAGCCCGGCGCATCGCGGCCTTCGTCGAGCCCGCCCAGAAGACGCTCGAGCTCGCGCTCTACGACTTCCGCCTGCACGACGAGACGGCGGACGTCGTGCGCGGCGCGCTCGTCGGCGCGCACGAGCGCGGCGTGCACGTTCGGCTGCTCTACAACCTCGACCGCGACGACGTGCGGCCGCCGGTGCCGCCGCCGCCGAAAACCGAGCCGGGACTCGTCGAGTCGCTGCCGTTCGAGACGGTCGGCGTACCGGGCTGGCCCGATCTGATGCACCACAAGTACGTCGTGCGCGACCGCGACGCCGTCTGGACGGGCTCGACGAACTGGACCGACGACTCGTGGACGCGCGAGGAGAACGTGATCGTGGTGGTCGAGTCGAACGGCATCGCGATCCGCTACCAGGAGGACTTCGCGCAGCTCTGGAAGAAGCGCGAGGTGGAGGGCTCCGGGCGCGTCCCGACGGATCCGATCCACGTCGGGGACGCCGAGGTGCGGACATGGTTCTCGCCGAAGCGCGGCGAGAAGCTTGCGCACGCGATCGCGCATGCGGTCGGACGCGCGCAGCGGCGCGTGCGCGTTGCCTCGCCGGTGATCTCGTCCGGCCCGATCCTGGGGACGCTCGCGGAGGTCGCCGCGGACGGCCGCGTGGACCTCGGGGGAGTCATCGACGCGACGCAGATCGCCGAGGTGTTAGCGCAGTGGCGGATGAACGGAAACGACACGTGGAAGATGCCCGCGCTGAGGTTCCTGCTGGGGCGCGCGTCGTTCTCCGGGAAGCGCTCGACGCCGTACGCGCCGGGCGCCGTCCATGACTACATGCACGCGAAGGTATGCGTGTGCGACGACGCCGTCTTCATCGGGAGCTTCAACCTGTCGCACTCGGGCGAGGAGAACGCCGAGAACGTGCTGGAGATCGGCGACGCCGAGCTGGCGGATCAAATGGCCGCGTTCGTCGACGCGGTGCGCGCGCGCTATCCGGCGTTAGCGCTGGACGAGCTCGCGGGGGTTCGGTAGAGGCGTCAGCAGCGGCTCGACGCGCTCCCGCAGGTGCTCGTAGTCGGGCGGGAGCGAGAGCTTCTCGCCGAGGTGCTCGAGCGGCTCGTCCACGGTGAAGCCCGGGCCGACCGTGGCGATCTCGAACAGCACGCCGCTCGGCTCGCGGAAGTAGATCGAGCGGAAGTAGAAGCGGTCGATGATCGGCGTCGGGTGGGCACCGCTCTGCGAGACCCGCTGGTGCCAGGCCTCGTGCTCCTCCTGCGGTGAGGCCCACGCGACGTGGTGCACGGTGCCGGCGCCGGGGATGCCGGGCTCGGCGGGCGGGTCGTCGTACGCGTACCAGGAGCCGCGCTTCTCGCCTCGCACCTCCCAAACGGAGTCGCCGTGCGGGTCGAACGAGAGCGTCTCCTCGAGGAACTTCCGGCTCGGGCCGGGGTCGGCGAAGGCGCGGACGCCGTCGAAGCCGTGCAGCGCGAGCTCGCGGGGGATCTCCGGATGGTCTGCAACCAGCGGCTCGTCGTCCGTCGCGACCACCGAGAGCTCGAGCCCGAGGCCCTCGGGATCGGTGAAGCGGAGGCTCCCCTCGTCCCGCGCGAGCGCAACCCCCTCGCTCGCGAGACGGTCGTTCCAGAACTCGATCGCGTCATCCGAGGCGACGCGGAAGACGATGCGGTGGACCATGCCGCGGCCGGCTCGTCCCTCCTTCGCGTGCGGGTACTCGAAGAAGGTCAGATCGCTGCCGGCGCTGCCCTTCTCGTCCGCGTAGAAGAGGTGGTAGACCGTCGGGTCGTCCTGGTTGACGGACTTCTTGACGAGGCGGAGGCCGAGCACGCGGACGTAGAAGTCGACGTTGCCCGGCGCGTCGGCCGTGATGCAGGTGACGTGGTGAATGCCCTCGAAGCGCATTGGCCGAACCACGGTAACAATCGGCCGGTGAGTCTCGTCGCACGGATCCGCCCGGCAGCGCTGGAGCCCGAGGGTGCGCTCGTGCTGCTGCACGGGCGCGGCGCGGACGAGGACGACCTCTACCCGCTCCTGGATGGGCTGGATCCGGAGCGGCGGCTCGTGGGTGCGACGCCGCGCGGGCCACTGTCGTTGCCGCCAGGCGGCGCGCACTGGTACGTGCTGGGCGGGATCGGGACCCCGGAGCCGACGACGTTCAACACGAGCTTCTCCGCGCTGACCGAGTGGCTCGACCGGTTTCTCGAGGAACACGCGGTCGGATACGAGCGGCTGGTGCTCGGTGGGTTCTCGCAAGGCGGCGCGATGTCCTACGCGTTGGCGCTCGGCGCCGGACGTCCCCGGCCGGCCGCGTCATGCGTTTTCAGCAGCTTCGTGCCGTCAGTGCCGGGCTTCGAGCTCGACCTCTCACCACCGCTGCCGCCCGTGGCGATCGGTCACGGGACGCTGGACAACGTGATCGGCGTCGAGTGGGGCCGCCGCGCGCGCACGCTGTTGGAGGAGGCGGGCGCCGAGGTGCTCTACCGCGAGACGCCGATGTTCCACCAGATCGACCCCGAGTTCGTCGGCGAAGTGGCCAGGTGGATCAGGCAGTCACTCCACGAGGGATAAGAACCGCCTCGTGCGCTCGTGGCTAGGCGAGGAGAAGAACTGCGCCGGCGGGGCTTCCTCGATGATCTTGCCGTCGTCCATCATCAGGATCGAGCTCGCGACGTGGTGGGCGAAGCGCAGCTCGTGCGACACGACGACCATCGTCATCCCGTCACGCGCGAGCGCCTCCATGACGTCGAGCACCTCGCGCACCAGCTCGACGTCCAGCGCCGACGTCGGCTCGTCGAACAGCATCGCCTTGGGGCGCATCACCAGCGCACGCGCGATTGCCACGCGCTGCTGCTGCCCACCGGACAACTCCTCCGGGTAGTTGTCGGCCTTGTCGCGCAACCCGACCCGCTCGAGAAACTGCAGCGCCCGCTCGCGTGCCTCGGCCTTCTTCAGCCGCCGCACCTCGACCAACCCGCACATGACGTTCGCCAATGCCGTCATGTTCTGGAACAGATTGAAGCGCTGGAAGACCATCCGTGCGGCGCAAGCTCCTTCTCCCGCACGCCGCTCAGCCGCGCACCATCGAGCCAGACGTGACCGTCGTCGACCGGCTCGAGCAATGCCAAGCAGCGGAGCAGGGTCGACTTCCCCGACCCGGACGGCCCGATGATCACCGTCACCTCGCCGCGTCCCACCTCCAACGTGACCCCCTGCAGCACAGATAGTCCGTCGTAGGACTTCGAGACCGCCTCCGCGCGCAGGACCGGCTCGTTCACCGCGCGTCGTGGGCCATGGCCGGCACAGTGCGCCGGCGGCGTGCGGTCGATCGCCAGGTGAAGCGCCGCTCGAGCTGGGCCTGGAACACCATGAGGACGCTGACGATCGCGAGGTAGTAGACGGCCGCGGCCGTGTACGCCTCGAGATAGCGGAAGTCCTGACTCGCACGAATCGTCGAGGCGCCGAGCAGCTCGTATAACGAGATCACCGAGGCGAGGCTCGTCAGCTTCAGGAGCGTGATGAACTCGTTCGCGGTCGGCGGGATGATGATGCGGATCGCCTGCGGGACGATCACCCGCCGCAGGATACGTCCCCTCGTCATCCCCAATGCACGCCCTGCGAGCTCCTGGCCCGGATCCACCGAGAGGAGACCGGCACGGATGATCTCCGACATGTACGCCGCCTCGTTCAGTGCCAGCGCGATGAACGCCGCGAGAAACGGCCTGTACCAGCCGCCGGTGAAAGCGCCCCACAGCTGCGGAAGCCCGTTCCAGACGAAGAGCAGCAAGAGCAGCGTCGGAATCGCCCGGAACAGCCAGTTGTAGACGAGGACGACGCCCCGCAGAGGTCCCGACTTGCTCAGGGCTCCGAGCGCCAGGAAGAACGCGAGCACGGACGCCGCGCCCAGCGTCGCGCACGTCAACTCGAGGGAGAGAAGCGCTCCGTGCCAATAGGGCCGGGACGAGAGCGCTTCCCAGAAAATGTGCTTGTCGAAGCTCGCGAGCACGCTCGCGGCGAACCTACTTCACGTTACTGACGGGGATCAGGTGCTTCGTCGCGATCTTCTTCAGCGTCCCGTTCTTCTTCAGTGTCTTGATCGCAGACTTGAGGGCCGTGCCGAGCTTCGTGTCCGACTTGCGGTAGTAGATCCCGAAGGCGTCCGACTCCGGGAAGAGATACGCAATCGCGAGCTTCCCCGGATGCTGCTTCTTCTGGTACGCCCCCGACGTGTCCTGAGTGAGTACCACGTCTGCGCGCCCGACGAGGATCTGCCCCACGGCGTCGGTGTCGCCCGGATAGCTATGCAGGTCCATCTGTGCCCTGCCCGCGGACTTGAACTGGTCGTTGAGAGCCTTGAGGTATTCCTCGTACTTCGTTCCGGCCTGCACGGCGACGCTCTTTCCGGACAGGTCGTTCGGCCCCTTGATGTTCTTCGGATTCCCGGCGGCGACGACCAGCGCGCGGTGCGACCTCATGTACGAGACCGCCGGAAACTGCATCAGCCGGTCCGGCGTGACGAAGATGCCGCTGATGACCATGTTGCAGCGCTTCGAAGCCAGCGCCGGCAGCAGACCGGTGAATCCCGTCTTGACGAACTTCGCCTTCACCCTCCAGAGCTTCGCGATCGCGTTCGCCATGTCGATGTCGAAGCCGACCGGCTTGCCGCTCGTCGTGGTCACTTCCATGGGCGGGAACGTCGGATCGCTGCAGTACTTGAACGAGCCCTTGACCGGGGACGCAGCTCCCGCGCTCGCGACGAGCGCGAGCGCCGCGATCAGAGCCGTGAGACCGAGGTAACGCTTCATCGCTCCTCCTAGGACGGAAACCACAGTGACCCTAGCGTGAATACGCGAGGAGGAAAAACGCAGTTGCTCAGCCGACGCCGGCGAGCAAGAACGCGCGCTGCTCCTTGAGCATCTCGCGCGCGATCACCAGGCGCTGAATCTGGTTCGTGCCCTCGTAGATCTGCGTGATCTTCGCGTCGCGCATCATTCGCTCCAACGGGTACTCCTGGATGTAGCCGTAGCCTCCCAGCACCTGGACGGCGTCCGTCGTGACCTCCATCGCGACGTCGGTGCAATACAGCTTCGTCATCGCGGACAGCTTCGTCAGCTCGGGACCGTCGATGCCCTCGTCGACGGCAGCGCCGAACTTGTACAAAAGCCCGCGCGCGGCCTCGCACTTCGTCTCCATGTCGGCGAGCATCGCCGCGACGAGCTGGTGCTGGCCGATCGGCTTGCCCATCGTCTCGCGCGTCTTCGCGTACTCGAGCGCGTAGTCCGTCGCGCCCTGCGCGATCCCGAGCCCCTGGGCGGCGACGCCGGGACGCGACCGGTCGAGGATGCGCATCGCGATCTTGAAGCCCTCGCCCTCGGAGCCGAGCAGCGATTCCACGGGAACGCGGCACTCCTCGAGCACGAGCTCCCCGGTCGTCGAGCCGCGGATGCCCATCTTCGGCTCCAGCCGCGCCACCTCGAACCCGGGCGCGTCCGCCTCCACGACGAACGCCGAGATGCCGTCATGGCCCGACTCGGGGTCGGTCTTCGCGAACACCGTGTAGAGCTGCGCAACGCCTGCGTTCGTGATGAACCGCTTCGACCCGTTGAGGATGTACTCGTCGCCCTCGCGACGGGCAGCCGTCCGCATCGCTGCCGAGTCGGAGCCCGACCCGGACTCGGTCAGCGCGTACGCGCACAGCCACTCGCCCGACGCGAGCCGCGGCAACCAACGCTGCTTCTGCTCGGCGTCGCCGGCGAGCTTCAGCCCCAGCGACCCGAGCTCCTGCACGGCGAGGATCAGCCCGCTGGTCGCGCAGACCTTCGAGACCTCCTCGATCGCGACGAGGGAGAGCAGCGTGCCGGTGCCGAGCCCGCCGTACTCCTCGTCGAAGAACAACCCGAACAGGTCGTTCTCGCGGAACAGCTCGACGACGTCCCAGGGGAACTCGTGGCTCTCGTCGATCTCGGCGGCCCGCGGCGCGATCCGCTCGCGCGCCAGCTGCCGCACGAGGTCACGGATTTCGCGCTGCTCTTCGGTCAGCGGCTCATATGACACAGCGGAAGGTTACGCGGGCGTGTGGCAGACCGCCTCGATGTTGTGGCCGTTCGGATCGTGGACGAAGGCCGCGTAGTAGTTCGGGTGGATGTCGGAGCGGACGCCCGGCGCGCCGTTGTCCGACGCTCCGGCTTTGAGTGCGGCGTCGTAGAACCTCTGCACGCCGTCCCGATCGGCCTTGAACGCGATGTGCAGCGGCGCGACCTGGTCGCTCTCGCTGATGCCGACCATCCCGTCCTCCGTCCCGAGCAGGACGAGGCCGGGAAACTCCATGACGACCTGCGCGCCGAGGGTCCCGAGCACTTCCTCGTAGAACTTCCGGCTCTCGTCGAAATCCTTCACCGGGATCTTCACATGGTCGAGCACGGCTCCTCCTCTCGCTTGACGAGGCAAGATTCTCGCCGATGATCCTCGAAAATGGAACGGTCCGCACGCTGGAGGCCGCCTTGCCGGTTGTCCGGGCGCTCGCCGTCGCAGGAGACCGAATCGCCGGGGGCGTCAGCACCCACGAGACTGCGCTCGCAAGCCCGGAGCGCGTCGACCTCGGCGGCCGCTGCGTCCTCCCCGGCCTCAACGACTCCCATGTTCACTTCCCGACCTGGTCGCTCGCACAGAGACAGGTCCGCCTCGAGGACGCGGCCACGCTCGAGGAGGCGCTGGAACGGATCGCCGCGGCCGTCCGCGACGTCCAGCCGGGACACTGGCTCCGGGGAACGGGCTGGCGTAGCGGGGACTGGTCGCCGCCGACCGAGCCGACCAAGGAGGCGCTCGACCGTGTCACCGGCGACACGCCGGCCGCCCTGATGGCGCGCGACTACCACTCGCTCTGGCTCAACTCCGCCGCGCTCGCGCGCGCGAACGGCGACCTCGAGGTCGAGGGCGGAGTCGTCGTCCGAGACGCTCGGGGCGAGCCCACCGGGGTGCTGCGCGAGGAATGCGCCTGGCACTTTCGCGACGCGCACGTGCGCCCGACCGAGGACGAGATGGTCGAGGCGGCGCGCGAGGGAATCCGGATTGCGATCGCACGCGGCGTCACGGCCGTGCATGACAAGGACGGCTGGCTCGGCGCGCTCGGCGTCTGGCAGCGCCTGCGCGACGAGGGCTCGCTGCACCTCCGTGTCTGGCAGTCGATCCCCGCCGACCAGGTCGAGCACGCGGACGCGTTGCACGTGCACAGCGGTTTCGGCGACGAGCTGATCCGCGTCGGCTACCTGAAGACCTTCATGGACGGGACGCTCGGCTCGCAGACCGCGCGCATGCTCGACGGCTCCGGCGTGCAGATCACGAGCCGCGACGAGCTCGTCGAGATCATCCGCCGCGGCGTTGAGGCGCGACTGCCCGTTGCGGTGCACGCGATCGGCGACCTCGCCAACCGCGAGGCGCTCGACGGGTTCGAGCAGACGCGCGACGAGTGGCAGCCGGTCGGACTGCGCCCCCGCATCGAGCACGCACAGCTGCTCACGCCCGAGGACATCCCCCGTTTCGCGCAGCTCGGTGTCGCCGCCTCAGTCCAGTTCAGCCATGCCCCGTCGGACTGCGAGATCGCCGAGCGCTTCTGGGCCGGCAAGACCGACCGCGCGTACGCCTACCGCTCCCTCCGCGACGCCGGCGCGCTGCTCGCGAACGGATCCGACGCGCCGATCGAAGAGCTCGATCCCTGGGCCGGGGTCGTTGCGGGCGTGTCACGTGCCTGGCACCCGGAGCAGCGGCTCACGCTCGACGAAGCGCTCGAGGCGACGACCGTCAACCCGGCCTGGCTCGCCCGCGACGAGCACCGTCGCGGCAAGCTCCTCCCGGGTTACCTGGCCGATCTCGTCGTGCTCGACCGCGACCCGTACGAAGTGGATGATCTAACCGACGTCAACGTCGTCGCCACGATGCTCGGCGGGCGCTGGACTTTCAACCCGCCACCATGGGAGGATCGCGCGCAGGGGTAACCTCGACGCAGGGAGGCGTCTGATGGAAGCCGGTGCGGTCCGGGGGCGTTCGTTCGATCATCTGCGGGAGGGCTCCATCGGCCTACCGCAGGTCCTCTTCCAGTCGATCACGCACATGGCGCCCGGTGCGGCGATCGCGTTTTCGATCCTGTTCTCGGTCCAGTTCGCGGGGCCGGCGCTCGCACTTTCGGTGCTGCTCGCGCTGATCGCGTGCATGCTCGTCGCGAGCTCGATCGGCCAACTGGCAAAGAAGATCCCCTCGGCCGGCGGGCTCTACGCCTATGTAACCGAAGCGCTCGGGCCGGTGCCCGGGTTCCTCGTCGGCGCGATCTTCCTGTGCTTCGAGCCGCTCGTCGCGCCGCTCCTCTTCCTCATCTTCGCGTGGGCCACGACGGATGTCTTCCGCAGCGATGTCGGCTGGGACTACACCGGGCAGTGGTGGATCTGGGTGGTATTCGCGGCAGGGGTCGTCTTCTTCCTGACGTACCGGGACGTACGGCTGTCGACGAACGCCGGCGTCGTGCTCGGCATCTTCGAGATCGGCGTCTTTCTCGCCCTGGCGATCTGGATGATCCTGTCGAACGGCATCCACTGGGGCGTCTTGGATCCGACGAACGCCGAGGCCGGGACGTTCAACGGCACGTTCAAGGGGATGGTCTTCGCGATTCTCGCCTTCATCGGCTTCGAAGCGTCGGCGCCGCTCGGCGAGGAGGCGCGGCGCCCGCGCTGGACGGTTCCGCGCGCCGTCGTGCTCTCCTGCCTCTCGATCGGGCTCTTCTACTTCATCTCCTCGATCGCGTGGGTGTCAGGCACAGGCTTCGGCAACTTCGTCGACGACACGCTCGCGCAGGCCAACCCGTGGCGCCACCTCGGCGAGGTCTTCTGGGCCGGTGGCTGGGTGCTGATCTTCCTCGCGATCGTCAACTCCGCGCTCGCCAACTCCAACGCCGGCGTCAACGCGGCGAGCCGCGTCATCTACACGATGGGGCGCAACGGCATCCTCCCGCGCACATTCGGGAGCACGCATCCGGTGCACCGCACGCCGCACGTCGCGATCATCGCGCAGACCGCGCTCGGGATCGTCGTCGCGCTGCTGATGGGCTGGAAGTGGGGGCCGCTGAACGCGTTCGGGATCATCTCGTACGCACTGACGAGCCTCGTGATCCTCGTGTACATCACGGTGTGCATCTCGACGCTCGTCTACTACGGGCGCGAGCACAGAGCCGAGTTCCATACCTGGCTGCACGGCGTCTTTCCGGTCGCGGGCGCGCTCGCGTTCCTGCCGCCGCTCTACTACCAGTTCCATCCGCTGCCGGCGTATCCGCTGCGCTACGGGAACTGGGCTGCGATCGGGCTGCTCGTGCTCTGCCTCGCCGTCACGGCCTATATGGCGACTCAGAAGCGACAGGTGATCGAGAATCCCGATCTGATCTTCACTCCGACGGAGGTGGACGACATCGATCGCTATCCGGAGACCGGCGGGGCGACTGCTCCCGTCTGATGGCAACCGCGGTCGGCCACCGCATCGGGCGCGACGAGATCATCTGGGCCTTCGGCCCGGAGCTCGAGCCCGTGCTCGAAGTCGATCCCGGTGAGACGGTCACATTCGAGACGAACGACTGCTTCACGGGACAGATCACCTCCGAGGACGACCTCGTCACCGAGATCGACTTCGAGCGCGTCAACAGCGCCACCGGGCCGGTCGCCGTGCGCGGTGCCAAGCCCGGGGACTCGCTGATCGCAGAGATCCTCGACGTCCGGCCGATCGAGTTCGGCTTCGCGTGCCTGATCCCCGGGTTCGGCCAGTTGATCGACCAGGTCGACGCGCCGGTGACACGCATGTTCCGCGTCGAGAACGGATGGATCCAGATGAACGAGCGCGTGCGCTTCCCCGCCAAGCCGATGGTCGGCGTGGTCGGGCTGGCCACGGACGGCGACACGCTCACGAACGGGCTCGCCGGGCGGCACGGCGGCAACCTCGACGACCATCTGCACGGGAAGGGCGCACGCATCTACTTCCCCGTGCGCCAGGAGGGCGGCATGTTCGCGGTCGGCGACATGCACGCGTCGATGGGCGACGGCGAGATCTGCTTCACCGGCGTGGAGATCGCCGGCGAGGTCGACATCCGATTCGACCTGCTGAAAGGGAAGCAGGCGACCTGGCCCGTGACGGAGCTCGACCACGCCTGGGTGCCGCACGCGACCGCCGACGACTACGACGAGGCGCTGAAGCTGTGCGCCGAGGAGGCGGCGAAGCTGCTCGTCGACGAGTGGGACTTCTCGCCGGAAGACGCGTTCATCTTCCTGTCCGTTGCCTGTGACGCCGGCGTCGCTCAGGCGTGTAAGCCGGCGCCACAGTTCGGCACGATCGCCCGCTTTACCATCCCGAAGCTGGACGCAACACCGGCGCCGTTTCGGGCGTCTTGACCTTCCGCGGTTCCTCGCGGACGGCGCGTGCCACCTTCAGGATGATCGCCAGCAGCGTGGCGACGCTGGCGAGAACCATCAAGCCTGCGATGAGGATGTCGTTTTCCATGCGAGCATCGTCGCCCGGCGGCGTACCCCGAACCAGCCGGTGAACCCCCGAATCGAACGGCGGAAAACCGCACCGCTACAATCCGGATAGCAATGGCGGTGCGCACGATGAACCCGATCCACGAGGCGACGTCGTGCGCCGTTGCCGCGTGTGCCGAGATCATCGGCGCCAAGTGGACGGCTCTGCTCGTCCACGACCTTTCGGAGGGTCCGCGCCGCTTCTCGCAGCTCGAGCACTCCTGCGCCGGGATCAGCCCGCGCACCCTCTCCGAGCGGCTACGCGCGCTCGAGGAAGAGGGCCTCGTCGAACGCCGGAGCTACGCCGAAAGCCCGCCGCGCGTCGAGTACGAGTTGACCGAGAAGGGCGAGGCGCTGCTGCCGATCATCCGCGAGATGCGGGAATTCGGGCACGCCTACCTGACGCACGACTAGCCCACTCCGACTTTGCGATTTTGACCGCCTGACGGCGGCCAAAATCGATGTGGATTTCGCCGCTTCGCGGGAAACGTGCGCGGGCAAGCCCGCGCACTCTTTGACGATCGGCGATCGCTCCCGATCGTGCGGCGGGCAATTGCTTCGCGATCGCCCGTCGCATCACTTCGCCTCCTGCTAAGGCCGCTTCGCGTGCCTTAGCGTCCGGCCTGGTGTGGGCGAGGGTCGAGCGGTTCAGGCGGCCGTCGTGCTGCTCTGGTAACGCGAAGCCCACTCCGGCTCCGCCAGCAGCTTCGCCAGCTCCACGATCGTCGCCGCCGACGTTGCCATGTCCTGGACGGACGCCCATTCGAGCACGGAGTGGAACTGCTGCCCGCCGGTGAAGATGTTCGGCGTCAGGAGCCCGCGCGCGCTGAGCAGAGAGCCGTCGGTGCCGCCGCGGATCGGCTCGCGCCACGGCTCGATCCCGCAGCGGCGCGCAGCCTCGTCAGCCGCCTCCGCCACCGCCGGATCGGCGTCGAGGAACTCCTTCATGTTGCGGTACTGCTCCTCGACCGTGACGCTGATGCGGGCGCGCGGTTCCTCCGCGGCCAGCTCGTCCGCGAGCCCCCGGAGCAGCTGCTCGTGCTCCTCCAGCTTCGCCGAGTCGAAGTCACGCGCGATGAAGCGCAGCTCGGCCTCCGCCGTCGTCCCCGTCAACCGATGTGGATGGACGAAGCCCTCGCGCTCCTCCGTCGTCTCTGGCGAGCGCGAGTCCTTCGGGAGCCGCTCGATAAGGCGTGCTGCCAGCTTGATCGCGTTGACCATCTTCCCCTTCGAGGTGCCAGGATGGACGCTGAGTCCTTCAATCCGAATCCGTACCTCGAGCGCGGAGAAAGTCTCGTCGTCGATACGCCCGAGTTCGGCGCCGTCGAGCGTGTAGGCGAAGTCCGCGCCGAAGTCGTCGAGGTCGAAGTGGTCGACCCCGCGACCGACCTCCTCGTCGACCGTGAAGCCGACGCGGATCGGCGCATGCTCGATCTCGGGACGCGCAGCGAGATACGCGACCGCGCCCATGATCTCCGCGACGCCCGCCTTGTCGTCCGCGCCGAGCAGCGTCGTCCCGTCCGTCGTGACGATGTCGTGACCTACCCGCACCGCGAGGATCGGGTTCTCGTCGACCCGCAGCACTTTGTCGTTGTCGCCCGGCAGGACGATGTCGGTGCCGTCCCAGTTCCGGACGACCTGCGGTTGCACGTTCGCGCCCGACTCGTCCTGGCTTGTGTCCATGTGCGCGATCAATCCGACGGTCGGGCCGGCTGATCCCGGCAGCGTCGCGAAGACGTACCCGTGCTCGCTGAGCTCGACGTCCTCGAGACCGATCTCGCGCAACTCGCGCTCCAGTACTTCGCCGAGGTCACGCTGCCGGGCCGTGCTCGGGTACGTCTCGGAGTCCTGGTCGGACGTCGTGTCGATGCGGACGTAGCGCAGGAACCGCTCGAGCACGTCCTCCTGCAGCTCCGCGGCGAGCTCAGCCAAGTGCGGCCAGTCCCTTGTACAACTCGGTCGCGGCGGCGACGGCGCGGTCGACGTCCTCCACGCGCAGCCGCTCGTTCGGCGAGTGGACGTTGCTCTCGCGCAGCGCGAAGCCGGTGCCGATCGTCGGGATCCCCTTCTCGGCGAGGGCGGGATAGATCGGCAGCGTGCCGCCGACGCGGACGAGGATCGGCCGGACGCCGACCGCGCGTTCGAAGGCCTCGAGCCCGAGCTGGATCGCGGGCGAGTCCGGTGCGAAGACGCCCGGCGGCGCCAAGTTCTCGCGCTCCATGGTCACCTGCGCGCCGTCGGGGATCGCCGCCCGGAACAGCCGCTCGGCGGCCGCGCCGATCGTGTCCGGATCCTGGCCGGGGGCGAGCCGGATCGTGAAGCGCGCGTGCGCCTCGACCACCAACGTCGTGTTCACCAGGTCAGGCTTGCCGCCGAAGATCCCGTTGACGTCGAGCGACGGCTCCGCCCACGTGCGGTCGTAGAACTCCTTCTCGGCCTCCGGGTCGAGCGGCGTCGCCCCGGCCTCGAGCAGGATCTCGCCGCCCGTCGGCAGCTTCTTCAGGCTCGCCACCTCGACGTCGCTGAGCGCTGTCCGACCGATGCGCAGCCGGTCGGGAAGCAGTCCGTCGCGCGCGAGCAGCGCGGACAGTCCCTGCAAGAGCACGTGGATCGCGTTGAGCGCGGCGCCGCCGTAATAACCGGAGTGCATGTCGCGCTCGCCCGTACGCACCGTCACGTGGAAGCCGACGAGCCCGCGCGTCGCGAGCGCGAACTCCGGCTGCTCGGGTCGCGTCATGCCGCCGTCGAAGATGATGCACGCGTCCGCCCCGCGGTCGTCCTCCTCGAGGAACTCGACGATCGAATGGCCGCCGATCTCCTCCTCGCCGTCGCAGGCGACGCGGACGTTGACGGGCAGCGCGCCGTCCGCGCGCAGCAGCTCGGCCGCCTTGAGCAGCGTGTACAGCTGGCCCTTGTCGTCCGCGATCCCGCGCGCGTAGAACCAGCCGTCGCGTTCCTCCAGCTCGAACGGCGGCGACTCCCACAAGTCGAGCGGCGCGGGCGGCTGCACGTCGAAGTGCCCGTAGACGAGCACCGTCGGCGCAAGGTCGCCGTTCGTGCTCGCCGGGATATCGCCGATGACGAGGTCGCGCGGGCCGTGCGGGACGAGCTCGGCCTCACCGCCGGCGCGCTTGACGAAGTCGCGGACCCACTCGGCAGCCCGCCGCACGTCGTCTTGATGCGCCGGATCGGCGCTGACGCTCGGGATCGCGATAAATTCGCGCAGTTCGTCGAGCCATGAGTCGTTCACGGCGCGCGAGTCTACTTGGACGGTGCTTAGTCCCGGCCGGCGATGATGGTGGAGCCGCTCTTGCCGCCGCCCGTTGGGTGTTGGTGCCCGGCCAGGACGGGAGACGCAAGGACGGCGGCCACGAACGCCGCGCCTAGGAACGCAACGAGCTTCCTCCGCATATAGGAGAGTCTATACGGGGGCGCGCTTGAGAGTTCTTCGAGCTCAGGCGACGTCGCGGAGCTTGATCGCATCCGCGAGGGCGCGCAGCTTCTTCAGGCTCTGGTTCTCGATCTGCCGGATGCGCTCGCGCGTGACGTTGAAGGTTCGCCCCACCTCGTCGAGCGTGCGCGGATGCTGGCCGTCGAGCCCGTAGCGAAGCTCCAGCACCTGGCGCTCGCGGCTCGAGAGCGTGCCGAGGATCTTGCGCAGCGTCTCCTTGCGCAGCGTGATCTCGGCCTCCTCGTCCGGGAGCGGCAGGTTCTCGTCGGTGATGAAGTGTCCGAACTCGGACTCGTCCTCGTCGCCGACCGGCTTCTCGAGCGACACGGGTGTCTGCGCGCTGCGGCGGATGTGCTCCACCTCGTCGGGGGTGAGGTCGAGGTCGCGCCCGATCTCGGCGGCGCTCGGCTCGCGGCCGAGCTCCGCGCGCAGCTTGCGCTCCGAGCGGACGATCTTGTTCAGCTTCTCGACGACGTGGACGGGCATGCGGATCGTCCGCGCCTTGTCCGCGAGCGCCCGCGCAACCGCCTGGCGGATCCACCACGTCGCATAGGTCGAGAACTTGAAGCCCTTGCGGTAGTCGAACTTCTCGGCGGCGCGGACGAGACCGATCGTCCCCTCCTGGATCAGATCGAGGAAGGGCAGGCCCTGGTTGCGGTACTTCTTCGCAATCGAGACGACGAGGCGGAGGTTCGCCTCGACCATCTCCTGCTTCGCGCCGTGGTCGCCACGCTCGATCCGCTTCGCGAGCTCGACCTCCTGTGCGGCGGTGAGGAGGTCGACCTTGCCGATGTCCTTCAGGAAGAGTTGCAGCGCGTCGGTCGAGACCTCGCGCGGCTCTTCCGCGGCTTCCGGCTCGTCGTCGTCCGTGGTCGCAACGACCTCGATGTGCAGCTCCTCGAGCGCGTGGTAGAAGTCGTCGATCTGCGCCGGCTCGAGATCGAGCTCGTCGAGCGCGACCGCGATCTCGTCTGCGCTGAGGTGGCCGTTCTCCCGCCCGGCCTCGAGGAGCGCTTTTGCGTCGTCCGTCTCGAGAAGTTCGGAGACGGTCTTGGGCCCTGCCACGACCTCTGTTGCGCTCACTCCTGTTCCCCCCTCGTGGAACCGGCGTTTGGCGATGCCGCACTGTGCCAGTTGGCCCGGACGAAAGCCATAGGCCGAACGGCTCATTTTTGTGCCGAATGGTCCTAGGGCTTACGACCCGCCCGGAGAAGAGTCTGAGCCCTCTGGCCAAGCCGGGTGCGGGGTCCCGCCGCGCGGACCAAAGTCAACTCCTGCCGGGCCCGGGTCAGGTCGCCGAAGTAGATCAGGAGCAGGCCGAGGTGGAAGCGGACCGTCTGTGCATGCGGGAACCGGCGCGCCAGCGGGCCGAGGTGTGAGAAGGCCGCGGCCGGGTTCTCCTTGTCGTAGAGGCCGACGGCGGCCGCGGTGAGCGCCTCGGGGTCGTTCGGCGCGGCGCGCGCCGCCGCGGCGAACTCGCGCTCCGCTGAGACCGGACGGAGCGCCTGCTGGAACGCCGCCCCCTGGAGCAGGTGACGCTGCACCACCGTCGTCGCCCGGGTGAACGTCGGCACGAACGGCGGCAGTCCGGGCGGCGTGTTCGGATGCCGCAGGTCCGCGGCGTGCACTGCAGACGGCGAGTCGCGCTGTGCTCGCTCGGCCGCGCGCCAGGCACGCGCGGCCTCGGCGTTCTGGCCTGTGAAGGCGAGGGCGAGCCCGAGCTCGAGCCGCACGAGTGCGTTGTGCGGGTAGCGCGCGGTCAGGATGCGCAGTCGCCGGGTCGTTCCAGCAGGCCAGGCCCGCAACGCCTCGCGCACCTCGTTCACGATCTCGGGCGGCGCGGTCGGGTCCGGAACGAAGGGCGGCGGCTTGCTCGCCGGCCGGTCGACGTCGGACCGGGTCGCGAGTGTCACACCGACGGCAATGCCCGCGGCCCCGGCCGCCGCCGCGCCGACGAGGAGCCAGACTCGCAGCCGCGGGCTCATCCGCACCGACGGTACCCACTGCCGGAGCTTGGGTCCGAAGGTGGTCTTGCCAACACTGTGTGATAGACGGCTGCGCTGGCGGAGCCCGCGCAGCCTCTATGCGGCGCCGCGAGCGGCGCCTGAGCGCGAACTTCGTCGCTATATTTCGGAAAGCGATGCCGACGTACAGGGAATTGCTGCAGCAGGTTCGCGCCGAGATCTCCGAGATCGACGCTAGACGTGCGCGCGAGGTCGTGGACGACGGCGCCGCCGTGATCGTCGACGTCCGCGAGCAGGACGAGTGGGACGAGGGGCACATCCCCGGCGCCGTGCACATTTCGCGCGGGTTCCTCGAATCCCGGATCGAGCGCGCCGCGCCGGACACGTCGAGCCAGGTATTGCTGTACTGCTCGGCGGGCAACCGCTCCGCGTTCGCGGCGAAGACCCTCGAGGACATGGGCTACGAGGACGTGGTCTCGCTCGCCGGGGGCTTCACCGACTGGAAGCGGAACGGCTTCCCGATCGACCTGCAGTCAGGCCTCGATGCGCCGCGCCGCGCGCGCTACAGCCGGCACCTCCTGATTCCGGAGGTCGGCGAGCAGGGACAGCTGAAGCTGCTCGACTCGAAAATCCTGCTGATCGGCGCGGGCGGGCTCGGCTCGCCGGCGTCGCTCTATCTCGCCGCAGCGGGCGTGGGCCGGATCGGCATCGTCGACGCAGACGTCGTCGACGAGTCGAACCTCCAGCGCCAGATCGTGCACTCCACGGAGCGGCTCGGCGAGGCGAAGGTGGAGTCCGCGAAGCGGACGGTCGAGGCGCTCAACCCCGACGTTCAAGTCGTCGCGTACAAGGAGCGGCTGACGTCGGAGAACGTCGAGCGGATCCTTGCGGACGGCTGGGACGTGATCGTCGACGGAGCCGACAACTTCCCGACCCGCTACCTCGTCAACGACGCGTCTGTCTGGCACGGCATCCCCGTCGTGCACGGCTCGATCTACCGCTTCGAAGGGCAGGTGACCGTCTTCCAGCCCGGCGCAGGTCCGTGCTACCGCTGCCTCTTCCCCGCGCCGCCGCCGCCCGAGCTGGCGCCGTCGTGCGCGGAGGGCGGCGTGCTCGGCGTGCTGCCAGGTGTGATCGGCTCGCTGCAGGCGAACGAGGCGCTGAAGCTGGCGCTCGGCATCGGCGAGCCGCTCGTCGGCCGGCTGCTGCTCTTCGACGCCCTGTCGCCGGAGTTCACCGAGGTGAAGTTGCGACGCGATCCCGGCTGCCCCGTCTGCGGCGAGCATCCGACCATCACCGACTACATCGACTATGTCGAGTTCTGCGCAGGCACGCGGGAGCCGGCATGACGCGCGTTCGTATCCCACCGACGCTCCGCGAGCAGACCGGCGGGGAGCGTGAGCTGGTCGCCGAAGGGGAGACGGTCCGCGACCTGCTCGACGATTTGATGAGCCGGTTTCCGGCGCTGGAGCAGCAGCTGCCGTTCGCGAACGTGTACGTCGAGGGCGAGGACGTGCGCACCCTCGACGGGCTCGACACGGAAGTGCGGCCGGGCTCTACTGTCATCCTCCTGCCGGCGATGGCCGGTGGCTAACCGCCGAAAGTGCTACGCACTTTCGGCGGATGATTAGTTAGAGCTTCGCTTCGCTCGATGAACTCGAAGACGACCGTCGAGCAGCTCTACGGCGAGATCTGGGCCGAGGACGGCCCGCTTGCCGACGAGCTCCGCGAAAGCCTCGATCCGCGCGGCACCGAGTGGCTGTTCGAGGTGTTCGCGGGCCTCGGGCCCCAACGCGATCAGCTCGTCGTCGACGTCGGTGCCCGCGACGCGAAGCACGCGATCCGGCTCGTGCAAGAACACGGCTTGCGCGCGATTGCGCTCGACCCGGTTGCGCACCATGTCGAGCTTGCGCGCCGCGCCGTCGCCGAGGCCGGTGTCGACGTCGACGTCGAGCAAGCGGGCATCGAGGCGATGCCGATCGGCGACGGCGCGGCGGACTGGATCTGGTGTCGCGATGTCCTCGTGCACGTCGATCTCGCACGCGGCTTCGCGGAGTGCGCGCGGATCCTCCGTCCGGAAGGGCAGATGCTCGCGTACGTCACATGCGCGACGGAGCTGCTGGAGCCGCGCGAGGCGGAGCTGCTGTTCCCCGCCGTGGCAGTGGTCCCCGAGTCCACACAGCCGGACGCGATCGAGCGCTGTGCGGCCGAGGCCGGCCTGACGCTCGTCTCCAAGACAGAGCTGCGCGGCGAATGGCGCGAGCGCATGATCGAGGACGGGACCTGGGATCCGAAAGACAACCTGCTCCGCCTCTCACGCCTCGACCGGCGACGGGACGAGCTGACACAGCGCTACGGGGCGGAGGCGGTCGCCGCATATGCGGCAGACGGCATGTGGGGCGTGTACCAACTGCTCGGCAAGCTGCGGCCGACGGTGTACGTGTGGACGTCCTCGAGCTGATCGGCAACACGCCGCTCGTCGAGCTGCGCCCGGTCGGTGACGTCCGGATCTACGCCAAGCTCGAAAGCCAGAATCCGACCGGTTCGATCAAGGACCGCGTCGCGAAAGCGATGATCGAGGCTGCGGAAGCATCCGGCGAGCTCGAGCCTGGCCGCGAGCTGCTCGAACCCACGAGCGGCAACACGGGCATCTCGCTCGCGCTCGTGGCGAAGCTGAAGGGGTATCCGCTGACGTGCGTGATGCCGGAGAACGCGACGGAGGAACGGAAGCGGCTCCTGCGTCTGTACGGCGCGCAGATCGTGTACTCGCCCGGCGACCAGGGCTCGAACGGCGCGGTGCGCGCGGCGCTCGAGCTCGCCGAGCGCGAGCCGAGGTACTTCATGCCGTTCCAGTACGCGAACGAGGCGAATCCGCGCGCGCACTACGAGGGCACCGGTGCAGAGATTGCCGCGGCGCTCGAACGCATCGACGTCGTCGTCGCGGGGCTCGGTACAGGCGGCACCCTGATGGGCGTCGGCGAGCGGCTGCGTGAGACGTTTCCCGACGTTGTCGTCGCCGCGGCGGAGCCGCTGCCGGGCGACCCGGTCATGGGGTTGCGCTCGCTCGACGAGGGCTACGTCCCACCGATCCTCGACGTCTCGAAGCTCGACCGGAAAGTGCTCGTCTCGAACGAGGACTCCGTGCGCGAGGTGCGGCGGTTGCTCGACGAGGACGGGCTCTTCGCAGGCGTCTCCTCCGGTGCGGTCGGACACGTTGCGCGCAAGCTCGCGGCGGAGCTCGACGACGGCGTCGTCGTGGCGATCCTCGCCGACGGCGGCTGGAAGTACCTCTCCGCCGATTTCTGGGACGCCGAGGACGTGGAACGCTCGATGGAGTCGACCGTCTGGTGGTGATCCCCGCCGAGGTGCGCGCAGCTCTCGTCGCGCACGCGGAGCGAGAGGCACCGAACGAGGCGTGCGGGCTGGTGTTGTTGCGCAACGGGCACGCCGAGCGCTACGAGCCCGGGTGCAACGCGGCGGCGTCGCCGTACCGCTTCGAGCTGGAGTTCGAGGATCCGGAGATCTGGTACGCGGAGGACGAAGGCTACGAGCTGGCCGTGTTCCACTCACACGTCGGCGCGCCGGCGCGGCCGTCACGGACGGACGTCGAGAACATCGGCCTCTGGGCGGGCAAGCCCTATCTCGTGTACTCGCTGCAGCAGGACGACCTGGCCGCCTTCCGTATCGAAGACGGCCGGATCGAATCCGTCCCGCTTACGACGTAACGCGGAAGTGACCCTTCATGCCGCTCGCGGCATGCGGATCGCACTGGTACGTGTAGCGGCCGGCCTTGAGCTTGATCGTCCAGACCGTCTCGCCCTTGAACTGCACGCTGGTCTTCTTGTTCAGGCCGGGGCCGAACAGGTGGAAGTTGTGGATCGTGGCCTTGTCCTCGACCTTGATCTTGTAGGTGCCGGCCTTGATCGTCTTCAGATCCTTGCCCGCCTTCTGGACTTCGATCGAGAAGCCCGGGCCGACTTCGCCCTTCAGCGTCACGAGGCTGGTCTTCCCGTAGGCGGGCACGACGAGGAGCGAAGCTGCGGCAAGTGTCAGAAGTGTCATTCGGAGCATTCAAACCCCCTCGTTGGTCGATGGACGGTCATACGCGAGGAGGCGACAGGCGGTTTCCGCGCTACGTGACGGTCAGCTTGCCCTTCATGCCGGCGGCGGCGTGGCCTGGGACCGTGCACTTGTACGCGATCTTCCCCGCCTTGAGCGTGGCCGTCAGCGTGCCGGTCTTGCCGGGCTTGATCAGCTTGCTCTTCTTCCCGGCGATCGCGAAGTCGTGCGGCAACTTGCCCTTGTTGACGAGCGTGAAGGTGACCGTGCCGTGCTTGACGGATGTCTTGGAGAGCGTGAACTTGAACTCCTTCATCGTCACCTTGACGGTGGTCGCCGTCGCGGTGGAGGGTCGTGCCGCAACAGGTGCGGCCGCGACGAGCGCCGCCAGCGCGACCCCGAGCGCGAGCGTGATGCGATTCATGAGGATATGGCCCCTTTCCCGGTTGCTTTGCTCGGCCATCGTAGCCACGGGCCGACAGGTCAGGATCCGGGAGAGTGCTCGTGGTTGGCGCTGGGGGAACCTCCCGGTTCCCCCAGACCCCCTCCACCGGTCCGCTTCGCGGACAGGACGCTTCGCTTCGCTACGCGTCCGGGTCGAAGAGTTCTGCTTCGAGCTCGTCTGCCTCGGACTCGTCCCGGTCTTTCTGGTCGCGGCGCTGCTCGAACGTCACCGCGATCTTGTTGATCCGCGAGCCCTCCACCTCGAGCACGTCGAAGCGCATGCCGTCGTGAGAGATGTCGTCGCCGACCTCCGGCTGGCGGCCGAGCAGCCCGAAGACGAAGCCCGCGACCGTGTGGTAGTCCTCGGCCGGCAGGTCGGTGCGGAAGCGCTCGTTGAAGTCGTCGATCGGGAACGTGCCGTCGATGCGGATCGTGTCGTCGTCGACCTGCTCGACCGACTCGTCCGGCAGGTCGAACTCGTCCTCGATCTCGCCGACGATCTCCTCGAGCAGGTCCTCGAGCGTCACGATCCCCTCCATCTCGCCGTACTCGTCGACCACGATCGCCATGTGCTGGTTGGTGCGGCGGAACTCGGCTAGGAGCGCTGCGAGGTCCTTCGTCTCCGGGACGATGTGCGCGGGCCGCACGATCTCCTCGATCTTGACCTCGTGCATGCCGCGCTCGCGCAGGCCGGAGAAGAGGTCGCGCACGTGCAGGATCCCCACAACGTCGTCCAGCGACTCGCGGTAGACGGGGTAGCGCGTGTACGGCGAGTCCATCACGGCCTCGAGCGCCTGCTCCGGCGGTAGGTCGATCGAAAGCGCCACGACCTCCGGCCGGGGCACCATCACGTCCGACGCCTCCTTGTCGGCGAAGTCGAAGACCTTGTAGAGCATCTCCTGCTCCTGCTGCTCGATCTCGCCGTGCCGGGTCGACTGCGACACGACCATGCGCAGCTCCGCTTCGGAGAGGACGTCGTCCTCGGCGCCCGGCGGCTGTAGCCCGAGCCAACGCAGCACGACCTCAGTCGAGCGCTGCAGGAACCAGATCAGCGGGCGGAAGAGGGTGAAGAAGGCGCGCACCGGCGGCGAAACGAACAGTGCTGTGCCCTCGGAGTGCCCCAGTGCGATCCCCTTCGGAACGAGCTCGCCGATCACGACGTGCAGGAATGTGAGGAGCAGGTACGCGAGCAGCACCGCGAGCACCGTCGCGAGGAAGTCGCCGAACGCGTCGGCAAGAGCCTGCTCGCCGAGCGCGCCGATTCCCAGGGACGTGAGCGTGACGCCGAGCTGCATCGCCGCAATGAATTTCGGCGGATCCGACGTGATGCGCAGGACGTCGCGCGCGCGGCGGTTGCCCTGATGGTGCAGCTCGACGATGCGCGTGCGCCGGGCGGTGACGAGGCCGTATTCGGCCGCGACGAAGAAGGCGTTCAGCAGGATGAGAACGCCTACCGCGATGAGCTCGAAGAGGAGCGTCACGCCCCGACCCCGTGGGCGTTGGTACTAGGAGGGATGTCTTCGTCCAACTACGGACCAGTATAGGTAACGGTCCCGCCGTCACCCGCCCGCGCGCCACGGCCTTCGCGCACGAGCCGTTCCAGGTGCGAAAGCGTCTCGGCGACCGCAAACCGCCGCTGGGTCGGGCTCAGGTCGGCGCCGAACACGGTCAGGGACACCTCGTAGGCGGTCTGCGGCTCGGCGGACAGCGCCGCCGCCGCCACGTCGAGTCGCTCGTGGTGATGCGCGACGAGCTCGCGGGCACGAGCGGCCGCGTCGTGGATCGGCTCGCCGTGTCCCGGATAGACAACGCGCGGCGCCAGTTCGACCGTTCGCTGCAGCGATGCGAGGTAGTCCCCGAGCGGATCGGGACGGCTCTCGGGATAGAGGCCGACCGCGGGCGAGATCTTCTGCAACAGGTGGTCGCCGGCGATCAGCACGCCGTCGCGGAGGAAGCCGAGATGCCCGTCGGCGTGGCCGGGAAGCTCGACGACGCTCCAACCGTCGAGCTCGCTGCCCTCGTACAGCAGCTCGGGATCGAGCGCGTAGCGGATGAACGGCGCGAACGCATGACCTTGCTCGATCAGGTCGTCGACGACGGGCGCCGGCACTCCGTGCCGCGTGAACCAGGCCGCCATCCGTTCGGGCCAGTCCTTACTCCCCCACACTCGTTCGCACTGCGCGTAGTCGAGCCCGCCCTGGAAGACCGGCGCGCCCGTCGCGGCCGCCGCCGCAGCCGCGCCGCCGACATGGTCGGGATGGAAGTGCGTGATCGCGATCCGCTCGACCGCGACCAACCCCCAGGGCGCGTCCCCGAGCCCGAGCCCGGTGTCGAACAGCGTCCCGTCGACGAGGTAGCAGTGGACGTGCTTCGGCCCGGTCGGCAGCGGCAGCGTCAGGCGCCGAACCCCGTCTTCGAGCGATACGAACGTTTGTTCTATACTCCCTGCTGAGGCCATGCGGGTCGAGTATCGCGAAGAGCCCTGCAAGAGCGCCCTCAATCCGGTCAAGGGCATGGGCTTCAAGTGGTCCCTGAACCCGTACATGGGCTGTGTGCACCGCTGCACGTTCTGCTACGTGCGGCACTTCGAGCACCGCTCCGACCGGCCGTCCGACGATCGCTACGGGACGTCGATCCGCGTGAAGATGAACGTGGCGGAGGTCCTGCGCAAAGAGCTGGCCCGTGCGTCGTGGCAGCAGGAGCACGTCGCCGTGGGCGCCGCGACCGATCCCTACCAGCCGGCGGAGGGGAGGTACAAGCTGACCCGAGCGTGCCTCGAGGCGTTCCGGGACGCGGCGAACCCGTTCTCGATCATCACGCGCGGGCCGATGATCGTGCGCGACCTCGACGTGCTCGTCGAGGCGTCGCAGCGCGCCTCGGTGTCGGTGACGTTCTCCGTTCCGACCGTGGACGAGGATGTCTGGAGGCGCACCGAGCCTTCGACCGCACACCCGCGCCAGCGGCTGAAGGCGGTGAAGACGCTGGTCGACGCCGGCGTGAAGGCGAGCGTCGGGATGGCGCCGATCCTGCCCGGCATCTCCGACCGGCCCGAGCAGCTCCGCGAAGTCGTCCGCGCCGCGCGCGAAGCGGGCGCGACCGGGATCTGGGCGAACCTCCTGTTCCTGCGGCCCGGCACCCGTGAGCACTTCCTCGCCCACCTGGCCGAGGACTGGCCGGAGCAGCTTCCGCTGTACGAGGAGCTCTACGCGGGCAAGGCCTATCTCGGGGCTGACCTGATGAAGCCGCTCAAGAACGAGGTCTCGCAGCTGGCTCGCAAGCATGGGATTCGCGACAGGCGCAAGGTCAAGCTCGCACCCCCGCCCGAGCCCGAGCAGCTGTCGCTGAGTCTTTGAAGACGGCCGCGCGGGCAAAAGCCCGCACGGCCTCTATCAGCCGCCGACGATGTCGACGGCTGGGCGGAATATCATCCACAGTGGGTGTCCTCCTCCTCCCCGCGTGAGATCACCACCTTGATCGTCGACGACCACGAGGTCGTCCGCGAAGGTCTGCGCCTGTCCCTGTCGCGGGCGCCGCACATCCGCGTGATCGGCGAGGCGTCGGACGGTGCCAGCGCCGTGGCGCTCGCGGAACGCAGGCGGCCGAACGTCGTGATCATGGACGTCCGCATGCCGGGGATGGACGGGCTCGAGGCGACGAAGATCCTCACCGAGAGGGTGCCCGACTCCGCGGTGCTGATCTTCACGGCGTACAGCGAGCGCTCGCTGCTCGGGCGCGGGCTCGAGTCCGGGGCGAAGGGCTACATCCTCAAGGAGGCGCCGCACCAGACGCTGCTGCGCGCAATCGAGAAGGTCGCCTCGGGCGAGGGCTACGTCGATCCGGCTTTGATGCCCGCGTTCCTGACCGGCAAGGACAAGGACGAGATGCTGACCGGCCGCGAGCGCGAGATCCTGCAGCTCCTCGCGGACGGGATGTCGAACCAAGACGTGGCTGCAAAGCTCTTCATCAGCCAGGAGACCGTCAAGAGCCACGTCCGGCACATCCTCGCCAAGCTCGAGGCTGACACGCGGACGCAAGCGGTGGCGATTGCGCTTCGCGAAGCGATCATCGACTAAGACACCGCTTGCGGTGTCTTCGTCAGGTCGTGCGGGCTCGCTCGCGGTGTCTTCGTCAGGTCGTGCGGGCTTTGCCCGCGCGACCGTCTGAAATGACCGATCGACACATTCCTCGTAAGACCGACACCGCAACCAAGACACCGCTCGCGGTGTCTTCGTCAGGTCATGCGGGCTTTTGCCCGCGCGACCGTCTGAAATGACCGATCGACACAATCCTCGTAAGACCGACACCGCAACGAAGGCGGGACTCCTGGTCCTGGCGTTCGCGGCCGCTGCCGTCCTGGCCGTCGTTGCGATCGCCGTCGGCAGCGCCGTCCTGATCGTCGTCGGCTTGGCGCTCGCCGTCGCGCTGGCCGGGATTGTCGCCGCGTACTTGATCGTCACGGAGCGGCGCCGTCACGAGGCGGCCGAGCAGGAGCTCACGAGCGAGGCGCGCTTCCTCGAGTCTCTCGTCGAGACGATGGGCTCGATCGCCGGCAGCGCCGAGGTGCTGGAGCGCACGCGCGAGGAAGCCGAGCGCCTGTTCGAAGCGCGCGCGCTGCTCCTCGCTCCCGGCGAGCGTCCGCGGCGTGCGCCAGCGGAGAACGCGATCGTGATCCCGCTGCGCGCCCGCGACGAGGAGATCGGTGCGCTGCGGCTGACGCGCGACCGTCCGTTCGACCGCGACGACGTCGTCCGCGCGACGGTTCTCGGTGACTTCGCCGCGCGCGAGCACGAGAACGCGCGCCTGCTCGAGGACGCGCAGCTGCGCGAAGCAGAACGCTCGCGCCTCTCGAACCAGATCATCACGGCCGAGCAAGACGAGCGCCGCCGCCTCGCCAACGAGCTGCACGACGGTGCGGTGCAGTCGCTCTCCGGCGTCGCCCTGCTGCTCGATGCGGGGCTGAACTCGATCGCGGAAGGACGCAGGGAGGAGGCTCAGCAGATCATCGGCCGCGCGCTCGACCGGCATCGCGCCACGATCGGCCAGCTCCGGAGCCTGTCCTTCAACCTCGAGCCGGTCGTGCTGCGAGACCAGGGCTTCGCGCCCGCGGTGCGCGCACTGACGGATCAGGTCGAGCTCGCGCACGACGTCCACGTCGAGCTCGACGTCGATGCCGCCCAACAGCTCGCCCAGCAGACCCAGGCGGCGCTCTACCAGATCATCCGCGAGGCGGTGAACCAGGCAGTGCGGCGCGGGCCGCCACAGACGCTGTCGGTGAAGGTGCGCCAGACGGAGGAGGGCGGCGTCGAGACGCTGATCGCGGACGATGCGCCGGGCGAGCGTCGCCGTCGCACTCTCGAGGAGCTGGAAGAGCGCGCACGCACGCTCAACGGCGACCTGACGATCGACCACGGCGGCGGCGGCACGACCGTCCGCGTCGTGCTGCCACCGTACGCGACAGCGCGCTGACACTTCATGCCCGAAGCGGCGTTAGTGAGGTGCGTGAGACGGTCGAGCGGGCCAAGCCCGCTCGACCTCTATGCGGCGCCGCAAGCGTCGCCTTGGGCGACTGCGCGTTAGCATTCGCCGCCAATGGCGGATCGCGGCAAGTACCTGCTCTTCGTCTGGAAGCCCAGCGGCTACGAGCTACGCGAGGTCGATGGCGAGGTGCCGGCCGTCGGCGCCGAGGTCGAGCAGGACGAGCTGAAGCTGCGTGTCACGAAGGTCGCGCCATCGCCGCTGCCGGGCGACCCGCGGCCGTGCGCGTACCTACAAGGTGTTTGACGCTTCAAGCGTAAGCGTCCCAGGCAGCGGTGGAAGACGCCGTGCGGGCGCAGCCCGCACGGGCTCTGAACGGCGCCGCAAGCGGCGCCTTAGCTACAGGCGGTCTAGCGCCGTTTCCGCCGCGACGCGGCCGAAGACAAGCGCCGCAGCCAGCCCGCTCGCGTAGCCGCCCGTCGAGATGCCGCCGGCGTCGGCGCCGGCCGCGAGGAGGCCGTCGGTTCCGACCACCTGCGCTCGCTCGTCGATGCGCAACCCGCCGATCGTGTGCGTGATGCCGGGTCGGACGCGGACCGCCAATCGCGCGTCGCGCGGCGCCGGGAAAGGAAGCTCAGCCGGATCCGTCCGAGTCGGCGCGAGTGCCACGCGCTTTGCGACGGCAGGGTCTTCCAGGGCCGCGTCGTCGAGCACGTACCACGCCTTCGCGCCCGGCTGGCGGGCGGTTGCCTGCACGAGGTCGTTCTCCGACCACGACACGTCGCCTTCGAAGAATTCCTCGCCGCGCTCGTTGTACACGCGCGCGACGCGGCCGTACAGCTGCGCGAGCGGCACGAACTGCGCTTCGGAGAAGTCTGCGTCGGGCATGTTGCGCCCGTAGAACTCGTCCATCCCGGCGGAGAGCTCGGCTCCGTGTTCCCTCGCGTAGCGCAGGCCGTCCCCGGCGCTCCAGGGGTTGGCGCGCAGCCGCAGCGATCCGCCCGGCCGGATGTGCTCGTCGACCAGCGACGCGTCGCCCTGAAAGCCGCCGGTCGCGAGGATGGCCGGCTCCGCCGCGGGTTCGCCGAGCCGCACGTCGCGGGCGGAGCGCACGAGCACGTCGGTGAGCCCACGCGGATCGAAGCGCTTGCCGACCGTGCGTGGATTCCCGGTTTCGTGCGCGACAACGGGCGCGCCGAGCGACTCGAGCCAGGCGATCCCGTCGTCCAGCCGCTCCCAGACGACCCGCTGCAGACGCTCGTCCCCGGTCGGACACTCGGCACGGAAGTCGTCCCAGTCGCGGAAGCGCCAGATGACGCAGCTCGAGAGCAGCATCGACCCGCCCGGTCGCGTTCCCTTCTCGTAGACGACGGGTGCGGCGCCGAGCTCTCGCGCGCGCACGGCCGCGCACAGGCCGGCCATCCCTGCGCCGGCGATGCTTAGGTCAGCGCGAATTCCGGTTTGTGCTCGACGTACTCGATGCGCACGCGTTCCGGGCCCCACATGAAGACCGCCCGCGTGTTCGCCGCGTCGACGACGTTGTCGAGCACGCCCATGTCCTCGGCCTCCGCGATGTGCTCGTCCACGGAGTCGACCAGGACGGCGAGGTGGTTCAGCAGCGGCTTCTCCGGGTCGCCGGGCTCGCCGGGATGGAACTCGACGTACGCGCCCCCGACCTGCACGCGCGGATGGCCGTCAGGTGAGACAGGCGCCGGATCGAAGCCGAAGCGCCGGTACTCCTCGGCGGTGCGCGCCGGATCGCTCGAGTAGAGCGCGACGTGGTCGAGGTCGTACTCGGTGTCGGTCGGCGCCACGACGAGCTTGACGCGCACGTCCTGCCCGAGATCGAGCTCGGTCTTCTCCGGCAACGCGGACACTCGCAGCGCGACGTGCTTGAAGGCTCCCGGCTCACGCGGGCCCTCGGCGCTGAACAGCGTCAGCTTGCCGCGGCGGGCGTCGGCGCCGACGAGCGTGAAGTTCTCCTGCCGGTCGATGACGTGCATGCCGAGCTTGTTCGTCAGGAACTCGGCGACCGGCTCCCGGTCCGCCAGCCAGAAGGCGACGTGGTCCAATGTCTTCGGTTCCACGCCGCCACCCTAGCTAGCGGCTGTTGAGTTACGTCGAGCTACTTCCGCGCGTCCACCGCCCGCTGCGACACCGCTTGCGGTGTCGCCTAGAGGCTGCGCGGGCTCAGCCCGCGCAGCCGTCCTGACTAACCGTCTTGGAAAGCCACCATTACTTCCGCGCATCCACCGCGCGTTGTAGCTGAGCCTTGCTCATCTGGGAGCGGCCGGGGATGTTGCGGCGCTTGGCCTCGTTGTAGAGCTGCTCCTTCGTCCGACCCTTGGGTCGACGCGTCCCGGAGCGAAGCCCGCCGCGGCGGTACGACGACATGTCACGGGTCGAAGTCCGCGATCCGCGGCCCTTCGTCTCGCCGGAACGAGCGCGCTCCTTGTTGACCGTGCGCGCGGCGATCTCCTTCGCGCGCCTGGTCGAGCGGCCCTGCTTCTTCTCGCCTTCCTTGATGTGCTCGTACTGACGTTCGCGCTTGTTGCTCCATGCTGACTGAGGCATGTTCAACCCCCTACTACTGGACTGCTGAGCGGGTACCCGCTTTCGCGGGTCTTATTCCAGCGGGGGGTTCTGGACGTTGTGCTCCGTCGCGTACTCGTCGGTGAGCTTGTTCACGACGTCGAGCCCTTCGCCGTACGCGTAGTTGATCTTCACGAACGGCTCCCACTTATCCGGGAGCGCGTCTTCGGGGAAGATCGCCTCGACCGGACACTCCGGTTCGCACGCGCCGCAATTTTTGGTCATGACTCCACCGGACAATGTGAACACATGCTTGCCCGGCACGACCGCGCAGAACGTGTCTTGCTCTTCGGCATCAATCGGGTCGACGCTCATCACTCGCCAGTACGTCTCGCGCGTTGCCAGATAGAGCCAGCGGATAAGTCGAGTGCGAACGCCGAAGTTGGTCTCACGGCTCGACTCCTCGCCCGATCCGATCGTGATGTACCCGGCGTAGGGCGCGACGCGTTCGAGCCACGTCAGCGCTTTGTGGTCGATCGAACGCAAGCGCCAGGACCCTGCCTTGACTTGATCACCGTCGGCAGCGAGCCAGCCGTCGACGAAGCCGGCGATGTATTCGGAGTCCGCGTCCTCCGGCAGCAATCGCTTGAGATTTGCCTCCGAACGCACCACGCCCGTTCCGACGTAACCGGGATGAACGTCGAGGCACGGGGAGAAGCTCACCTGGTCGAAGAAGTCCTTGTACTTCGCGACCTTCTCGCCGTAGAGCTGGACGTAGTGCAGGTGTTCGCCCGAGCGGATCTCCTGCTTGTTCCAGCTGCCGTCGCCGAAGACGAGACCGTGCAGGACGCCCAGCCGGTACGTCTCCGAACTCCGCTTCGGCCGGAGACGTGCCGACGGCACGAACTGCCCGGCCGAGAGCGAGTCCGTTGACTCACCGTCCGCGAGCACCCACGAGTGTGTCTGCGTCGCGAGCACGTCCTTCCGGAACTTCGAGATGTTTCGCGTCGTGAGTCTCGTGCCGCCGTAACGGTCGCGTTCCTCGAACGCCGGAGCGAGCGTCACGTTCACCAGCGGCTTCCGCCGGAAGCGGCGTACATACGCCGGCTTGAACCCGTCGTCCGTCAAGACATCGACAGCGGTGTTCTCCAGCTCGGCGAACGTCCGTAGCCCGTACGGAGTCAGGAATTCCTCGGTGGGCGCAAAGCAGTCGATGCACTCCTCCGGGTCGATGACGAGGATGCGGTCGGCCTGGTGGATGCAGTCGACGGGGCAGACGTCGACGCACGACAAGTCCTTAATGTCGATGCAAGGCTCGGCGATGATGTACGTCATATGAGTCTCAAGCGGTTGAGATTCTTCCCTTCGTAGCTGTCCATCAATCGGGTTTAGACGGCCGCGCGAGCCGAGCTCGCACGGCCTTGTCACTCTACTGAGGCGATCAGCTCCTGGACGATCTGAGGCGCCCGCTCCTGGAGCGCGTTCTTGACGAGCACCTGGTCGAACCCCGCCTCGTGCGCGCGCCTCAGGCCGGCAGTGTCGGTGTGCCCTCCGAAGCCGACGATCGGCACTTCCGGGTAGGAGTCCGCGACATCGTCCGGATCGACACGGCTGATGTCCGCGATCACGAGGTCGGGCCAGTCGGCGCTGTCCGACGTCACGAAATGATGGCCAGGCAAGAGGGCTTCGAGCTTGCCCCGAAAGTAGACCTCGACCCCACACAGCAGGATCGTCGCCACGGCGGGGAGCGTACCGCGGCCAAGGGTCACGTTGCTAGGGTCGCGCCGTGGAATTCGTCCCAGTTGCGCGGGTCGAGGACATCCCTCCAGGCACGATTCGCACGGTCCGGGCCGGCGACGAGGAGATCGCGCTCGCCCACTGCATCGGTGGCTTCTACGCCGTTCAGCAGCATTGTCTCCACCTGCAAGGCCCGCTCGGCGAGGGGCGGCTCGAAGGGTGCGTGCTGTCGTGCCCGTGGCACGGCTGGCAGTACGACGTCCGCACCGGGCAGAACGAGTTCGACCTCGCCATTCAGCTCCGCACGTACGACGTCCAGGTGGAAGACGGAGAAGTTCGAGTCGGCGTATAGGACCGGGCTAGGGCTGATCCGCGCCGGCGAGTACTTCGCCGCGCACGAGGAGCTCGAGGACGCATGGCGCGCGGCGCCGCAAGAGGAACGCGACTTCTTCCAGGGGATGGTGCACGTCGCAGTCGCGTGGTACCA
>WNGB01001217.1_pt1 | contig 42402 bp, 42 predicted proteins | sample 5400681 | NCBI WGS metagenome assembly WNGB01 (sample SAMN13153367, study PRJNA577476) | soil metagenome | isolation source: 115 cm soil or saprolite under grassland replicate 2 | place: USA:California | collected 2016-06-15 | reverse complement strand
GTCGAGCAGATGGAAGTCGAGACGCTTGCGGCTGAGATCCAAACCGGCGTACAACATCGAACTCGGGCCTCCTCTCGATAGCTCCAGACGACAAGCCGGAGCCTGTCACTGGAGGAGGCCCTTCTTCATGGCAGTCCTTTCCATGGAAGTTCAGGCGCGGTACCGGCGGGCACGATTCTCCTGCAAGTCGGCCCTCCGAGATTGTTCGGCCATGTCCGCGCGTGCCCCTCAGGTCACGCACCTCAACAACCCGGCGGCATGCGTATCGCGGCGCATGGGGCGGTAAGCCTGTCACGCGTGCTGGTTAAAGAAGCAGCCGCGACGGCTCGTAGCGCGAGCCCGACGGTGAGCGGGCCCGCTCGGCGAGGTAGGGGCCGAGGTAGCGCGCCGCGATCTTGCCGGCTGGCCACCAGAGCGGCTCCCGGTAAACGATCGACGTCTCGCCGTGCCCGCCGCCGATCTCCGCGCGCAGGAACGCCGGCTGGCCGCCCGTGAGAAGCAGGCCGCGCAAGACGGGCTCGAATGGCCTCGGAGTGATGTCCGCGCCCGCGTGGGCGGCAATCGCTTCGGCGGCCGCGTCCGCCTGCTGGGCGGCGATCCCGCCCTGCTTGACCGGAAAGTTGGTCATGTCGCCTGCCGCGTAGGCGCCTGGGACATCTTTGATCCGCCCGAATTCGTCCGTAGCGATAAATCCGTCCTTGTCGTGAGGGACGCCGTCAATGACTCGTCCTGTCAGGCGCGGGAGGGTCAAGACCCAGTCGGCCGCGATCGGCTCGCCACCTATGACTTCGAGCTGAGACTCGGTGAAGGAACACGAGTGAACGCCCAAGCGAAGCAGCACTCCGCGCTCGCTTAGAAGCGACTCGATCGTCTTACTCGCCTTGCTGCCGAAAACACCGAGCGGCCGTTCTTCGGGAGTCACGAGCGTCAGTTCCACATCAAGACGAGCGCTCGCAACGCGGTCGGCTGTAAGCAGCGCAAGCTCGTAGAGCGGAAGCGTCCAACCGACGCCGGTCGGTACGGCGAAGACGACTCGCCGTACGAGTCCACTTTCCAGATCCTCGAGGAGCATGTCGATCGCGCGTGTATCGCAAGGACCGCCGAACGTCACGGCGCCCGGAAGCGCTTCGCTGACGCTCGCGCCGACCGCCAGCAACAGTGCGTCGTACTCGAGCGAGCGGCTGCGGCTGGTGTAGATGCTCCGCTTGTTCGGAGAAACGAGCGCCAACGACGCTTGCTCGTATGTCGCCCCGCAGCCTGCCGCGAGCTCCTCGAGCGGAAGGCGGACGACTGAGCCGAGCCCGAACGGTTCCGCCACCGAGAGCGGCCGGTACGTGAATACCCGGTCGGGCGCGACAAGCGTGAGCTCGACCCGCTCCTCGGCCAGGTGCCGAAGCGCGACCATCGCCTCGAGCGCGGCCACGCCCCCACCTGCAATGACGACGCGATGCTTGTCTGGGGACGCAGTTCGCTGCATCGTGCTATCGCCTGGCCAGGAGCGCGGACACGCCCTTCAGTCCGACGTCCATCGCCCGCCATGGAACGCCCGAATGGAACGGCAGACCGGCGTTGAAGCGGAAGGGCAGGTAGAGGCCCAGGAGCTTCTTCCCGAGGCGCCACGCCGGCGAGACGCCGACCCGGTACGCGCCATTCGCATCCGCGCGAACGGCGACCGGCCGGTCCGGATCGCCGGTCACCTCGAGCGGCACCTGCGCGAAGGTCGCCTTGTCGAATTCCTCCATCACACACATGCTGATTGGATCGAATCCGAATCGCGGCTCGGACTCGGTCGCTTTCGCGGCGATGTCCTCAGCGACCGCGTCTGCTTGCAGAAAGGCGAGGAACGCCTGCTTCACCGGAAAGTCGCCGGCGTCCCCCGGAGCATAGATGCGCTCCTGCCCTGCGACGCGCCTCGTCGCGAGGTCGGTGGCCAGGAAGCCGCGATCGTCCGCCGGCAGCTCGGGATAGCGAACCGCCGCCACGTACGGCGGGAACGCGACGAAGAGGTCGTAGCGCTCGCTGGCTCCGTCCTCGAAGTGGGCCGCCCCTGCTTCAACCGACGCAAGCCGCGCCCCGGCGCGGCCCTCGATGCCCCGCCCAGCGAACTCCTCGAGCACGACCTCGTGCAGCTTCGGCCCGAACGCCTGGATGTAGCTTCCCTCGAACGTCGTGAAGACGAGGCGAACGCGGTCTCGCACCTTCTCGCGGCGGAGCCAGGTCTCGATCATGAAGACCATCTCGTAGAGCGGCCCCGCGCACTTGTTGAAGGGCGGCACGTTAAAGAGGACGGTGAGTTCCTCGCCGCGGCGCGCCCGATCGCGGAGGTTGCCGAGCCGCTTGCCGAGCGAGAGCATCTCCGCCGGCGTCCAGATCGTCTCAGCGTGCTCGGCGAGCCCCGGGATCTCCTTCGGCCTCATTGCCGCCCCCGTCGCGAGCACGAGGAAGTCGTAGTCGAACTTCCGGCCGTCGACCCGCACGCGCCGCCGATCCGGATCGACCTCGTCGAGCGTACCGCGCACGAGCTCGATTCCGCGTCGCTCCGTCGGGCGGCCGAGCGGGATCTCGAGCGAGGTGGGGTCGGCACCGAACGGGATGTAGATCGTGTTCGGCTTGAAGAGGAACTCGTCGTGGTCGGCGACGAGCGTCAGCCGGACGCGCCCGCCGAGACGAGCGCGGAGCGAGAAGGCGGTCTCGAGGCCGGCGAAACCGCCGCCTGCGACCACGACGTGTGCTGCAGTGGTGGATGCCATGGCGGTCATGGTCGCCCGGGCGCGCGGTCCCGCCATCCGTTCGTGCGCTGATCCGCGCTGCGGAAAAGCCGCAGCCTTGTGCTCGCCCGCCAAACGCAGACGGGCCGCCCGTGGGCGGCCCGTCTGGACCGTAGGTGCCTTGTCGCAGGCTAGGCCTTCGGCGCAACCGGCGTTCGGCCGGCCTCCGGAGCGCGCCTGCGCAGGAACGTCAACGCGGTCTCCGGATTGCGGAGTGCCCCGCCGATCGCGAGGATCGCGAAGCCGAATCCGGCGAGCAGCAGCGCCACGCCGATGATGATCGAGAAGAGCGAGAGCCGCTCGGCCATGTAGCTCACGTTGAGCGCCGTCGCGAGCGCCGTCTCGGTCACCCACAGGTTGCGAGCCGGATTGCTAACAGGCTCGCCGTTCGGCCCCTTCGTCGCCAGCGCGGGGTCGTTCGTGCCCTGGCCGTCGTCGGTGGCGTAGCGCGGCATCTGCGCGTACGTGAGACCGCCGCTCGCCTCGAGCGCGTGGATCCGCATGTAGCCCGCGAACGCGCGCGCCCGCTCGCCGGTGTCGATCGGCTTGTCGGCCACCGCGACCGTAGGAAGATCGATGCTGGCCGGAAGGCCCGCTTCCTTCGCCGCCGCCGCGATGGCGGCCGGCGTCATGTCGGGCGTGCCGACAATCTGCTCCTGCGTGAGACTGTCACGAACCGTCGAGCGCCCGTTGAGGCCCATGACGATCGTCGTGATGCCGAACGCGATCAGGATCGCGGCGGCCACCATACCCCCAAATTCGAACAACTTACGCATTTGGTGCTCCCTTCAGTTCGCGGCCGAGATCCGACTGCGTTCGACCTTTGCACGGAAGTCTGTTCGGCCCTTGCCGGCCGGCCATCAGGGCGCGCGCGGAAAGATGGTTCGGGAAAACCGCAGTCACGCTTGGGGGTTCGCCCGGATGTCCGTAGCCGCTGCTCGGCCTACATCGGCGCTAGAACCCCGGCGTGGTGCGGGTCGAGCTCGACCTCGACCGTGACGGCACCTCTCGTGCGCCGGGCGGGGGCGCCTCGGAAAGTCCCAGGCGCCTGGCCAGAAACGGCGCGAGGTGACGGCCGACGATCTTTGCCGGGGGCCACCAAAGCGGTTCCAGGTCGACGGTGGACACGTCTTTGCCCACCTCCGAGCGGAGGTATCGCGGGAAGATGCCGGTGAGGAGCAGCCCGCGGAGGACCGGCCTGAAGGGTGCCGGTTCGATCGGCGCTCCTGCGTCGGCTGCGATTGCCTCGGCCGCGGCATCAGCCTGCTGGGCAGCGATCCCTCCCTGCTTGATCGGGAACTGCGTCAGGTCGCCGGCGGCGTAGACGCCGTCGATACCCCTCACGCGGCCGTGCTCATCCGTTGGCACGAAGCCCGCTCGATCGTGCGGCACGCCGGATAGCGCCAGGCCCTCAAGGCGAGGGAGCGCAACAACCCGATCCGCCTCGAGGTGGGCATCCGGCGCGACGCGCAGCACGCCGGCGTCGAAGCTCACGGCAGTCGTTCGCAGGCGCAGCTCGATCCCGCGAATGTCGAGCAGCTCGCGCACGGCGCCGCTCGCCGCGGCGCCGAAGAGTGCGAGTGGAGCGTCTTCGGGCGTTACAACGGCGAGCTCGACACCCCGAGTTCCGGCGTCGGTCAGGTAGGTGCCGGTGAGAAGCGCGAGCTCATAAAGTGGCAGCGGCCAGGCGACGCCCGCCGGGACGGCGAAGACAAGACGTCGAAGCTGGCCGTTCAGCGCTTCGTCCAAGAGGTCGCTGAGAGCGGGACCGTCTTCATGCCCGTGGAACGTGAGTGCGTTCGGGACCGCCTCTCGCCCGCGCGCCCCGAGTGCGAGAAGGAGCACGTCGTACGGCAGGTCCTCGCCCTCACCCGTCCGGACCACCCTGCGGACCGCGTCGACCTCGACAACCGCCCCTTGGCGGAGGTCCGCGCCGGCCTCGCGCACCAGCGCGTCCAAAGGGAAGCGTTGCACCTCTGCGACGCGGAACGGCTCTGCGACGGCAAGCGGGCGATAGGTGAAGTCGGCCTCCGGCGCAACAAGCTCGACGCAGACACGCTCCTCGGCAAGCGCCCGCAGCGCGAGCGCCGCCTCGAGGCCGGCAACGCCGCCGCCCGCGATGAGGACGCGAAGAGGGCTACGACCACCCAGTGGCATCGGTCTCCCTTTCGTTTCCTAGCGACAGAGACTCTGCGTCGGTCCGAGAGGCGACATCGGGGTAAACGCTGATTGGCGCGCGGGAAACCCACTAGCTGAGCGGTAGGCTTGCCCGAACTGTGGAAGGGCGGCGCCAGAAGGACCTTGTCCTGATCCTCGCGCGGGAGCTCGCCTCGAAGCTCGCGACGGCGGTGTTCGTCGCCGACGCGGACGGCGGCCTCGTTTTCTACAACGAGCCGGCCGAGGAGGTTCTCGGGCGGACGCTCGCCGAGGCGGGCGAGATGTCTGCGGAGACGTGGACGTCGCTCTTCCACCCCGAGACCCTCCACGGGCAGCCGATGGCTCTCGCCGAGATCCCGCCGGGGATCGCGCTCCTCGAACGGAGACCGTGTCACGACATCTTCCGGATCACCTCCCTCGACGGAAGCAAGCGCGTGGTGTCGGTCACGTCAATACCACTCTTTGCCCAGGCGGATCGCCTCGTCGGGATGCTCTCCGTATTCTGGGAGCAGCCCGAAGTCAGCGGGTCCTAGGAGGCCTCCGCTGCGTGTAACGATCTGGGGCTGCCGCGGATCTCTCGCGACGCCGGGCCCGGGAACGGTCCGCTACGGGGGAAACACATCCTGCGTGGATGTTCGACTCGGGGACGGCGCTCTGCTCGTCCTCGATGCCGGAACTGGGATTCGCCCCCTCGGCCTCGCGCTAGGGCCGGACCGGCCGAGGACGATCCACCTCCTTCTCACTCATCTGCACTTCGATCACATCGAGGGGTTGGGCTTCTTCGCACCTCTGTGGGGCGGGGACACGGATCTCCACGTCTGGGGCCCTCCCTCTCCCGTCCGCACCCTGGAGGAGCGCATCGCCCGCTATCTCTCTCCGCCGCTCTTTCCCGTCCAGCTGTCCGACGTTCCCGCCCAGGTGACGTTTCACGACGTTCCCGAGGAGGAGTGGGAAATCGGTGGCGCGCAGCTCCTAGCCCAGCCCGTCTCCCATCCGGGGCCGACGGTGGGCTATCGCGTGAGCGAAGGCGGCCGCTCCCTTGCCTACATCCCCGACCACGAGCCTGCTTTCGGCGTCGATCTCTCCACCGTGCCATCCGACTGGGTGTCGGGCTATGCCCTCGCCGAAGGCGTCGACGTCCTGCTCCACGATTCCCAGTACGGAGAGGAGGAGTATTCGGCGAGGGTGGGGTGGGGTCATTCGAGCGTCGAGCAGGCGGTCGCATTCGCGCGAATCTCGAACGCCCGCCGGCTGGTGATGTTCCACCACGATCCCGACCACGACGACCCGGACCTGGAGGTCCTGCTCGGCCGGGCAGGACAACTGTGGGGCGATGAAGGAGAACCGCCGCTCCTTGCCCGCGAGGGAATGGAACTCGAGCTCTAGATTCGGTTCGATGTACGGGGTTTTCCGAACTCCATCATCCGGGCGACCACTGATGTCTGAACCCTTCGGCGCCTCGATGCTGGAAACGTGCAGATGATTTGTCTAATCGGCTGGCGGCGGACCGCCGCGGAAAGCGCCTCGTGCTAGGCGGACCGGAGCCAAGCAGAGTCGTGGTGGTCGTGCCGCTCAAGGCGGGGGTGCGCGACCGCGTCCGCGAGTTGCTCGAACTGGGACCGCCGTTTGATCCCGAGGCCGCCGGGCTCGAGCGGCATCAAGTCTTCCTCACGGATCACGAGGCCGTCTTCCTCTTCGAGGCACTCGATCAGTCCACCCTCGATCGGCTCGCGAGAAGCCCAAGGCTGCGGTGGGCTGCGACCACGTGGCGGGAGTACCTCGGAGGTCGTATGCGGCGGGCCGACGTCGCCTATTCGTGGGCGCGAGACAGGCGGAGCGAGTGAGGGGATCCGCCCCGTGGTTGAAAATGCCGACCTATTTGCGCCGCGCATCTACGGACCGGCCTTCCGGTGGGGCGCCCGCAGACTCATGGCTCGCTCCGCATACGCGGGGTTTGCGGCCGCAGAAGATCAGGGAACTCCCGGATGAGTGATCCGCGTGAGCCCCGATGGCGAGAATCGGCGCGAGGGCGATGCTCCGGGCGACAAGGAGGTCCGAGATGGACGTCGTCTGGACAGCCGCAAGCTTTGCAGTCTTCGCGAGCGGCGTTGTGCTTGCCGCCTACATCCTCGCCGGATGGCTGGGTGTCGGAAGGCACTAGTACGCGGCGGATTTGCAGCCCGAGAGGAGCAACGAAGAACGGCTTGTCCGAGGACTAGCGGCGGGCTCGTAAACGAGGCCCGTTTCGGGTCGTCGTAGCAGGCAAGGGCGTCGCGGTCCGGGGCGAGCCGTCCGTTAGGTGAGTTGACGCCTCGCTTCGCGCGGGGTTACGCGCGCACGCGGGCGCCGGGCCTCAGCGTGATCCGCTCGGCACGGGCATCGATAGCGGCGACGTCGGCGACACGCACGAAGGCGGCCCGGGTTCCGAACAGCCCCCCGACGACGCCGAGCTCCTGGGGGTTGCCGTCCTCGTCGTCCAGCACGACCTCGACGAAGCCGATTCGCCCCCCGAGCCCGACGACGCGAAACCCCTCGCAGTGGCGGAGCCAGTAGTCTGGGCTCCACGTCGACGGAGCCCGCTCGACCGTCTGTGTCGTCATGGTTAGCTCCTTTCTCGGGTCCACTCTCGCTCGACCCAAGCGCAGCGGCATCCGCATTCCGCCTGACTCGCTTGCGGCTTTGCCGCAGACAGATGGGCCCGACCGTGACCGACAGGACGCGAGCCAGGCAAGCTAAACGGCCATGAGGCCTGAATCGCTCGTCCGCGACGTCATCCTGCGCGAGGGCAGGACGCTTCGCCTGCGCCCGCCGGCGGCGGCGGACGCCGACCAGGTGCTTGCCCTCTTCGAGCGCCTCTCGGAGCGAAGCCTCTACTTCCGCTTCCACGGCCATCCCCGCCTGAACCGCGCACTCGTCAAGCCGTTTCTCGATCCTGATTGGGCCGACCGCGGTTCCCTCGTCGGCGTCGTCGAAGACGAAGGCGTCGAGCGGGTCGTGGCGATTGCGAGCTGGGCACGCCTCCGCGACCGGCGGCGGGCCGAGGTCGCCTTCGCGGTCGACGACCGCTACCAGGGCAAGGGCGTCGGCACGCGTCTGCTCGAGCAGCTCGCCGACCTCGGCGCCGAGCACGGGATCGAGGCGTTCGTCGCCGAAGTCCTGGCGGAGAACCGTCCCATGCTGAACGTGTTCGCGGGCGCAGGCTTCGACGTGACGCGCACGCTCGCCGGCGGGATCGTCGAGGTCAGCTTTCCAATCGCCGCGACCGAGACCTACCACGAGCGGGTGGACGAGCGCGACCACCAAGCGGTTGTCGCGTCGCTGCAGCCGTTCTTCCAGCCGGAGAGCGTGGCCGTCCTCGGAGCCTCCCCACGGGCCGGGTCGATCGGCGGCACCGTCGCCCGGAACATTGTTACGAGCGGCTTCGCCGGCCGGCTGTACGCGGTCAACCGCGCCGGAGGGCAGGTCGCCGGTGTTCCCGGCTACGCATCCGTCGCCGAGCTGCCGGAGGCAGTCGACCTGGCCGTCGTCTGCCTCCCCGCCGAGCTCGTCACGGACGTCGCCGAGACCGTCCTCGCCCGAGGTACCCGAGCGCTCTGCGTCATCTCGGCCGGATTCGCGGAGGCCGGCCCTGACGGTGTCGAGCGCGAGCGGCGGCTCCTGAGCGCGGTGAGGGCATGCGGAGCGCGGCTGCTCGGGCCCAACTGCCTCGGACTCTCCCTCGCGGCGTCGCGTCTGAATGCCACGTTCGCACCGCGCGCGTTCCCCTCCGGACCGATCGGATTCGCCTCGCAGAGCGGGGCGCTCGGGCTGGCCCTGCTAGAGCGCGCGCACGATCGCGCACTCGGTTTCTCCGCTTTCGTCTCGACGGGGAACAAGGCGGACGTTTCCTCGAATGACCTGCTCGAGTACTGGGAAGACGATCCCGCAACGGAGCTCGTGCTCCTTTACCTCGAGTCGTTCGGGAACCCACGCAAGTTCGGCCGCTTGGCCCGGCGTGTGAGCGGACGGAAGCCGGTGCTCGCCATGAAAAGCGGTGTTAGCCGGGCGGGAGCGCGGGCTGCTCGCTCGCATACGGCCGCCCTCGCCGGCTCGGAGGCCGCCGTCGAGGCGCTCTTCCACCAGGCGGGCGTGATCCGCTCGACCTCGCTCGAGGAACTCCTCGACGTCGCCACGTTCCTCTCGCAGGAGCCGCTACCGGCGGGGAGGCGGGTCGCCGTCCTGACGAATGCAGGCGGCCTCGGCATCCTCTGCGCCGACGCCTGCGAGGCTGCTGGGCTCGAGCTCTCCACGCTGGGGCCGGAGACGGTCGAGGCGCTCCGCCTGCTCCTCGCTGCCGCGGCGAGCGTCGCCAATCCTGTCGACATGCTGGGGTCGGCCACGGCTTCGCTCTACGCGGAGGCGCTGCCGATCCTGCTCCGTGATCCCGCCGTCGATGCGGTCATCGTCCTCTTCGTGCCGGCGGCGACCGTCACGGCAGGGGACGTCTCGGCCGCGGTTGGGCGCGCCGCGGCGGGCCGCGCGAAGCCGGTCGCCCGTGTCGTCCTCGCCGAGGAGAGCGCTCCCGGATCGTTCCCGTATCCGGAGTCCGCGGCGCGCGCGCTCGCGCGGGCTGCCGAGCGCGCGGAGTGGCTCCGGCGCCCGCTCGGCTCCGTGCCAGAGCTCGACGACGTCGACACCGAAGGCGCGCGCGAGCTCGTCGAGGCTGCTCTCGCCGGCACCGACGACGCGTGGCTGGCGCCGAGCGAGGTGAGAGGCTTGCTCGCGGCCTACGGGCTTCCGCTCGTCGCCGAGCGGGTCGCCGCGACGGTTGCCGACGCGGTCGCCGCCGCCCGCGAGCTCGGCTACCCGGTGGCGGTCAAGACCGCCGCGCCCGGGGTACACAAGACCGAACGTGGCGGCGTCGCCCTGAACCTGGCAGATGACGACGCCTTGCTCGCGGCAGCCGAGCGGATCGGGGCGCCGCTCGTCGTGCAGACGATGGCCTCGGGCGACGCGGAGCTCCTCGTCGGCGTCGTCCAGGATCCTGTCTTCGGACCCCTCGTCGGCTTCGGCCCGGGCGGCGTGCTTGCCGAGCTGATCGGGGAGGCCGCGTTCCGCATCGCGCCGTTGGCCGACGTCGACGCCGAGGAGCTCATTATGGGCGGAAAGGCGGGCCGGCTCGTCCACGGCTTCCGGGGCAAGCCGCCGCTCGACGCCGACGCGCTCACAGCCGTCCTCCACCGCCTCTCGCGTCTCGCCGTCGAGCTGCCTGCAGTCGCCGAGCTCGACGTCAATCCGCTTATCGCGCGAGCCGACGGCTGCATGGTCGTCGATGCCCGCGTGCGCGTACGCCGGCATGAGCGGCCGGTGCGGGTCAAGACCTGGTAGCGATCTCGGTCGGCCGCGGGCCCTCGCCCGGTCGCAACGGTGCCCGCATCGTCAGGACGCCGTCCCCGAACACAGCCTCGACGGCGCTGTCGTCCGCGAGCGCGGGAAGAGCGAACCAGAACTCGAACTCGGGACGCAGGAGTCCACCCCGGGGCGTGGCCTTCCCCTGGACATGCATGGAGCGCTCGACGACGTCCAGGGCCAGCTCGTCGACGTAAAAGCCCGGAACGTCGACGTCGACGATGAACTCCTCCTGCGTCGAGTAGACGCTGGCCGTCGGCGTGATATCGAGCGCGTAGACGGGCTCGTCGATCAGGACCGTGGCTGCCATGCTCCCATCGTCAACGCACAGGAGGCTTGCCGGATCGGCGTGGACGCCGATCGACGCTGCGGGTTTCCCACACGTCGTCTCCGTGTCTCCCCGGATGGCTTCCGCCGAGCGGCCACTTAGCGTTGACGCGTCGAGTGTGACCCTGACAGGAGGTGAGGAAATGGAGCGAGTCGCAGTCGTCGGGAACCTCAAGCCGGGCGCCGAGGCTCGCGCCGAGGCGCTCATCAAGGAGGGTCCGCCCTTCAATCCACAGGAAAGCGGCTTCGAGCGGCACGCCGTCTTCCTCTCCGGAGGCCAGGTCGTCTTTGTCTTCGAGGGCGCCAGCCTCGATCGGCTTCTTCACTCCGTGGTCGCTGCATCGGTCGTGTCCGCGAAGCTTCGAGCGTGGGAGCCTCTCCTCGAAGGCACGCCGAGCATCGCGCACTCGGCGTACTTCTGGCAGCGCGGGGACGGCTGCGCCGCGGGTTCGGTCGCCGCCTAAGGGCTGAAGAGATCGCCGCCTTCGCTGTCGCCGGGTCCGGGAGTCGGCTCAAATGACACGCCTTCCGGCCCCGAAACGCGTTCCCAAGAGAAGGCTGTTCTGGCTACTCGGGGGCCCGCGGCGAGGCACTCCTTCCAAGTCTCCGCAGCGCGCCAGATCGCCGGCTCCTCACCCGGGAGCTCGAGGGTTGCGCGACCGGGGCCTTCGAAAATGAAGACCGCCTCCCGATCGGTCAGATAGACGTGGTGGCGGTCGAACGCGGTCTCTGCCAGCTCGAAGGGCGGGCCCTCGGAAAGAAGCTCGAGTGCACGTTCGCGCGCGTTCTCCCGCAGCGGTGCGATGACGACGAGGCGGCTCATGCGGCCGCCGTGACCGGCAGGGCGCCCGCGAGAAATTGCGCGATCTCGTGGACGCTCACGCGCGGCTCGATGACCGCGAGCGCGATGGTTCTCCCTCCCCGTCGCTGGAGGATCAGCGTCGGCTGGTCCTTGATTCGCTCTCGCGGGTCATGCGTGCTCTCGATTCGGACCAGGTCCCTGTACACGAAGCTGCTGAGCGAGAGACGGCTGCGAGCCTTGCCGCTCTCTAGAGTCAGGCTGCGAGGTCCAAGCGCGAGCCTTCCGGCTCGGACGGGACCCGCGTCCTCGCGCCAGAGGACGGCGTAGCTACGGCTGAGTGGTTGAAGCGCTCCGACCATGACCCGGATTGCGGGGTGAGCCGCATCCGAGGCTTCAGTGGCGAGGACTGTGTTCGTCATGACGCCCGAATCGTGGCTTGCAATGGACGGGTCGCCATCGGTGCCTAGACCGATCTTCGCCTGCGGCTTTCCCGCAGATCCGCACAGGAACGACGCAGCCGGCTGGCGCCAGTCTGCCTGCGGGTTGTCCGCAATGCCGATCAGCGTGCGCTCGGATGGCCCGCACGATCATCGTTACCAAGATGACTCCATGGCCGGAGGGCGGTTCCGGGTTGTCGTGGCCGGCGGCGGGGTCGCCGCCCTTGAGGCGATGGTCGCGCTTCGCGAGCTTGCCGGCGAACTCGTCGACGTCACGATCCTCGCTCCGGAGGCGGAGTTCTCCTACCGCCCTCTCGCCGTCGCCGAGCCGTTCGACCTCGGAACCGTGCAACGCTTTCCGCTCGCCGTCCTCGCGCGGGCCTGCGGGGCCAGGCATCACCCCGGCGCGCTCGCAGCTGTCTACCCCGACCAGCGCCGGCTTCGCACCAGCCGGCTCGTCGAGCTCGCGTACGACGCGCTTCTCGTCGCCATCGGCGTGACGGCCCGCCAGGCGCTGCCGGGTGCGCTCACCTTTCGTGGCCCCCAGGACGTGCACGCCCTTCGTGCCCTCGTCGGCGACCTCGAAGCGGGCAGGAGCAATTGCGTCGCCTTCGTGGTGCCGAGCGGCGTCACCTGGGCCCTTCCGTTGTACGAGCTCGCACTCCTGACCGCGGACCGCCTCGCTAAGAGCGGTGCCCGCGGCGCGCAGATTCGCCTCGTCACCCCCGAGGCTGCCCCGCTGCAGATCTTCGGGGCGCAGGCGAGCGAAACCGTGCGCTCGCTCCTCGACGAGAAGGGCATCGAGCTTCTGCTCGGGAAGCATCCCTACACCTTCGAGGGCGGGAAGCTTCACCTCGTTCCAGCCGGCGTCATCGAAGCTGATGCGGTCGTCGCCCTTCCCTCGCTGCGCGGCCAGGCGATCCCGGGAATCCCTCACGATCGGGACGATTTCATCCGGACTGATGCGCATGGCCGAGTCGAACGACTCGTCTCGGTGTACGCGGCGGGCGACATCACGGCCTTCCCCGTGAAGCAGGGTGGCCTCGCCGCCCAGCAGGCGGATGCAGCCTCCGAAGCCATCGCCGCCGAAGCAGGCGCCGACGTGGAGCCCCATCCATTCGATCCCATCCTCCGCGGCCTCGTCATCACAGGCGGCGCTCCCGCTTACCTGCGGGCCCAGCTGCGCGATGGCCGGGGGCCGGGGTCGGAGGCGGCGAGAGAGCCGCTCTGGCGGCCGCCTGGCAAGATCGCCGGCCGCTACCTGGCGCCCTTCCTCGCCGAGCAGGCAGGACTCGCCTTCCGCGCTCGGGCAGCCGTCTAACTCCCCTCTTCGACAAGCCCCTGCGCGAGGGCGTACCGCACGAGCTCGGCCCGGGTGGCCAGCCGGAGCTTCTGCATGATGTGAGCCCGGTGCGTCTCAGCCGTGCGCACGGAGATGTAGAGCATCTTCGCGATCTCCTGGTTCGTATGGCCGAGGGCGAGCAGCCGCAACACCTCGCGCTCGCGGTCCGAGAGGGGATCCTCATCGGCGGCGCGCGCCGCCTCCGCCTCGGCCGCCGCCAGGCGTGCGCCGAGCTCCGGGTGGACGTACCGCCGGCCGGCGGCGACCTCGCGCACCGCCTCGACGACCTCGGTGTCGACCGCCTCCTTGAGCACGTACCCGAAGGCCCCCGCCGCGAACGCCTCGCGCACGTACCGTGGATCGTCCTCCATCGAGAGGACGAGAATCTTCGCGTCGGGCGCCTCCTTGCAGACTTCGGGAATCACCTCGATGCCGCTCTTCCCTCCTGGGAGGGCCACGTCCAGGAGGACGACGTCGGGCTTGCGGGCGCGCACTTCGAAGATCGCCTCGCGGGCGTCGCCCGCCTCGCCCACCGTCTCGATGTCCTCCTGCCCGTCGAGAAGCAGCCGCAGCCCCGTGCGGACGACCGCGTGGTCGTCGACGATGACGACGCGCACGCTCACTGCACCGGGACCTCGACGAGGATCGTCGTGCCGAGTCCCTCGGACGACTCGATCTCGAGCCGTCCATCGACAAGGGCCACTCGCTCACGCATGCCCACGAGACCCAGGCCCTCGCCGTCGCCGTCGGGGCTGAACCCGCGCCCGTCGTCCTCGATCACCGCCGTCACGGACGAGTCCTTCGGCGTGAGGACAATGCTGACGTGCTCGGCCTGGGCGTGCTTGACGACATTCGTTAGCGCCTCCTGGACGATCCTGTAGAAAACCGTCTCGATCTCGCTCGGCAAGCGCGCGTCGGCGAGGCGGGACTCGAGCTCGACCGCGACGCCGGTCTGCTCCGCGAAGCCGGTGGTCAGCCGCTCGAGCGCCGCGACTAGCCCGAAGTCGTCGAGCGCCTTCGGGCGGAGCTCGACGGCGAGCCGGCGCACGTCCTGGAGCGTGTGGACGACGAGTTCGCGCACGTGCGCCGACACTGCGTGGACCTCATCGAGCGACGTCGCTTCCTCGCACCCCTTCAGCCCGAGCAGAACGGATGTGAGCGCCTGGCCCGTCTCGTCGTGGAGCTCGCGCGCGAGCCGGCGCCGCTCGAGCTCCTGTGCGTCGACCACACGGCGGAGCGCGTCGCGCGCCACCCGCTGCGAAAGCTCGACCGCGAGCGCCGCGCGCTCGGCGAAGGTCTCGCAGAGGCGTAGATCGGCGTCCGAAAAGTGCGCGTTGCCGGCCTTGTCGAAGGCCGCGATAACACCAATCGCGTGTCCCCGTGCGAGGAGCGGGACCCAGAGCGCTGCGCGTGCGCCGATCTGCCGGGCGACGTCGTGCTCGATCTCAGGATCGTCGAGAACCGAATCGACGCGTGCGCTCCGGGCGGCACGGAAGACACGTCCGGTCTTCGTTTCGGAAAGATCGGTCTCGAGGCCGAGCAGCGCCTCGGCTCCGTCTCCACTGACGGTGTCGACGCGCAGCTTGCCGTTGCGCGTCGGCAGCCAGATCGTGAGGATGCGGGCATCGATCAGGGCGTGCAGGCGGCGGGCGACGAGATCGAGGATCGCCTGAGGCTCAATCTCCGTCGCCATCGCGTTCCCGACCTCGTTGAGGGACTCGAGCTGCCGCGACCACCGGGTCGCCGCCTCGTAGAGTCGTGCGTTCTCGATCGCCACGGCCGCCTGCGAAGCCAGGAGCGTGACGATCTCCTCGTCCTCCTCTGTGAACTCCGCGCCCCCGTCCTTCTCGGTCAGGTAGAGGTTTCCGTACGCCATCCCGCGAAGCAGGATCGGGACGCCGAGGAAGGTCTTCATCGGCGGGTGGTGCGGGGGGAAGCCAACGGAGCGCGCGTCGGCACTGAGATCCGGCAAGCGCAGCGGCGTGGCGTCTCGGATAAGGACGCCCAGAATGCCGCGCCCTCGGGGGAGGTCGCCGATTGCGGCGTGCGTTTCCGGATCGATCCCGTGCGTCAGAAAGCGCTCGAGCTCGCGCCCCGACGGGTCGATGACGCCGAGCGCCGCATAGCGGGCCGCCGTCAACTCGGCCGCCGTTTCCGCGAGCTTCTGGAGCAACGAATCGAGCGAAAGCTCCGAGGAGATTGCGATTCCGGCGTCAAGGAGGGCGCGCATGCGATCCGCCACGAGGTTGAGCTTATCCGCAGAAATCCGCACGCCCAAGCCGCGGATTTCCGGATGGCGGCGCGCCGTGGCGCCTCTAGCGTCCTGGTCGAGAAAGGAGGAGCCATGAAGAAGATCATCATCGCCACCGACGGTTCGTCGCACGCCCAGGAGGCAGTCGCCTTCGGACTCGAGCTCGCCTCTGAGCAAGAGGCCGAAGTGACATTCGTCCACGTGCTTCCGCCGGATGAGTTCGTGGCCGGCCGTCTCGGCCCGGCGATCCCGATCCAGCATCGGGAGCCGATGGACGAGTCGGAGGCCGCGCTCAAGGAGGCGGCTGAGGCCGCGGAGAACGCTGGCGTCTCGTACAAGCTCGAACGCATCTCGGGCACGCCCGTGGAGGCGATCATCGCCCTTGCCGATGAGCAGGACGCCGATCTGATCGTCACCGGCTCGCACGGCCGCGGCGCCATCGGAAGCGCGCTGCTCGGCAGCGTCTCGACCGAGCTCGTCAAGCATGCGAAGCGGCCCGTTCTCGTCGTTAAGACGTCGCCGGCGAAGGTTCCGGCGTAAGACTCAACGGGCCCGCCGCCGGCCCGGGGGAGGGGCGAGCCCCGAGCCGGCGGCTCTCGTCTGAGACATGGACGTCCTCATCCTCCTTCTAGCTGCGTCGGCAACAGCGCTCGCGACCGGTCTGGGCGCTGTTCCGGTGTTCCTCTTGGGCGCGCGGGCAGCGGTGGTCAGGCCGGCGCTCTGGGGCCTAACGGTCGGGCTCATGACCGTGGCCTCGTTCGTCGGCCTCCTCGGGCCGGCGCTCGACGAGGGCGAACCCGCCGCCGTTGCGGCGGGCCTCGTCGTCGGAGTCCTCTTCCTCTTGCTGGCACGTACCGTCCTGAACGGGCGAGACGTCCACGTCGGCGCGCTGCGCGGCGCACGGGTGCGCACCTCCGTTCTCGTCTTCTCCGTCCTCTTAGTCCACAGCTTCCCGGAGGGTTTCGCCATCGGGACCGCGTACGCGTCCGACCGCGCCGGGCTCAGCCTCTTCGTCATCCTCGCCATCGCTCTCCAGAACATCCCCGAGGGGACGAGCGTCGCGATCCCGATGGAAGCGGCCGGCTTCCGCGCAAGAGAGCAGTTCTGGGCCGCGGTCACGACCAGCGCGCCGCAGCCGGTCGGCGCCCTGATCGCCTACGTGCTCGTCGAGAACGTCCAGGCCTTGCTTCCCTTCTCCTTCGCCTTCGCAGCGGGGGCCATGCTGGCGCTCGTCGCCGTCGAGCTCGCCCGCGAGGCGTTCGCTCGCGGGAGCTGGCCCATCGGCCTCGCCGGGACGCTCGTCGGGGCGGCGCTCATGCTCGGGCTCGCAGGCGCGCTCGGGGTGTGACGTCCGGGTCGGCTAGGATCGCGCGGATCCATGACCACGCCGATCTCACACGCGTTCGACGTCCTTCAGGTCGCGAAACGGCTCAGCGCAGGCAACGGCGGCTACGAGATCGTCCACGAATCGCCGGGCCTCGAGATCGGCGTCTATGTCCTCGTCGCCCCCGAGCCGGACCGGCAGCAGCCGCACGAGTGGGACGAGGTCTACGTCGTGCTCGAAGGCCGGGGAGTGCTTACCGTCGAAGGCGAGCAGATCGCGCTCGAGGAGGGCGGCGCCGCTTACGTGAGAGCGGGAGCTGAGCACCGCTTCACGGGCTACGAGGGCCTAAGCGTCCTCGTCGTCTTCGACAAGTCGCAGACCGCGTTAGCCGGCTCTCAGTAGTTCTTGCCGACCTCGAACCCGGGGTCGCCCTGACGCGCGGTCGTCCTGCCGTGGCGAGGATCGGCTCGAGAAAGGAGGTGACTACCACCTCGGCTACAGCGACTTCCGGTCGGGCAAGATGGCACAGCCGGCGCCGCGGACGTCTTGTGGAGCACGCCGACCCTGTTGACGCTGAATCCGATCGGCGCCCCAATCGCGCACGTCGGACCCCACGTCACGGCCGTACTCCGCAGCTACGAGACGGATCTCTTCCTGCCGCCTCACGAATGAAAGGAGGAGCCGTGATCACTGCTAAGGCCCACAAACGGTCCGAGCGCGAGGTAACGGCACCGAATCCGCCGACGGGGCGTCCGACGGTGGGCGCCTACCTCTGGTTCGCGGGCATGGTCGGCCTCTGGACAGCCTTTGGCGTCGTGGCCCTCGCCTCGGTCGACAAGCTAGGCGACCTGTGGGCTTGGGTGACGGGCCTTCCGCTTGTCGCAGAGATCGTCGTCTGGATCGCCGCGTTTCCGTGGGTGCTCGGCCTCTGGGCCTCGCAGACCTCGTGGCCCGAGTGGCTGAGGATCCTTCTCGTCCTCTGCTTCGCGGTCGGCTGGACGGTGGTATCCATCCCCCGGGCCCGCGGTTCGGACGACGCAGGCCATATCCACTGGGAGATCGGGCCCGGCGAGCCGCGCGACGTCACGGTCTTGCGGCATGGTCTACGCGACGTCCGCCGCTGACCCGTGCCAAGGGCAGTGGGGCCGCATTTGCGGCCCCACTGCCGTCCAGTTCCGTAGTTCCCCGAAGGCAAGTCGCGGGACTTCCCGATGCCCCTTCGAGCCGACGGTGCAACCGTCACGGGGATTCGAACGAAAGGGGTTCCAATGGCTGTCCAAGTCGAACCCAGACTCGCACCGCTTCAGGCGCCGCCGGCCGAGCCGATCGTCGAGGCGCGTAACGTTGAGAAGACCTACGACGCCGGCAACCTTGCCGTCCACGCGCTCCGTGGCGTCAGCTTTTCTGTTGCCCGTGGCGAGATGGTGGCGATCATGGGGCCGAGCGGTTCGGGCAAGACGACACTTCTCAACTGTCTTTCGGGCCTCGACGCCATCGACTCGGGCGACGTGTTCATCGAGGGCGTCGCGCTGAGCGCGATGAGCGACCGCAAGCGGACCGATTACCGAGCCCGCCGCATGGGCTTTGTCTTTCAGTTCTACAACCTGATGCCCGTGCTTACGGCCGTCGAGAACGTCGAGCTGCCTTTGCTCGTCGCGCGTGTTCCTGGCCGCGAGGCACGCGAAAAGGCGCTTGCCGCGCTCGAGATGGTCGGGCTTGCCGAGCGTGCCGGCCACGTTCCCGAGGAGCTCTCGGGCGGCCAGCGGCAACGGGTGACGATCGCCCGCGCGCTGGTGAACGACCCGGCGATCGTCTGGGCCGATGAGCCCACTGGCGATCTCGACAGCGAGAACGCCGAGGAGATCGTCGGGCTCATGCGCCAGCTCAACCGCGAACGCGGCCTGACCTTTCTCATCGTGACTCACGACATCGCCGTCGGCCGCTCCACCGACCGGATCGTCCGAATGGTGGACGGAGAGATCGTCGGCGAGGAAATCCTGGAGGTGACTTCGCCATGATCGCCCGCGCGACAACCGCCGAGATCGATGCCGTCCGCATGAGCGTCGAGGAGGCGACCGATCTTTTCCGCGACTCTGTCCTTCCGGCTCTGCAGGAGCAGGAAGGGTTCGAAGGCGCATACGTATTGCTCTCGCCCGAGGGCAAGGTGCTCGCCATCACGTTCTGGGCGAGCGAGGAGGCCGCTGAGGCGGGAATCAGGGGCGGTCGGAGTTTCTACGCGGAGCAGGTCGAGAAGTTCGTGACCATCTACAAGGCGCCGCCGGGGCGAGAGACGTACAACGTCGTGCTCGCGGAGGCGCCCGCCCATACGATCGGATGAGGGAGCCGTCATGACCAAGCTCTTTGGCATCCCAGTCGGCGCCCTGGTCATCGTCCTCGTCGGGACGCTTGCGGTCGCGCTCGCAGTCGTCGCCGCGCTCGCGCTTCGCAATCGCGTCTTTCTCCGGCTCGGTGTCCGCAACGTGCCCCGCCGCAGGGGGCGGAGTGCGCTGATCGTCGTCGGCCTCATGCTTGGAACGGCGATCATCACCGCCGCGCTGGCTACGGGAGACACCATGAGCCACACGATCCGCTCCTCCGCTGTCGCGGCGCTCGGCCAGACGGACGAGGTAGTCGCCGCCAAGGGCGTCTCGTCAGCGCTCGCCGTCGACAGCGGAGCGACGGGCGCGCGCTATTTCCCTGCTCCCTACGCCGACCGGATCGCCCGAATCACCGCCAACTCCGGGCTCGTTGATGGCGTTGCGCCGGTGATCGTCGAGCCCGTCGCGGTCCAGGACGTCTCGAGCAGGCAGAACGAGCCGCGTGTAACGCTCTTTGCCAGCGACCCCGCCCGCCTGGGCGGGCTCGGCGAGATGCGAAGCGGCGGTGACGTCGTCTCGCTCGCGGATCTCGGTCCCGGCGAGGTCTATCTCAACGCCGAAGCAGCCGACGAGCTCGACGCCCGCGCCGGCGACACGATCCGAATCCTCGTCGGGCGCGGGTCCGAAACAGCCACTGTCAAGGCGATCGTGCAGTACGAGGGAGGCGCCACGCCAGACTCCGGCCTTCTCATGCCCCTGACGGCCGCCCAGGACCTTCTGAGCCGCGAAGGTCTCGTCAAGGCCGTCTTCGTGTCCAACCGAGGTGGGTCGGAAGGCGGAGCGGAGCTGAGCGACCAGGTGATCCGACTGCTCGCGCCGACGCTCGCGCCGCTCGGCCTCGAGGCGGACAACACCAAGCAGGACGCGCTCAAGCAAGCCGACGAGGCGGGGAACGCATTCATGTCCTTCTTCACCACCTTCGGCTCGTTCTCGATCGCCGCCGGCATCCTCTTGATCTTCCTGATCTTCGTCATGCTCGCAGCCGAGCGGCGCGGCGAGCTCGGGATCGCACGCGCCGTGGGCACGCGCCGAGGACACCTCGTCCAGATGTTCTTATTCGAAGGGCTCGCGTATGACGTTGTCGCCGCCGCCGTAGGCGCACTCGCCGGTGTCGTCGTGGCATACGGGATGGTGCTTGTGATGGCGAGCGCGTTCGCCACGACAGGCGACCTCGACATCGCCTACGCCGTCAGGCCGTCGAGCGTCGTCCTCGCCTACACGATCGGGGTCCTGCTCACGCTCGGCGTCGTCGCCTTCTCGGCCTGGCGCGTGAGCCGGATGAACATCACGGCCGCCATCAGGAACCTGTCGGAGCCATCGGCTCAGAAGAAGGGCAGGCGGCGCTGGCTCCTCGGTCTGCTCGGGACCGGCCTCGGCGTCCTGCTCGTGATGTCCGGCGCGAGCAGCGAGGACGCGGTAACGCTCAGCCTCGGCGTCGCGCTCGTGATTCTCAGCCTCGTCCCGCTTGCCCACCACGCCGGCGTGCCGGATCGGGCCGCCCGCACGGCCGCCGGTCTCCTGCTCGTCGTCTACTTCGTCTTGCCGACGAACCGCTGGCTCTTCGGGGATTTGAAGACGAACTTCTCGATCTTCATCCTCGCGGGGCTCGCGATCGTGATCGGGGCGAGCTGGACGATCATGTACAACGCCGACGTTCTCCTCGGCGCGCTTCGCGTCTCCCTCGGCCGTGTTCGCCCTCTCGCGCCCGTGCTGAAGATGTCGATGGCCTACCCACTGCGGAGCCGCTTCCGCACGGGCGTGACGCTCGCGATGTTCATGCTCGTCGTCTTCACACTAGTCGTGGGAGCGATCACCACAGGCTCCTTCGTCGGCGCCTTCAACGACGTCAGATCGTACGGCGGCGGCTTCGACGTACGCGCGACCGCCTCGCCGGCGGCACCGATCGGCGACATGCGCGCAGCCCTCGCCGCGGCACCCGGGGTCGAACCCGCCGAGTTCCGGGTCGTCGCAAGCGAATCTTCGCTGCCGGTGCGGGCGAACCAGCTCGGGGCCGAGCCGGAGGACTACGTGATCCACGGCTTCGACGACGCCTTCCTCGGCAACACGAGCTATCGGCTCGCGGCCCGGGCCAACGGCTACGCCGATTCAGCCGCGGTCTGGGAGGCGCTCCGCACCCGGCCCGACCTGGCGATCGTCGACGCAACGGTCGCGCCGCGGCGGTCGACGTTCGTGGGTGCCGTCGTGCCGAAGTTCCGGCTCAGCGGCTTCTACCTAGAGGACAAGACCTTCGCGCCCGTCAGGGTGGAGGTGCGCGACCCACAGACGGGTGCGCACGTGCAGTTGACGGTCATCGGCGTGGTTGCGGAGACGGCGCCCCAGGACATGACCGGTATCTTCGCCGCCCAATCCACCGTCGGCCCCGTCTTCGGGAACCGGGTCGACCCGACGACCTATCTGTTCGCGCTCCGGCCAGGCGTCGAAGCGGAGGCCACTGCGAAGAAGCTCGAGTCGGCGTTCCTGCGGAACGGCATGCAGGCGGACGCCTACTCCACGCTGCTGCAGGACAACGTCAGCGCCTCGCTCACGTTCGACCGGCTGATCATGGGCTTCATGGGCCTCGGGTTGATCGTCGGCGTCGCCGCCCTTGGCGTCATCAGCGCCCGCTCGGTCGTCGAGCGCCGCCAGCAGATTGGCGTGCTTCGCGCGATCGGCTTCCGCACCCGCATGGTTCAGCTCAGCTTCCTGCTCGAATCTTCCTTCATCGCTCTCACCTCGATCGTGATCGGCACCCTGCTCGGCCTCGCGCTCGCCTACAACGTGATCGTCGATTCGCGCCGGACGCCGAGCTGGCAGAACATGGACTTCGAGGTCCCGTGGCTCACGCTCGGCGTGATCTTCTTCACCGTCTACGCCGTCGCGCTCGCGACGACCTTCATCCCGGCGCGGCGCGCCTCGCGCGTGTATCCCGCGGAGGCGCTGAGGTACCAGTGAGCGTTGTCGCCCAACCGCGCCGCCGAGGTGCCCTCCCGGCGGCGCTCGACCGGAGGTTCGAGGCCGTCGTCTTCGACTGGGACGGCACCGCCGTCCCCGACCGCCAGGCGGACGCGACCCGGCTGCGCGGGCTCGTCGAAGAGCTCTGCGCCCTCGGTCTCGAGCTTGCCGTCATCACCGGAACGCACGTCGGCAACGTGGACGGGCAGCTCGGGGCGAGGCCCCGCGGACCGGGGCGCCTCCATCTCTGCGTCAACCGGGGCTCGGAGGTCTTTCGCGCCGAGGAGGAGGGTGTCCAGCTCGTTGAGCGCCGGGAGGCGACGCCCGCGGAGGACGCCGCGCTCGACGCCGCGGCGGAGGCCACCGTCGCCGCACTGGCTGGCCGGGGGCTCGAGGCGCAAATCGTCTCCCAACGGCTGAACCGCCGCAAGATCGACCTCATCCCCGAGCCCGACTGGATGGATCCGCCGAAGGCGCGCATCGCCGAGCTGCTCGCGGCGGTCGAAGCCCGGCTTCGCGCGGCGGGCCTGGCCGGCCTCCGCGAGGCTGTCGAGCTCGCCACTCAGGCGGCGCGCGACGCCGGGCTCTCCGATCCGCGGGTGACGAGCGACGCCAAGCACGTGGAGATCGGCCTGACCGATAAGGCGGATGCTGCCCGCTGGGTGCTCGCTTACCTCTGGAGGCGAGGGATCGCGCCCGGTCTCGTGCTCGTCGCCGGCGACGAGTTCGGCTCACTCGGCGGGCTCCCGGGCAGCGACTCGCTGCTTCTCGTTCCCGCCGCGGCTCGCGCGACCTCGATCTCGGTCGGCGCCGAGCCGACCAGCGCCCCGGCCGGCGTGCTTCATCTTCCGGGCGGCCCCGAGCGCTTCCTCGCAATGCTCGCCGACCAGCTCGAGCGCCGCCGTCGCGGCGACGTTCCCGAGCTGGACGCCGATCCCGCGTGGACGCTGACCGTCGACGGTCTGGACCAGCGGCTCGAGCGCGTCCACGAGGCCATGCTCACGCTCGCCGACGGCCGCCTCGGCACGCGCGGAAGTCCGATCCTCGCCCATCCTGCTGCCGCACCGGCGACGCTTGCGGCGGGCGTCTACGAAGGAGAGGGAGCGCAGGCCGAGCTCGCGGACTGCCCTGACTGGGCGCAGCTCCGCGGGGAGCTTCCGCTCGACCCACTGCTTCGGCGCCGGCTTGACTTTCGCAGCGGGCTCCTCCGCCAAGAGGTCGCACTCTCTACTGGCACGCTGACCTCCCTGCAGCTTTCTTCACTCGCGGACCCCGGAACTGTGGCCCTGCGGGCCGCGGGGCCGGCGGCTGTCCTGCCGCGGGCGGGCCGTCGCTTGGAGAACGGCGGCCTAACGGCAGCTTTCAGCGACGTGCGCCGTACCCGCCGCCTCGACCGATTCGGCGCCTACGACGCCGAGGAGAGCAGAGCCGCGGCCAAGCTCGCTCGATTCGAGGAAGGCGGCTTCGAGCCAGCCCTTTCGGCCCATCGCGAAGCCTGGGCGCAGCGGTGGGAGGATGCCGACGTCGTCGTCGATGGAGATTCCGACCTTCAACGCGCCATTCGCTTCGCGGTCTTCCACCTGATGGCGTCGGCGGCGGACGACGGCGAGGCCGCAGTCGGCGCCCGAGGACTCTCGGGCCCTGGGTACCGCGGGCACGTCTTCTGGGACAGCGACGTCTTCGTCCTCCCGTTTCTCGCGGCAACCCATCCGGCAGCCGCACGCGCGATGCTCGAGTACCGGGTGGCACGCCTCCCGGCGGCACGCTCGGCCGCCAAGCGCCTCGGTCGTAGCGGCGCCCGCTTCCCGTGGGAGTCTGCGCGAGACGGCGTCGACGTCACGCCTGCGAGCGCGCGCGACCAGGCCGGCCGGCCCATCCGCATCCGGACCGGCGAGCTGGAGGAGCACATCGTCGCCGACGTCGCCTGGGCCGCGAAATGTTACCTCGACTGGACGGGCGACGAGGACTTCGCCGCCGGATCGGGACGCGATCTGCTCCTCGAGACGGCGCGCTACTGGGCGTCGAGGGTTCGGCTCGATGCCGACGGCCGTGCTCACATCTACGGCGTGATCGGGCCCGACGAGTACCACGAGCCCGTCGACGACAACGCCTTCACGAACGTCATGGCTCGTTGGAACCTCCGTCGGGCGGCGGAGCTCGACGGCGACGAAGGCGAGCGCGCGCAGTGGCTGAGCCTCGCCGACGGGCTGGTCGATGGGTTCGATCCGGTGAGCGGCATCTACGAGCAGTTCGCCGGCTTCTTCCGGCTCGAGCCGCTCGTCATCGCCGACGTCGCCCCTCGTCGGCCGATCGCCGCCGACCTCCTGCTCGGCGCCGAGCGGGTAAGAGCAGCGCAAGTGTTGAAGCAGGCGGACGCGCTCATGCTGCATCACCTCGTTCCCGACGAGGTTACGCCCGGCTCGCTTGCGCCGAACCTCAGCTTCTACGAACCGCGGACCGCGCACGGCAGCTCCTTGTCCCCCGCGATCCACGCGGCGCTCTTCGCGCGGGCCGGACGCACGCCCGAGGCGCTGGCGGCGCTCGACATCGCCGCCCGGATCGACCTCGACGATCTGACCGGGAGCACGGCTGGCGGGCTTCACCTCGCCACGATGGGAGGCCTCTGGCAGGCGCTCGTCTTCGGCTTCGCCGGCATTCGTCCGCGTGGGGACGCCCTGGTTGTCGCCCCCGCGCTTCCGCCGCGCTGGGAAGCGCTCGAGGTGCGGTTGCGCTTCCGCGGACGGCCGCTTGCTCTTCGCATCGACCACGACGACGTATTCGTGAGCGGGGCTGGTCTCGTGCCGGCCGAGCTCGACGGCACCCGGGAGGTGAGGTTGCAATGACCCGCGTTCTCGCGGCTCTCGACAACAGCGTGGCGGCTCAGCCCGTCCTCTCGACCGCGACGGCGATCGCCCGTCTCCTCGGCGCGGAGCTCGAGGCCGTGCACGTGCGCGCGGACGGGGAGCGGGTCGCGCGCTCGGTCGCCGACAGCGCGGGCCTGCCCCTGGTCGAGCTCGAAGGCCCGGTCGTCGCGACGCTCGTGGAGGCGGCTTCGCAGGAGGGCGTCGCGCTCATCGTCCTCGGCGAGCGCGGCACGCCCGGCGGCGCCCGGCCCGCCGGCAGCACTGCTGTCGGAGTCGCTACTTCGGTCGCAAAGCCGGTCGTACTCGTCCCTCCGGATACGCCGCACCCGGGACGGATGCGGCGGATCCTCGTGCCGCTCGAAGGCACCGCATCAACGTCCCTTGCACCTCGCGGCGTCATCGAGCTGGCCGGCGAGGGTAGTCTCGACGTCATCGTGCTGCACGTCCTCGACGAGGCTTCCCTGCCGGCGTTCACGGACCAGCCGCAGCACGAGACGGAGACGTGGGCGCGAGAGTTCCTCGAGCGCTACTGCCCCGTCGGGGTCGGGTGCGTGCAGCTGGAGATGCGCGTTGGCAACCGGGAAGAGCTCGTTCCGCAGGTCGGGCGGGAAGTCGATGCCGACCTCATCGCCCTCGGCTGGTCGCGGGCCCTGGCGCCCGATCGCGCTCCAGTCGTCCACGCCGTTCTCGAGCGGGGACTCCTCCCCGTTCTGCTCATGCCCGTCGCTTCATCGGTCGAGAGGAGAGGCTCATTCGCAACGTTGCGATCGTCGCCCGCCTAAAGAGCGGCGCCGAAAAGCACGCGGCCGACTTGCTCGCCAAGGGACCGCCCTTCGATCCTGAGGAGACCGACCTCGAGTGCCACACGGCCTATCTTTCGGCGGGGGAAGTCGTGTTTGTCTTCGAGGGGGCCGAAGTCGACGTCTTCCTCGACGATGTCGTCGAGAATCCATTCGAGCCCCTCGTGACTGCTGCCTTCGACCGGTGGCGCCCGCTCGTAGAGGGTCATCCAAGAATTGCACGGCCCGCCTACGAGTGGCGCCGAGAAACGAGGTGACGTTCCATGAGCCGGAGTGCTGAAGCCGCTTCGCAAGTCGATCTGGACGAAGCGATCGGAGTCGATCCCTTGGCGCCCGAGGAGCTTCGTCTCCTGGACGCGTACTGGCGCGCGGCGAACTACCTCTCCGTCGGTCAGGTCTACCTGCTCGAGAACCCGCTTCTGCGGGAGCCGCTGAAGCCTGAGCATGTGAAGCCTCGCCTGCTCGGTCACTTCGGAACGACGCCCGGGCTCAACTTGATCTACGTCCACCTCAACCGCGCGATTCGCGCCCGCGACTTGGACGCGATCTACGTCACCGGACCCGGTCACGGCGGGCCCGCCGTCGTGGCGAACGCGTACCTGGAGGGGACGTACAGCGAGCTCTACCCACACGTCGGCGGCGACGAGGAGGGCCTGCACGCGCTCTTCCGCCAGTTCTCGTTTCCGGGCGGCATCCCCAGCCACGCGGCACCCGAGACGCCCGGGTCGATTCACGAGGGGGGCGAGCTCGGCTATGCGCTCGCGCATGCCTTCGGCGCCGCCTTCGACAACCCGGACCTGCTCGTCGCCTGCGTCGTCGGCGACGGCGAGGCGGAGACCGGCCCGCTCGCCACGAGCTGGCACTCGAACAAGTTCCTCAATCCTCGGACAGACGGCGCTGTACTGCCGATTCTCCACCTCAACGGCTACAAGATTGCCAACCCGACCGTGCTCGCCCGCATTCCCCAGGACGAGCTCGTTTCGCTCTTGAAGGGCTACGGCTACCGGCCTTTCGTCGTCACGGGCGGCTTCGACGGCGAGGAGGCGGGACCTGTGCACCAGCGCTTCGCCGCCGCGCTCGACGCGGCGCTCGACGAGATCGCCCGGATCCAGCGGGCGGCGCGGACCGACGGCGTCTCCAAGCGCGCCCAGTCGCCGATGATCGTCCTGCGGACGCCGAAGGGGTGGACGGGACCGCACGAGGTCGACGGAGTGCCCGTGGAAGGAACCTGGCGCTCCCACCAGGTGCCGATTGCGGACGTGCGCGGGAACGAGGAGCACCTTCGCCTGCTCGAGGAGTGGCTGCGCAGCTACCGGCCGGAGGAGCTGTTCGATGGTCGCGGCGCACTCGTCCCGGAGCTGGCCCAGCTGCCGCCCCACGGCAAGCGGCGCATGAGCGCCAACCCCCACGCGAACGGCGGCGCCCTGCTCGTCGACCTCGTGCTTCCCGACTTCCGCGAGTACGCCGTCGACGTCGGCAGCCCGGGCAAGACGTCGAGCGAGGCGACCCGGGTCCTAGGGGCGTTCCTTCGCGATGTCGTCGCCCGCAACGCGAGCAACTTCCGCCTCTTCGGCCCGGACGAGACGGCCTCGAACCGGCTCGGCGCCGTCTTCGAGGCGACCGGCCGAACCTGGGAGGCTGAGGTCGAGCCCACCGATGAGGGGTTGAGCCGCGACGGGCGCGTGATGGAGGTCCTCTCCGAGCATCTCTGCCAGGGCTGGCTCGAGGGCTACCTCCTCACCGGCCGCCACGGTCTCTTCAACTGCTACGAGGCGTTCATCCACATCGTCGACTCGATGTTCAACCAGCACGCCAAGTGGCTGAAGGTGACGCGTCACATCCCGTGGCGGCGCCCGATCGCCTCGCTGAACTACCTCCTCACCTCGCACGTCTGGCGGCAGGACCACAACGGCTTCTCCCACCAGGACCCGGGCTTCATCGACCATGTCGTGAACAAGAAGGCCGAGGTCATCCGCGTCTACCTGCCGCCGGACGCGAACACGCTCCTCTCCGTCGCCGACCACTGCCTCCGCAGCCGCCACTACGTGAACGTGATCGTCGCGGGCAAGCAGCCCGCGCTCGACTACCTGTCGATGGAGGACGCGGTCATTCACTGCACGCGCGGCATCGGCATCTGGGCCTGGGCGTCGAACGACGAGGAGGGCGAGCCGGACGTCGTGCTCGCCTGCTGCGGTGACGTCCCGACGCTGGAGACGCTCGCGGCGACCGCGATCCTGCGCGAGCGCCTGCCCGACCTGCGCGTGCGGTTCGTCAACGTCGTCGACCTCATGCGTCTGCAGCCGGAGAGCGAGCACCCTCACGGACTCTCGGACGCGGAGTTCGATGCACTCTTCACCGTGAGCAAGCCGATCGTGTTCGCCTACCACGGCTATCCGTGGCTCATCCACCGGCTCACGTACCGGCGGACGAACCACCGCAACCTGCACGTCCGCGGCTACAAAGAGGAGGGCACGACCACAACGCCGTTCGACATGGTCATGCTCAACGACCTCGACCGCTTCCATCTCGTCATCGACGTCATCGACCGAGTCCCCGGCCTCGCGGAGAGAGCCGCGCGTCTGCGCCAGGACATGATCGACGAGCGCCTTCGCTGCCGGGCGTGGACGCGCGAGCACGGGGAGGACCACCCGGACGTCCGCGACTGGACCTGGCCGTACTGAAGGTTCTCGTCGTCAACGCCGGGTCGACGAGCCTCAAGCTCTCGCTCGTCTACGAGGACGAGTCGGCACGAGCGATCGAGTCGTTCGAGGAGGTCGGAACGGACGCCCTCACCGCCGTTGCTCACCGAGTCGTGCACGGCGGTGCGCGGTTCCGCGATCCGGTCGTCATCGATCCGAGTGTCGAGGCCGAGATCGCCGCCCTCGAAGCACTCGCGCCGCTGCACAACGCGCCGGCGGTCTCCGGCATCGACCAGGCGCGCCAGGCGTTTCCGGACGTGCCGCACGTCGCTGTCTTCGACACGTCGTTTCACCGCACGATCCCGGAAGAGGCGGCGGTCTACGCGCTTCCCCGGACCTGGCGCGAGGAGTGGGGCATACGGCGTTTCGGGTTCCACGGCCTCTCGGTCGAGTGGTGCGCCGAGCGCGTGCCCGTCCTCCTCGGCCGGCCGACCGACGGGCTCCGTCTCGTCGTCTGCCACCTCGGCGGCGGCTGCTCGGTGACGGCGGTGAGCGACGGCCGGTCCGTGGATACGACGATGGGCTTCTCGCCGCTCGAGGGCATCCCGATGACGACGAGGTCGGGCTCTCTCGACCCCGGCGCGCTTCTTTACGTGCTCCGCGAGTGCAGTCTGGACGCGGACGCGATCGACCGCGCTCTCAACTTCGACTCAGGGATCACGGGGCTTGCGCCTGGCGCGGCAGGGATGCGCGAGATCGAGCAGGCCGCGTCCGCCGGCGATCCGGACGCGCGACTCGCGCTCGACGTCTTCGTGCACCGTCTCACGGGCGCCGTCGCAGGCATGGCTGCCGCCGCCGGAGGTCTGGACGCGCTCGTTTTCACGGCCGGAATCGGCGAGCATTCCGCACTCGTGCGCGCACGCACATGCGAACGGCTCGGCTTCCTCGGCGTCGCTCTCGACCCGTCGCGCAACTCCGGCGCCGAGCCGGATTGCGACGTGGCGGCGAACGACTCCCGCGTGCGCGTCGCCGTCATACACGCGCGCGAGGATCTCGTCGCTGCGCGCGCGGCGAGAGCCCTTCTCGACGACGCGGCTACACGGCAGCGCGCCGCAGGTAGATGAACCAGTAGACGGCGCCGACCATGAGCGCGCCGCCAGCGATGTTTCCGATCGTCACGGGGAGGAGGTTGTCGCTGAGGAAGCTGCCCCACGTCAGGTGTGACAGGTCGGGCAGGCCCGACGTTGCGACCGTCCAGTCGCCGTCGCCTTTGACGAAGAGCCCGAGCGGGATGAAGTACATGTTCGCCACGCTGTGCTCGAATCCGGCGGCGACAAACGCCGCGATTGGGGGTACCACCGCCAGAATCTTGTCTGCCGTCGTGTGTGCGCCGTACGTGAGCCACACGGCGAGGCAGACGAGCGCGTTGCAGAAGGCACCCAAGACGACCGCCTGAGTGAAGCCGAGGTCGACCTTTCCGGTGGCGATCACGAGCGCGGTCCGGCCCACCTCTCCGTCGCCGAATGTGTACTGGCGGGTCAGGTACATGAGCGCGGCCGTAGAGATGGCCCCAACGAAGTTGCCGGCGTAGACGAGCGCCCAGTTTCCGAGCAGCCGAGTCGTGCTGATTCGCCGGCTCGCCCACGCCATCACGATGAGGTTGTTGCCGGTGAACAACTCCGCGCCCGCCAGGACGACGAGGATGAGCCCAAGCGTGAACGCCAGTCCAGTCAGCAGACGGGCGACGCCGTAAGGCAAGTCCGATCCGCCTGCGGCAACAGTCGTCGAGAAGATCGCTCCAAGCGCGATGAAGGCGCCGGCGAGGATGGCGAGCGCGAACACCGTTGCGGCGGGCATCGCTGCCTTCGTCTCGCCGACCAACTCCGCCTTGCGCGCGATCTCGGGCGGCGGCAGGCTGTCGAGGCCTGCGACCGGGAAGGGGCCGTCCGCTTCGACTTCCCTCACGGCCTGACGCATCGACGTCTAGTTTCCACGGCTCAGCGGACGATGACGACCGGGCACGAAGCGTGGTGCGCGCACTGGCTGCTCACCGAGCCGAGAAGCAGGTCGGCGAAGCCGCCGTGGCCCCGCGTGCCGACGATGAGAAGGTCGGCGTCCGTCGCAGCTTCAGTCAGAATGCCAGCCGCCTGGCCCTCCCGGACGAGGTGCGCGACTTGCTCGAGACCCGCGTCCTTTGCGCGGCGAACAGCGTCTTCGGCCAAGCGTTCGGCCTCCTCGCTGATCGATTGTCGAAGGGGCGGCGATACTGCGGGCGCGAAGCCGGGAGCTCCGTAGGCGCCCATGGGGACGTGCCAGGCGCTGACGATGCGAAGCGGAGCCGTCCTCAGCCGCGCCTCCGCGATCGCCCATTCGAGCGCCTTCGAGGCACCCTCGGAGCCGTCCACTCCAACGACGATACCGTTCGGCATTGCGTCCCTCCTTCGCGTGGGTTCCAAGATCTACGAGAACTTCATCCGCAATCAGGGAAGGGCGCATCGGGACGCACCCCGATCGGCTTGCGGTCTTTCCCGGATTCGCAGCTCGTTCGGATCTCAGGCCGCGGCCGCGGCCACAAGTGCGACAAGGGATAACCCCACGAGCGCCGCCGCCGCGTATGCGAGTGCCTGTCCGAACCCCCCGTTGCGGTAGTCGCCCATCACCTCTCGGTCGCGCGCGATCAGGATCATGACCACCAGGAGTGGTACGAGGAGGATCGCGTTGACGACCTGGGTAAAGAAGAGGATTCCGATGAGCGGCAGCCCGGGGACCAAGACAACGGCCGCCCCGACGGTGACGACAACCCCGTACGTGCCGTAGAAGAAGGGTGCTTCGCGCAGGGAGTCGTCGAGCGCGGCCTCGTGCCCCAGCGCCTCGCTCATCGAGTACGCCGTCGAGAGCGGTAGGACGGCAGCAGCGAGCAGGGCAGCGCCGAGCAGCCCGACTGCGAAGAGCGTCGACGCGAGACCTCCGGCGAGCGGCTCGAGCCCGACCGCGGCGTCGCGCGCATCCTCGATCGTCCGGCCAGTCGCATGGAGCGTTGCAGCGCAGGCGATGACGACGAACGCCCCGATCACGCCGGTCATGACGGCGCCGGCGACGACGTCGATCCGCTCGTACCGAAGCTCCGTCGCATGCAGGCGCTTGTCGACTGCATACGACTGGATGAAGGCGAGGCCCCAGGGCGCCAGGGTCGTCCCGACCGTGGCAGCGGATACGACCAACGCCTGACCACCGGCCGGCAGGGACGGCACGACAAGCCCGCGCGCGACCGAGCTCCACTCGGGACCGGCCAAGAAGCCGGAGACGATGTACGTCGAGAAGACCGCGCCCACGAGAAGCAAGACATGCTCGATCCGGTGGAAGCTGCCGCGAAGCGCGAGCACGGACACGCCAACAGCGGCGATCGGGACGCTCACGTAGCGGCTCACACCGGCCAGCTCGAGGCTCGCGGCGACGCCGGCGAACTCTGCGGCTGTCGTTCCGAGGTTCGCGACCAGCAGGGCACCCACGACTGCGACCGTCGTTCGGCGCCCGTACCGCCCTCGTACGAGCGACACCAGGCCCCGCCCCGTCACGAGGCCCATCCGTGCCGCGAGCTCGTGAAACACGATCAGGGCGCCGGTCGCGAGCAAAAGGACCCAGAGGAGCTCGTAGCCGAAGCGCGCACCGAGGATCGAGTACGTCGTGATGCCTGCCGGGTCGTCGTCCGAGAGCCCGGCGAGGAGACCCGGTCCGAGCACGGCCAGAAAGGCCGGGAGGCCGAGCGCAGCGGCTCTGGTTCGCAGGAGCGGGCGCCCGTGCCGCCGGCGCAGTCGCTTCACCAGGACGGAAAGCACGGCCTCCTCTCAGCTTGCGGCTCCTGCGGCGTGCCCGGAGTTTGACTCGCTTCCCGGCGGTCATGAGCCGTAGAAGTCCGTAGGCTGGATCGGTACCGCGCCGGATGCGCATCCGCCGGGGCGTAAGCGATCCTCATCCCCGATGGCCGTGGAAGCGGAACGCCGGAGTGTGCTTGTCGTTGAGCCTAGAGGAGCGTCCAGGCCCGGGACGGCGCCGTTCGCGGCTTCGGCAGAGACGGTCGTCGCCGAGCTGGGAAGCGACATCGTCGCAGGCCTTTCGAGCAGTGCGGCGGCTGAGCGGCGACGCCTTTAAGGGCCGAACCGCCCGAGTCGGGCCGAACGCCCGCCTTACTTCTCGATTGCCGTTCGCCAAGTCGCCGACCCCCTCGTCGCCCTCCTCGTGGCGGTCGTCGTCGTGTCCGCGGCCATCGGAGAACAGCTCGATGCCGCGATCATCGGCGTCATCGTCATCCTGAACGCGCTGCTCGGCTTCCTGCAGGAAGCGGGCGCGGAACGCAAGGTGCTCGCGTTGAGGGAGGCCGTCGAGCGGCGCGTCGCCGTGGTGCGCGACGGCCAGGAGGTCGAGGTTTCGGCCGAAGACATCGTCCCAGGCGACCTCATGGTCCTCAGGGAGGGGGACGGAGTCGCTGCAGACGGTCGGCTCGTGGCGGCGCGCGGGCTCGAGGTCGACGAGTCGGCATTGACAGGCGAATCGGTTCCGGTTGCTAAGGGCGGCGATCCCGTCGCGGCGCAGGTTCCGCTCGCGGAGCGGTGCTCCATGGTCTTCGCGGGGACGGGCATCACGCGGGGGCGGGCGCGAGCCGTCGTTACCACCACGGGAGATGCGACGGAGATCGGCGCGGTTGCCGCGCTCACGGCGCGCGCCAAGCCCCCGCGAACGCCCTTCCAGCGGCGGCTCGGCGAGCTCGCTCGGGTGATGGTCGTGCTCGGCGTCGGAATCACCCTCTTTCTCGGCGGCGCGATGCTCGCCCGCGGATCTGCTCTCGACGACGCTTTCCTCGTCGGCGTCTCGGTCGCCGTCGCCGCCGTCCCCGAGGGACTGGTCGCGACTTTGACCGTGACCCTGGCTCTCGGCGGTAGGGCAATGGCTCGGCGAGGCGCGATCGTGCGGCGGCTTCGCGCGGTCGAGACTCTCGGAAGCGCGACGGTGATCGCGTCGGACAAAACCGGAACGCTCACGCAGAACCGCCTTCGCCTCGCTGCAGTCTGGGCTCTACCCGGCGAGGTCGAGGAGCGCGTGCTGGCGGCGGCTGTCCTCGCTTCCACCGCCGAGATCGTTGACCGGAGCGACGGGCCCGCCGCGGTGGGAGACCCAGTCGAAGGAGCCCTTCTACTGGCCGCCCGCGACCGGGGGCTCGACCCAGGCGATCTGGTCCCCGAAGGATCGGTGCTGGCCGAGATCCCCTTCGACCCTGAGCGGAGGGCGCCGCGGTCGCGTACTCGGACGGACGACGCATGCGTGTCTTCGCGAAGGGGGCGCCGGAGGTCATCAGCAACCTCTCGAGCGCTTCCTCGGCGACGCGCGAGGCGCTCGAGGAGCAGGCGCGGGCGTGGGCGGCGGACGGACTCCGCGTTCTCGCGATCGCCGAGCGATTCCTTGCGGACCGCGGTCTCGCAGACGACGAGGAGCTCGACTCGGAGCTGCGACTGCTCGGCCTCGTCGCCCTTCACGATCCGCTCCGCCCTCAGGCCGCCGGCGCCGTGCGCCACGCGCTCGAGGCCGGCGTCGACGTCCGCATCCTGACCGGCGACCATCCCGCGACCGCGCATGCGATCGGGCGCGCGCTGCGACTGCCGAGCGACAGGGTCTTCGCGCGCATCTCGCCGGCGGACAAGCTCGAGCTCGTGCGGCGCTTGCAGCGAAGCGGCGAGGTCGTCGTCGTGACCGGGGATGGGGTCAACGACGCGCCCGCACTTCGCCAAGCCAACGTGGGCATCGCCATGGGCGGCTCGGGCACGGAGGCCGCACGGGAGGCGGCCGACATCGTGCTCACGGACGATGATTTCTCGACGATCGTCGCCGCGGTACGCGAAGGGCGCAGGGTCGGCGACAACGTCCGCAAGTTCGTCGCGTTTCTCCTCTCGGCCAATCTCGGCGAGGTTCTCCTCTTCGCCGCGGCCGTCGGGGCTGGCCTGGGGTGCCGCTGACGGTCGTTCAGGTGCTGATCATCAACGTGCTCACCGACGGCCTGCCGGCGGTCGCCCTCTCGCGCGATCCTGAGGCGACCGAGGCGATGGCGAGAGGCCCGTTCCGCGGAGGGCGGCTCTTCTCGCGCCGGGTCTGGGGAGGACTCGCCGTTCTTGGCGTCCTCGTCGGTTTGGTCGGTCTCGCCGCGTTCCTCGCCGGGCGCGCGCTCGGGGACGGGGCGGCGCAGACAATGGCGTTCGCCACCATCGCCGCAGCGGAGCTCATGCTCGTCTTCAGCGTGCGGTCAGTTCGCAGGCCTCCCTGGCGCCTGCCCCGCAACGGGTATCTCGAGGCGGCGGTCCTCGCCTCCGTCGCGCTACACGTGGCGAGCATCTATCTGCCGGCGCTCCACGAGCCCCTCGGAACGGTCTCACTCGGCCTCGTCGAAGTGGCGATCGTCGCTGTCCTCGCCGCGGCTCCCGTCGTCCTCGTCGAGCTCGTGAAGGCGGGAGCTCCCTTGATGAGAGGCGGTTGCGGGAAATCCGCACGCCGGTTCGGTGGGGACGCGGATGGCGGGTCCGCGCCGCCCGCGCACACTGAGCGTTCGTGAGCCCGCGTCAGCCTTCTCACGGGAGGACGTGATGAGCGTCCTCCATCAATCGGCTTCGTTCAGCGCGACGCTTCGCGTCCACCTCGACAACCAGCCGGGTTCGTTCGCGCGACTGGCCGCCGCGATCGGCGAATCGGGTGGTCTCCTCGGCGCGATCGATCTCGTCCGCGTCGAGCGCGGGAAGAAGGTGCGCGACGTGACGGTGTTGGCCGCGGACGAGGCTCACATCACCCGCATCGTCGAGGCCGTTCGCGCCCTCGAGGGAATCGAGGTCGAGCACGTCTCCGACCGGACGTTCCTGCTCCATCTCGGCGGCAAGCTCGAGGTTGTTCCCAAGACGCCGCTAAAGACGCGCGACGATCTCTCCATGGCCTATACGCCGGGCGTCGCCCGCATCTGCCGCGCGATCGCCGAGGATCGCGAGAAGGTCTGGAACCTGACCATCAAGCAGAACGCCGTCGCCGTCGTCACCGATGGGACGGCCGTTCTCGGCCTCGGCGACATCGGGCCCGAGGCGGCGCTGCCGGTGATGGAGGGCAAAGCGATCCTCTTCAAGGAGTTCGGCGGGATCGACGCCTGGCCCGTCTGCCTTCGGACGACCGATCCGGACGAGATCGTCCGAACGGTCGCGGCGCTCGCGCCCGTCTTCGGGGGTATCAACCTCGAGGACATCTCCGCGCCCCGCTGCTTCGAGATCGAGGCGCGTCTGCGCGAGGAGCTGGACATTCCCGTCTTCCACGACGACCAGCACGGCACAGCGATCGTCGTCCTCGCCGCCCTGCTGAATGCGCTCCGCGTCGTGGGCAAGCGGCTCGAGGACGTCCGTGTCGTCGTCACGGGCGCGGGCGCTGCGGGGGCGGCGACCGCTCGGATGCTAGTCGCCGCCGGCGCCGGCGAAGTCGTCTCCTGCGACCGCCACGGTGTTCTCTATCCCGGTCGCCCCGGCCTGGACCCGTCGAAGGCGCTCCTCGCTCGAGAGACGAACCCGAGCGGACTCCAGGGGTCGGGAGACGCCGCCCTCTCCGGGGCCGACGTCTTTATCGGCCTCTCCGGTCCCGGCGCGGTCAGCGTCGACGGGATCCGTTCGATGGCGAAGGACGCGATCGTCTTCGCGATGGCAAATCCGACCCCCGAGGTCGCACCCGAGGAGATAGAGCATCAGGTCGCAGTCGTCGGCACTGGACGCTCCGACTACCCGAACCAGATCAACAACGTGCTCGTCTTCCCGGGCGTCTTTCGCGGCGCCCTCGACGCGCGTGCGACCACCATCACTCGCGAGATGGAGCTCGCCGCCGCCCACGCGCTCGCCGCGGTCGTCGAGCCCGACCATGCCGAGCCGGACTACGTGATCCCGAGCGTATTCGACCGCAGCGTCGCGCCGGCGGTGGCCGAGGCCGTGGCGCGTGCGGCCGAGCTGAGCGGCGTCGCGCGGCGGCGAAACACCCCGCTGGCGAGCTCGTAGATTCCGGATCCGCAGTCAACCGAGGACGGGATCGGACGACTCCCGATGCGCTGGGTCGCACCGAGGGCCGGTCCGCGCCGCTTTGACCATCGTCGGCATCGTCTTCCTTGCCCCGGCGCGCACTGTAGCAGGCCCTTCGTGTCGATAAGTAGTTCGGGGCAGAGCGGATCGGGGCCGCCCCCGATGTCGCGACGCAACCTCTCCTAGACCATCCATCTGTCCGCGCAATCGATACGGAACGCGCTCCTTTGAGCGGAAGGAGGTCGGTGAGAATGAAGATCAAAGAGGCTGCAACCGAGTTTCTGACCAACAGGCGAGTAGCGGTCACCGGCGTCTCGAGGCACCCGAAGAGCCATGGAAGCAATGTCGTGTATCAGCGCCTGCGGGAGCGGGGCTACGACGTCTTCGCGGTCAATCCGAACGCAGATGAGGTCGAAGGTGATCCGTGCTATCACGACCTGCACTCGATCCCCGGCGGCGTCGACGCTGTCGTCATCGGGACGAGGCCCGAGATCGCCGACGAGACGATGCGCGAGTGCGCCGATCTCGGCATCAAGCACGTGTGGATGCACCGCGGGCCCGGCGCCGGGAGCGTCTCGACGGCGGCCGCCGACTACGGCCGGGAGCGGGGCATCGCCGTGATCGACGGCGGCTGCCCCTGCATGTTCGACCCGACAGCCGATCGCGGGCACAAGGCGATGCGCTTCATGTTCACGCTCAAGGGCAACGTCCCGAGGAACGTCTGAGGCCAAGGTGGCGAGGGCGTAGCTTCACGCGCATTATGAGCTACAGGTCTGTCTGAAAGTGGCGCCGCCTGGCGCCGCTCACCGTTGAGCAGTCAACCACTCCGGTCGGGCCACTGATCATCATCGAACCAGTAGTTCGCCGCAGGCCGAATCGGGCTTTGTTCGGACGCGGGCGAGCCCACTCAAAGGCACGCTTGCCACGTCCTAAGAGTTCCATCCACATGAGCAGTGAGATGCAATCTAGCGTTGACCTCTTCTGGCTCCCGCTGGGGGCAGGCGGCCATTCGGTGCGGCTGAACGGACGCATTTTCGAGGCGGTCGTGGCGCGGCTCGAAAAGCGAACGACCAAGGACCTCTACCACTCCGCGCTCGAAGTCAGAGTGCCTGAGGGCAAGTTCGTGATCGAAATGGCGCCCGTCCGTGGCGGGAACGGAGCGCTGCGCGGCGTTGTCGCCGAAGCCCCTGTCGGCAGCCGCTGGGCGCGGTCGCTGCGCATCTTTCGCTACGAGATCCGACGCTGGCGTGATGGCGTGATCCCAGACGTCGGCGAGGCGGTCGAGAGTCCACAGCAGCTGACAAGCGACCCGGTTGTCGCGCAGCGCATCCTTGAACTGGTGCCCGATGTGCCCACGCCCGTCTGGGGACGGGACGAGCTCCAGGCAGGCGAGATGTGGAACTCGAACTCGCTGATCTCCTGGCTGATCGCCCGCAGCGGCCTCGACGTCGAGGCGGTGCATCCCCCCGCCGGCGGGCGCGCTCCCGGTTGGGGTGCTGGTCTGGTGGTGGCGCGTCGCCAGCAGACACGCCAAGGTTTCGTCGTACCCGAGCCGCTGGCGGGGACAAGAGCCCCGAGCTTCATATCAAGCCTCTAGCTCGTCCGCCGGCGTGGCGGCTAGGTGACGAGGCGCTCGGTCTGCTCGGTGCGGACTAGTCGCCCGCGCCACCCGCGCGCCGCTCCCAGCGCAGGGCGTTGATCGCTTCGCAGAGGTAGGCCCCCTTGGCGAGAACGGCGCGTGACGTCGTTTCGAGCTCGCGGGCAACGTTGCGATTGTGCCGCTTCGGATTCGTGTTCATGGTCTTCTCCTTTGCTCTGGCCTTACTTCGACGGTAGGAAAATCCCGGCCAGCGGCGGGTTAGCGAGAGGCAAAGGGTTGGCTACGAGGAGGCGAACTCTCGGCCGGCGTGAGGCTTTGTCGACCTGTCGGCGCGCTGGGGAAGCGCCACTAGTCGTCTTCGTCTTCGCCAGGCTCCGCTCCGTCTCCCTGGTCATCGTAGTTCGGAGGGAGAGCGGGGGCGGGCCCGGACGAGGTCGTGGTCACGACGGCAGGCTTCCGGGATCGACGCGGCTTCGTCGCACGCGCCTTCCTCTTGGGGGCGGACGGCTCAGACAGGCCTGCCGAGACTGTGTCCGAGACCGTTTCCGAGAGCCGTGCCTTGAACCGCCCGACCGGATCGCCTGAGCTTTCGGCAGCGATCCCGAGCAGCACCATGTTCACCGCGATCCCGGCCACGGCGACGGCGGCCAATAGGAGGCCCGCGCGGAGCCGGCGAGTCCATCTACGCATGCGCACCTCCCACGTTAGGCAGCCGCTCGCGCGGCCGCGAGCTCGCGACGGAAGGCCGCGACCTCGCGTGCGCGATTTGCGAAGAGCGACGCGAGGACGCGTCCGTCCCCTCCCCGATACATCGCGATGAAAGAGTCACGCTCGCCCTCGATCTCCACCGCTGCCCACTTGTCGGCGTGCCCGACGTACTGGAGACGCAGGCCGAACTGATCCGACCAGAAGTAGGGCGCCTCGTCGTGCGGCTGCTCGTCACCGAGGATCGCTCGGGCCGCGGCGGCGCCTTGTGCAGTCGCGTTCGTCCAGTGCTCGATACGCAGGCGCCTGCCGAGGGACGGCCTCCAAGCGCTCGCGACGTCGCCGCACGCGTAGACGGAGGGGATGTTCGTGCGCCCGCACGCGTCCGTGGCGATCCCGCCCTCGGAGGCGAGCCCCGAGACGGGAGCACACTCGGGGATCGCACCGAGCCCGACGAGGGCGGCGTCGGAGTGCAGGCGCTTGCCGTCGGAGAGGACGAGCGTGCGTAATCGTCTTCGCCCGTCGGCCACGAACCGAGTCACGCGGGCGCCGAGACGCACGTCGACGCCGTGGGCTCGATACCGGTCGACCAGCAGGGCGCCGACCTCCAGGCCGAGGACGCGCTCGAGCGGTCCGCGTCCCGCCGCGAGGAGCACCACCTCGACGCCGAGCCCGGCCGCCGTCGAGGCGACTTCCGTCCCGACGAAGCCCGCGCCGACGACCGTGAGCCGGCTGCCCGCGCGCAGCGCTCTGCGAAGGGCGAGCGCTTCGCGAAGCGAGCGCAGCGTGTGCACTCCGCGCACGGCCGGGCCGGGAAAGCGCCTCGGTCGAGCGCCGGTCGCGAGGACGAGTGCGTCCCATGCGAACACCTTCCCCGTGGTGGAGACGGCAGTTCGACGGGACGCGTCGACGAAGCCGATCCGCGTGCCGAGCACGAGCTCGATCTCCCGGTCGGCCCAGAACAAGGGAGGGCGAAGAAGAACGCCCTCGGACTCGCAGGCGCCCGCGAGGAATTCCTTCGAGAGCGCGGGCCGCTCGTAGGGAGCCTCTCGCTCGCCGCCGACGAGGATGACACGGCCGTCAAATCCCTCCGCGCGGAGGGTCTCCGCGCAGCGCGCGCCGGCCGGACCGGCTCCGACAACGAGGACGGTCGCGACCCGCTTCTTCAAGCGAGCTGCTCCCCGCTTGCGGCGAAGACGGCGATCGCTCCCATGGGGCACGCGGCGGCGGCGTCGAGGATCGAGGGGTCGTCACTTTCGCCGACGAGCGTCTCCGCGACCCCGCTTTCGTCGAGGCGGAAGACCTCAGGCGCGCTCTTGGCACACGCGGCGAACCCGCTGCAGAGCGTGCGCTCGAGCGCGATTCGGTAGGCAGCCATCGTGATCAGCCTCCTTGCTCTCGTGGAACGGGCCTTGGTGACGGGCGGGCGAGCGCCCGCCATGCTGTTGCCGCCGCGACGGCTCCCACGGCTCCGACGTAGAGCGAGAACGTCCAGGCCGTATCCGTGCCGGCGGAGACGCCGTGCGCGGTGGCCGCCGCGAAGATCAGGTAGGTCGCCCAGTGGAGCCGGCGCCAGTTCTTCGGGCCGATGCGCCGGCGGAGAGAGAAGCTCACGTAGACGACGAGCATGAGCTCCGCGGCTAGGACGCCGGACGCCGTCCAGAGCGGGCGGTACGGGGCGAGGCCCGGCACGAGGAGCGCCGCGAGCGAGATGCGGACCGTCGAGTCGAGCAGGAGCGCGATGCCGTGCAGCGCGACCGCTCCGAGACCGAGCGCCACGAGGAACCGATGCACGTCCGTCACGGACGCCGCCTTGAGCGCACTGCCGAACGGGCGCGACTTGAGGACGAGCCCGGCGAGCACCGACGCCGTCAGCAGGGCGTAGGCGGTGAGCCCGCTCGCCCTGGCCAGGAACCAAAACGTCGGGTCGCTCTTCACGCTAGCGCTCCGGCGAGAACGGTGCGACCGCCGCAGGTGACGAGCACGGCCAGCAGCTGAAGGTCGGCGGCCTCCCGCAGGGCCTCCTCCTCGCCGGCGAGGAACAGCGCTTTGGCGAGGACTTCCGCCTCGACGGCCGTCTCTGCCCAGACCGAGACGCGGAGGAGGTCGCTCTCGGACGGGATTCCGGTGGCGGGATCGATGAGGTGGTGCCGCTCGTGGCCCTCGCGCCGCCAGCACCTTCGGTCCCGGCCGGAAGTGGCGAGGGCTCCGTCTTGAAGCGCGAGCGAGATCGTGCCGTCGGGCGTCTCGACGCCGATGGGCCAGGCGCCGGCGCGCGGGCGGCCGCGGACAGCGAGATCGCCGCCCGCGTTGACGAGACACGGGCCGACCGCGGCGAGGAGCGAGCAGGCCCGGTCGACTGCGTATCCCTTGCCGATGCCGCCGAGATCGAGGCTGACGCCGGGCTCGAGCTCGATCGTGCCGGCGTCGGAGTCGACGGCGACTCCGCCCCCGCACGCGACCGCGACCAGCGGGCCGCCGGAACTCTCGCGTGCGACCTGGTCGAATGAGCGGTCGTAACCGGCGGCGACCACGGCGTCGTGGACGGTCGGGTCGAAGCGTCCCCTCGTACACTCGCGGGCCTCGAGCGCCAGGCGGGTGACACGCAGGAGATCCGGATCGGCTTCGATCCGCCCCTCGCGGTTGAGGCGAGAGAGCTCGGAGTCGGGTCGGAAGCGCGAGAGGATCGACTCGAGCCGCTCGAACTCGACTTCGACGCCGGGAAGCGCCTCCCGTCCCTCGGGGCCGGCCTCGCTGAAGGACTCGACCGTCGTGCCCATCGCCTCGAACACGTGCCGCTGCATCACGAGCTCTTCGTCACCGTCAGGGGAGGAAGGGTCACGACGCTGACGCTCGGCGTCCCGGACGAGGACGGAGCGGACGCTGCGGCGAGGAGGGCCCGCTGCGCCGACTTCGCGGCCGCGATCTCCTTCTTGCGTTTTGCGAGCGCGTGCCGGTAGCGGGCCCAGCGGCGGTCGACGATTCGCTGAACGTCGGCCGCTTCGAGGCGCAACCGGTGCTCGCGAGCGCGGAGCGTGGCCAGGCGAGGATCCTGCGCGTCGGCTCGGGCCGTCTGCTGCCACGGGTGGGCGGCGACGGCAACCCACGTCACGACGAAGACCAGGATCGCGGCCGCAAAGGCATAGAGCCGGGCGACGTGGTTAGTCATCGCCGCCTTCGTGCTCGTCCTCGTCGTCGTTGCCGTCTTCGTGCTCGTAGTCGTCGTCATCGAACGAGGACGAGACGACCGTCGGCGCCCGGCGGACGTAGACGACGCCGTCCTCGGAGGAGTCGGTGCGGGCGCTCGCCGAGCTCGGGCCGGAGACTCTCGGGACCTCGGGCAGCTTCGGCGGTCGGCGCTCGAGCGCTTTCCGCAGGGAGCGTTCCATGCGGTCGAGCTTCGCCGATCGCGCGGCGACGGCCTCGTCGGAGAACCGCGGGGCGGAAGCTGCTTTGCCCACGTCGACCGTCCGTGTCGCTGCGAGGGTGCCCGCGGCGGCTGCGGCGCCGAGCATGAGCGCGATAAAGAGGATGTGTCTACGTTTCACGGTTCGACCTCCCACTGCTCGATTGCTCTGACCGTAGGGAGG